>ULRQ01054028.1_pt1 | contig 27052 bp, 22 predicted proteins | sample 1955491 | NCBI WGS metagenome assembly ULRQ01 (sample SAMEA4835684, study PRJEB28245) | human gut metagenome | biome: gut microbiome; material: fecal sample | place: Denmark | collected 2008 | reverse complement strand
CGCCCCCCCGCATCGGCCGCCGCTGAGCGAAAAGACGTACTTCACGGTTTGGAAAAAATTGCGATATTTTTTGTTCATCGTTGTTGAATCGGGCCGGAAAATATTGTATAATATTTTCAAATCGGTTTTTGCGGGCGGAGCCATGCGCTTTGGCCGCAGAAGAATAAATGACTAGGAGGAAGAACATGAATCTGGGTTCTGATGTGGTTATCACCATTACCGGTATCGTATTGGTGTTTGCCATCCTTGTCCTGCTGATGGCGATCATCACGCTGGAGGGCAAGATCTTCGACGGCATGAATGTCAGGAAGGCAGCAGCAAAGGCTGCACCCAAGGCTCCCGCTGCAAAGCCGGCCGCACCTGTTCAGCAGGCTGCTGCTCCTGCTCCTGTGGTGGAAGAGGGCATCCCCGGCGATGTGGTGGCTGCGATCATGGCAGCGATCCACGCAATGGGCAACGGAAAGTACACCCTCAAGGCCGTGCGCCGCAGCAAGAATGGCTGGGGCAAGGCCGGTGTCAACGACACCACCGCACCTTTTTAACACAGGAGGAAGAACATGACACAGTTTATCAGCACTCTGGTCGGTATTTTCCAAAGCTCTGGCTTTGCCCGCTTCGGCGAGCCGGGCGGCTACCTGTACGCAATCATGATTTGCGTCGGCTGCTTCTTGCTGTATCTGGCCATTGTGAAGGAATTTGAGCCCCTGATCCTGCTGCCCATGGCGTTCGGCATGATCCTTGCCAACCTGCCCGGCAGCGGCATCATCCACATGCAGTATTTCATCGGCGATGGTCTGGAGCACCCGATGTGGGTCGAGATCCTGAACAACGGCGGTCTGGCCGATATGCTCTACATGGGCGTCAAGCTGGGCATCTACCCGCCGCTGATCTTCCTGGGCATCGGCACCATGACCGACTTCGCACCTCTGATCTCCAACCCCAAGAGCCTGTTGCTGGGCGCTGCAGCCCAGTTCGGCATCTTCGGCACCTACATGGGTGCCCGCCTGCTGGCAGCCACCGGCCTGGTGGACTTTACCCAGAAGCAGTCTGCTGCCATCGCCATCATCGGCGGTGCGGACGGCCCGACCGCGATCTTCGTCACCTCCCGTCTGGCACCGGAGCTGCTGGGCAGCATCGCTGTGGCAGCATACAGCTACATGGCGCTGGTGCCTGTCATCCAGCCGCCCATCATGAAGGCTCTGACCACCAAGAAAGAGCGTACCGTCGTGATGAAGCAGCTGCGCACCGTGACCAAGACCGAGAGGATCGTCTTCCCCATCATGGTCACCATCATCGTCTCCTTGATCGTTCCGGATGCCGCTGTCCTGGTCGGTATGCTGATGCTGGGCAACCTGATGAAGGAGTCCGGTGTCGTGGATCGTCTCCAGAAGACCGCCGGCAATGAGCTGATGAACATCATCACCATCTTCCTGGCGCTGTCCGTTGGTTGCACCACCTCTGCCAACACCTTCCTGAACACCCGCACCCTGTTCATCATCGTGCTGGGTCTGATCGCATTCTCCTTCGGCACCGCAGCCGGTGTTCTGTGCGGCAAGGTCATGTATGCACTGACCGGCGGCCAGGTCAACCCCCTGATCGGTTCCGCAGGCGTTTCCGCTGTTCCGATGGCGGCCCGCGTTTCTCAGAAGGTCGGCCAGAGCGAGAACCCCTCCAACTTCCTGCTGATGCACGCCATGGGCCCCAACGTCGCTGGCGTGATCGGTTCCGCCGTTGCTGCTGGTATTCTGATCAACATCTTCGGCTAAGCCCTGTTTTGGCAAATTGAGGATTCCAAACCGCCCATCTGTTGGCACTGCGCCGCAGATGGGCGGTTTTTTATGCGGTAAACTCTGTGCAATAGGGATGAAATGTGATATACTATACCTTAGTGATTCATGGAAAATAGCTTAAAGAACAGGTGAAACAATGGCAATTGATCTCAGGCAGGAATTTTGCGCGCTGCGCGATACCTACATTGAAAAACAGTTCGGCCGCCTGAATGCGATGCAGCGGGAGGCTGTGTTTACCACCAACGGCCCGCTGCTGATCCTGGCAGGCGCCGGAAGCGGCAAGACGACCGTGCTGGTCAACCGCATCGCGAACCTCATCCGCTTTGGTGCGGCGCACGGCTCCCAGTGGGTGCCCCGCGAAGTGACCGAGGACGACGTCAAGGCGCTGCGGATGGCCATCATGACGAACACCGATGCCCCTTCCTGGCTGGACGGGATGCTCCGCAAGGATGCGGTGCGCAGCTGGAACGTGATGGCGATCACCTTTACGAACAAGGCGGCAGGGGAGCTGAAGGAGCGCCTGCGGAATATGCTGGGCGGCGAAGAGGGCGACGAGGTGTTCGCCTCCACCTTCCACTCGGCCTGTGTGCGCATCCTGCGCCGCTGGGCCGAGGAGATCGGCTACCCCCGCAGTTTTACCATCTACGACACCGACGACGCCCAGCGCGTGATGAAGAGCGTATACAAAGAGCTGAGCATCGACGACAAATTCTTTCCGGTCAAGAGCGCCATCAACCAGATGAGCCGCTGGAAGGACCAGCTCGTCAGCCCCGAAGAGGCTCTGCGCACCCCGGCGCGGGATACGAAAGGGGCGCTGGCGGCCAAGGTCTATGCGGCCTACGAAAAGAAGCTGAAGGATGCCGGTGCGTTCGACTTCGATGACCTCATCTACCAGACCGTCCAGCTGCTGGCCGGGCACGAGGAGGTGCGGCAGTTCTACCAGAACAAATACCGCTATCTGCTCGTGGACGAATACCAGGACACCAGCGTGGCACAGTTCCGCCTGGTTAGTCTGCTCACCGGGCCGGAAAAGAACATCTGCGTCGTCGGCGACGATGACCAGAGCATCTACCGGTTCCGCGGTGCCACCATCGAGAACATCCTCAACTTCGAGCGCATCTATCCCGGCACAAAGACCATTCGTCTGGAGCAGAACTACCGCTCGACCTCCAATATCCTCAACGCCGCCAACTGCGTCATCCAGCACAACACCGAGCGCAAGGGCAAGACCCTCTGGACGAAGAACGGTGAGGGCGACAAGGTGCAGGTCTACACGGCGGAGAACGAGCAGGATGAGGCCATGCACATCGCGGATGTCATCGGTCAGCACCTCAAAGAGGGCGGGCATCTGGCAGACCACGCGGTGCTTTACCGGATGAACGCGCAGTCGGCCCCCATTGAAAGCTACTTCACCCGCGCCGGCATCCCGCACAAGATCGTGGGCGGCCAGCGCTTCAACGACCGCAAAGAGGTCAAGGACATCCACTCCTATATGTCCATCGTGGCCAACGCCCGCGACGACGTCCGCCTGCGCCGCATCATCAACGAACCGGCGCGGAAGATTGGCAACACGACCATCGAGGTCATCGCAGACCTTGCCGCGCAGGAGAATACGAGTATGCTGGAGATCATCAGCCACGCCGACCAGTACGCGCGGCTGGCCCGCTCCATCATGCCGATCCTGAAATTCTGGCAGATCTACGAAAAATTGCAGGAGTCGCTGGAAACACGGACACTGGATGAATTTGCGTCCGACGTCATTGAGCTGAGCGGGTACAAGGCCATGCTCGAACAGGAGATCGCCAAGGGCCACGAGGACGCCGCCGACCGGCTGCAGAACCTGGGCCAGCTGGTCAACAACGTGAAAAACTACTGCGACCAGCACGGCGAGGAAGCCACGCTGGAAGGCTACCTCGAAGACATCGCCCTCATCAGCGACATCGACAGCTACAACGAAAGCAGCGACCAGGTGGTCCTGATGACCATCCACTCGGCCAAGGGGTTGGAATTTCCGTATGTGTTCCTCATCGGCATGGAGGAGGGCGTCTTCCCCAGCGAGATGAGCAAATACTCCGAGGCAGACCTCGAAGAAGAACGCCGCCTGGCCTATGTCGGCATCACCCGCGCCAAAAAGGATCTTTATATCTCCAACAGCGTGACTCGGATGCTCTATGGCCGCACCCAGCGCAACGAGCCCAGCCGCTTTTTGCGCGAGATCGAGCCGGAGTACATCGAGGAGACCCGCAGCCCGGCGCTGGAGCGCCGCTCTCAGCTGGGCGGCTGGGGCTCGGCTTACAGCGATACCGTGCCGGGCGGCGCATCGGGCTACTCCGGTGCCTCCGGCTGGGGCCGCAGCCGTTCCGGCGGTTCCAGTTCCGGCAGCCGCTCCGGCTACCTGAATGCCGAATACAACGGCGGCAGCCGGGGCTTTGGGGCCGACTACGCCGGACGAGGCACGTCCTGGTCCGCCAGCGCGGACAGCCGCAGCCGTTCGGGTGGTTTTGGCTCCGGTTATGGCCGTACCGCAGCTCCCAAGGCTCCGGCGAAACCGGTGCAGTTCACCGGGGCACCGGCGGCAAAGCCTGCCGCCAGCACCCCGAAACACTACGAACCGGGGGATATCGTGGAGCATAAAGTGTTTGGCCGCGGCAAGGTGCTCAAGGTCAAGCCTGCCGCAGGCGACCAGATCGTAGAGATCAACTTTGAAAAGGTCGGTGTGAAGAAGACCATGGCAAACTTTGCGCCGCTGACAAAAATAACGGAGGAATGACAGATGATGACAGTCCGATTGATCGCGCATACGCCGGAGCCGGAAAAGGTGGTGGCTGCGGCGGCGAAGCTCTGCTATTCCGACGCCCACATCACCGACCTGCTGGACGGCCTGACCGAGGAGAAGACGGCCAGCTTCCTGACCATGCTCAGCGACCTTGGCCACGCCAGCCCCATAGAACATGCCAGCTTCACCTTTGGCATCGAGGGCGTCAGCCGCACCCTGTTGGCCCAGATCACCCGCCACCGCATCGCATCGTTCAGTGTGCAGAGCCAGCGCTATGTCCGGCTGGACGACTTCCGTTATGTCATCCCGCCGGAGATCGAGGCCATCCCCGAAGCGAAGGAAGCCTTTCTCGCCAGCATGAACGAGGACGCGGCGCGCTACCTTGACCTCGTGAAAAAGCTGGAAGAGGGCCACACCGCCCGCCTGATGGCGGAGGGAATGCCCGAAAAACAGGCCCGCGCCAAGGCTTCCAAGCAGGCCAATGAGGACGCCCGCTTCGTGCTGCCCAATGCCTGTGAGACCAAGATGGTCGTCACCATGAACGCCCGCAGCCTGCAGAACTTCTTCCATCTGCGGTGCTGCAGCCGCGCCCAGTGGGAGATCCGGGCGCTGGCCGAAGAGATGCTGCGGCTGGTCTACCCGGTGGCACCCCATCTCTTCCGCACGGCCGGCCCGGCGTGTGTTTCCGGCCCCTGCCCGGAGGGCAAGATGTGCTGCGGCAAGACCGCCGAGGTGCGGGCGCAGTACGCCGCTTTGAAGGGGGAACCCGTATGAGCCACGGAAAACTCATCGTGCTGGAAGGGCTGGACGGCAGCGGCAAGGCCACCCAGGCCAAGCGTCTGGCCGCAGCACTGGCCGCCGAGGGCAGGCTGGTGCGGGAGATCACCTTCCCGAATTATGCCAGCGATTCGAGCGCACTGGTCCGGATGTATCTGGCCGGACAGTTCGGCGCGAGACCCGACGACGTGAACGCATACGCAGCATCGAGCTTTTATGCGGTGGACCGCTATGCGGGCTACAAAGCCGACTGGGGGAGATTCTACGAAGAGGGCGGCATCCTCATCGCCGACCGGTACACCACCTCCAATGCGGTGCACCAATGCTCGAAGCTGCCGCCGGAAGAATGGGAGCAGTTTCTGCACTGGCTGTTCGATTACGAGTTCCATCTGCTGGGTCTGCCCGCACCGGACTGCGTGATCTATTTACAGGTGGACCCTGCCGTGAGCCAGAAGCTGATGACCCAGCGCTACCACGGCGACGAGAGCAAAAAGGACGTCCACGAAAAGGATGTGGAGTATCTGGCCCGCAGCCGCAAAGCGGCTGAGTTCTGCGCCGCTCACCTGGGCTGGCAGACCGTGCCCTGCACCTGCGGGGACGGGATGCGCAGCATTGAAGAGATCGGGCAGGAGGTCCGCCGACGGGTGGACGCGGCCCTTGCGGAATAACGCACAATCGACCTGCGCCGGGCAGGCGCAGGAATACCCATGCGTAGGAGGTAGGTGTTTTAATGTACCGTTTGATGCAGCCGTCCGACCGGGCGGAGATCCTGGCGCTGTGGCAGCGCGAACATGGGGAGGACGAAACCTTCCTCGCCAACGCCATCGAGCGCTTTGCCGGGGAGCAGAATGTCTATATAGCGGAGGAAAATGACCACATCGAGGCCGTGGCCATGGCGGTGCCGGTCTCGCTGCAGGGGCGGCCCGGCTGCTGCCTGTACGGCCTGACCGGGCAGGGCAGCCTGATCCTGGCGGGCCTGGTAGACCACCTGTGCACCCAGCAGAAACAGAAAGGGGCCGGGTTCGTGGTCGTTGTGCCCAGCGGGAACGAGCAGGCGGCGCTGCTGCAGGATAAGGGCTTCCAGTGGGCCTTCCCGCTGCGGTGTCTGCCCCGCGAGGTGGACCGCAACCTGTGGAGCCAGGCCGAGTTCGACACCGTCACGGCCAAAAAGCTCTGTGAGCTGCGGGCGAGATTCTGGCCCGACACCGTGCAGCTGCCGCCGGAACAGATGGCCGTGGTGCTGGGGGATCTGTACTCCCGCGGGGCCACCATCGTCTCGAATGACAACGGCTACGGAATATATTTCCGCAAGGAGGACACCCTTTATTTTGTGGAGATGATGGCCACCGGCGACCGCGCCGCAGAGATTTTGATGGAAGCGGCCCGCGAAAAAGAGGTCATTGTGGAAAAGGCCGTCATCACCGTGGGGGCCGCGCAGAACCTCTTCCTTGGCGAGGGCACCCGGCAGGATTATGGAATGATCCGCTTTGAGGGCGAAGCCTTTGATGTGAGCGAGAGCTATATGCGGCTGATGTTGGACTGAAAGGAACATGCAGATGGCAAGTAACCATACGAGACCCCGCAAAAAGGGCGGTGCGCTGAAGATCCTGCTCGTGCTGCTGGTGCTCGTGCTGGCGGCAGCGGGCGGCGCATTCCTGCTGGCAAAGCACGAGATCGACGGCGGCACCCGGCAGGACGCCGTGACCGTGGAGATCGCGCAGGGCAGCGGTGTGAGCACCATTGCCCGGCAGCTGAAGGAAGCGGGCGTCATCCGGTTTCCGCAGCTGTTCCGCTGGTACGTCGGCCGCAAAGACGCGGCGGCGAAGCTCCAGTACGGCGAATTTTCGCTGGAACCCGGCAGCTCCTACGATGCGCTCATCGAGGCGCTTTCTGAATATGCCAAAGCGGAGAGCGTCCGCCTGACCTTCCCGGAGGGCACGACGGCCATTGCCATCGCACAGAAGATGGAACAGGCCGGGCTGTGCACCGCAAAGGAGTTTCTCGAAGAGGCCAACACCGGTGATTTCAGCGAATACACGTTCTGGCAGTATGTCCCCGATGACACGGATGCCCCGGACCGTTTCCTGAAATGTGAGGGCTATCTCTTCCCGGATACCTACGAATTCCTCGCGGATGATACGGTGCACAACTACGTTGCAACGTTCTATTCGCATTTTGACCAGCAGTTCACCGACGCGATGTATAAGGAGCTGGACCAGCAGGGCCTGAGCCTTTCGGAGGTCATCACGCTGGCTTCCTTCGTGCAGGAGGAGGCCGGCAACGACCAGGACAACAATGTGGCCCAGGTGTTCCGCAACCGTCTGGCAGAAGGCTCGCCCTACCCCAAGCTGCAGAGCAACACGTCCAGCTATGTCCAGAGCGATGCAGACAACAACTATCTCTGGAACTGGGTGGCCCCCTGGTACGGCGGTTGGGAGAAGATCCCCGAAAACATCCGCAATGCCTACGACACCTACACCTGCACCGGCCTGCCCGCCGGGCCGATCTCGAACCCCGGTCTGGCCGCCATCCGGGCTGCGCTGGCCCCCCAGCCCGATGCGGAAGTCCAGGACTGCTATTTCTTCGTGACCGACCTCAGCGGCCAGTATTACTACGCCCGCACCTATGCGGAGCATCAGACCAACTGCCAAAAGGCAGCGGATGTGAACCGCTCGATCGCGGCAAAAAAATGAGAGCGAAGCCCTTGTGCTGACGGAAAACGCAATGGTTGACCGGTTGGCCAGGGGCGCTCCCTTTGGGAGAGGGTAAGCTCGTTTAGGAGAATGATTATGTTACAGATCCCGGAACTTCTGTCCCCTGCGGGCGATTTGGAGCGCCTGCGCTACGCCATCAACTATGGTGCAGATGCCGTCTATTGCAGCCTGCCCGAATTTGGGATGCGCTCAGCCCCGGCCAACTTCACACCGGAACAGCTGACCGAGGGCGTCATCTATGCCCATGCCCGCGGCCGCAAGGTCTATCTGACCATGAACACCCTGCCCACCAACGAAGAGGCCGACCGTCTGCCGGACGCCATCCGGAGCGCGGCCGCAGCGGGCGTGGATGCCTTTATCGTGGCAGACCTGGGTGTGCTGGAAGCCTGCAAGCAGTTCGCGCCGGACATTGATGTCCACATGTCCACCCAGACCGGCATCACCAACTGGGCCGCTGCCCGTGCGGCCTACAACCTGGGCGCCAAGCGGGTGGTGCTGGCCCGTGAGCTGACCTTGCAGGACATTGCCACCATCCGGGATAAGACCCCGCCGGAACTGGAGATCGAGGCCTTTGTCCACGGTGCCATGTGCATGAGCGTGTCGGGCCGGTGCCTGCTGTCCAACTACCTGACGGGCCGCGACTCCAACCGGGGCCAGTGCGCCCAGCCCTGCCGCTGGAAATACTACCTGAGCGAGGAGACCCGCCCCGGCCAGCTGTATGAGATCGGCGAGAACGAGGATGGAAGCTATATCCTGAACGCCAACGATATGTGCACGGCACCGTTTCTGGACCTCATCTGCAAGGCGGGCGTGGACAGCCTGAAGATCGAGGGCCGCGCCAAGACGTTCTACTACGTTGCCAGCGTGACGGCCGCCTACCGCCGCGCACTGGACCAGTATCTGGCCGACCCGATGAACGACAACTTTGAGCTGCCGGACGAGGTGCTGGCCGAGCTGACCCGCACCAGCCACCGCCACTATTCGCCGGGCTTCTACTTTGGCCGCGAGCAGGCCAAGCAGGCCACCGACAGCGCTACCTACATCCGCGAGTGGGAGTTCGTGGGCACTGTGGACAGCTGGGAGAACGGCATCGCCAGCTGCCAGCAGCGGGGCAAGTGGAGCCTGGGCGACACGCTGGAAGTGCTCTGCCCGGACGGCCGCAGCATCCCGCTGAACCCGGAGTGGATCCGGAACGAGGCAGGGGAGAAGGTGGAGTCCACGCCCCATGCGATGGAAAAATACACCATCCCCACCCCGGAACTGCCTCCCATGAGCCTGCTGCGGCGCAAGGTCTGAGATTTCCGTTACATACAGAAAAAAATCCCGCCATTTGGCGGGATTTTTTTCGTCAGAGCGTATCCAGAACGTTGCGCGCTTTCCGGATGGTCTCTTCGCTCGTCTGCCACAGCTCGAACTCGGAGAAGCCGGGCAGGCCCATGGGGACGCCTTCCCGGCGGAAGGTCATCCGGCTGTCCAGCACCTGCTTGCCGGAAAGGTGGAAGCTGTGCGTACCGGTCTGTTTGGCCAGTGCAGGGAGGTTGGCCGGGGAGACGCCTGCGCCCACCAAAATCTCGATGCGCCCGGCGGCGCAGTCCACGAGATGCCGGAGCAGGGGTGCCCCGGCGGGGGCGCTGGCGGCCTGGCCGCTGGTCAGAATGGTGGAAAGCCCCAGAGCACAGGCCGTGTCCAGCGCCGCGAAGGGGTCGCGGCAGACGTCAAAGGCGCGGTGGAGGGTGAGCGCAACGGGGCGGCCCGCTTTGGCGGCGGCTTCACGGGCGGCCTCGTAGATGGGGCGCAGGGCCTCTGCATCCAGCGCACCGTCCGGGGTCAGCACACCGGTGACGATGCCGTCTGCCCCGGCGGCGACGAGTGCGGCGGCAGACTCTTTCATCTGGGCCAGCTCCCAGCGGTCGTAGCAGAAATCACCGAAGCGGGGGCGGAGCAGGGCGCGGACGGGCAGGCCGGGGGTCTCCTTGACCTGCCGCACCAGCGCAAGGCTGGGGGTGGTGCCGCCCACGATGAGGTCGGCGCAGAGCTCCAGCCGGTCGGCCCCGCCGCGCTGGGCCGCAAGGGCACTGGCGGTGCTGTCAACACAAACTTCTAATGTATAAGGCATGAAAAACCTCCTTTGATACAGCGGCCGGAACGGTCCATCAACAAGACCCGTCAACAGAAACTGCTGACGGGTCTTGTTCAGGAACAACAGGTCACTTTACGGATTCGAGGAAGCGCACGAAGCCTGCACGGCCTGCTTCGTCCAGCTTGTAGACACCGGCATCGGTCAGGACCTCAGCGAAGACATGGCCGACCTCGTCCTGCAGGATGAGGTGGACCGTATCAGCATTCAGCTCCGGGTGCCGGGCGAGGATCTCCTCGGCCCAGGCAGCGTGTTTTTGCAGGGCTTCGGGGTAGTCGGCCGTGGGCACATGCGCGGTCAGCAGGTCGGCTAGGTCGAACAGCTCCTGCTTCAGGCGGCTGGGCAGCACGGCCAGACCCATGACCTCGATGAGGCCGATGTTCTCCTTTTTGATGTGGTGGAGCTTGGCGTGGGGGTGGTAGACGCCCAGCGGGTGTTCCGGCGTGGTGATGTTGTTGCGGAGCACGAGGTCCAGCTGGAATCTGCCGTCCCGCATCCGGGCGATGGGGGTAATGGTGTTGTGCGGTTCGCCGTCGGTCTCAGCGTAGACGAAGCAGGCTTCGTCGGTGTAGCCGCGCCATGCGGTCAGGATCTTGTCGGCCAGGTCCACCAGACGGCCATCGTCCTCGCAGGTCAGGCGGATGCAGCTCATGGGCCAGTGGACGATGCCGGCTTCGACATCCTCGTAGCCGGGGAAGGTCCAGCTCTTCTCGATGGGAGCCTTGGCCATGGCGAACTCGTAGTGGCCGCCCTGGAAGTGGTCGTGGCTCAGGATGGAGCCGCCCACGATGGGCAGGTCGGCGTTGCTGCCCACGAAGTAGTGCGGGAACAGTGCTACGAAATCCAGCAGCTTGCGGAAAGTAGCCCGCTCGATCTTCATGGGGGTGTGCTGGCTGTTGAACACGATGCAGTGCTCGTTGTAGTAGACGTAGGGGCTGTATTGCAGATTCCACGCGCTGTCGTTGATGGTCAGCGGGATGATGCGGTGATTCTCGCGGGCGGGGTGGTTCATCCGGCCCGCATAGCCCTCGTTCTCCACGCAGAGCTGGCATTTGGGGTAGGCGCTCTGGGGGGCCAGCTTGGCGGCGGCGATGGCCTTGGGGTCTTTTTCGGGCTTGGAGAGGTTGATGGTGATGTCCAGATCGCCGTAAGGCGTTTTGGTGACCCACTTCAGGTCCCGCTTGATGCGGTAGCGGCGGATATAGTCGGTGTCCTGGCTGAACTTGTAGAACCAGTCGGTGGCAGCCTGGGGGCCTTCCTCCTCGTACCGCTCCTCAAAGTTGGCGCGGACGATGGAGGGGCGCGGGGTCAGGACGCCCATGAGTTTGGTGTCAAAGAGGTCGCGGGCGGTGGAGTTGTCCGCGCACACACCGCGCGATACAGCATCGTCCACCAGCGTTTTCAGGATGGATTCGAGGTCTTTGTAGCAGACTTCGCCCTCCGGCTCGGTGAAGCTGTCCAGCTGCATGGTCATGAGCAGCTGGTTGCGGATGTAGATTGCATCGTCCGGCAGGATGAGGCCGGTGTCCAGACCATAGTTGACGAGCTGCTGAATGGCAGTGGAGATCACAGGACAGCGCCTCCTTCCGGGCGGATGGAGAGGATGTGGCAGCGGCCCTTGCCGAGGATGGCCTCCATCTCAGCCTTGAAGGAATCGAGCCGGGTCAGCGGCACAAAGGCCTGCACGGTGCCTGCGAAACCGCCGCCGTGGACGCGGACTGCGCCCTCACCGTGCAGGAAGTGCTTGGCGGCAGCGATGGTCACGGCCACCTCCTGATGCTCCTTATACCCGGCGGGGATGACGTTCTGCAGGTACTCCCAGCTGCTCAGACCGGACTCGGTGACCAGCGCAAGGAAGGTCTCGAAGTCGTCCGCGCGGAGGGCGTCCACCTGCTTTGCGACCCGGTCGTTGTCAGCGTAGACGTGGAAAGCGCGCAGAACGGCGCGGTCGCCGCACTGTCTGCGGCACTCCGGCAGGTTGGCAAGGAAGGTCTCGAACGGCACATCGCGCAAAACTTCGCCGCCGCAGACCGCTGCCACGGCGCGGCAGTCGGCCGGGATGGCGGCATACTCGTCGGTCAGGTCGGCGTGGTCTGCACCGGAATCCAGGATGCAGAGCGCGAGGCCGGCCTTGGAGAAATCGACCTGTACAGGCTCGACCACGGGGTGGGCCGGGTCGGCAAAGTCGATGGTGATGATGTTGCCGACGCTGGAAGCCATCTGGTCCATCAGGCCGCAGGGCTTGCCGAAGTAGACGTTCTCTGCCCACTGGCCGATCTGGGCAATGGCGATGGGGGAGACCTTTTCGGTCATGAAGCAGTCGTTCAGGATGACGCCGATCAGCACCTCGAAGGCGGCAGAGGACGAGACGCCGCTGCCCTTGGGCACGTTGGAGGAAATGTAGACATCCAGACCGGAGAGGCTGGCCCCGCGCTCCTGGAAGGCCTTGCACTCGCCGCGCAGGATGGCGGCGCTGGTGTTTTCCTCTTCCTTGCGGGCCGTCAGGTCGGCCAGGTCGATGACGCACAGGTCATAGCCCTCGCTCTGGACGCGCAGCTGGTTCAGGCGGTTGGGGGCGGCGGCTGCGATCATATCAATGTTGACGCTGCCGGCCAGCACACGGCCGTGCTGGTGGTCGGTGTGGTTGCCGCCGATCTCGGTGCGGCCGGGGGCACTGTACAGCCCGGCCTCGGTGTGGGCACCAAACGTCTTTTCCAGCCCGTCCAGCACAGCAGCGTAGCGGGCTGCCTGTGCGGGGGTCTGTTCGGGGGCGCAGCAGTACAGCGAGGCCAGACGCTCGGTGTGGGCGCCGCCTGCCAGCTCCTGCTTCCAGACAGAAACGGATTTCATCATGGCGAGTTCCTCCTCTGAACAAATCGTGCAAACTTCGTCACAGCCCATGCGGCGGGCCGTGGTGGATCTTTCGATACTCCTATAATAAAGAATCTGTGCCCAAAAGACCATGCGTTATTGTTGCATCTGAATGCAAAGTTGCCAGAAAATCCGGCACGAAATTTGTGCAGAAATTCCTGCAACAGAGCTGAAAAAATCCTCCAAACCGGAAAAGCATTGGCCACAACCCACAAAGAACGGTCGGCTGCGGGTCAATCAGGGCCAGAGTTCCGATATGGAGGATTGGATTTTGCCAGCGGGTCAGTGGAAGTCCGGGCCGGTGAGGCCGTCGAGATTCAGCATCCCTTCCAGTGCAGCCACATCGGCGGAGACGTCCAGCGCGTCGGACTGGAACAGCTTGTCCAGCTGGTTTTCGAAGGCCGTGATGAGCAGGTCCATCGAGTGCTCGATGCTCTGTCTGGCGTCGGTGATGTTCTCGCCCTGCACATCCTGCGCCGAGAGCTGGGCGTAGGTGTTCAGCAGTTTGAGGGCCGTGGGCAGGTAGTAATCCATGAACTTTTGCAGCTGGGCTTTTTTATCCGGGTCTTTCTTGGCCAGAGCAAAGATGCGGGCGCTGAGCTCTTCCAGCCGGGAGATCTTGGCCGTCATCACCGGGTCGGGGATGGCATCGTTGGCGCGGCGCAGCTGTTGCTGAAGGGAGGCGTACAGGTCTTCCGGTTCCGCTTCCGGCTCCGGCTGCGGGGCCTTGGGCGGCTGGGGTGCGGCTCCGCGCACGACAAGGGTGTCGGTGCGGTAGTCGATGTAGGCATCGGCCCCGAAATAGCCGTGGTCGATGGCATGTTCCACCGCAGCGCGGCCACGGACTGCGTCGATGCCGACCGCCGCGAACAACTCGCCCAGCGCGATGTTGTCCCGGTCGCCGACGATCTTGTCGAGCTTGCGTTCCAGCTTGCGGGCGCGGTCCATCCGCAGGCCGGTGAAGAGGGCTGCGCCGCCGCCGATGGTCTGGGCCAGCGCCGTCAGCAGCTCACCCCAGTCGATCTCATGGCTCCAGAGTTCCTCCATGACATCGGCCAGGTCGCCGATGCCCACCAGCAGGAAGATGGCACCGAAGATGGTGCACAGGGTGGTGAGGGTCTTGTGCCACTGCTTGGCGCTCTTCTGCTCGGCGGTGGGGACATCCTGGTCGGAGACCGTCTCGCTGCGCTGGCCGGAGGCGGCGCTCTGTGCGGTGCGGGCGTCCTCTGCGTGGCTGTCGCGGGCGGGGTCGGCGTTGGTCTGCTCCTTTTTCTCGGCATCCCGGTCGATGGCGCGCAGGATGAAGAACAGGATGCCCAGCCACGGCGACATGGCGAACAGCACCAGCAGAAGGATGGTGGGGAGATGGGCAAGGAAATGGTTGCTGCGTTTTGGCTCCATGGGGCAAATTCCTCCTAAAATGAAAAGAACCGTGTTCCACCTTATTATAGCGGAACACGGCTCTTTTGTTAAGGGATAATTTATCTGGGAGTAAAAGCCTTATTTCATCAGGCTGCAAACAGCTTCGGCATATGCGGCGGGGTCATCCACAGGCAGGCCCTCGATGAGCTGTGCCTGTGCATAGAGCAGGTCGCTGTATTTCTTGAGCTTCTCGGTGTCGCCGGCTTCCTGTGCGGCCTTGAGCACGGCGAAGACGGGGTGATGGATGTTCAGCTCCAGCACCTTGTCACTCTTGACGCCCTCGCTGCCGGGCTGCTTGGAGAGGACCTTCTCCATCTCGATGGAGAGCGGGCCGTCTGCGGAGAGGCAGACCGGGTGATCCTTCAGGCGGGTGGAGACCTTGACCTCCTTGACCTTGCCGTCCAGTGCATCCTTCATGGCATCGAACAGGGGCTTGTTCTCGGCGGTGGCATCCTCGGCGGCCTTCTTCTCGTCCTCGGTCTCAAGGCCCAGGTCGCCGCTGTTGACGTTCTTGAACTCAACGGTGCCGTCCTTGCCCTCGGCATCCTTGCGGGGATAGGTGCGCAGGATCTGCAGGCAGAACTCATCCACATCCTCGGTCAGCAGCAGCACGTCGTAGCCCTTGTCCAGCACCAGCTCAGCGGCGGGGAGTTTGGCCAGACGGTCGGTGGAGTCACCGGCTGCAAAGTAGATGAACTTCTGCTCAGCGGGCATCTTGTCCACATACTCCTGCAAGGTGACCATCTTCTGCTCCTTGGCAGACCAGAACAGCAGCAGGTCGCGCAGCAGCTCGCCGTGCATCCCGTAATCGGAGTAGGCGCCGAACTTGATCTGGCGGCCGAACTCCTTCCAGAAGGCCTCGTACTTCTCGCGGTCGTTGGTCAGCATGGCGTGGAGCTCGTTCTTAATCTTCTTTTCCAGTGCATTGTGGATCAGCTTGAGCTGGTTGTCCTTTTGCAGCATCTCACGGCTGATGTTCAGGCTCAGGTCCTGGCTGTCCACGATGCCCTTGACGAAGCTGAAGTAATCGGGCAGCAGGTCGCCGCACTTTTCCATGATGAGCACACCGGAGGCATAGAGTGCCAGACCCTTTTCGTAGTCTTTGGTGTAGAAGTCGTAGGGGCGGTGGCTGGGCACAAAGAGCAGGGCGTTGTAGTTCGCGGTGCCCTCGGTGCGGCTGACGATGACGCGGGCGGGGTCGGTATAGTCGTTGAACTTATCTTTGTAGAAGGCGGCGTACTCTTCGTCGGAGACTTCGCTCTTCTGCTTCTTCCAGATGGGCACCATGCTGTTCAGGGTCTCCAGCTCGGTGTAGGTCTCCCACTCCGGCTTGTAGTCATCGGGCTTGGGGTCCGGTTCGGGCTTCTGGCGGCTCTTCTCGCGCTCCATCTGGATGGGATAGCGCACATAGTCGCTGTACTTCTTGACGATGGCCGCGATGCCATATTCATCGAGGAAGTTCTCGTAGTTGTCGGTGTCAGTGCTGGGCTTGATGTGCAGGATGATATCGGTGCCCGCGGTGTCCTTTTCGGCCGGGTTCATCTCGTAGCCGTCCGCACCGCTGGATTCCCACTGCCAGGCCTGATCTGCACCGTAAGCTTTGGAGATGACAGTGACCTTGTCGGCCACCATGAAGGCCGAGTAGAAACCGACGCCGAACTGGCCGATGATGTCGATGTTCTCGTCCTTGTTCTCTTTCTTGAAGTCGAGCGAGCCGGAGTGGGCGATGGTGCCGAGGTTGGACTCCAGCTCTTCCTTGGTCATGCCGATGCCGTTATCGGAGACGGTCAGGGTGCGGCTGTCCTTGTCGCGGGTGAGCAGGATGCGGAAATCGCCTTTGTTCATGCCGACGGAGGTGTCGGTCAGGCTCTTATAATACAGCTTGTCGATGGCGTCCGAAGCGTTGGAGATCAGCTCACGCAGGAAGATCTCCTTGTTGGTGTAGATGGAGTTGATCATCATGTCCATCAGCTTTTTGCTTTCCGCCTGAAATTCTTTCTTCGCCATAATACAAAACCTCTTTTGTTCAGATTCGGTGCCAGAGAGCCGGAGTTGGGGATGACGGCTTAGCACTCATAACTTTCGAGTGCTAATATACACCGCTTCGCATCAAAAATCAAGGGGTTTCATAAAAAGTTCAGAAATGTTTGCGGTTCCCTTTGCATTCCGGCTCCAAACCCATTATAATAGTCCCGATAAAGTCGGAAAGGATGACTTCGATGCAGTTTGAAATATGTGCGCTTCCCGGCGGAGGGAAGCTGGAACTTTATCTGCGCAGCCCGGACCCGGCCATGCCGAACGCGCTGCGCCGTCCGCTGGTGCTGGTGGTGCCCGGCGGCGGGTACGAACACGTCAGTGCCCGCGAGGCCGACCCGGTGGCGCTGCAGTTTGCAGCGGCAGGGTATCACACTGCTGTGCTGACCTACAGCGTGGGCGATGGGGCACGGAATCACCAGCCGCTGCGCCAGCTCCGCGCGGCCATCGGGCTGCTGCGGCAGAACGCAGAACGCTGGGGCATCCTGCCGGACCGGATCGCCGTTTGCGGCTTTTCGGCGGGCGGGCACCTGGCGCTGTCCGGTGCGGTGCTCGACTGCCCCGGCGAGGCGGCAGACCGCAGCCGGAAGCCGGATGCCGTGCTGCTGGCCTATCCGGTCATCACGGCGGGGGAGTATGCCCACCGGGGCAGCTTTGTGCAGCTTTCGGGCAGCGAAGACCGGGCGGAGCACCAGAGATTCGGGCTGGAAGGAAAGATCACGCCGGATACACCGCCGGTCTTCGTCTGGCACACGATGGAGGACGCCACCGTCCCGGTGGAAAACACCCTGCTCCTCCTTGCAGCGCTGCGGAAGAACCATGTCCCCTGTGAGGCGCATCTGTTCGAGAAGGGGGTCCACGGCACCAGCATCTCCACCGCAGAGGTGGATGCCGCCAGTGCCCACCGTGCCCACTGGGTGCAGCTGGCGGTGGAATGGCTGAACGACACCTTCGACTTCCATCTGGAATAAACTGGATTTGTACAGTTCTACAAAAAATTCATGAAAAAATAGTTGACCTGCAACAAATTTTAGCGTATACTGGTCAGCGAAAACAAACGCTGGGCACACCGCCCGGAAGGAAGAGGGAACATTTATGGCAATGCGGCCGGAAATTTCTGTCAAGAACCTGATGATGCAGGCATTCCTGACGGGCTGGGAGCTCTCCGATAAGAGCATCTCGCAGGATGAATATCTTCAGAGCGCCATTCAGGTGATCGAGGTGCTCCAGGTGGAGCCGGAGAGTCTTTATGCCGAGGAGGGTCTCGGTCTGCCAGACGGCGAAGAGGTGGACCATCTGGACGACCTGCTCCGGGCAGACGGCCAGTGGATCTATTACGGCGTCGAGGCAGAGAACTTCTTCCTCATCCAGTGGTATCCGGATGTGGAGTCTGCCAAGGCCAAGCTCGCGGAACTGGACGCCATGGGCGACGGCAGCCGGCAGTATCTGGTGGATATGAGCCTGAAGCGCGAGAACCCCAGCAGCGCCGAGAACTTCGGCAATTCCAACCCCGTCCAGCTCCGCTCCTGATGTTGATTTTTAAGAGGAAAGGGACCCCAAGCGATGCAGCTTTCTCAGACTGAACGTGAGCAGCTTTACACCATCTTGGAACAGTACGACCACCATCCCAAAGTGCAGGAGATGCGGGAGTTCATCCAGCATGGCGACGTGACCACCTATCAGCACTGCAAAAATGTGGTGTTGGTCAGCTTCTGGCTCAACCGCCGCTTCCATCTGGGTGCCGACGAGACCGCGCTGGCGGTGGGCGGCTTTCTGCACGATTTCTACCTGTACGACTGGCACAAGACGAGCAGCTTTCATGGCATCCGCCGCCTGTTTGAGATGCACGGCTTTTCGCACCCCGGTTCGGCCTGCGTGAATGCGGAGCACTACTTCCATATCACGAAGAAGGAGCAGGACATCATCCAGAGCCACATGTGGCCGCTGACCTTCCGGCATGTGCCCACCTGCCGCGAAGCCATCATCGTCTGCCTGGCCGATAAGTACTGCGCTGTGGTGGAGAGCATGTTCCGCCGCGCCAAAGTCGCCACCACCGTGGGTGCGGATGGGGCCGACGACACCGAGTGGTAAAATAGAAAACCCTCTCAGTCTCACTTCGTTCACCAGCTCCCCCGAAAGGGGGAGCTTTTCTTGTGCCGTAAAATACAGCACAAGACCTCGCCCATCGGGAGAGGTGGCATTGCGAAGCAATGACGGAGAGGGTCTTTCTTTTTCAGTGACTTATTCCGACCGCAGGGCCTTGACGGGGTCGGAACGGGAAGCGCCCTTGGCGGGGATGAAGCCGCCGAGGATGGTCAGCACGGTGGCCAGAACGATCAGCACAAGGGCTGCGTTCAGCGGCAGGCGGGCGACCACGTTGGTGCCGTTGGAGATCTTCTGGATGAGCATATTGCCGGGGATGAGCAGGATCTCGCTCAGCACGACGCCCATCACGCCGGAGCACAGACCGATGATGAAGGTCTCGGCGTTGAACACCTCGGAGATGTTCCGCTTGGACGCGCCGATGGCACGCAGGATGCCGATCTCCTTGCGGCGTTCAAGCACGCTGATATAGGTGATGACGCCGATCATGATGGACGAGACCACCAGCGAGATGGAGACGAAGGCGACCAGCATGTTGGAGATCATGTTGATGATCTCGGTCACGGAGGTCATCAGGGTGCCGACGACGTCGGTGTACTGGATGACCTTGTCGTCCGCGCCCTGGGACCGCATGTTGTCGTTATAGGCGTCGAGTTTGGCCACGACGGACGCCTTGTGGTCAAAGTCCTGCGGATAGATCTTGATCTGGCTGGGGGCGTCGAGGTCGGCATAACCCAGCGTCTGCAGGTTGCTGTCATAGGTGGCGGTGGAGGAGAGCATGGCCGACTTCATCAGGTCGGTCAGGTCGTCCTCGCTCATGTTGAACTGGATGGCCTTCTGGAAGGCTGTGGCGTCGATCTTCAGCGCGCTCTCCATCTGGCTGCCCAGCTGGGAGAAGCTCTGCTGCATCTGACTCTGGATGTTCTGGCTCATCTGGGTCATCAGCTTGGTCATGGCCGTCTGCATCGTGCTGCCCAGCTGGGTTTGCAGCGTCTCGGAGATCTGGGACGAGTAGCTTTCCATGAGGGTGGCCATCGCCGTCTGCATGGCCTCCGAGAACTGGGCCTGCAGGGCGTCCTGGTCGAACAGTTCGCCCATGGCGTCGTTCATCAGGGTCTTGAAAGCATCGCTCTTGAGGTACTGGGAGAAGCTGATCTTGTTCAGGTTCAGGATGCCGTTCCCGATGACATAGTCCTTGTAGCCGACCAGAACCTTCTGGGCCAGCTCCTGCATCTTGTCTTCGGAGACGGAAAGGTCCATGTTGGCAAAGAGGTCGGTCAGGGTGCTCATGTCCAGATCAGGCGTTTCGGTCAGATCCAGATCCAGCTGGAAATCGTCGGGGTCGAGCAGCGAGCCGAGATCGACCGAACCGTTGTCCAAATCGAATGCACCGCTGAGGTCGAAATTCAGCTTGCTGGTGTCGAACTGGAAGGCGCTCTTGAGCATGTCGGTGTCGATGCGGAACAGGCTGCTCATATCAAAGGCGGAAGCGTCTTCGGTGCCGAAGGGTTCGCCGTTCATCACATTGATGGCAGGGGAGGCCAGCTGGTCTTGGACCATCTGGGAGTCGGCTGCGGTGGCGATGACGTGCTGGGTGAGGGCGGCCGGATAGGCGATGCCGGAGGACAGCATGGAAGCAGAGGCATCCTCTTTGGGCTGCACGACGCCCACCACGGTCAGGGTCTCGCTGGATGCGACAAGGCTCTTCATAAAGTCCTTGTCGTCGGATTTGTCCACCCAGGCGTTGTGGTCGTCGTCGCGCAGATAGCGGTCGGCCGCGTTGACCAGTTTGAACTGGATGCCGATGAAATCGATGTACCGATAGGTCTTGAAGTCGGTGGGAACATCGACGTTCTGGTTCTGGGCGAACTGCTGGATCATCTTGTCCAGCTCAGCGCTGTCCCGCAGGCCGAGGGCGTACAGCGCATAGTCGGTGATGGTGCCGTCGGCACCCAGCACGGCAACGCATTCGTTGTACTTCTCCGGCCAGCGGCCCGCCTTGACCTCGTACTGGGAGTTGTAGAGTTCATCGCTTTCGGGCAGCTGATAGAACACGCTGGTGTTCATCATGGAGGACATCATGCTGTTGGTGGAGCTTGTGGAGCTGATGCCCAGGCTGGAGAGGGAGGAATCCGGGTTCACCTGACGGATGGAGCCATCGGCGTCTTCCCGGTAGATCTGGGGCTGCACATTATAAGAATACTCGATGGAGGTGGCATCCTCGGCAATGGTGCAGTCGTCGCTTTCGAGATAGGTCTTGAGGGACTTCAGGTCGTTGGAGGTGATGCCCGCCACCATCTGGGTGATGAGCTGCCGCACCGGGACCATCCCTTCCTCGGCGGTCGTGCCGGAAGCGGACGTCGGCGAGCCGGAGGTGAGCATCGAGGTCAGGTCCATGCCGCTGCTGAGAATTTGCAGCGGATATTCGGATAGGGTGGAGCGTTCGGTATCGTCGATATACTGGTTGACGCCTGCCGACAGGGAGATGATGAGCGCAATGCCGATGATGCCGATGGAACCGGCAAAGGCCGTGAGCAGGGTGCGGGCCTTTTTGGTCAACAGATTGTTGAAGCTCAGGCTCAGCGAGGTGAGGGGAGACATGGACGAGCGGCCCATGCTCTTGTGCACCGGCGGGGCAAGCTGGGCGGCGTCCGGCTCGAAGGGGTCGGTGTCGGAGCGGATGACGCCGTCCTTCAGCTGGACGATGCGGGTGGCGTACTGGTGGGCCAGCTCCGGGTTGTGGGTGACCATGACGACGAGGCGGTCTTTGGCCACTTCCTTCAGCAGCTCCATGACCTGGATGCTGGTCTCGCTGTCCAGTGCGCCGGTGGGCTCGTCGGCCAGCAGGATGTCCGGGTTGTTGACGAGGGCGCGGGCGATGGCCACCCGCTGCATCTGGCCGCCGGACATCTCGGTGGGGTGCTTGTGCAGCTGGTTGCCCAGACCCACTTTCTGCAGTGCCTCGGTGGCCCGGCGGCGGCGCTCGGCACCCGATATGCCGGAGATGGTCAGTGCCAGCTCCACGTTGGCCAGCACGGTCTGGTGGGGGATGAGGTTGTAGCTCTGGAACACGAAGCCGATGGTGTGGTTGCGGTAGGAGTCCCAGTCGCGGTCGGTGTACTTTTTGGTGGAGATGCCGTTGATGATGAGGTCGCCGCTGTCGTACCGGTCCAGACCGCCGATGATGTTCAGCAGGGTGGTCTTGCCGGAGCCGCTGGGGCCAAGGATGGCGACGAACTCGCAGTCGCGGAGGTTCAGGCTGACCTTGTCAAGGGCTGTCTGGACCAGGTCGCCGGTCTTGTACTGCTTGTGGATCTTTTTGAGTTGAAGCATGGATTCTGCCTTTCTGCAAACACGGCTGAGGGGAGTGCCAAAGCCGCCGGAACAAAAATATCACTTTATTTTATCAGAAAAATGTGAACAAATCGTGGCATCCCGACGGCTCCCGACAGGGGAAGTTCTGGAAGATAAGAGAAAATTACGGTCCCTTGCTTTTGGGCGGAAAAGGTGGTATTCTTGACAAAGAAAAGCAGTTTCCATCGGCTTTTCTCTGGCGAAAAACGCGAGGTGAACCGGGCAGAGCAAACACCAAAACGACACATTTTGACGCTTTTTAGGGGATTGCATCTCTCTGTGCTGCTCTATAAAATAGGAATGAAAAGCCATAGACCGGAAGATTATGGCAACCACAGCAGCAAGGAGGAGTCTTTTATGGAACGAACGTATGCCCCGCTGATCCGGCAGTTCTCGTCGATCAAGGGCTATCAGGCCGCGTATACGCTGGTCTACGCGCTGGATGCGTCAGAAGGCGGCTGCCACCTGACGCTGGACCGGAAGGGCGAGCGGGAACAGCAGGTCAGCGAGTTTGTTCCGCTGCATCCGGAGGCAGGCTACCGGCTGCTGCAATATCTGTGTGAAAATGCCGTGCAGCCAGAGATCTGGGGCGATGTGATCGCAGACTGGCTCCCGGTGCTGGAAGCAGAGCAGAACGGAGGTGCCGCAGGTGCCCGGTGAGCGGGATGCGGAGAACCTGCGCGTCGCTCTGATGAGCTATGACGACCGGGAACTCCGCATCCGGAAGTTTTATCTGGAAGAGCAGAGCACCATTATCCGATGCACCTGCTTCCAGAGCGGGGAGCCGGTCCTGCAGGCGCTGCGGCAGGAGCGGTGCTTTGATGTGCTGGTGCTGAGCAGCCAGCTGGAGGATATGGACAGCCTGACCTTCCTCGAAAAGCTCAACCGCCTGCCCAGCCACCCGCCGCTCCTGTTGCAGGGCGACGGCTGGACCGACGACATCACCGCCGCCCACCTGCAGCCGGGCAGCCGCTTTTACGGCGTCGGGCACGACCATCTGCGGGATCTTCTGCGGGGGCTGCTGGGCGTCCCCGGCCGGAACTCGATGCAGATCGAGCGGTTCTGCACCCACCTGTACGAGCTGTGGAAGCTTCCGCAGCCGGACACCAATTGCGAATACCTCACGCTGGCGGTACAGATCGCCTGTTCAGCCGATGGAAAACTGGCGCTTCGCAAAGAGATTTTGCAGGGCGTCGCGGAACAATATCACATCACGGTGGCCGCTGTGGACAGCGGCCTGCGCCGTCTGGTCGAAGGGCTGGAGACACGGCACCCGGTGGAATGGGAGCACTTCAAGGCGGAAAACGGCCTGACCGGGCTCAAAGTCACCACCGGCAGGCTGGTCTACTCGCTGCAGCAGACCGTGCTGCGGCGCGGCATCATCGTGCGGGAACAGCGGTAAGGAGGAACGGTGGATATGTGCAGGCAGGACGAAGCGGGATTTCCGCAAAAACAGTTGGAAACAGCGTTTCTGCACTCACTGCGCCTGCTGGAACAGAACCGGGAATATTTACAGATGCACTTGCAGCCGCTGAAGGATGCCCGCGCGGCCCAGGCGCTGGAGGACATGGAGCAGGAAGCAGCCCGGCTGGAACGGACGTTCCGGGAGTTGATGGAGCTTTCGGCTCCGGAGAAACCGGTGCAGAAGCGGCCGGTGGACCTGTGCCGCCTGCTGGCGCAGCTGGAAGGGCTGCGCGGCGAGATCGACGCCCAGAGCAGCACGAAGCTCACCGTAGACTGCGGCGGGCTGGAGCAGTGCCTTGTCTGGGGCGACCGGGAAATGGCCGAACAGATCTGCTTTCACCTGCTTTCGAACGCCCTGCGTGCCGCCGCACCCGGCGGGAATATCCAGGTGTGCCTGCGGCAGACCGGGCAGGACATCCGCCTGACCATCGAGGACGATGGCTGCGGCCTGCCGGAAGGGGAGAGCTGGCTCGAAAACCGCCGCCGCTTTCTGGGCGGTGCGCAGGCGGGGCTGCTGCTCTGCCGCCGGTATTGCCGCCAGCTGGGTTGGGCGCTTGCCCTGCTGCCCCGCACACCGCAGGGCGTCCGGGCAGAGCTGACACTGCCGCTGCCCACCCGGCCGTTCCCCATCGAAACGACGGTCGAGTTCCGCTCGCAGCCGTCCCACTCGGACGAACACAGCACCACCGCGCTGCAGCATCAGCTCCGCCGCGAGCTGTATCTGTTCACCCGCAGGCACTCAGGGAATTGACCGCAGATTCCAAAGCCGTTCTGGGGCGGCTGTTGGACAAGGCGGTAGAAGAATATCTTGCAATGTGAAAAGACATCGTTTTGTAAAGCAAAATCATAAGATATCAACAAAAAACCCGACGGTTAGATGCCGCCGGGTTTTTTGTTGAACGATAGGAATCAGACGAGGACGATCATCCGATCGCTCTTGGTCTGATATTTGTAAGAGAGTGCTGTTTCGCCAAGCTGGCCGCGCAGAAGGATGACGTGTTCCGTTTGTGCCCAATCATTGTACTGTTCCTCTGTAATGGGAGCAGTCAGGGTGATGGTAATGGTCTGGTTCGGAGAAACGGTGGTTTTCTGGAACCATTTGAACGCATCGAGAGTGAGCGGCTGGCCGTCCCACAGCAGGCTGAAATTGTTGGTGGAAAAAACAATGTCCTGATTGCCGATGTTTGTGACAGTCAGAGTGACGTCGGCCTCATAGAAATAAGTGGTCGTCGTACTGCCAGCAACGACCTCTCCGTTGATGGTAACGTTGCTGGAACTGGTCTTTTGGCCGCAGCCTGGTTTGAACTGGCAGCTGTTGACACGAACTTTATAAGTGGGTTCCGGTTCCGGCGCCGGTTCGGGCGTCGGTTCCGGTTCGGGAGTCGACTCCGACGGAGCATCTTGTTTTGGCTCATCCGCTGTTGCGTCAGAAGCAGCGTTGGAGGCGTCGGACCTAATATCCGATGCGGCTTCCGAGGAGGCCGTAGAGCCTGCGGGAGTGGAAGATGCGTTTCCGCTACATCCAGAAAAAAGCAGAGCTGTGGAGAGCAGGAGCGAAAGGAAAAAAACAAAAATACGTTTCATTTGAAAAACCTCCTTTTAGAGCAAAAATTCCAGTATCGCTGCTGTTAGTGTAATACGTTAGAACTTTAATGTCAAGTAATAAAGCCAAAATGATAAAGATTCGCCTAAAAAGCTAAGTATACTTGACACAAGAGGTGATGGCAATGACAGCAGACCGTATCAAGGCCCTTCGGGAAGCGCGCGGATGGACGCAGGCGGAACTTGCACGGAAGATGAATATGACCCGAAATGGCATCAATTCATGGGAACAGGGGCTTTCGATGCCATCTCCGCCCAGTCTGGTCGATTTGGCACGGCTGTTTTCCGTCTCGACGGATTATCTGTTGTGCGTCGAAAAGCACAGCACGGTGAATGTGACGGGTCTGGATGAAAAAGATGTTGCACTGTTGGCACAGTTGGCCGACCGATTGCGGAACCGGACAGAACGGGACCTGTAAAGCAGAAGGATACGCCGCCCCTTTTGGAAGCATGAGCTTCCAGTGGGGCGGATGTTTTTTGCCCCAAAATCCACTCTCAGTAAAGAATCTTAGCTGTTTTATGGAAAAATACGGCCGAAAGTTCCGTGAAATTAACAAAATGTTTAACTTTATGAGCGGAAAATACTATTTTTTGCGTGTAAAATAGGGAACACCAATTGATTGTTTTCGCGGTTTTGAGTATAATACAACTGTATGCGAGTCCTGCAGATGATTCGCTAACGAACTACTTTTCGGGCAGAGCATGGCAGAGCGGCCCTGCCCGAAAACTGGCAGGAAGTTCCTTCAGGAGGAAAGAAAAACGTGAGAGTAGGTCTTGACATCGGCAGTACCACCATCAAGTGCGTGGTGCTGGATGAACACGATTCGATTTTATATTCGACATATGAACGTCATTACAGCCATATCCTGGAAAAGGCGCAGGAGCTGCTGCGCCGGATCGACGCCGAGCAGCTGCACGGCCAGAAGGCGCTGCTGAGCATTTCCGGCTCGGCGGGCATGGGTCTGGCAGACAGTTGCGGTGTGCCCTTCGTGCAGGAGGTGTTCTCCACCCGCGTGGCGGTCAAGCGGTTCGTTCCCGCAACGGACTGCGTCATCGAGCTGGGCGGTGAGGACGCGAAGATCTTGTTCCTGACCAACGGCACCGAAGTCCGCATGAACGGCAGCTGCGCCGGCGGCACCGGTGCGTTCATCGACCAGATGGCCACCCTGCTGAAGATGAGCGCTGACGAGATGAACAAAGCCGCCGAAAAGGCTGAGCGCACCTACACCATCGCTTCCCGCTGCGGCGTGTTCGCCAAGAGCGATGTCCAGCCCCTCATCAATCAGGGGGCCCGCACCGAGGACATCGCCGCCAGCATCTACAAGGCGGTCGTCAACCAGACCATTGCCGGTCTGGCACAGGGCCGCCCCATCCAGGGCAACATCCTCTACCTCGGCGGTCCGCTGACCTTCAGCACCGTGCTGCGCAAGAGCTTCGACGAGGCGCTGGGCGTTACCGGCACCTGCCCGGAGAACAGCCTGCTGTATGTGGCACTGGGTGCGGCGCTCTATGCAGACAAAGAGTTCAACCTCTCCGCGGTGGCCGGGGCGCTGGATGAGTACGCCGCTACGGCGACCTACGCCAGCGAGCCTCCGCTCTTCGCCAACAAGGAGGAGTACGAGGCCTTCCATGCCCGCCACATGTCCCACAGTGTGCCGCATGTGCCCTTCAGCGCACAGTACGGCCCCGTGCACATCGGCATCGACTCCGGCTCCACCACCGTCAAGCTGGTGGTCGTGGACGAGAAGAGCCAGATCCTGTACACCAACTATCAGCCGAACCTCGGCAACCCGCTGCCCCTCATCAAGGAGCAGCTCATCAAGATCTATCAGGCGCACCCCGGCCTGCATGTGGCCAGCGTGACCACCACCGGCTACGGCGAAGAGCTGGTCAAGAACGCCTTCCGCTGCGATTACGGTCTGGTGGAGACGGTGGCGCACTTCACCGCCGCCAAATACTTCATGCCCGATGTGGACTTCATCATCGACATCGGCGGCCAGGATATGAA
>ULRQ01045643.1_pt1 | contig 27517 bp, 22 predicted proteins | sample 1955491 | NCBI WGS metagenome assembly ULRQ01 (sample SAMEA4835684, study PRJEB28245) | human gut metagenome | biome: gut microbiome; material: fecal sample | place: Denmark | collected 2008 | reverse complement strand
CCCGGCACCGCCACCCGGCCGGGCACTGCCGCCGCCGGAACGGAACCCGCCGGACATTCCGCCAAAGCCGCCGCCGGGACGCGGACCGAAACTGCCAGGTCTAGCACCGGGGCCGGGCCCACCAAAGCCGCCGCCGGGGCGTGGGCCGGGATTACCAAATCCACCGCCCGGAGGGGGCGGCGGGGGAGGACGCCGGGGACGGCGCGGCCGGTAAACCGGTCCGCCGAAAAAGAATACGTTCGGCCCGCGGCGGCCGCCTGTGTAGGTGGGACCCTGCGGCCCGCGGGGTCCGCGCGGCGTTTTCAGGAGCGCAATCACGATCACTGCAATAATAATCGTCAGCAAAATCAAGGTAAGCACCGCCCCTCCATTGCTGCGGCTCTGGGTGTTTTCCACAATCCTGCCGGAAGAATCTGCCAGGCCGGAGCCGATCGCGTCCATATCCAGGCTGACGCCATATACATCGCAGATGCGCTCGGCCATGGCCAGCACGGTTTTGCGTGCGCCGGTATCGTAATCCTGCTTTGCCCAGGAAGCTTCCAGGTTATCGTACAGCAGATCGCTCAGCACATTGCCGGAAAACGCGCTTTCCAGCCCTTCGCCGGGGGTGGCCCAATAGTTGTCGTCCCCGGTGGCCATCAGCAGCACCATGCCGTTGTCCTGGTCAGCGCTGCCAAGGCCCCATGCCTGGAACACCTCGTAGGCATAGCCTTCCATGGTGTTGTTGCCGACGTAATCGGTGGTGTAAACGCCGATCTGTGCACCGCTGCAGTTTTCCTGCAGGGCAACAGAAATGTTGGTGATATATGTTTCGGTATCGCGGCTTAGAATATTGGCATTATCGGCAATGCAGCTGGTACTGCTGATGCCCTGAACGGAAGCAGCTGCCGCTGCCGGTACCGCCCAGACTGCCGCCGCGGTCACAGCCGCCAGAACGGCGGCTGCGGTGCGGGTCAAAATTTTCATCCGGCCCCCTCCTTTCCGGGGTCACTGCGCTGCATACAGCTCCACCTGCCCCGCGCCCCACAATGTACCGATCACATTGGCGGGGAAACCGGAAGCCATGGTGTTGTAGCTTTGGGCAGCGGTGGTATAATTCTGTGCAATTTCGCGCTGCAAAATGCTTTGGGTGCTCACATAGCTGGCATCCAGGCTGTTGATCTGATCCAGCGCATCGTCGGTGGCTTTTGCCTTGGCGGCAGTGTACATGGCGTCCACAGCGTTATCCAGCTGGTGGATGACCGCATATTGCGCGGCTGGGGCAATGGCGGTATCCTGCCACTGGGCCAGCAGGTCTGCTACGGTGGTGCAGTTGCTGTCAGCTTCGCCCAGTACCTTCTGGCAGGCACGCATCAGGTTGGCAGCGGTATCCGTCAGGGTGGTAAAATCCCCCTGGATGCTGTTGCCGTGCTCGTCAACCTCGCTGGTGTAAATTTCAGCCACATTGCGGTAACGGCTTTTCAGCTGCACGCCGCCAATGCCAAACACCGAAACCAGCACCATCACGGCCAGGAACCCGGCCGCAAAAGGCCGCTTTTTGGCGGGGGCGGGCAGTTTGCTTTCCACCTGGCCAAACACTTCCAGCTGCGGGCTTTTGATCTCAAATGTTTCCTGCTGCTCCAACTGCATGGGTCGTCCTCACTTAACGGGGATGCAATAATGCACCCTAAAAATAATTACTTGTTAATTTCCAACAGCTTCTGCTTCAGCTCGCCCTCAATGCGGCCCAGCTCCTGCTCGGCGGCGGCGCGCTTGGCCTTGCCGTCTGCGCGGATCTTGTTCAATTCATCCAGTGTGCTGATCAAATCGCGGTTGGTCTGCTGCAGGGTCTCAATATCCACCACACCGCGCTCAGACTCTTTGGCGATGTCGATGGTGCCCTGCTTGAGGGTTGCGGCGTTCTTGCGCAACAGCTCGTTGGTGGCATCGGTCACGGCGCGCTCGGCCTGCATGGCCTGCTGGCTGTGTGCCATGCCCAAGGCCAGAACCATCTGGTTCTTCCACAGGGGGATGGTGTTCACAATGGTGGTCTGGATCTTTTCGGCCATCATCGTATCGTTGGACTGGATCAGGCGGATCTGTGGGCCCATCTGGATGGAGATATTGCGGGTCAGCTCCAGGTCATACAGCTTCTTTTCAAAGCGGTCGCACTGGTCGGCCAGGTCGCGGGCGGCCTGGGCATCTTCCGGCAGGCCGGATGCTTTGGCCTTGGCTTCAGCGGCGGCCAGGTCGTTCTCCCGCACCTGCTGCAGCTTTTTGCGGCCGGCCAGGATATACATGCTCAGCTCCTTGAAATAGACAAGGTTCAGCTGGTACATCTTGTCCAGCATGGCAATATCTTTCATCAGGGTTACCTGGTGGTCCTCCAGTTGGGCCTTGATGCGTTCCACGTTCACATCAGCTTTGTCGTATTTCACTTTCAGGGCTTCCAGCTCGTTGGACTTTTTCTTGAAAAAGCCCAGGAAGCCTTTCTGATTTTCTGCGGTGGCGTCAAAGCCTTTCAGCTCGCCGATCAGCTGGGTGATGAGTTCGCCGGTCTCACCCATATCCTTGGTGCGCACGCGGGAAAGCGCACTGTCAGAAAAATCGCTCAGCTTTTTCTGGCTGGCGGCGCCGTACTGCAAAATCATCTGGGAGTTGGTCAAGTCGATCTTTTCAGCAAAATCCTGCACCATCTTCTGCTCTTCGGGGCTCAGCGGGGTATCCTCCACGGTAACGGGGGTAGCCTTTTTGGCTTCCTCCACCACCTTGGCATCCGCTTCGGGATCCAGGGTCAGGTTGGGGGCGGCAGGGGCCGCATCCAAGGTCAGGGAAGGTGCTGCGGGAGCGTTCAGGTCAAAATCCAGATCAGACATAGTGGCAAGTCCTTTCTCTTCTTCTTTTTATATTTTGGGTTGGGAGCATCAGGTCAAATTCTGACCGCGCATGATGTTTTCAAGCACTTCGATGTCGGTCGAAATATCCATTGCCTCTGCGGAATACAGGGCGTCCAGCTGGTTTTCAAATGCGGTGGCCATGGTGCCGGCGTTGCGGCGTACTTCGCTCAAGATCTGGGCGGCGTTTTCGCCGGTAATGCCGCCTTTTTCCATCTGGGCGTATGCGCTCATGATCTTGACCACTTCCGGCAGGTAATACCGTGCAAAGCGATCCACGGTGCGGGCTTTATCCGGCTTTTGCTCCACCGCCTGCACAATGCCGCGCCCGGCCTTTTCCATACGGTCCAGCTGGCGGGAAAGTTCGGCATCCGGGATGGCGTCATTCAGCTTGTGCAGCGCGTCCAGGTTGGCGGCAATGCCGTTCAGCATGGCATCGGTGTTCTCGCTGCCGGTGGCGTAGGGCTGTTCCACCCGCTGCACCCGCGTGGGGCAGAAGCGGGAAGAAACCAGATACACCACAGTGCTGAGTGCCGCAATGATAACCAGGTTCACCAGCCGGTAGGGCGGCAGAATCAGGGAAGCAACCGGCCAGGTCAGTGCAGCCAGATACAGCGGCAGAACCGGGCGGGTGCGCTTTTCGATCCACTTGCTCATGGGTTCAAAGCTCCTTGTAGTAAGGTGCGCCCCGGCAAAGGCAAACGCCGGAGCAAAGGGAATACCCTTTCATTATAGTGCAACGGCGGGGACAATGCAAACAATTTTGCCCCTTTCGGGCGGCAAAACGGCGCTTTTTTGCGCTTTTTACGGTTTGTTCACATATCCTTCCAGCGCAGTGCCCCAGGCATCCAGCAACCGCGGCATGGTAAACGCCGCATTGGCCGGGCTGGTGGAGGGCAACACCACAGCTTCCAACCCGGTCAGGGGCTGGGCGTATTTGCGGTACAGCCTGCCGCTGGTGGCACCGTTGCAAAAAATGGCCTGTACGCCCAGGCGGTTCACCAGGGCTGCCAGATCATTCGGTTCCACATCTTTGATGGAAGCGTCCGATGCCCCGCGGATGGAGCAGGCGTGGATGACATCCCACACCGCCAGCCCGCTGCCAATGATGATGGCGCGTTTGGCATCCAGATCCTCCCATGCGGGGGTGGGGCTGTGGGTCAGGGTAGCCATCAGCGGCCAGAAACGATTCTGCGGGTGGCCGTAATAAAACCCCTGTGCCCGGCTTTTTGGGCTGGGAAAGCTGCCTAAGATCAGCGCTTTGGCCTGTGCGCCGTACAGTGGGGGCAGCCCCGGCCCCACATGGGTGTACGGTTGTTTGGTGTTCAACGGAATATCTCCGGCCACAGACTGCGGCACAGCTGGGCAATGCCATCGGGTGCAGCGGCAGGGGCCAGCGCCTTGGCGGCAGCTTTGGCGGTTTTCATGCCGTCCGCCATGCAGTAGGAACGCCCGGCCAGCGCCAGCATTCCGGCATCGTTGGGACCGTCACCCACGGCAACGCAGTCCGCAGCGGCCAGGCCCAGATGGTCCAGCAGTGCCTGCAGGCCGGTTGCCTTGTCCTGTCCGGCGCGCAGGATATCGCACCCCGTCACGTGGTAGGGCAGGAACTGCAGCCCCAGGTAGCCGTATTTGGCCTGGAACTTGGCGATATCTTCCGCCGCCAGCATGCCGAACGCGGAAAACGGCATATCCAACAGGTGGCGGTCCTGGTCCTCGCCGTCTTTCAGGCAACCTTCCAGTGCAGCGGCTTTCTCCTGCACATGGAAGGCCTCATAATCCAGGTAAACATACCCGCCGTCCGAAAAGCTGAATCCCAGCGGGTGCTCATAGTCCTCGCAAAAATCCACCAGAGCGTACATTTCCTCGGCGGTCATGTGGCTGGTGTACAGGGCGGTCCCGGCGGCATCCTCCACCTGGGCACCGGCGGCGCAGATCCAGTAATCCGGCCGGATGCCGCGCAGCATTTTGGCGGGGATCTCTGCCCGGCAGCGCCCCGTGGCAATCACGAGCTTGACCCCGGCTTTCTGCACGGTGCGCAGGGCATCGACGTTTTCTTTGGGCACGCGCGGCTCCCCATGGGGGCGCAGGGTGCCGTCAATATCTAAAACAAGCAAAGTGGCAGGCATGGCAGGTACTCCTTAACATTTGGTTTGGTTTGGTTTCTTCTATTATATCAAATCCGCCCCCAAAGTCTAGCAGGGGGCGGGCAAACATATAGTTGTGGAGAAAAACAATGAGCGAAAGGCGGGCGGCGCACCATGCGGCATACCAGACGAAAAGAACGGGACGGGCTGGACCTTGCGCGTCCGGCACCGCGCAGACGGCACAAAACGCTCCGGCAGCTCTGTGCGCTGCTGCTGGGGCTGGCGGGCCTTGCCCTGCTTAGCATGGCCGTGTGGGGGGCGGCTTTGCCCCGGCGGCTGGATGATGCCTTAGCCCAACACTATGCCGCCCAAATGAGCGTGATGCAGAGGGAGTTGTTTGCCCTGCGCCGCCGGCTGGCAGAACACGAACCGGATGCCGAAGAAAACGCCGCCCTGCGCAATTTTTTGCAAAGCAGGCAGACGGACGGCGAACGCTGGGACCCCGTGTGGACCGCCGCCCGCTGGCCCGGCGGATTTTTGCTGGCGCAGCCGGTGCAGGCGGGGGCCGTCGTGCTGGACCGCAGCGGCCGTTTTGCGGGCATTGCAGGGGAGCATGGCACGGTGTCCCCGGCGGGCAGTGGAGCGGGGGCAGTCCCGGCTCTGGTGGGGCAGGCCCTTGGCACGCTGACCCGCCAGAACGGAGTCCTGTGGGTGACCGGCCTGCCCTGCAGCTGTAAGGCGGCAGCGGGGGAGTTGGCCGTTACCGCGCAGGGACAGTATTGGGCCGGGCAGCTGGCAGCAGCGCCCCAGCCCGACCCCGGCGGCCTGACCCTGCGCGCCCCGCTGGAAGATACTGCCGATGAAACCGACTGCCTGTATTTCATCGGGGGCTGACAGCTGCGGCAAAACCTTGTATAATACCCATATGGCAAAAGGACAGACCAAAGAACGATCAGACCAGAGCAGGCAGTGGCCTGCCGGGAGGTGCGCATGAAAAAAGACGGCAAAAAGAGGGTGTGGTTCCTGCTGATTTTCTGCACTGCCGTGTTTGCGGCATTTTTGGTGCGGCTGTACTGGATGCAGTTTACCATGGCGGATCACTATGCTAAAAAGCTGGAACAGGCATCTCAGACCAGCTATACCGTGCGCATCCCGGCGGCGCGGGGAAGCATTGTGGACCGCAGCGGCACGGCGCTGGTGCAGGATGACACCGTGTATGACCTGGCGCTCCGCGTTCCGGCCCCACCGGACACCGAGATGGCGCAGACCCTGCAAACGTTAAAAGAACTGGATCTAGGCGGCAAGGATGTGGAAACACAGCTTGCCGCCTTTTGTTCTGCCGTTTCGGCGGGGGAACTGCCGCTGGCTGAAAATCTGACCCAGGCACAGTGCCTGAGCCTGCTGGCTGCCGGTCTGCCCCAGAGCGGGGCGGTGCGGCTGACTGCCCGCGGTACCCGCACGGCGGTGGATGGCACCCTCGCTCCGCAGCTGCTGGGCGGCGTGGGGGCCATGAGTGCCGAGCAGTGGGCACAGAAAAAGGCCCAAGGCCTTGCCATGGATGAATCCATCGGCCAATGGGGGTTGGAAGCCGCCTGGGAGGATGCTTTGCGCGGCAGAGCGGGAAGCCTGAAAGTGACGGTGGATCGGAGCCGCCATACGCGGATCGAAACTGTGCAGACTACCCCGCAGGCCGGGGACACCCTGCATCTTTACCTGGATGCTGATTTGCAGCGCACCCTGCGCAGCGCATTGCAGCAGCAAATTGAAACTTTGCAGGCCACAAAGCCGGAAGGCAAAGGCAAAGAAGCCTGCGCCGGGGCGGCTGTGGTGGTGGATGTGCAGACCGGCGGCGTTTTGGCGGCGGTCAGCCTGCCGGATTATGACCTTGCCAGCTGGCGGCAGAATTATGCCGCACTGGCCACAGCCCAGGGAGCACCGCTGGTCAACCGGGTGCTGAACGGCCAGTATGCGCCGGGGTCGGCGTTCAAACCGGCAGTAGCGGCATCGGCTCTGGCGGCGGGGATCATCACCCCGCAAAGCACCGTAAACTGCGGCGGACGGTACACTTACTATGCGGGCTACCAGCCGCGCTGTTTGCAGCTGGGGCACCGCGGGGCCGTCAGCATGGTTACGGCGCTGTGCCACAGCTGCAACATTTATTTTTATGATGTCGGCCGCCGCCTTGGGGTGGATACGTTTTCCGCTACCGCGCAGCAGCTGGGCCTTGGAGCACCCTGCGGTACTGAGCTGCCGGAAACTACAGGCCGCCTGACCTGGAGCACCGATGAGAACTATCAGGCGGGCCTTGCACTGATGGCGGCCATTGGGCAGGGCAACACGTCGGTCAGCCCCTTGCAGCTGGCGGCCTATGCCGGGGCCCTTGCGCGGGACGGCCAGCGCCCGGCACTGCACTTTGCCCAAAGCACAACCGATGCCGCCGGGAATATAACCTGGCAGGCGCAGCCGGACGTTTTAGCCCAGGCACCCGGCGGGGCGGCAGTGTTTGCCCCCATCCGGGAGGGTATGGCCCAGATGGCTCAAACGCTGCGCACTTTGCGGGAATCGCCCATTCCCCTTGCCTGCAAGACCGGCAGCCCCCAGCTGGCGGGCACGCTGCCGGATGGCACCCACTACACAAACTCGGTGCTCATCGGATATGGGCCGGTGCAGCAACCGCGGTTTGCGGTGGCGGTGGTGATCGAATACGGCGGCGGGGGCAGCAATGCCGCGCCCGTTCTGCGGGCTGCGGCGGACTGGTTTGCAGCAGCCGGAATGGCCTGAACAGGATGGAATTTTGTGGGGAATTTTTGCATTCAACATGCAGGATGAACTTTTCGCTTTTTGTCCACAGACGGGGTGGGGAAAACCTGTGGAAAGTGAAAAAACGGGCAAAACCCCCGTAATAATTGTAAGTTTTACCCGCAAAAACAGGGATAAAACTGGTAGTTTGCCCAGTGAGCGGGGGTGTTTATCCGTACTGTTATGTTGAAAGGTTTTCCACAATATGTTGAAAACACCCCCTGAAACGGTGGAAAACTGGCCATACAAGCGGGTTTTCCACGCTTTCAACAGGGTTTTCAACATCCTCAAAGGAAAACCTTTCCAGTACGGTTTGTATAAACCGCGAAAACACGCACAAAAGCACCGCGCAAAAGGGTGAAAAATCTGTACTTTTGACGCCAAGGAAAAAGGTGACAAAAGCATAGGAAATGTGCTATACTATATCTGTATAATTATCGAATCATGCCAGAAAGCTGTGCGGGCTGCCATACGCGGCAAAATGGCTGCCAAACGCCGCCGCACAGGGCTTTACCCAATCGTTTTAAGGAGTAACCACATTGCAGATGGAAAATAAAAAACGCATGCCCCAGCAGGCCCCCCAGGCCAAGGCAGACAAGGCCCCTGCGGAGCAGGATACCGCCCTGGTATGGGGCAAAAACCCCGTGACCGAACTGCTGAAAAGCGAAGCCGGGGTGGACACCCTGCTGCTGGCCGACAGCATGGAGCCGCGCATGGCCGGGTATTATACCGCGCTGGGCAAAGCGGCCGGGGCGGTCATCAAGCGTGTACCCGCCGGCAAGCTGCAAAAGCTGTGCGGTACCCAGGACCACCAGGGTGTGGCGGCCTGGGCTGCCCGCATCCAGTATGTTGGCGTGGAGGAACTTTTGCAGATCGCAAAAGACCGCGGCGAACCGCCGTTCCTCGTGCTGTGTGACGGTATTGAGGACCCCCACAACCTGGGCGCAATCCTGCGCAGCGCGCTGCTGTGCGGTGCCCACGGCGTGATCATCCCGCGGCGCGGCGGCGTTGGCGTGACCGGCACGGTCATGAAATCCAGCGCCGGGGCAGCTGCCCGCATCCCGGTGGCGCGGGTCGCCAACCTGCCGCAGGCCATCCGTGACCTGAAAAAGCAGAACATTTTTGTTTACTGTGCCGACCTGGGCGGTGCTCCGCTGGAAAAGACCGATCTTTCCGGCCCGGTGGCGCTGGTGCTGGGCAGCGAGGGCGCAGGCCCCGGCGCACTGGTGCGCAAACTGTGCGATGCCGCCGTTACGCTGGATATGGCCGGTGGCAAAACCGGTGTGGACAGTTATAACGTCAGCGTGGCCGCCGGTATTTTGATGTACAACATCATGCAGCGCCGCAAGTAACGGCTGCGCAAAAAAAGGAATCCCATACCAAAGGGGAGAACAACATGCCAAGCAAACGTACAAATGATTCCGTGGACCGCATTCTGGAAGAGCTCAGCCATGAGCAGGCCGAACGCGGCATCCGGGATAGTGTAACAGACCGCCAGGTGGATGCCATCCTGCAAAGCCTGGGCCACGGCAGCATGGAGGAATCCTCCGGCGGCGGTTCGGCATTGGGGCCCATCCAGAAAGAGGACCTGCCGGATATCACGCTGGGCAAAGGCAATAATTTTAACACCGAGGACCGGTTTTCCACCGCTGTGCTGGACGACCTGCTGGGCGATCTGCCCAGTATGCGGGCTGCCAAAAAGAATAAACCCGGCCCCGCTGCCCCGGCCCGCCGGCCTGCTTCTGTGCCGGAGCCGCGCCGCATGCCGGAAGTTGAGCCTAAAGTAGAAAAACAAAATAATATACAAACTGTACAACCGACTCAGCCGGTGCGCTCGGAACCTGTTCCGCAGCCTGCCCGCCCTGCCCCGGCACAAACTGCGCCCCGGCAGCCGGCCCCGCAGGTACAGCCGGAGACAAAACCGGCCCCGCAGCCGGAACCAAGACCGGCGGATGCAACATCAGGGGATACCACCCGCACCAGCGTCATTAAAGCCTTTTTGGGCCGCAGGGTGCCGGAAGCGGACAGCAAGTACCTGGATGAAGGAAAAAAAGATTTTACCAACTTTTTTGGCACCAGCGTGGCCGTTGTTCCGGATGATATGAAGTCCGAGCAGGAGCGCCAGCAGACCCCTAAGAAAAAGGGCTTGTTTGGCTTTGGATATGCTACCGATACCGGGGAGTTTGAGCCGATCAATGTTTCGGTCAGCGGCAGGGTGGAAAACCAGAGCACCCAGCAGCTGGAAGAACAACTGCCCCGGTTGCAGGATGCTTTGCCACAGGATGAACCGGACGAGATGGAGCTGCGCGAGCAAGAGCCGCCCCGCCACCACGCTGCAAAGAAAAAAGGCTTTTTTGCCAGCCTGTTCGGCGGCAAAAAGCACGATGTCTATGACGAGCTGGAATCCTATGACCCGTATGAGGGCGAGCCGGATACAGCCCCGGTAGAAAACTGGGAGGTTCCGGAACAGCCCCGGGAGGAGCCGGAAACAGAGGAAACGGGCGAGATGCCCCGCCTGACCGCTACCAACGCAGGGCTTTCCATCTCCGGGCGGCAGACTTCCCAGTTTGCCGCCACAGGCAAACCGCTGCCTCCGAAGGATGAGCCGGCCCCGCAGCCGGAACCTCAGCCTAATGTTTACCGCAAAAATAAAAAGCGGGATACCGTGGAGTTCACCCCCCGCAAGGAGCGGGAACGCACCATGCCGTTCACTCGGCCTGCCCCCCGCCGCGAAGCGGAACCCGTGGGCGAGCCGGTCATGACCCCAAACGATACGGTGCAGCCGCAGCCCGCGCCTGCCCCGCAGGCGACCACCGGTTTTACCATGCAGCTGGGGGACGAGCCCGCACCGGAAAGCACCCAGTCGTTCCTGCATGAACTGAACGCAGCCCTGCCGCCGCGCCGCAAAAAGCCTGCGCCCAAAGCTGCCCCCATGCAGGAAGAACCCGCCAGCGGCGATACCTTTGAGGAACTGCCGCAGGAGCTGGCCCAGACCCTGACCGGGCAGATCCGCCTGAGCGAGATTGCCGAAGGGGTGGAAGAGCAGCCGGAAGAACCGAAAAAGCCCGCCCCGAAAAAAGAGGAAGAAAGCTTTGAGGAGCTGATCGGCCCCCTGGTGGATGAAAAGCCCAATACCGCGGAATTTGTGCGCGGCATTGAACAGTCCATCAACCTGGAAAAGATCAAATCGGATTCAAAGGCAAAAACAGAAAAGACCGATACCGATTACCAGGCGGCTGCCCAGTACCTGAGCGACCCCAACGCCGGGGCGGAGCCGGAAGCACCGGAACAAAAAAAGCCCGGCAAAGGCTTTAACATCCTCCGGTTTGCAGGCAAGCCGAAGGACGAAACCACCCCCGATGGCGAAGCGCCTTTTGCCGCACAGGCCGCCGTCCTGCACCGCCACGAATACGAAAGCACCGATGATGCCCCCGTGGTGCGCCATGACTTGGAACTGCGGGTGATGATCACCACCGGCACAGCAATCGCTGTGGGCGCTGCAGCCCTGATTATGATCGTTCTGGGCACTATGGCGGCCACCGGAGCCAATCTTGGCCCGCTGGATACCACAGCCAGCACCAAACCGCTGCTGGTGACCATGCTGATCCTGCTTGCTGCCAGCGCGGCCCTGTGCTGGCAGACGATGCTGGGCGGCCTGGCCGGGCTGATCAACATGCGCCGGGGCAATACCGCAGATACCATGCCCGCCATGGCCGCGGTGGCCTCCATCCTGCAATGTATCATGTTTTTGGCAAAGCCGGAATGGTATAACCCCGCAACCCTCTGCCTGATGACCGGCCCCGCAGCGCTGCTGCTGTGCGGCAACGCTGCAGGCAAGGCAATCGACGCCCACACCATCCGGGATAACTTTACCCTTGTCAGCGCCGGGATGGACCACGCTGTGGCATATCGCCTGAAAGATGCCGGGGTACTGCGCACCGTGACCGCCGGGCTGGCGGAACCGCGCCCCAATGTGCTGGTCAGCCGTCCCACCCGCCTGATGAAAGGCTTTTTGGCGGGCAGCGAATCCCGCCGCACATCGGATAAAAACCAGCAGCAGTTTGCCCGCATCCTGCTGGGCTGCGGCGTGGCTGCATTCCTGTTCACCCTGCTTTACCGCAAGGATGCCGGAACGGCGTTCACTGCGCTGGCCGGTGTACTCTGCCTGGGCGCGCCGCTGGCCGGTACGCTGATCTCCGCCATGCCCATGCGTTTGATGCAGCGCAGTGCCGCGCAGATCGGCGCGGTCATCCCCGGTTGGAAGGATATCCGACTGCTGGGCCGTGTGAACGTGCTGCAGGTCACGGCGCAGGATCTTTTCCCCAAAGGGTGCATTACGCTGCGCGGCATCAAGCCGGTGCGCAAAGAGGATATTGAGCTGGCCATCATCTACTCCGCTTCCATGCTGGCCGATGTGAATACCCCGCTGAAAGATATCTTCCTTGGCATGACGGGTGATAACCGCAAGCTGCTGTGCAAGGTGGAAAACCTGGAAACGCTGGACGGCCTGGGCTATGTGGGCTGGATCAACGGCGAGCGGGTCATGATCGGCTCCCGCCGGCTGATGGATACCTATGATATCCAGCTGCCCAGCATGGAATATGAGCGCCGCCATACCGTGAACCAGCGCCGGGTCATCTACCTGGCGGTTTCCGGCAAGCTGTTCAGCATGTTCCAAGTGGCTTATCAGAGTGATCCCGATACCGCCGCCGTGCTGGATTCCCTGCGCCGCGCCGGACTTTCGCTCATTGTGGACTGCGATGACTTTAACTGCGATGAAGCGCTGCTGCAGACTGCTTATAACCTGCCGGTTGGTACCGTCAAGGTGCTGAGCGGCAAGGAACACAAGGCGCTGGAGCCCGCTGTGGCCTGGCTGCCGGAAAGCAAAGGCAACATGCTGCACCTGGGCAGCTTTGCCAGCTTTGTCGGCGGCCTGGAAGCCGCTGCGGGTGCGGCAGAGGGGGAACACCGTTCTTCGATGGTGCTGTCGGCCTCGGTGCTCATCAGCTGCATTCTTGCCATGATCATGGCGCTGGCCGGCGGCCTGGCCGGGCTGCCGCTTCCGGCACTGGCCTTGTATCAGGTCGCTTGGGCGGTTCTGGCCATGATATTCCCCCTGATCCAGAGATATTAAGGGATATCTGAAAACAAAGAACTGGATTGAGTTTTCGGCTTTTCAGATATATCCCAAGCGTTTTTGCGGGAAAAATAAAGGCAACACCGCACAATTCCCGCCTTGCGGCTTAAGCACCGCTCCGGCAGCTGCGGCACGGCATCTGCGTTGCCAAAATGCTCGATAATGTCGGGTTGCGGTACCCGCATCGTGCTTCGGGGGCAAAAGCCCCTCGCACTCTGCGACCGCTGCCCCTGCTTCGGTTCGCTGTATCCGCCACTGGCGGCGCTCACCTTTGCAGCATCCAGTATTATCTGCGCTTTTGGCTTGGCATCTGCCGCACCTCGCTCGCCGTATCGGCACTTAGAATTATGCGGTATTGCCTAAAAACGGGAACGACATAAAAAGGAATGGTGCAACCATGTACCGCACAATTCAACATCAGATGAGCATTGATGACTACCTGCCGCCCTATGAAGGCGAGCTGGTACAGGAGAACCGCTGGGTGCGCCTGGCCCAGGCCATTGACTGGGATGCCATTGAACAGGAGTACAGCGGCCATTTTGCTGCTGGCGGCAAGGTGGCAATTCCGGCCCGCATGGCGTTCGGTGTGCTGGTGATTCGTGCAGCGTGCCGCACAACGGACAGCGAAACGGTGGAGATCGTGCGCGAAAGCCCCTACCTGCAATACTTTTTGGGCTTTGATTCCTTTACCTATGATGTGCCGTTTTCTTCCCGCAGCATGGAGCGGTTCCGTACCCGCATTTCCCCCGCCCGTGTGCGGGAAGCCGTAGCGCTGCTGCGCGGCTTTGAAACCAACAAAGGCAGTAAAAAATGAAAAAGGGCCGCATGGCTCTGGGCAGCTGCTCCGAACCGTGCGGCCATGTTATGCCCTACAACCCCAACCTTTGCAACAGATAGGAGAATTATGGAAATTATTGTTGATGCTTTTTTGGATGCACTGATCGACGGCGTAAAAATGCTGCCGTTTTTGTATCTGGCATATCTGCTGATCGAATGGCTGGAACGCAACCATGGCGAGCGAATTGAAAAAGCGCTGGCTGGCGGCGGCCACTGGGGCTTTGTGCCCGGCGCACTGCTGGGCTGCGTACCACAGTGCGGGTTTTCGGCGGTAGCGGCCAACTTTTATGCCAGCCGGGTCATTACCCCCGGCACGCTGCTGGCCGTGTTCCTGGCGACATCGGATGAAGCCATCCCCCTGCTGGCGGCGGAGCCTACCCTGTGGAACAAGCTGGGCCTGCTGCTGGTGCTCAAAATCGTGTTTGGCATTGCAGCCGGTTTGGTGTTGGATGTTCCGCTGCGCCGCATCCTGCCCAAAGGGCTGTATGGCGGCTATGAGGGTCATGCCGATGAGGTGGACTGCCACGAAGAACACGAGGAACACAGCAGCATTTTCCTGGCGGCACTGCGTCACACGCTGGAAATTTTTGTGTTCATCTTGGTGTTCAGCTTTATCATTGGGCTGATCTTTGGCTTTGTCGGGGCAGATTCCGCCGCGGCATTCCTGGGTAGTCTGGGCATTTTCCAGCCCATGATGGCCGCGCTGATCGGTCTTGTACCCAACTGCGGTGCCAGCGTGCTGCTGGCTCAGCTGTATATGGGCGGGGCTATTACCTTTGGCAGTTTTTTTGCGGGGCTGTGCTCCGGCGCAGGTATCGGCCTGGCTGTGCTGTGGCGTGTCAACCCCAGCTGGAAACAGAACTTGTTCATGACAGGGCTGCTCTGGTTCTGCGGCACCTGCTGCGGTATTTTGCTACAATGGGTGGTGTAAGAGCTGCCGGCGGCCATAACCCGTAAAATAATAAGTAGGGGACGATGCGGAAGCATCGTCCCCTTTGATATGCTTTGTGGGATGTTGTAGCCAAGGCTTGCGATAAAATTCTATTGTGGCATCTACCGCATGGTTCCGGAACGGTCAAGACCGTTCCCTACGGAGCATTTTATTATAGTGGGTGATAGAACATAAAACATTCGGTAGAGCGGGGTCACCCGACCCCGCCGAAACCTGGCCCCATTGCATGTTGAAAAATTGTGATGAACCAACAAATTGCTTGTAGGGGGCGGCGTCCCCGACGGACGTATCAATAACAGTGAGCTTGTTTGTGCGCAGTAGAGCGGGGTGCCCTCACCCCGCCGCGGAGAAACCTTGGGCAATACCGCATAATTCTAAGTGCCGATACGGCGAGCGAGGTGCGGCAGATGCCAAGCCAAAAGCGCAGATAATACTGGATGCTGCAAAGGTGAGCGCCGCCAGTGGCGGAAACAGCGAACCGAAGCAGGGGCAGCGGTCGCAGAGTGCGAGGGGCTTTTGCCCCCGAAGCACGATGCGGGTACCGCAACCCGACATTATCGAGCATTTTGGCAACGCAGATGCCGTGCCGCAGCTGCCGGAGCGGTGCTTAAGCCGCAAGGCGGGAATTGTGCGGTGTTGCCCTTGCCCTATTGCCGCGAACATTCCAAATGATTTGTAGGGGACGATGCTCGCATCGTCCCGCCCGCCGGGCCTTGCCACGCTGCTACCCCCAAAACGTGGGAAGAACCCTGCTGTGCACGCAAAGGCTCTCCCTCCAAATACAAATTTACCCCCAAAACAAAAAACAAACGCCGCAGGGAGCATCACGCACTCCCTGCGGCGTTGTCATTTATATCGTCTCGCCTTCAGCCTCTGCAGCCGGTTTCTTCTTCCCAGTCGCCGAAATCTTCGGCTTTGGCGATGGTGGTAGGGTCCACCTTGCCGTCCTCCGTCAGCTTAACGGGTTCGGTTTTGTCCTGTACCGGGTTCACGTTCGGCACATCGCCACCGTTCTGGATGGGAATGGTAACGCCGTCATCTTCCTGCGCGGGTTCTTCCACCGGGGCAGCAGGCTCCGCTACAGGGGCCTGCTCAGCGGGGGCGGGTTCCTCAATCGGTGCGGGCTGTTCCTCGTCGGCATTTTCTTCGGTTTCGTCCGCATCTTCGGTGCTTTCGGAAGCTTCGCTGTCGTCAAATGCGGAGTCATCCACAATCTGTTCGCTCTCTTCGTCCTGAGCCAGATACTTGCTGACAACATAAACGCCAACACCGATGGCTGCGCCCAGCACAATGGGAATCAGATGAAATTTTGCCATAGTAATTTCTCCTTTCGTGCGCGGGCAGCTGGCCCGGCAGCTGTTTGGGGCGGCTGTGCCTGGAACGATTGGCACAACCTTAAGGCAATACCGCATAATTCTAAGTGCCGATACGGCGAGCGAGGTGCGGCAGATGCCAAGCCAAAAGCGCAGATAATACTGGATGCTGCAAAGGTGAGCGCCGCCAGTGGCGGAAACAGCGAACCGAAGCAGGGGCAGCGGTCGCAGAGTGCGAGGGGCTTTTGCCCCCGAAGCACGATGCGGGTACCGCAACCCGACATTATCGAGCATTTTGGCAACGCAGATGCCGTGCCGCAGCTGCCGGAGCGGTGCTTAAGCCGCAAGGCGGGAATTGTGCGGTGTTGCCTTAAATTAGTGTCAGTATAACACCCTGCGGGGCAGAAATACAAGTCAAATTTGTTAAAAGTTACACAAAATCCAAAAACGCGAACTCGCTGCCTTACATCTTGTGGTCAGCAAACAGCGGGTCATCCTGCCACAGTACGGTGTGCCCGGCGGCGCGGGTGGCGTTCAAGTCAATGATGCGCTGGTTGCCGGAGCCGCGGAACCGCAGCGAAATATCGTGCTGCGCGGGGATGAATTCGCCGTCCACCAGCACATCGATCAGGCTCAGCATCTCGTCCGTCACTTCGCAGCGGGCGTGGCTGGGCTGCAAAAGTTCGGTTTCGTATACATTGCCGGTGTAGCACCAGATGGTTTTGTGGGGGTACAACACCCGTACTTCGTGCAGGAACGGCACCAGCGCACGCTGGTTTTCCGGCTCAAAGGGTTCGCCGCCCAAAAGGGAAAGCCCATCAATATAATCCGGGGCAAGGCTGCCCAAAATTTCATTGCGCACGGCTTTATCAAAGGGCAGGCCATAACCAAAATCCCAGGCAACGGCGTTAAAACATTCCGGGCAGTGGCGGCGGCAGCCGGAAACAAACAGACTGGTACGCACGCCCGTGCCGTTGGCAATATCACAGTATTTTATGGTTGCGTAGTTCACGCGGGGAAGCCTCCTTATAACATGCAACACTATATCTTGTATAGTGCTGCGGCAAATCATCACAATAGGCAGGTGCCTTGCACCAGTATACCAGCCGTGCCGGGCAAAAGCAAGCGGCCAGGGAACAATAAAATCACATATCATCGCAGCTTTGAAAAAAGTGCCTATTTTACCCAAAAAGCCAGCGCTTTTTTCGGCGTTTTGTTTTGCAATCTTTTTGAACGTCCCATCGCGCTATATTGCATATATGGGTGCTATTAGCAAATTATATACAATATATTGTGGTGTACTGGCTTGACTTTGCCGGGTCGATGCGGTAAGATAAATACGCTCGCCAAAATCATGGAGCGGTTTTGGTGTGGGGTATCAACCCGGCAGCTTTTATTGAGGTAAGGAGATAACAGTTCATGAAGATCATCAAGCGCAACGGCAGCGAGGCCGTTTTCGATATATCCAAAATTATTGCAGCGGTGACCAAAGCCAACAACGTTGTTGCCTCCAACCAGCGCTTGACTAAGGAACAGATCACGGCCATTGCCGACGATGTGGCGCGGGAATGCCAGAGCCGCAACCACGCCATGAACGTGGAGGAGATCCAGGATCTGGTGGAAGACGCCATCATGCAGACCAAAGCGTATGAGGTGGCCCGCAAATATATCACCTACCGCTATGTGCAGAGCCTGCGCCGTACCCATAACACCACCGACGACCGCATTCTGTCCCTCATCGAGTGCAACAATGAGGAAGTCAAGCAGGAAAACGCCAATAAAAACCCGACCGTCAACAGCGTTCAGCGCGATTATATGGCCGGCGAGGTCAGCAAGGACCTGACCATGCGGATGCTGCTGCCTGCCGAGATTGTGAAGGCACATGAGGATGGCATCATTCATTTCCATGATGCTGACTATTACGCCCAACATATGCACAACTGCGACCTGGTCAACCTGGACGACATGCTGCAGAACGGCACGGTTATTTCTGGTACTCTCATCGAAAAACCGCATTCTTTCTCCACGGCCTGCAACATTGCCACCCAGATCATTGCGCAGGTGGCATCCAACCAGTACGGTGGCCAGAGCATCAGCCTGACCCACCTGGCACCGTTTGTGGATATCAGCCGCAAAAAGATCCGCCGCGATACCGAAGCGGAGATGAAGGAACTGGGCATTGATCCCGGTGAAGAAAAGCTCTCCCAGATCGTTGAAGCCCGTCTGCGCGAGGAAATCAAGCGCGGTGTGCAGACCATCCAGTACCAGGTCGTTACCCTGATGACCACCAACGGCCAGGCACCGTTCATCACGGTATTCATGTACCTGAACGAAGCGGGCGAAAACCAGCGCCTGAAATCTGACCTTGCCATTATCGTGGAAGAAATGCTCCGCCAGCGCTACCAGGGTGTTAAGAATGAAAAGGGCGTCTGGATCACCCCCGCATTCCCCAAGCTGATCTATGTGCTGGAAGACGATAATATCCGCGAAGGCACCCCCTATTTCTACCTGACCAAGCTGGCCGCCAAATGCACCGCAAAGCGCATGGTGCCGGACTATATCAGCGAAAAGAAGATGAAGGAATACAAGCTGTCTAAGGGTGAGACCGAGGGCAACGGCGATGTATTTACCTGCATGGGCTGCCGCAGCTTTTTGACCCCCGACCGTTCCGGCACTGGCTGGAACAACGTGGCCAACGCCCAGAACTATGTGCCGGGCAAGCCGAAGTACTATGGCCGCTTCAATCAGGGTGTTGTTACCATCAACCTGCCGGATGTGGCCCTGTCCTCCGGCGGTGAGCCGGATAAATTCTGGAAAATTTTTGATGAGCGCCTGGAACTGTGCCACCGCGCCTTGCAGTACCGCCATAACCGCCTTAAGGGTACCCTGTCCGATGCGGCACCCATTCTGTGGCAGTACGGCGCTCTGGCCCGCCTGAAAAAGGGCGAGCCCATTGATAAGCTGCTGTACGGCGGCTACTCCACCATCAGCCTGGGCTATGCGGGCCTGTATGAATGCTGCAAATATATGACCGGCAAGAGCCATACCGATCCCGCCGCAAAGCCCTTTGCCCTGAGTGTGATGCAGCACATGAACGATAAGTGCAACGAGTGGAAAAACGCTGAAAATATTGATTACTCGCTGTACGGCACCCCGCTGGAATCCACCACCTACAAGTTTGCCAAGTGCCTGCAAAAGCGGTTTGGCATTGTGCCGGGCATTACGGACCGCAACTATATCACCAACAGCTACCATGTGCATGTGACCGAGCAGATCGATGCGTTCACCAAGCTGAAGTTTGAAAGCGAGTTCCAGCGCCTGTCTCCGGGCGGCGCCATCAGCTATGTGGAAGTGCCCAATATGCAGGATAACCTGGAAGCTGTCATCAAAGTGATGCAGTTCATCTATGATAACATCATGTACGCAGAGCTGAACACCAAGAGCGACTACTGCCAGGTGTGCGGCTATGACGGCGAGATCAAGATCGTGGAGGACGACGGCAAGCTGGTGTGGGAGTGCCCGCACTGCCATAACCGCGACCAGAGCAAGCTGAACGTTGCCCGCCGCACCTGCGGCTACATCGGTACCCAGTTCTGGAACCAGGGCCGCACCGCCGAAATCAAGGACCGTGTGCTGCATCTGTAAAACGTATAAAGATAATAGAATAAACAAAATGAGGCGTATCCACGATATATGGATACGCCTCATTTTGTTGCTAAGATAAATGAAACGGTTGAATTATAGAGGGGGTATTCTGATATATTTGAGGGGAACTTATTTTGGTTGTAATTTATTTATTGTTTTTGGAAATAACTTTGTAATAATATGAATAGACGGAATAACTCTAAGCGATTGAAAAAGCTCAATTCTTGCGATATAATAAATTACACTTACAGTGAAATATATTTCAAACATATGAGGTGGAAGTATGCTGAAAAATAATATAGAGGTCGATGTAAAGGTAAAATGTATAGAAGCTGCGACCACGCAGGCAAAGCTGGCTGAAGAAGTTGGAACCACGCCGTCCTATGTAAATCGCCTGATAAAGAAGAAAGACGGAATTGTAAATAACACATTTTTGCAGATGTTAGAAAAGCTTGGTTATGATGTAGAACTGACCTATGTGAAAAGGGAAATATAAGGCGAGGAGGATACAGTGATGCGAGGCAAAAGTATAAATCTGTTTCTGATGGATGGTGAGGCCGGTGGCAGAATAAAATGTACACTGGCGAATTGGACAGGTATTGCATATAAAATTCCTCGGACAGAGCTTGACCGCTGCAAGGAACGAGAGGATTTAAAACAGAGTGGTGTTTATTTCCTCTTTGGTACTTCAGACACCACTGGAAAAGGTGTTGTTTATATTGGACAGGCTGGAGCAAGGAAAAACGGTGAAGGTATTCTGAATCGCCTGCAGGAACATAAGAGAAATCCAGAAAAAGATTACTGGACAGAAGCCATCGTATTTACCACATCCAATAATTCATTTGGACCCACTGAGATAAGCTATCTTGAAAACCGTTTCTGTAATTTGGCACTGAAAGCGAATCGCTATGAGGTCAAAAATGGAAATGATCCTACGCCGGGTAATATTACAGAAGAAAAAGAATGCGAACTGGAGGAGTTCATTGATTATGCAAAAGTAATCATGGGAACCTTGGGGCATAAGCTGTTTGAACCTATTACCAAGCCAGTTGAAGTAAAAACGGAAGTTGAAGAAAAACAGGCGGATGATATCGGGAAGTTGTATCTGAAAAGAACCATTAAAACAATCGGTACGGTCGAAGCCGTTGGAATGCAGACTGCAGAAGGCTTTGTGGTTTTGGCGGGAAGCCACATCTCTCCATCGGACGATGATACGATTCCGGAAGTTATCAAAGAAAAAAGAAAAAAGACTACTTTTGATGCTGACGGGAAACTGATAGAGAATTTGCTGTTTACCAGTCCTTCCTATGCTGCAATGTTTGTGATTGGCAAGAGTGCGAATGGACTGACAAGCTGGAAGGATGCTGATGGACATACACTTAAGAGCTTGGAATCTAAAATTGATGAATAAATGTTGCGGATGAAGCAACGTTGAAGTTTATAATCCTAAGACTTGTATAAAGCGAATATAGAAAAGAAAAATCTATACCGTAAAGCAACCGCCCGGTACAAATCCTGTACCGGGCGGCTGCTTTATGATGAAATAGCAGAGAATGGCAGAAAGTTACAGCTGGTCGATGGTGGGGTAGCTGTCAATGGCACCGTAGCGCTGCACACTGTAACCGCAGAACCGGTTGGAAAAATCCAGCCACTGGTTCAGCTGGTCCGCCTGCAGAGCGGGCAGGGCGGCGCGGTCCACCCCGTTTTTGTGCAGCTGCCACAAGAACGAGCCGATGAACCCGTCCCCGGCGCCGGTGGTATCCACGGCCTTTACCGGCTTGCTGGCGGAAAAGCCGTGGGCGGTGCGGGTGTAAGCGTGGGCACCGGCGCTGCCGCAGGTGTAGAGCACCAGCTGTACATGGCCCACAAACAGGCTGGGCAGGGCGGCTTCAATATCACTGGTGCCGGTCAGAAATTCCAGCTCTTCGTCCGAGATTTTGACCACATCGGCCAGCGGCAGGAACTCCAGCACCGTGCGGCGCAAAGCATCACGGTCCGGCCACAGCGGAAAGCGCAGGTTGGGGTCAAAGTCAATGATAGTCCCGGCGCTGCGGGCTGCGGCAATGGCAGTTTTGTGGGCTTCCCGCATGGGGCTTTCCACCAGGGCAACGCTGCAAAAATGCAGGGCATAGGCGTTGGCAAACAGGCTGGTATCCACCTGCTCCGGGGCGTACAGCAAATCGGCTGAGGGCTTGCGGTAAAAACTGAACGTCCGGTTGCCGTCCGCTTCCAGCGAAACAAAGGCCAGGGCGGTGTTGGCTTTGTCCGTCAAACAGATGTGGCTGGTATCAATGCCGCAGGCAGCCAGTTCATCAATGATCTTGTGGCCGAACGGGTCATCTCCCAGCTGGGTCAGCAGGGCAGAATCCCCACCCAGGCGGGCATAAGCACCGCACACGTTGGCGGGCGCGCCGCCCACACGGGGGCTGAAAGAGGGAACCTTGGCAAAGGAACAGCCGGTTTTGGACGGAATCATATCGATCAGCGCTTCGCCGATCGCATACAAGGTATCATGTGCCATGGAATGTCCTCCGTTAAATCGAAAGGGAATACAGGGTGCTGCCTGCGCCGCAAAGCTGCACGGCAACCTTGCCCGCTGCCGGGTAATACCGGGTGGAAAGCACCGCGGCACCGTCGTTCAGGAATATTTCCAGCGAGGAAGCATCCCCCACAACACGCAGGCTGCGGCAGGGGGCATCCAGCACAGCCTTGCGCTCGGTGCGCCCGGCGGCAATCGCTGCATCGGTAAAGCGCAGGGTACAGGTGCGGTCCGCTTCGGTGTAAGTCAGGGTCAGGCCGTTGGCAATGGTCAGGACAAAATCCCCGGCGGGGGAGGCAGTCAGGTCAAAGCAGGGGTCCGTTTCAACCGTTTCGCCGTCTGCCGGCTGGCGGGCTTCGCCGCGCAGGGCGTTTAGCTCGGCGGCGGGGGCTTGCAGCAGGCAGCCATTGCCGTCCTGGGTCAACACGCGGGGCAGGGTCAGGCAGTGCTGCCAGCCATACTCCACGGTGGGGTTGGTGTAATCGGCATCCGGCATGCCCATCCAGCCAAACTGGATGCGGCGGCCATCCGCGGCGGCAAAGCTTTGGGGCGCGTAATAGTCAAAGCCATCGTCCAGGGCGTGGAATTCGCTCAATGTGCAATCGGTGCGCCAGTCACCCTGCAGGGCAAAGTAACCGCAGCCGTACACGTTCTGGCAGGCAATGCCCTGGGGCGACACCGCCAAAAACCACTGGCCGTCCAGCTCAAACAGGTCGGGGCATTCCCACATGTAGCCAAAGGCTTTGGGGGTAGTGATGGTGTTGATGTGGTTCCAGTGCAGCTTGTCGGCGCTTTCAAACACCAGCACTTCGCCATGGTCGTCCAGTGTTCGGGCACCCAGCACCATATAGTAGCGCCTATCCAGTGCAAGCACTTTGGGATCGCGCACATGGCAGGTCAGTCCGGCGGGATAATCCTGGTTGTACATCAGGCAGCGCTTGTTGTCCAGATGGATGGCATCGCGGCTGGTGGCAAGGCAGACATTGTGCCCGCGCCCCTGCTTGATGTAGTCATATTCGCCGGGGTGCTTGACATTGCCGGTATAGTACAGGTACAGCATGCCGTCCTCCACCAGAGCGGAGCCGGAATAAACGCCATGACAGTCAAACGGTTCGTCCGGGTACAGCATTACGGGCAGGCGTTCCCAGTGGAACAAATCGCGGCTGCGCACGTGCCCCCAGTGCTTGACCCCTCCCGTGGGGTCAAATGGGCCGTACTGATAAAACACATGGTATTCATCGCCGATCTGGCACAGCCCGTTGGGGTCGTTCAGCCAGCCAACCGGGGGTTGAACATGCAGCTTCTGCCGGTGGGGATCCGCCGCCGCGCGGGCGGCCCCGGCGGCTTCCACCATGGGGACAAGACGCTTCAAATCACGCTGCAAGGCATTCATAACAGGTAGCTCCTTATTGATTGAGAGGGGAAAACATCAGGCTTTGGCTTCCTCGGCTTCGGGGGTCCAGATCACCCAGGTCACAGCGAAGGAAACGCCGAAGGAAATTGCCATCATAATGAGGTACTGCAGCGGCATGTGCAGATGCAGCAGGATGCCGAAGATGCCGGTCACGCCGGTGCCGGTGGCACCAAGGCCGGTCACACTGGCATACAAAGCGCCACAGGCACCGCCGACCAGACCGCCGATAAAGGGCTTAAAGTAGCGCAGGTTGACGCCGAAGATGGCGGGCTCGGTAATGCCCATGCAGGCAGAAAGGGCGGAGGGCAGGGCCATAGACTTAACTTTGGCGTTCTTGCTCTTGAGGGCAACGGCAAAAGCGGCACCGCCCTGGGCAACGTTGGCGGCACTGGCCAGGGGCAGCCAGTAGGTGAAGCCAAACTTGGCCAGCTGGCCAAGGTCGATCAGGGTGTACATATGGTGGATACCGGCCACAACGGTGACGGCGTACAAACCGCCCATGATGAAGGAACCGATGCCGAACGGCAGCTGGATCAGGGTCTGAACGCCGTTGATGATGCCATCCTCCAGCGTGGTGAAGATTGGGCCGATGACAGCGAGGGTGAGATAACCGGTAACGAAAACGGAGACCAGCGGGGTAACAAACAGGTCGATCATGGCGGGCACAACTTTGTGCAGCCGCTTTTCAATCTGGCACATCAGCCACACGGCAATGATAACGGGGATAACGTGGCCTTGGTAGCCGACCAGCGGAATTTTGTACAGCCCGCCAAACACCGACTGGTAGGTCTGCACGCCCTCAGAAGCAACGGTCCAGGCGTTCTGTAGGTTGGGGTGAATCATGATCATGCCGATGACAGCACCCAGGAACTGGTTGCCACCAAACACCTTTGCGGCGGAGAACGCGATCAGGATAGGCAGGAAGGTGTACGCCGTGTTGGAGAACAGCTGGGCAAACACATAGATGGAACCGCTGGTATCAATGTTCAGGAAGCCGTTGTTGACCATAAAGTTCAGCGCTTCCATAATGCCCATCAAAAAGCCGGAAGCCACGATGGCCGGGATGATGGGAACAAAGATATCGCCCAGCGTCTTGATGGCCCGCTGGTACCACGGCGCTTTGGAAGCGGCAGCCTGTTTGACTTCCTCCTTGCTGGCACCGGTGATTCCGGCCAGGGCGGTGAACTCGTCATACACCTTGTTCACAATGCCGGTGCCGAAGATGATCTGCAGCTGGCCCTGGGCTTCAAATACGCCCTTGGCGCCCTCAGCATTTTCAAGCTCTTTTTTGTTCACCTTGGAATTATCCGCAATCACCAGGCGCAGGCGGGTTGCGCAATGTGCGGCCGATACAATGTTGGAAGCACCGCCGATGTTGTCCAGTACCTGCTGGGCTGCTTTCTTGTAATCCATGTTGCACGCTCCTTCTTTTATCTGTTGGCCCGGTAGGAGGTTCCGGGGCCTGTTTCATTTGACAGCTTTATTATATACGAAGGTGAGTGCTTTTTCTATTGACCAAACGACCCAACTTGCAAAGATCCTGTTATCGATTTCACACAGTTTCACACCGTTCTTTGGTAAAATGCACAAAAAACAGGGGACTGCATGGAAAGGGTGCACAAAACAAAAACTTCCCCGCAGTGATGCAGGGAAGTGTGGCGCAAGGATGCCTGTTATAGCGACCAGACATTTTCATCTGAGTTGTCATCCCCGGTGGAGGCCCGGCATTTTAACTCATAATCCAGCTTGATCATCTGCGGCTCGGCATGGGGGTCCGCCAGCATGTCCAGCAGCAGGCGGGCGGCTTTGTCCCCGGCGGTGCGGTAATGCAGATGGGCGCTGGTCAGCGGCACATAGGCAACGCGGCCAATGCGGTTGTCGCCCATAGCGGCAATCATGATGTCATCCGGCACCCGCAGACTGTGGCTGCGGCAGTATTGCAGCGCACCCAGGGCGATGGAGTCGGTCGCGCAGAACAGGCAGTCCAGCCCCGGCGCACGGCCAAACAGCTGCTCCGCCTGGTGGTAGCCGGATTCCATGTTGAACTTGGCAATGCTCATCCGCTGCGGCTGGGGCACGAGACCTGCATCCCGCAGCGCACTGTCAAAGCCTTCGCGCCGGGCAAGGCCGACGGCTTTGTCCAGCAGAGTCACGCCCAGGTAGCCCGGCTTGCGCCGCCCCTTTTGCAGCATGTGGGCGGTGGCGGCCTGCGCCGCGCCGAAATCATCGTGGAACACGCAGCTGAACCCGGGATACTGCTGCCCCACGATTACCACCGGCACATGCAGGCTTTGCAGCACCGCGTGGTGTTCCGGGGTAAACATGGTGGCAATCAGGATAATGCCGTCCACCGTATCATGCCGCAGGGTATCCAGCGCGCGCACTTCGCGGGTGTTGTCGTTGGCGGTGTTGATCAGCAGCAGCTGGTAGTTCTGGTCGTCCAGTACCCGGCTGATGCCCTCCACCATGCGGGCGCAGCTTTCGCTGCTCAGCCGCGGCATGATCACCCCAATCTGCCGCGTGCGGCGGGTGCGCAGCATCTGGGCCTGCATACTGGGGCGGTAGCCGGTGGCTTCCACCGCAGCGGCAATCTGGGCGCGCTTTTCGGCGCTTAAGTACCCGCCGTTAAAATAGCGGCTGACTGCTGCCTTGGATACCCCGGCATATTGGGCAAACGCGGTAATGTTCATAGGCCGCACTCCTGTCCGGCTGCCGGCGGGGGAAACCTGCCGGTGCACTTTTTTATCAGTATAATGCAGAAACTGGCAGGGTGCAACGGGAAAGAGCGGAGAAAAGAAAAATAAGAATGAATGGCATGAGGCAAAGAGTAAAATAGACAAAAAACGGGGATTGAATTTGTGCTTTTGACGGAGAAAAAAGAATGAAAGCTGAATACAAAAAAGCACACAGCTAAAAAGATTTACCAGAATGAATTTGGTGTAAAAGTTATCTTCCGCGCTGGCACAGGATGAAAAGGTATGCTATAATATAATATTAGTTACACGATGAAAAAGTAAGATGCCCCTGATGCCGATGCGGATGTGCGCGGGGCAATGATATGTGTTTAGTGAGGAAAAAGAATGGGACTGCTGCAAAAAATTCAGGCAAAAACCGAGGAAGCCCGCGCGAAGGAAAAGATCCGCCCGCTGCTGGAAAGCCGCATGATGCGGGACATCCTGCTGGAGATCGGCCAGCGCGGCAACGAAGCGCTGGACCCGCAGTCCGTTCCATTGGCTATGCGCCGCCGCGCCACCCAACTTGCCAGCGAAAGCGGCCTGAGCGGCCTGAAGCAGTGCGCTGTGGATGAACTGCATCTGAACGAAGCGGGAATCACGCTGGTCTGCAAGGGGGAGCACACGGCATTTTTGTACGCAGACTATAACTATGAAAACATTGAGGATACCGACTGCCTGCCCGCTGTGGCCGAATACCTGGTGCAGCACATGCGCGGCTATTATAACATTACCCGCAGCTTTTACAGTGTGCCCAAAGCCAACGGCCATGTGGAGGAAAAGACTCGTGAGGTGACCGTGGTGCGCCACCACGAGGATACCCCCTTTGCCCCCGGCCCGGTGCAGAAACAGCATTTGTTCTGATGTACATGAGATATCCCCCAGCATACAGGAATTATGCCGCCCCGCATCTTGACGCGGGACGGCATTTTTGCTATACTAATTTAGTATCCGGCAGGAACCCAGAACATGGAGCATTCCCCAAGAGGTCGTAAGAGGGAACACGCGAAAGTTTGCATCCGGCAGGTCACCTTGTCCGCAGGAAAGCCCATAACAACGGGCTTTATCGGGTATCGCGTGCCCAACCTTTCATTGTTATCTTGCATCGAAATCTCGCATTTTTCCAAGCGCTATGCGGGGCGATGCGGTAAAAACTAAATAAGCAGACGTATCGAAGCGGTCGTAACGA
>ULRQ01052797.1_pt1 | contig 30508 bp, 20 predicted proteins | sample 1955491 | NCBI WGS metagenome assembly ULRQ01 (sample SAMEA4835684, study PRJEB28245) | human gut metagenome | biome: gut microbiome; material: fecal sample | place: Denmark | collected 2008 | reverse complement strand
GTCACCATCTTCGGCGGCCGCACGCGCCTGATCGGCACCCTGCTGGGGCGCGGATACGGCATCGACGAGGCGCTGGCCGAACTGAAAGGCGTGACGCTGGAATCGCTCGTCATCATCGGCCGGATCAACAAAGCCGTCAAAAAGCTGGCGCAGGACGGCAAGCTCGATGCTGCCGAATTCCCGCTGCTGATGCACATGGATGCCATCATCGAGGGAAAGGCCACCTCGGAAGAGATTCCGTGGGAACGTTTCACGAACTGATCGCCCGGCGGACGGAATATTCCCGCCGGCAGGAGCGCATCCGGTCGGCGGGAGTTTCGAATCCCCACGACAGACATTACGAATCCGGCTGCGGCCGCAGATTTTTCGAAAAATATGATAAAAGGAGCATTGTTCGACATGGACGGCGTGTTGGTCGACAACATGCGCATCCATGCCCGGGCATACGATATTTTCTATGAACGCCACGGCGTCGGCAACCGGCAGAACGTGTTGAAAGAGCTCAGCGGACTGGGCAACGACGAGATCATGCAACGGCTCTTCACACCCGAACGGCTCGCCGAACTCGGCGGCTGGCAGGCGCTCAGCGAGGAGAAGGAGGCGATCTACCGCGAACTCTACGAACCGCTCATCCGGCCGACCGCCGGATTGCTCGATTTTCTCGAAGCGCTCCGCCGGGAGGGAATCGCTTGTGCCGTAGGCTCGTCGGCCGAGATGCGCAACATCCGTTTCGTCTTCGAGAAGTGCGGCATCGAGTCCTACTTTCAGACCGTGGTCAGCAGCGAGCAGGTCACGCGCTGCAAACCCGATCCGGAGATCTACCTCAAAGCGGCCGAAGCGTTGCGACTCCGCCCCGAGGAGTGCGTCGTATTCGAAGATGCCCGTGCGGGTATCGAGGCGGGCGATCGTGCCGGCATGAAGGTCGTGGCTCTCGCCACGACCCTGTCGCGCGAAGAGTTGGAACGGACGGCCGCGACGCTCGTGATCGACGACTTCACGCAGATGAGCGTCGAGCGGCTCCAGTCGCTTTAATTTAAGGAGTGCTGTTCGGCGCGGGTTACAACAACGCTTCGAATTGGCGCATGGTCTGTTCGGCCGAGAAGAGTCCTGTTCGCTTGAAACCCTGTTCGCGGTAATGCGCGCGCAGGGTTTCGTCGTCTACCATGCGGCGCAATCCTTCGAAAATCTCCACGTCGGAATGGCCGGTGACGATGCCGTAGCGGTCGTCGGCGAGGAACTCCTCCGACGCACTCGTGCGGGTGGCGACGATAGGAACGCCCAACGTCATCGCTTCGCAGATCACCAGCGAAGCCGCCTCCGATTTCGACGTGCTGACAAAGACGTCGGACGCCTTCATGAAGGGATAAGGAGGCTTCCGGAACCCCAGAAAACGGACGGAATCCTGCAATCCCAGTTCGTCGCGCAATCGTTTGAGCGGCTCCTCCATCGCCCCTGCGCCTACGATCTGAAACCGCAGACGATAACCGGCATCCTTGAACATCCGTGCCACGCGAACGAGCCGGTCGTGGCTCTTCACCTCCGACAGACTGCCTACTGCCGTTATGGTGAACCTATCGTGCGGAACGGCCGCGGCATCGGCCTGCCGGCGAATGGAATCGCCGTCTATAATATTGTATATTACCGTCTTGGGAACATCGATACGGTACATCCGCTCGAAACTCTCCTGCGTGATGTGCGAACAAAAGACGATCGTATCCATGCGGCCGTAGGCCAGCTCCTCGTCGCGGTCGCTGCGAAACGTCTTACGCGTCCAATGGAAGAGCCGCAGATCGCAATGCAGCCAGGCCACGTTTCGTTCGGCACGGTCGCGCACCATGTCGTGAAACAACAGGGCATCGCCTTCCAGAAACGAGACGATCGCGTCGTAACGCCCCCGTATTTTCCGGCGGGCCCTTAACCGCAACAAGGTGCGTATGCCGTGTTTGCGATAGAGTTTCAGCGATTTGCGGTGCACAAAATTCCGCTCCCGTTCATAGAGCCAGAAGACCCGCACCTCGGGCGGGACGTCGCTCAGATAGCAGCCCTCGTGGAAGACCAGGCACAGCGATACTTCGTAGCGCGTGTAGTCGATATGGCGCAGGAACTCGATCAGCGCCTTTTCGGCACCGCCGCCGCCCAGCGAATTGATGATGAACAGGATTTTTTTCATCTCATCTCTTTTTACGGAACACGAAATGGGTCAGGTAGTACCAGCCGTAGTGCTTCACGACCCGCCGCAAGCGCTTTCGCGTCGCCGGCGGAAGCTGCGCTTTCACCTCGTACATCCGCGCCAGTTTCCGGCGCATATCCGCGACGGCCTCCGCGAAATCGGGGGCATGTCTGCGGCGCATCGCCTCCCGGAAATTGTAAAGGCAGTTGCGCACCAGCTTGTCGCAGATCGCGTCTTGCTCAGTCCGACCCTCGAACAACCGCTGCCGGCGGACGAACTCGAAACGCTCGAAATTGGCCAGAAAGAAGTGGTAATGCTTCGGTGCGCTGAACGAGTGGCAAATGCTGCCGTCGCGCTGGACATAGTGGTAGCAGACCTTCTCCACATGGGCGATCCTCCGGCATCGGGCGACCCATTCGTGGACGACGCGGTGATCCTCGAACCAGACGTCGAGCGGGAATTGCAGTCCCTCGAACAGCGTCCGGGCGAAAAGTTTGGTGCAGGCCGAAGCGCTGATGCGTTCGAGCAGCAGGTCGCACAATACCTCGTCGGGCGTGCGGACGGTCACCGGCCCCGCGGGTTCGGCCGGCTGCGGCGTCCCCTCCTCCTCGTAGATCAGGTCGCCGTAGGCGATTTGCGCCCCGCTTTCGACCGCAGCGTCGTAGAGCCGCCGGAACATGTCGGGTTCGATGTAATCGTCGCTGTCGACGAACCCCACGTAGGGAGCCGTCGCAACGGCCAGCCCCGCATTGCGGGCACGCGACAACCCCGCTTCGGCGAGGTGCAGCACACGGATGCGCGCATCCGCAGCCGGATAGGCGTCGCACAACTCGGGGGAGGCGTCGGTCGAACGGTTCTCGACCAGAATGATCTCGATGTCGCGGAGCGTCTGCGCCCGGACCGATTCGACGCAGCGATCGAGCCACTGCGCCGTATTGTGCACCGGCACGATTACGCTGACTTTCGGGGATGCGGTCGCGCTCATCGCTCGTCCTCCTCGATTGCCCGCAGCGTCGCCGCAAGGTATTCCCCCCCCCATTTCATATCGGGTTCGAGATGGTTGCCTTCGGCCCATTCGTTCCATGCGTTGATGAAGACGAAATTCTCCTCCGCCGAATAAGGTTTGAAGCGGCGCAGCACCTCGCGCAGCCAGCGGCCGTATTTCTCGGGCGTGGCGTTATGGAACAGGAACATCCGCTGCTTGCGCCGCGCCGTGTTGTCCCACGACGGCGTCACCGAAGGGTAAAGTTTATAATCGGGGGCCGGACGGCTCAGGCTGTATGCGACGTAGGCGTCGTAATCGGCTTTGCGCATCTTGCGGCGGTCGCCCCACAATTTGCGCAGGTGGTACATGAGCTTCTGCCGCCACGGACGATGCTCCCAGAAATCGGTCATCGCAGGAGTGAAGGGCTGGAACTCGATCGCAGCGTCGAATCCGACCGCCAGCTCTTCGCGTCCGGCGGCGTTGAAACTCTCCACGCGGCAGAGATAGAGTTCCACGCCGCGGGCGGCCGCCTCCTCGCGCCACACCTCGATCGTGCGCCGCATGTCCGGAAAGAGCGACGAACGGTAGACGGCGAAGACCGGTTTTCCGTCGACACGGATGTAGCGCGGATCGCGGAATACCTCGTCGAGCAGATAGCGGATGTGCGCGCGGTCGTCCTCCTCGGAGTACTCCTGCCGGATCAGTACCTCCTGCTCGCCGCCGTCCCACGCCCGCGTCCAGTTCTCGTTGGCCCAGCAGAGCATGAAGGGGAAATCGGGCTTCCCCGAAGCGAGCATCTCCTCCACGGGACGCTGCATCAACCGGTGACCGTTGAACCAATAGTGATAGTAACAGAATCCCGACAGCCCGTAGCGTTCGGCCAGCGCCGCCTGCTGCTGGCGCACTTCGGGCACACGCAGGTCGTAGAACCCGAGATCGGCCGGCAGGTGGGGCTGGTAATGCCCCCGAAAGAGCGGCCGAGCCTTCACCACGTTGCGCCACTCCGTGAATCCGGCGCCCCACCACCGGTCGTTCTCCGGGAACGGGTGGTACTGCGGCAGGTAGAAGGCGATCACTCTTTTGGCATGTTGCTTCATACGATTCGTTTTAGCGGAGCTCTCCGGCGCGCGGCACGTTCCGTCCGCAGCGACCGGCAGCATCGGGTTTCATGCGCTTTCCGGAACTCCGATTCCATCCGCAAAAATAGCAATTTAATCCGAATCTTCGGTTATTCCCGACCGCAAGAACCGGTTGCGAAGTCATTTTATTTCCGCCTGGCCGTCGGATTCCGGGAATTCCGCGACGCATGTCGGCAAGCGATGCAAAGTTTTTCCCCGCGAGGAACACGGGATCGTATTTTTTCGTATTTTTGCGCCCGATAAAAATCCGAACCCGATGCCGCGCGGAATTCTTACCATCCTGCTGCTTGTCTGCTCCAACGCCTTTATGACGCTGGCGTGGTACGGGCACATCGTATTCAAGTCGAAACTCGAACGGGTGTCGCTCGCAGCCATCGTGCTGCTGAGTTGGGGCGTCGCTTTGTTCGAATACTGTTTTCAGGTTCCGGCCAACCGGATCGGCAGCGTCGAATACGGGGGTCCGTTCACGCTGTGGCAACTGAAAGTGATTCAGGAGGTAATCACGCTTATCGTCTTCTCCTCCTTCGTGTTGTTTTTCAGCAAGAACGAATCGCTTCAATGGAATCACATCGCAGGGTTCTGCTGTCTGGTACTGGCCGTCTATTTTATTTTCAGGCCGTAGACGGACGCCGAAACGACCAAAAAGGCCCCGACGTGCGGTCGGGGCTTTTTGCTGTCCGTTTACCGGATGAAATTCGTCCGGACAGGCTCCTCCGGTTCCGGAAGAGGGATCTTGCCCGTTTGGATATTTTTCAGCAGCCACGCCATGTTGTCGCCCAGCGTGCGCATGGTCTGCATACCTTCGGCATCCTGCGTCGCTTCGCCGGGCAGCCGGCCGTGTACGCTGTTCCAGTATTGCGACGATACGACAGGCATGTTGTTGATCGTGAAATACTTGTTCAACCTGTCGAACGTCGCGCTCGCACCGCCGCGCCGGCAGACGGCTACGGCTGCTGCCGGCTTGAAGCGGAGCAACTCCCCTGCCGAGTAGAAGAGCCTGTCCAGAATCGCGCACAGGGAACCGTTCGGGCCGGCGTAGTAGGTCGGCGAACCGACGACGAGACCGTCCGCTCCGGCCAGTTTTCCGTGCAGCGTATCGTACAATTCGTCCCGAAAGACGCAGCGGCCGAGCTCGCCGCATTTGTTGCAGGCGATGCAGCCCTGCACGGCTTTCGTGCCGAGCGAGGCAATCCCGGTACTAATTCCCAGAATACATGTTAAAACAGATCCCTCTTAGACAAGTATCATCGATTTGACAGACTCTAAATTTTCGTATCTCGCCTGATTTAAGACAAATAGCTTCTCCGATTTGGAAATCTTCCGTAGCCAATGTTTATCCGAGACTTCCACTCGTTCATGCCTAACACATAAAGAACGGGCTATAACTCGTGTTACAGCCCGTTTGTCGTTTGCGTCCGGCAAATCAGTACATATACTCAGTTTTGGATGGGTTGCCACCCTGCTGCGACCACGATGCGGCGCAGCCCTCGGCTGCACCCTTCACCGCGAAGACGGTGGGTTTGTCGTCCTTCATGCCGTTAACGTAGATCGTACCGTCGTAGGAGATCGTCGGCGACGAGCGCAACTCGTCGGCCAGCTTGATCTCCGCCACGCGCGAACCGTCCTCCGGGCGGAGTTTCACCAGCTTGCCCGTGGTTCGGTCGTTGTAATAGACGAAACCTTGGTCGTCAACGGCCGGAACACCGTTGATGTCGCCGTCGGCAGCGTGCTCCCAACGTTTCACACCCTGCGCGGAGATAGCCGTGACGTGGGCAGCCTCACTGCCGGTCTTCTGCGTCGCGGCGTAGACCGTACCGTCCTCGCCCAGCGCCACGCCCATACCTGACTGGGCGCAGTCTCCCTTGACGGGACAGTACCAGTCCGGCTCGGGCGTCTGCCCGTAGACGGTCTTTGCCGGATCATAACAGTAGACGATACCCCCGCCCAGGCTCTTGTCCGCACGCACGCCCTGGTTCTGGAACAGAATGTAGACCTTGCCGCCGGGACCTGAAGCGGGCTGGGTTCCGTTCGGGGCTTCGCAGGTCTTATCTTCGCCCGTACCGCCGTAGTTGTGCTCGCGACCGTTCGATTTCACACAGGAAAATTTCCACTTCCCCGTGCCGTCGGGGAAATAGACGCGCATGCCATGACTACCGCCCGTACCGGCGATCACCATACCGTTTTTGAGCGGTAATACGCCACCATAGGAGCCGCTGTTGACATGCCGCTCGTCCACCAGATTGCCCGACGATTTGTCATAGACCTGGAAATTCTGGTGTCCCGAAGGTACGTTGCGCGCCACGATGAAGAGGTATTTCTCGGTAACAGCCGGCGAAAGGAACCGGAAACTGGTGTTTACGCCCGTGTTGACGTACCAGAGCTGCGATCCGCCCGCAGCACCGCCCGAGATGGCGTAGAAAGCACTGCCTCCGGCACCCTTGTTGGGTTCGTTGAAGCCTGCCAGCGCGTAGACCGTGCCGTCCCCGCCGACCGAAGGCGTCGGCGACTGAACCTTGATCGAGCCGCTGTTGTTCTCAGCCGACGCGCCATCCTTGCCGATATCGAAGGCCCAGAGACGCTCACCCGCCTTCGTAAAGCAGACCAACGAATAGCCCGTCGAGGTCACATAAACGTATTCGCCGTCGGGACTGACCGCGGGTGACGTACCGAACACATAGGCATCCTTCGTATCATCGTAGGGGTACGACCAGAGCAGGTCGAGGTTGATGGTGCCGCGCCCCACGTCGATGGTCACTGTTTTGGTGTTCTTGCCTTTCTTGTCATCGGTCACGGTGAGCGAAACCTCAGTGGGTCCTTGCGCCGCGAAAGTAAACTCGGGATTCTGCTTGTCGGAGGTCGTGGTTCCGAACTTCCACTCCCAGGCCACCACCTCGCCGTCCTCGTCGGTCGAACGGTCGGTGAATTGCACCGGTTCGCCCGCCACGACCTTCTCGGGTGACCACGAGAAGTCGGCCACGGGCCGGATGTTGTTGTCTACGACCAGAATGGTCTTCTCGAACGACGACTTTTTCGCCCCGCGGTCGGAGGTGACGGTCAGCTTGATGACGTACTCCCCGGCTTGGTCGTAGGAGATGTTCTCCGGAGTGGTTTCGTAGGAAACGACGCCCTTGCCCAACTCCCACTTGCAGATGGCGATGAGGGCGTTTTCGGCCGTCGAAGTATTGGTGAGCACTACCGGATCGCCCACGTCGTAGGACTCTTTGTCGGTGGTGAACGAGGCGTGAACCGCCACCTCCTCGTCCGGCTGGCAGGAGGCAGCCCCCATGAGGGCGAAAACGGCTATCATATATATATATCGTTTCATTTCAATCGGTTTTGAGTTTTGGTTGCAGGATTACTTGAACTCCAACACGGCCGCAATGGGATAGTGATCCGAAATATAGGGTACCTTCTCGTAACGCTGGTCGACGGTAGTGAAGCGCAGGGGCGTAAAGCCCGAACTGAAGATATGGTCGATGCGCGGATAGTTGGTCGCGCCGCCGAAGTTGTTGAACGACGCCTTGCTGTCGGTCACGGGAGCGGTCGTACGCGCGTCGACCATGAACTTCTTCACGCCGTCGAAAATCGGGCTGTCGAGCATCTTGTTGAAGTCGGCGGTCAGCAGCGTCGGCAGGTTGTCGGGATTGAGCGACCTGATCTTCGCCTCGATCAGTTCCATCGATTTCTGGGCCGCCACCTGTCCCACGTGGTCGATGTGGGTGTTGACGTAGAAGAACTTGCGGCCCGACTTGTAGTGAGTGAACACGGCCCACGTGGCCGTGCGGTAGGTCGAGGCGTCCCAGCCAATCGACGGGGTGTCGGGGGTGTCGGAGAGCCAGAATGTCCCCCACTTTTCGAGCTTCACTGCATCGTCGAGGTAATAGATGGCCATGAACTCACCGGCATTCTGACCGTCGGTGCGGCCCACGCCGATGCTCTTGTAGCCCGCGCAGTTTTCGTCCATGTAGGTCTTCTGGTCGAGCCGCGCCTCCTGCACGCCGAGCACCGTCGGCTGCTGGTCGGCGAACATCGCCGGAACGGCCTGCTTGCGGTTGTCCCAGCTGTTCGCTCCGTCGTCGCCAGAGCTGTAACGGATATTGAACGACATGACTTTCAACTGATTGTCATCAAGGCCGGGATTGACCGGCTCTTCCGGCTCGTCGCCGGGCTGGGGTTTGTAGAATTCTGAGTAATCGGGCTTCGAATCGCTGCATCCGGCGACGAAAACGAAGGAGAAACTCAGCGTAAACGTCAGTAAATAACGAAATATTCTCATGGTCTTTCTATTTTTATTCGTTGTCCCAGTAGGGGTTCTGCGAGATCGTATAGCCCGCGTTCTTATAATCCCGGATCACCTTGGCGGGAATCGGATAGAGGTACTGGCGGCCGTCGGGATACCAATAACGATCGCCCGCACCGGTCTTGTAGACCAGATCATAACCTGCCACAGCATTCGCCTCGGCATAAAGCCCCACCCCGTCCTGGTTGACGCGGATGGCAATGTTCCGGTACGCCGCCGGAGCCGCCGTGACCTCGCCCTCGGTGAAATAATAGTCGTCCACACCGTCGCCGTTGACATCGACGGGTTGTTCCAATCCGGGTATGTGAATGCCGCTCCACGGCAGGGTTTCCATCAGTGACCCGCATTTCCAGCGGCGCAAATCATCGAAGCGCATGCCTTCGGCGACGAGTTCGATGGCCCGCTCGCGGCGGATTTCAAGCAGCACGGGGCTGGTCACGTCCGGATAAAAGGTGCGCTGCAAGTAGCCGTCAACGGTCGTGGGCAACGTTTCCGTGCCGCCCGTGATGCCGGCGCGTTTGCGCAGCGCGCCGACCGTAAGCGCCCATTCGGAATCGGTGATTACGCCCAACTCTGCCTGCGCCTCGGCGTAGTTGAGCAGCACCTCGGCATAGCGGATCAGCGGAATGCTGTTGATGTTCTTCGCTCCGCCGTCGTATTTCGATTCGTCGAGCGTGTACTTGATCACCTGGTAGCCCGTGAGCGAAAGGTTTTTGATGTCGGCGACTGCTGTCTTGCCGTCCCACAGGAAATTGCGCCCGCGCACGGTTTGCTCCAAACGCAGGTCACGCCCCTCCATCTCCTCAGTAAAAGATTTCACGGCATAGTCGGCGGCGTCGGTGAAAGGCGTACCGTCCAGCTTGAGGTAGGTGTGGACGAACGAGCGGACAAGGCTCCAACATAGTCCGTACGAACGGGCGTTGAACCACCAGTTCTGCTCGCCGAAGATACCGGATTTCTCGTTGGCGCAGACGGCGAGGATCACCTCCTGCGTCAGCGGCGTTTCGTTGTAGAATAAATCGCGGTAAGCGCCCTTCTTGCCCGTGGCGGTATTGAGCGAACAGCCGCTGTTATCGATCACCAGTTTAGCGGCCTTGGCGGCCTCGCGATATAGCTCCTCGGGGGTTATTTCAAGCTCCGTGAGATTATGGTAACGGCGGTAAGCCGCTTCGAAGAGGCAGACGCGCGACTTGAGCGCGGCAGCAGCCCAGCGTGTGAGCGTCGAGCTTCCGGTCGACGAGGTGGCCTGGATATGCTCGTAAGCGAAATCGAGATCGGCGATCAGATTGCGGATGATCACGTCGCGACTGTCGCGATCCTTGTACATCACGTCGTTCTGGTAGGACTGGATGTCGTGGGGGAACCAGGGCACTTCGCCATAGGTGGTCAGCTTATCGTAGTAAAACCACGCACGGAACCAGCGGGCGATGCCGAGGTAGTTGTCGCGCGTATTGTCGTCGACGGTGCAGTATTTCGGGTCGTTGCAGCCGTCGATGAAATAGTTGATATTCTTCAAAGCGCCCCAGCTCCAACTGGTCGCAGTCTCGGTGTTGTAGGCTCCCTGCTTGATGAAAGTGTCGGTATTGCTGACGGCTCCCACATCGCACATCTTGTCCTGCATGAAACCGTTTTTGAGTGTCGGAAGAGCCTTGTAAAACGAATTGGAGTAGAGTTCGAGACCCGATTTCGATCCGAAAATCATCGATTTGTCGGCTTTCACCTGCACGTTCTCCGTCAGGTCGCACGATGTGGCAAGCGCAACGCAGCCCACGAACATACTCCATAATATAAGTTGATTTTTCATAGTACGGAAACAGTTTAATAGGTGATCGAGATGCCGAAGCTGAAACTCCGCATCACGGGATAATTATGTCCGTCGCCCTTGCTGTCGGAGATATCCGAGTCGGACTTCTTGTTGGCCACCGTCACATCGAAGTCCTTCGTGTGGCGGTAGAGCGGCGACCAGCTCCAGAGGTTCTCTCCCGAGAAGTAGACCGAAACCTTCGAAAGGCCGATCTTCGAGATCCACCGTTTGGGGAGGTCGTAACCGAATTGCAGGTTCTTCAACCGGATGTACGACACGTCCTGCAAATAGCGCGTGTTGATGTTGGCCGTACCGGCGTTCATCGGACCGTAGTAGCCCACGTAGCGCGGCAGATAGGCATTCGGGCGCTCCTCGGTCCAATAGTTTTGCAGATGCCACGTCGGAACCTGGTTGTAGGGACGGTTGTACATGCCCCAGAAAAGGCTCTCGTCGCTGGGGAACCACTGTTGCCGGCCCACGCCGTCGAACAGCGCCGAGAGGAAAAAGCCGTTCCAGTCGGCATTGAGCGAAATGGTATAGATGTAACGCGGCTCGGAATTGCCGATAATCTTCCTATCGCCCGGATCGTCGACCGTGCTGCTGCCACGGTCGATGGCGTCGTTACCGTTCAGATCCTCGAAGCGCATGTCACCCGGATAGGTGATGTACTTCTCGGAGGTCTGCATGATGTCGTTCTTGTAGCCCTTGCCCCCGAACGCCGCGTCGATCTCGGCCTGGTTCTGAAACAGCCCGTTGCAGACGAAACCCCAGATCTCGCCCAGGCGTTGCCCCTCGTAGTAATCGGAAAGTTTGCGCGAGGCGTTGTTATAGCGGTCGATCACGGAATAATAGTCGGCCAACGTCGTCTTGATCCCGAAATTGAAAGGTTTGCCCGCCAGCCTGAACGAGTCGTTGTAGCTCAACGAGATCTCATAGCCGTAGGTGCTCATATCGGCGTAGTTGCCCTTGGGAGCCGTTGCTCCGAAGGTATCGGGAAGCGTCGGCCCGACGGTGTACATGTCGACCGTTTTGCGGACGTAGTAGTCGGCCGTGAGGTTCAGCCGGCCGTTCAGGAAACCGGCGTCCAGTCCTACGTCGAAGGTTTTGGAGGTTTCCCAGCCGATGTTGTCGGGGATCTGCCCCGGGAGGCTCGTGTAGCGCAACTTGGCCTGCCCGAAGAGGTAGCGGGCCGCATCGCCCGAACCGGTACCGAAGGTCGACAGACCGAACGTTTCGAGATAGGTGTAGGGATCGACGTTGCTGTTGCCCAGCGCACCGTACGAAGCGCGCACTTTGAGGTTCGAAACAGCCATAGGGCTGACATTCCAAAACTTCTCCTGCGAAACGCGCCAGGCGGCCGAAGCCGAAGGGAAGAAACCCCACTGCGAGTTATTGGGGAATTTCGAGGAACCGTCGTAGCGGCCGTTGACTTCGAGCAGATAGCGGTCGTCGTAGGCATAGTTGAAACGGAAGAAGGCTCCCACATAACGCCAGCGGCTACCGCCGCCGGTGATCGACATGACGTCGCCCAGCGCGAAGTTGATGTTGCCGGCGTCGGGCATCAGCAGACCGTTGCGCTCAGAGTAGGTCGACTTGTAGTCCTGCTGCTCGTAGTTGTAACCGGCCAACGCCTTGAAATAGTGTTTCTCGGCGAAGGTGTCCTCGAATTCGGCGTAGGCGTTGGTGGCCATATAGGTCGTCAGCTGCAACGACTCCTTCATCACGTCGTCGGTCTCGGGCGTGCCGAGATAGACAGTTTCGCCCTCGTAGGCACTGTAAGGAATGGCAGTGGTCTTCTTGGTTTCGGTGTAGTCCTTGGTGCGGAACGAGAAGTCGCCCGTCAGGTGCAGGCGGTTTTCCAGCATCGTGACGTTGAGTGTGGTGGTGTTTTTGAGCGTCTTGGTCGTACGGTCGAGCCAATTGTCGCCCGTCACCAGTCCGCCGATGGCATAGGCGCCCGACTTGGTCAGCGTACCGTCGGGATTGAAGATCGGCGACGAGGGATGCCCCTGATCGTTGACCGAACGCCACAGCACGCCGCCGCCCTCCTTCGAATAGCCCATCGGCTGACGATAGCGGTCGTGCGTATAGTCGAAGTTATTGCTTATTTTCAACCATTTGAACACCTGTGAGGAAACCTTCGAACGGAGGTTCATCGTGCGGTAAGTGTCGGGTGTGAAGTTGAACAGACCGTTGTAATCGTACAGACGCCCCGAAAGATAGTGGCTGATCTTGCCGTTCGAACCGCTGATCGAAACGTTGTGCGTCTGTGCGATCACCGTATCCTTGTAGAGCGCGTCGTAGTAGTCCGTATTGCCGTAGTAAACGTACTTACCGTCGGGATCGACGGTCGTTTCGAGCTTGTTACCCGCGAGTTTGCGCTGGCGGAAGGTGTCGAGCCACGCACGCGAAAAGTCCTGCGAGTTATTGAAGCCCGTCGGTTCGTTGAAACGGTAGTTATACCATGCGTCGTAGAAAAGGCGCGCATAGACATACCCGTCGTCCACGACGTCGGGAATGGCCGTCGGCTGCTGGATGGAAACGTTGCCCGTGTAGTTGATCGTGAACTTGTCAGGAAGCTTTCCCGGATCCTTGGTGGTGATGAGCACTACGCCGTAGGGTGCGCGCGAACCGTAGATGGCAGCCGAGGCAGCGTCTTTGAGCACCGAAACCGACTCGATGTCGTTAGGGTTGAGCATCGCGGGGTCGCCCTCGACACCGTCGATCAGCACCAGAGCCGATCCGCCCGCACCGATCGACGTCTTGCCGCGGATGTTGTACGACGCCGAACGGTTGGGTTTGCCGTCGGCCAGCGAGATATTGAGGTTGGGAACGGCACCCTGCAACATCTGCGTGACATTAGCCACTGGACGGTTTTCCAGAAGGTCCGAAGAAACCTGGTCGACAGCGCCTGTCAAGTTAGCCCTCTTCTGCGTGCCGTAGCCCACGACCACCACCTTGTCGACGAGTTTGGTGTCCTCTTTCAGTTCGACCGCGACGAACGAGCGGTTGCCGACCGGCACCTCAGAGGCCGCATATCCCAGCGCTGAAACCTGCAACACGGCATCGCCCGCCAGATCGTCGAAGGCAAACGAGCCGTCGGCTCCCGAACTCACACCCCTTGTCGTACCCTTGACGATCACCGCAGCGCCGACCACAGGCTGTCCCGCAGCGTCGCGGACAACGCCTTCAACGGATTGCTCCCTGGCAGCAGCCTGCAAGAGAAGGGGGGGGGAAAGATAGATCTTACCGTCACGGATCTCTATCTCGACCTTGTCGGCCGCCAGCAGTTGCTTCAGCGCCGCACGCACGTCGACATCCTTGACGGCAATGCTCACGATCTTGTCGGGATTGACCGTCGGACGCGCATAGTAGAACGTGTAGCCCGTCTGCTCGGTGATCCGCCCGAACACCTGTTCGAGTTTGGCATCCCGGAAGTTCAACGTCACTTTCTGCGCCCGAACCGTCGAGACAGTTCCGGCAGCACAAAGCAGCATCAGAAATAATAGTCTGATTCGTTTCATACAGATTAGTTTAGGTAGTAGTTTACTAAAAAGCCCGTTTGCGCGCTTTTCATACAATAGACACGCAAACGGGAAAAAACGATGAGCCGGAACTCTATTTTTTATCTGAAACTCACCCTGATTTCGGATCGGGAACGTTCGAAGCGCACCGGAGAGATCAGTTCCATCTCATGCAACACGTTATCCAATAGCGTATTGTCGGTGGTAAAAGTATAGGATATGGGTTGCGGAGGCAACTGCGTCATTTCGAAATGCACGTCGTACCACCGCGACAAGGTTTCGAGCACCTCCCCCAACGGTGTGTCGCGGAACAGGATCACGTCGTCCTTCCAGATCGAGTAACGCATGGCGTCGCCGACTCGAACAATGCGTCCCTCTCCTGAACGGCGATCGTAGAGCAGCTGTTCAGAAGGGGTCAGCTCGAAGCTGCCGCTGCGGCCGTCGAGCACCACGCGCCCCTCATCGAGCGTCACGGCAACGATGTCGTCACCGCGATAGGCCTTGACGTTGAACGAAGTACCGAGCACCCTGATCTCACCGCCCTCGAACTCCACGACAAACGGCCGTCGGGTGTTGTGCTCCACCTTGAAATAGGCTTCGCCTTCGAGCTGGATGCGGCGTTCGAAAAGCCCGAACTTCACGGGATAGATAATTTTCGACTCGGAATTGAGATAGGCAATCGAGCCGTCCTGGAACAAGCATTGCGTGCGCCGGCCTCTGTCGACGACGAATTCGTCGTACTCCGCAGCCGAAAAGATGCCCCCTACCTGACGGTCGAGGCGCAGGGCGACACCCAAGACCAACACGACGGGGATCACGACAGCAGCAACGCGGAAAAGAATGCGGCGTCGGCGTCCGCGCGTGAGTGTGGATTTGATCCGTGTAAAAATGCGTTCCGAATCGACCTCCGCCTGTTCGCAGTCGCCACAGGCCTCTTGGCGGTCGAAATCGCGGCCGATGTAACGACTGGCCCACGCCTGCCCCGAATCGGTGGCGAGCCACTCGGCGACCGAAGCGGCCTCGGCGGCGGTGGCGCGGTTTTCGAGCGTCTTATGCAAAAGTTCTTCCGAAGGTCTGTTCATAGAAATAAGGTTTGCAGGATGAAGATAAGCAGAACGATATGGCCGAAACGGCTTTTCAGGAGTTTGACACCCTCCTGGTAGTGCGAACGGACGGTATTGACCGAGAGATTGAGCATCTCGGCGATCTCGGGGTTCGAATAGCCTGCCTTGCGCAGATGCATGACCTGCCGCTTCTGGGGCGGAAGCCTTGCAATCACCGTGTCGAGTACCTGCGACAGATCCTCGCGCTCGATCTGAGCGTCGAGCGGGTCCGAAGCCTCGGGGACGAGCTGTGCCAGGCGGTAACTGTGCACCAGCTCGGTATTGCGGCTGCGCAGGTAATTGAGGATGTAGTTGCGGGTCATCGTGTAGAGGTAGTTCCGCAGGCTCAACATGACGGTCATGTCTTGCCGCCCGACCCAGAGTTTCACGAAGACGTACTGCACGGCATTCTCAGCCGCGGAGCGATCCTTCAACATTTTCAGGGCCACGGCATAGAGAATCCGGTGGTACTTCCCGTAGACCTCCCGGAAAGCCTCCTCGCTCCCCTGTTTGATCTGCCGGAACAGCTCCCTGTCCTCGGGTTCCTGCGTGAAATCTTCGGTCATAGTTTCAGCAAAGACGGTATCGGCCAGAAACGGCAGCAAGCATTGGCATTGCACATCCGAACGGCAGACCATCTTCTGCAAAGATAATATTAATTTCAAATTTGCAAGATCCGTCTTCGAAAAACAGGAAACCGGACAACGGCTTTTTCCGTAGAAAAGGCACCGATTGTCCCGGAAAAAGCACTACCCTTACGGAATAATATTATCTGCCCAATAATAATCGTATGGCAACGATTCCATTTAGAACTGCTGTTATAATAGTTGCATTTTTAACTATTACCGCGGGTGTATATATTTTACCATCTATTGCCGTTGTTTATTGCGACAAACCATTTCTGCATCGGGATATGTGAACCTTCGAACAAGGTTTATACCGTTACGGTAAACCGTTCCCGGTAATCCTTGCATTTGTATAATCCTCGGAATACTCCACCATTCGTCAATTCATAATGTTCTTCCGACTTGCTGCCGCAATGCGGAAAATCGGAACTCCATGCCACCTGATATGTTCCAAGAAAAGCCTACAGTCCTCTTTGGATTGCAAGTTTCTCGGTAAATCTATCAGTGACTTCATCATTCGGGAAAAACGAATTATTAATTATCCTACCCCCCCCGATTTTGCACCATTTTCGGAAAAATTTTCAAAGAAAATGAAAAAAGTCAACCATTATGGCTGACATTTAATGACATGTGTTTTGACTTGAATTTGAATTTTCAAAGAAAAATTCCATATTCGCATCAGGATATTCTATGTTTTGGTTGATGCATTAAGGTATATAGATGTCATATTTTAATGATTTATATTTTATTTTTCGTCGTTTCTCTATCCTTTTTGTAGATTTGGTAGGAGTTCACGAAGTTCTGCCAAATATTATTTACTTGCGCTTGTATTCGTCTGATTATTAATCTATAACATAAAACAGTTCTTGCAGCAAGTAACAAAATAGCAACAAAAATATGGATAAAATTGGGTTTCCCGAAATATTTTAATTCTTGTCAATCTTTTTCTTCTTGCCAATAAATAACTCCTCCAAATACTCTTTGGGCATAAAACCGGTTTCTACCCTTTTATGTACGAATAAATTATCTTCGTACACAACCACTCCAAGTTGATAGTCCAATTCACTTTCACTAAACTCGTCTTTATTGAGATTTGCTATGGGAATAGGCATAGAATCTCCATCCTCTTGGCTTTGCCACACGTATGCGGATTTAGTCATTACATATAGAGAATTTCGATCTTCTGAAAATCCATACTTGTCTACTACATACTCCCGATCTCCATTATTGTTCCGCCAATAAACTGCATTTTCGGTCAAATTGGCGGCATAAGCAGTTAAAGGATCACCACTATATTCCTGCGGAGTACATGGGTATTCATTGGGCTTATCATTATAAAAATAGATTTCTTGGGCTGCTCCGGGTGTTAACGAGAGCATAACATTGGGTTTTCTTTGTTCCGGCTCAACGGGACGTTCATATGCTCGAGGCGGAATTTGGCCCCACCCGTTTAAGGAATCGGATTGCAACTTGTCAATTTCGTCTACATTCGATGACTGACCGTCATTTTGCGAAATTGACTGCCGACCATATACCCATTCGCCCAAAGTGCCTCCGGATGCTTGCTTGTCGCTTTCAGCCCATGCCAATAATCGCTCTTTGCTGACTTGGGCTTCTGCATCCGTTACAGTTCTCATCCAACTGAAATCGGGGGTAACATCGCTTTCTCTCAACAAAGACGGATTGGCTAAGAACGCTTCGATACTACCGCAACGCATAATGATACGTTTGCGGGTAATCGGGTTATCGAGTGCGTTCTCCAATCGTGTGACCCATCGAAGATTGTCCGGGCGATTGTTGCGGCGATTCGTATCTATATGATCGACGACATGGTCTTCCGTTGGTTTCGGACCATGAAAGGCCGTTGCCACGATAATGTGAACACGAACGGACGCAATCTCCATGTATCCGTGTTTATCATTGGACTTACCGAAAGTCCAGAAGTTATCATATTGACGAGGCCGTTTACCATCACGAGGATACCGGAAAACAGCTCCATTATCTCGGACAGAGTATTTTTCATCTTTATAAATACACTCTATCTCGTGCTTAAAATCATCAATATCAATCATAATTTACATTACACAAACTCAACAAACGTGGTCATTAACTTTCTAACTTCCCCAACCGCATGACGATGGAAGCCTGACTGCGGCCCATCTTCTCCGCAATATATCGGATGCTCTTTCCTTCACGATGGAGCGTCAGCAAAAATTGGTCGGCACGGCGCGTCCACCGCTTGTTGGCATTCGGATGCTTGGTGTAACTCTCCACCGTAACTTTTTCGGGACGCAGAAACTCGTCCACAAAAACAGAAGGGAATCGTGCATCGTAGAGCACCCATGTTTTGACTTTGGCCCGTGTGATTGCTACATAAAACAACCGTCGCTCCTCGCCATAAGGGAAGTGGTCGCTTGCCGTCAGCACATATTGCAAAGACGGGTCATCGCTTACGAGAGAGGGGAAACCATAGGTATCCTTGTTGCATTGGAGCAGAATCACATAGTCGGCTTCAAGCCCTTTGGATTTGTGCACGGTCAGGAATTCGACCTTTCGGCCGCCAATGATATAGTAAAATCTGTTCCCTTCTTTGACGCTTTTATACATGAACGAAAGGTAGTAATCGTCGAATGAATACCGTCCCAGCAGGAACACAGATTTGTCGGACGGAATAGATGCAATAAGCTGTCCGATGACATTGCAATAGCTGTTTCGGTCGTAGGCTTGGAACGATAGCTCGGTTTTCCTTTGCTCGCTGAACGGCCGAATGTTCTTTTTTATTTGAGCCGTATTACGTTGGATGAATCGAGCCGATAAACCAACCAACGGCTCACCGAAACGATAGGTCGTTTCGATTTTATTGATTTCGGTCGGGCCGAAAAAAGCTGCGAAATTATTGAAAAGAGCCATATCGCTTCCCGAGAAACGATAGATGGATTGCCAGTCGTCACCTACGCAATAGAGTTTTGCCGGAGGATTTCCCTCGCGCAAGGCTTTGAGAAAGTTGTAGCGGTCAACGGATATATCCTGAAATTCATCGACAATGATATATTCATACGACACAGGATGCGTTGCCAGGCAAAGCTCGGTCGCCTGCAAGATGGCATCCGTAAAGTCGATTTGTCCGCTACTGCGCAAAGCCTCCGCATAGCGTTCATACGCGGGACGGAAAATGTTTTTGACTACGAACTCACTACGTCGGTCATCGGCTTCGTCAGTCTGTTTCAAGACGTCCTTCAATGATCGGCAACTCGATTTCAGCAAGGTGACGAATGTAGCGATCAATCTAATAAATGCCTTTTCCTGCTTGCTGCCCTCCGGTAATACCATGCTGTACAACTCAACATCTGTTCGCTCTTGCAAAGGAACACCGGCATCGAGCAACAATCGTTTGAGCGTTTCACGAATATCCGAACGGTAAAAATCCGCACTCGACGTCATAATTAGTTTCGTACCGAATTTCTCGTGGACGGCCCGCTTCCATGCGATGCCGTCGTTGTACTTTTGATTGGCCTCTTCATAGGAGATATTCCGATCTTTGGCGAACCATGCAGGCACAAGTCCGTGTTCATCCACACCGAAATGCTCCAGATAGAGACGCTGCGGTTTGCCGTCACGCTCGAAGTGGATCGAAAAATCCGGCTTGTATTGGGAGTGCATCGCATCTGCCACCGGATGCTCGTAAGGCTCCTCGTATCTGAACTGCACGCCGAGCGACGATAAGACGAAACAGATTTTCTGCTCCTGCTCGCTCCGCACATAAATCTGCTTGCCGTCCATATCCGGAAGCAGGGCTTTCAGCCGCACATCCTTTTGCTCGGATAGCTGCTGGCGTCTTTCATTTTTCCGCTTCTCCCAATCCGCCTCGTTGGCTTGATAATCGACGAAATACTCGACCGCATGTTTACGGAATCGCGAATCGGCCAGCAAATCGCGGTATATTTTCACGAACAATGCATCCGTATTGTCACAAATCGAGGGCTTCTGTCTTGTGCACTGTCCTATCAGGTCGAGAGCTAACTTATGGAAGGTATAGCCGCGCAAACCCTCGATTCCCATTCGTTCGGTCAGCTCGGCGGCAGCCTTGTTCGTATAGCTGATAAGAAGAATCCGTGTCGGATCGACTTTCTTTATTTCAATCAGGTATTTGACCTTTCCTACGATGGAGGATGTCTTGCCGCTTCCGGCACTGCTTACGACCAGACAATTATCCTCTTCCGATACGATGGAACGCCTCTGCTGTTCGTCCAACGGATATTTCAAACAATGATCGAAAAAGAGTTTGTGCCTATTGAGCGAATTTTGGATAACTTGCTGGTTATGCAATCTGACGAGCTTGCCGATATTATTGAAATCCCGAATCAACTTTACGACAGCCTCCGACGGTTCAATACCGAAAGCCTTGAGCTGCGGAACGAGCGCATCTGCTTCCTTGTAATAATCCGTATAATAACGGGAGAATTCCTTTTCCTGTAAAAAAGTTATATAGCAGTTCGCAAAGCAGGCTTCTAAATCGGTAGCGATGTCTGCAAAGAAGCGTTCATTGAGCGTTGAGATTGCAAACCTTCGTTCCTCGTTTATCCGGTTGCTTTCATAGGATGGAATGCAACGAATCTTTGCGGAAAGTTGTTCCGATTGTTTTGTAAGACGCAGTCGTTTCACCATTACAGCTATTATGGCTATAATAATTACACAACCTCCTATAACAAATAACAAGAACATACTAATTGGCAAAAAGCAAATATAGGGAATCAAGCTTCGCACATATCATGAATTTTATGATAAATGTCGAGGAATTCATCATGCTCACCGTCTGGGCAGAATGTTTTTCTTAATAAAGGAAATGTTAGTTTGAGGAAATGCCTATCGCAAACTCCTTTCCCGCCTAATCGCCCAGACATAGGGTGTTCTCCGCATATTTTTTTTACATCATCCCAATCTCCATATTCAATTTCTATTGGAGGTGTTAAATTGCGGAAATAATCCGGATGAATATAACTTTCAATCTCTCGCTTTTTTGTAACGCCACAATTAGAATCGTTATACCCCAATTTTCTCAGTTTTATCAGATTAGGTGAGTCCATTACCTCCTTTGTCTTATCTGAATCCAGCATTATATAAAAAGGGTTACCCAGTTTATTGATAATCTGCAAATTTGTCCAATGTTTGATAGCGTCACAACCTCCAATGGGCATTACATGAACACCTAACTCTTCAAACGTGGAGTCAATTAGTCCATTGGCCTTGTATTGTACGGCACAATGCGTAAAAGCTATTACATCATCTGGCCCTTCAACTAAAAAGAAACCTCTTATTTTCTCAAATGCTTGGAGTAAGCGGCTATCGTGCTTAATCCCTAGTTCTTCTACAATTTCGCTAATCTCAATTCTATCATATTGTCGGACTGTATACTTACCATCTACTCGTTGAATGAAAATAATTTCATCCATATTACTTTCAGCTACAATATTGGGGGAATGTGTCGTTACCAATATTTGGTATCCATTATCTTTCATCCCGATTAATTTTGAATATAATTGCTGCTGTGTTTCGGGATGTAAAAAAGTTTCAGGTTCTTCAAACCCAAATAACATATCCCTCCCAGAGTGTTTTTCTTCGGCTAACATCTCAAAATAAGACATCATTGTAATCCGTCTGAAACCATCCCCTCTGGATGTTAGAGGAATATTAGCCTCATCTTTTTTACAACGAAATGATGTAGATATTAATTTCGACCAATCAAACTCCACTTGAGCTTCAACTTGTTCATCTTCTGGAACTACTTGATTGATTTTTTTCGTAATTTTGCCTAATGCCTCCTCAATATGATGCCTAATCGAATCTTCAACTTCATCTGTCGAAATCTCTGATTTCAATAATTTATAAGCCTGATCCTTAAAATATTTTTGGACAGAGGTATCACTATCTGAAAGTGATCTGTCAGCTCTAAAGTATTCAAAGGTCGGTAAAATACCTTTTAATGCTTCTATTATTTTTTTAGGACGAGTTGTACCCGTAGCAGGCATTTCTTCAAAATCGAAATGGAAAGACGTGCCTGCTTCATGATGATATGCACGCAATTTCTCCCGCTTTTCTTTATTGTTATATTCTTCTCCGTTTGCTTTTGCCGTTTCTATATGAAACTTTGCACAAAGAGTACGTAACTCTTTTTCACTCAACATAACAAAGTCATCTGCATCATATATCTTGCGACATAAAAAGATTTTAGGTTTAATCGTTTTTTGGGATACATCCCAGACCTTTTTAACTGAGATTAATCCATTTTCATCAACTAATTCTTCATCAAAAAGTGATACCGGAATAGTATCATCCAAAATAATTGGACTTGACGCAGAATCAAAAATTAAGTTTATTTCGATAAAATTGGAATCACTATATACGTTTTTATCCTCTATATTAGGATTATTTTCATTAAGGAATGCATCTATTGCTTTCAATAAAGTAGATTTCCCCACATCATTTTTACCCACAATACAATTGAAATCCTGAAATGAAACCAATGTCTCTTCTTTGATACCTCTATAATTCTTTATTACTGTACTTTTAAGTTTCATTATTTATCAATTTTTTAGCTGTATCAAAATTACAAATTTTGAATTAGGTTGCCATAAAATTCTTTCATAATTTTCAGTGGTTAATATTAAACTCAAGAAAATTGCGTATTTTTGTATTTGGATAGAGTTCGCTCGTTCCAGACATATTGAGAAGAAGCGTTATGCTTATCTTGTAACTTGAAAACGTAGGAAATTTTCAATTAGATGCAAGGAGGGCATAGTGGTTCTCACGCGTATAGCGTGGGCTGCTATCACTACATCTGCATCTATGGGTTTCCTACGACCTTCAAGTTAAGACGTGGCATTGCAGTTCCACGCTTCGTGTTACTATTAATATCCTTGTGGCAGCTGGAGGATGAAAACAATTTTTATTATGAGAAGGTTGATTCTCTTGCTGTCGGTTATCATCATGCTAACCTCGTGTAGCGTCGTAAAAAGAACTTATGTTCGAGATTATGGAGAACGCATCGAATTAATCAAAACGAATTTTCCGGAGATATACGATTTGTATCGTCGTGGTTCCGTCATTATTGACGATGTATATACTTATGAAAAAGATGGCAAAGAACGAGTGGGCATTCATTATCATTACAGATAAATCTATAAAACAAATATAAAAGCCACTATGAAACAGATTTTCTTAATTTTAAGTATTGTCCCATTTTTGTTCGGTTGTGTGCAGACGAGAGAACAAAGAGGAGCAGAGATTGCCAAGTCGGAAATGATGAAACGTCTTTACGATGCGGATAGTTATGAACCCATTGAAACACATATAGACAGCGCATATACTTCTATTTATACGGATTTAGCTGTGATTAGAGCCGCTCATGATTTGATCGAGCTAAATGCGGAAGAGAAAAAAGAACGACTGCAACGTCAATACAATTCCGCAAAATCATCGGCTGCCATTTGGAGCGATTCGAGAGGATGGAGCAGCTATGCCAGAGAAGAATATCGGCAGGCCAAAGAAGAAATGGATGATTACGCTAATCAACTCAAAGAATTGGACGAGGAGGTCAAGGTTAAAATGAACGAGATTCAAGACCATGCAAATGTAGTGAGTGAACACCAATTTTGCGGATGGAATATCTACCATAGATTTCGGTACGCGAATCGACTTGGTATGCAACAGATCAGTGATGTTTTGATTATCGTAGATGAAAATATGGAATATGTCAATGGCTGTTTTATATTGGATGACGGCGATGATTATAGTTTAGAAAAATTCAAAAAAGTTATAGATAAGGCTATTGGCAAAAACCGAAAATAAATAAGTCCCGATAATTCATAGATTATCGGGACTTATATTTATCGTTTAAAGCCTTTGGATTGTCGTGGCTCTTGAGAGAAAAAGTGCCGTGCTTTCTCGAACTTCTCCCTGCACCACTCCTTAACTGGTATTTTGCTGATGGTTAGTTGCAATTTTCGTTTGTCGGTCAGGTCGGGAGTTATTTGCGCCGTTACTCGTTCGACCGTGAATTTGCAGTTGTGCTCTTCGGAGTATAGTTTGCCGCTATATTCAAGCGGTTTACCTTTAATAAGCATCGCGGTCTGTTCATCGTCGAAACCGACCGTTCGGCAAACACTCTCCATTCGGATCATCTCACGGAAATAGGGAAACCACGTTGTCGCTTTCGAGATGATTGCTTTCAATAGCGACATTTCTTTTTCGCGTCGATTCGTCAGGTTCGCCTTTTCGGTGGTATGTCGCGCCTGCATTGTCGTCAGTTCTCGACTATGTTCGCTTTGCATGGTCTGAATCTTCGTTTGCAGGATTTCGATCGTTTCATCGCGTGCGGCGACCTCTTGTCGCAGAACTCCGATTTCCTGCCCCTGCCGTTTGACTTTCGACGTTCCGATCATCGACCCGATACCGTCGAGGATGGTCGTGCCGACCTCGGCGGCGGAGTTTTTCAGTTTCTCGGTCTTCAACTCGCCTTTTACCGCAGCCAGTTCGGCCGCGGTTCGATGCAATTCTGCACGTGCCGTCTGTTCCTGCTTTGTGGCATGTTCGACGGCTTTGAGCTTCTCCTCCTCAATGCGGAGTAGTTCGCCGATATTGTCCTGCAAATTCTGCTGTCGGGCAATGGCGTTGCGGTAAAATTCCTGTGTTGTAACGTGTCGGGCGTTCGAGCCGTCGATACCTCTTTGCAGTCCGTATTTGGCCATTGCTGCGGCATAGGTGTCTTGGTACTCTTTCAGCTTGATACGCGACATTACATCGTCAGCGCATAGCCGAGGTCGGGCCGTAGATTTCGTGCGGTATTTCCGCTTGCCTGTTTCGTCAGTTTTCTCCTTTCGGACTTTACGACGTTCGCCAGTTACGATAGGGACGACAGCTGCGTGGATATGCGGTGTCGCTTCATCCATGTGCAATACTGCCGAAACGACATTTTCGGCTCCGAAAGTTTTTCGCAACCATGCAAGGTTATCGGTACACCACGCTTTCAGGCGTCCCTCTTGAACGATACGCAGCATATCCTCTTGTGTGCCGGTCAGCATGACACGAATTACCCGCACTTGATTCGTCCCGATTTTACGGGTCAGTCCGGCATGTTCGAGCCGATGGTTGATTGCTTCCGTTCGGTCGGCGACGCCCTCCGGAAATTCGACAAGTTCTTCATTCAGGTAGGTCAGTTCCGGCATGGCATTGGGCGGCATTTTGGTGCGTGCGATATGAGCGGTCATCGGTACTTCGTTGTCCGGCGACTTATCCAAATGCAATACGACGTATCCCATGATTCAGTAATAATTTTGCGGTTGATGATTTCGGTTGTTGGATTTTCGACCGCATGTGCGGTCGGCGGCCGAAACGGTCGCAAGGGGTTTCCAAAGGGCCGCCCTTTGGCCTATTGGGGCTTTTTCAGCGACACGAAGTGTTGCGGCTCGGGAAAAGCCCTAATAAGCTATGGCTTTTCTGAGGAGGAAAAGCCGCGGGCGCAGAGCGGCCGAATGGTGGGCGACGTTACAACTTGCGACCACGCGACCGTCTGTGTTCTTTCACGGGACGACGACTACGCAGGTAGTCGTTCAGATCGTTGTACTGCCGATAGTGAATAGATTGGTCGGAGAGATTGCAGCAGGCGGCTTTCAACTCTGCCGTCGCCTTTCGCCCCGCTTCGTCGTTGTCGAGGTAAGTATAGACCCGTTCGTGCGACGCGATGAACGGAACGACTTTGATAAGGTTCGTTACCGAGTTCAGCACGACGATATTGTGCGGCGGGGTCGGGTTGCGTTTGAGCGTCAGAAACGAGAGGTAGTCCATGAATCCCTCGAAAATGAGGCACGTCGGATAATCGCCGCGTCGGATCGTCGGGGCTTTCGAGGTGCAGCCTTTGAAATAGCGGTTGCGCAACTCCCAGCCTCCAGCATCATTGCAGAATCCGATTGCGAAATAGAATTTGTTCGCTACGCGATAATGCACTTCCGAACAATGCGCACGAGCTGTGGCAAAGTCGATACCTCGTTCCGTAAGGTAAGCGAGTAAGGCGGGATTTTCCAGCGGACGTACTTTCTCTATCGCGATGGCCGATTCGCAGTGCGGCGATACGGGGTTGCTGTACCCGAGAAAAGAAAAAGCGGGCATTCCGGTAATCTTCTGCTCCAGCCGCCGCATGGCCTCTCCTGCATCGCACCGCTCCATGCGCATCATGAGGTCGATCAGCGTGCCACCCTCGCCTGCACCGTAGTCGATCCACAGGTTCTTGTCGTAATCTACTTTCATGCTGGGTGTACGATCTTCGCGCAGCGGCGAATGATACAAGCCGTAATAACCTCTGTCTTTCACTGGACGGATGCCCCGTGCTGCAAGGTACTCCCGTATCGGGAACTTATTGATTGCTTTTGCATCCATAAACTGTTTTTCTTTCACTCGGTTTATCGGTACGGTTCGGAGTTTAACCCGCTGTACTGGTTTAGAATGGTTTAATAATATATACCCCCGTTTCGGACTAAACCGCCCGCAAGGGTCAATAATGGAAATCGGGATTGTAGCGGTAGAACTTATCCTCCTTGACGATCATCCGTTTGTTCTCCAAAAAAACTTTGAGCTGCTTGGCCTTGTTGATGCCGAACGAATGGCCGATCGAGGCATAGCTGCTCTGCAACCGTCCGATAAGCGACGAATAGGAAACCCTGTCAGCTTCGGAGAATAACAGTTCCAGTGCCTCGCGGTGTTTGGCCTCGCAGACCTCGGCATAGTCGAAACTTTTGGTGGTGGTAGTCTGCCGAGGTTGGTAGTCCTCGACCAGCTCGGGCAAGGCATCGGCGTTGATGCGAAAGGCGAACGGCTCGAAATCCCGGTCGCGGATGTGCATCGCCGCAACGGAACTTATATCGCGGTCGAAGTCGTCTTTGGTGATTTGCAAGACGGTTTCTGCCTTGTTGTTCAACTCCGTACCCAGATGCCCGCGCGTGTTGTCGTCGCCCTTGTTCAGATGCAGCACCGTATGGATGTGGATGCGCCGCTCGTCCGTCCATTGCATCAACTTCGTGATGAAGTCGGTCGCCTCGCCGGGGCTGTTGATATCGTGTGCCAAATCGCGAATGCCGTCGATGACGACCAGTCCGAGGTCATCGAGGTCGTAGATTGCCTCCTCGATCTTCCGCAACCGCTCTTTGGTGGCATAACCGCGCAGGCACAAGAACTCCAACAATGGCGGATGCACATCGGTCGGCAATCCCGCCAGCCGCAGAATCCGGCACAACACCCGCTTGCAATGGAAGCGGCTCTGCTCCGTATCGACGTAGAGGATGCGCCGCCTCTCCGGCGGCAAAGAGGCCGAATAGTTCAACACCGTGCCGCCGGTCATGGCTGCCGCCACGATTGCGCAGACATTGAACGTCTTCTTGCTCTTCGCCTTGCCGGTAGAAGCGCTGAAATTCCCCAAAGTCCCGATAACCGAATCATCGACCCGCAGAATCACGGGCGGAGCCGCGAACTCATCCGTAACGAACAGACGGGCCGAACACCACGAAGAAACCGGAACCGAAGCGGAATCACGTTGCGCATTCATCGCTACTTCTTCTTCGAGGAGCGGCCGAGCAGGTATTGCTGTGCCTCGGCTTCAATCTGTGCCTGCGTCTTGACGGGATTGCGACGCAACCATGCCTCCAATTCCGCCCGCTCGAAATAGAGCATCTTGCCCTGCGGCTTGTAGTGCGGAATCAGATTGCCCGACGTCAGTTTGTAGAGGTAGCTTTTCGAGAGGTTCAAAAAACGGCTGGCCTCCTCGAAGCTCAACACGTTTTTGGTGTGAAACACCTGCTTTTCGAGTTCTGCAACTCGCATCTCAATACTTTTCTCCATAATTAGATGGATTTTAAATAAAACAAATGGAGTGCATGCCCTCCGTGACTTGTAACCGTTACGGGGGCAAATATATTGAGTATAAGCTTGATAGCAGATTGACCTATCTTTGAGGTCTCAACCCGTTCTCAAAGTCTTTTCACTTGCATGAGGTACTTTTCAAGGGTTGCGTATTTTCCCTCTACGCCGACGTCGCGGATGTAGTTGGTCGCCGTAGATAAGTCGCTTTGATTGATGTATTTATCGCGTGATGTATCTTTCGAGAGGAAGAGTTTGTGATTGGCGATGACGGATTGCCAGTTGGGGGTTATCAATCCGCGGCTGCTCAATCCCGAAAAAAAGAACGCGACGAGGCGGTTATTGTTCGACCGCACGATTGCTTCGGGTTTGCAGGCGAAAATAGCTTTCAGCTCGTCCGCTAACAACGATACGTTGAACATTTTGACATCATTGACAGCCATAGCAAGGTAGGCAATCTGCTCGTCGGTAAGTATCGAATCGAACGGATTTTCTGTTTCTGCAATAGGCAGCGCGGCAATAGCTGACTTCGGCGCAGATTCAGACCGGGATGTTTCCCTTTGCCGCAAGTAAGCTGCATAACGCTCTCGGACGACAATGTTTACGACAGCAGAAAAATAAGGAAGTTCGGCATCATAGGCCGTGTTATCCCGCTCGTATTGGGAGTAGTCGAACGAGGATACGGAGAATGCAAGGTACTTTTTCTTTTCATCGGCATGCAGCGCCTCGAAGAATCCGCCCTCCCAAAGAAATGCAGGTTCGGAGTAACAGAACCGGAGGTCGGACAATACTGAGTGGTGCAAATACAACTCGGCCAGCTCGTCGGCAATCCGGTTATATTCCAGCCTTTCCTGCTCTTGTCGCTGGTCGGGGTCAAGTCGTGCGGTTTTCGTCGCAATACACTCCTCCAATACCCGGCAAGCGTGTTTGATGCAACGATCGAATATCTTTTGCAGCTCGTCGAACTGCGGTTTCAACTCCATACCTTCCATAATCCGTCTTGTTTCATACGAAGATACGAATAAGTGAGAGCAAAAGCAAACGAAGTTTGTATTTTGCCGAGCGGGAGTATTTAAGACGAAGTCAGCGACACGAAAAACGGTTGATAAAGAAAAACGTGCGAATTATCGTCCGCACGTCTGGCCTCTGTTTCAGTCTGTCAGATTCGGAATCAATCCGATGGCTTCCTCTTTCTTTTTGTCTACGATTTTGGCATAAATCTGCGTCGTGGCGATATTTTTGTGCCCGAGCAATTTACTGACGGTATATAAATCGGCGCCCAAAGTCAGCATCATCGTGGCATGGGTATGACGGCTCACGTGAAACGAGATGTGTTTGGTTATTCCGGCGACTTTCGCCCAATGTTGCAACGTGTCGTTCACCGTCCCCTCGTGCGTCAGCGGAAAGATAAAATCACTGCCGTTCGCCTCGCCGCGCTCCGGCAGCCATTTCAACGCTTCGTCTGAAATCGGCAGATAAAGCGGTTCTTTGGTCTTCTGCATCGTAATTTCGATACGGACACGCCCACTGCTCCGTTGCAGGTCGCACCACCTCAATTTGCGAATGTCGCTGACGCGCAGCCCGCACAGGCAACTGAAAAGAAAAGCCCGCTTGACGATCTCGTGCCGACATTCGGTATTTATCAGCGTCTTCAACTCGTCGAGTGTCAGATACTCGCGGCGGCTCGGTTCCTGCCGCACTTTACTTGCGAAATCGAACTCTTTGGTCGGATTGACGGTGATGATCCCCTCTTTGTAAGCACGGTTGATTGCCGTTCTCAAAGTACCGTAATAAGACACGACCGAATTGTTGCTCAACCGCCCTCCGGTTTTCAATACGCCGTATTTGCTGGCTTTCGGCATCTGCCGCAGGTAATCGGTAAACTCCGAGAGAAACTCCTTATCGACGTCCCGAAAAGCGATATAGTCGCCGCGAAACAATCTTAACGCTCGGACGGTATTGAGCACCGTTCGTGCATAGTTCCGGCTTCCCTGCTCGGCGGACTGCTTCCCGATATTTTCCAGATAGTCGAGCAGGTTCACTCGGGACTTGTTCGTGTTCTGGAATCCGTGCGCGTCGTTCTGCACCTCGACGATCCGCCTGCTCTGAATCGCTTTGGCAAGGGCGAGCATCGCTTCGTTCTTCGCCTTGTCCTCCCGCGTCCGCTCGGGAATAAGGTATAGCTTCAGAAACTCGTATTTCCGTTTGCCACCGACATAGTTCTCCTTGCGGATCACGTCGCCCGTATAGTACTCCAAATAGATGGATTGATTCCCGTTGGAGAGTTGCTTGAACCGGATTCGCACCGGCTCCTTCAATTTGACCGTCTGTTTCTGCTTCGCCATACCCTTCCCGTTTGTTGCTTCAACGGCAAATATAGCGAATTTGTTTTGTTTCCGCAGTATTTTTGAGTAACAAAATAGTAACAAATATCGGGCAATTATGGGCTTTGTCGGGAAAATTGCAAAAACAACCGAAAATCCCGCAATCAAATATAAATCATTAAAACACAGTGGTTTATATTTGATTTTTCATCGTTTCTCTATCCTTTTTATAGATTTGATAACTATTCACGAAGTTCTGCCACACGATATAGGCCGTCGGAGCGACCGACGAGATCGGATCGAGAAACGATTGCGCCATCCAGACGGCCAGCACCGTATTCTTCTGTCCGAGCGACTGTCCGCCGGCGACCGCATCGCCGTAGCGACGTCCCAGCCAGCGGCCGAACCTGAACTGCACGAGGCAGATCACGAGCGCCGTGGCAGCCAACGCGGTCTCGACGGCGCCGTCGGCCTCGGGATGATCCAGAATGAAGGTCGTCGTGCGGCCGATGATGACCGTCAGCGACACGAGCCACAGGTAGAACGAAATCTGACTGTGGGCGGCCACCCAGCCGCTTACCTTCGGTATTAAGGCGCGGCAGCCCTGTGCGGCGGCGAAGGGCAGGATCAGC
>ULRQ01066254.1_pt1 | contig 30660 bp, 50 predicted proteins | sample 1955491 | NCBI WGS metagenome assembly ULRQ01 (sample SAMEA4835684, study PRJEB28245) | human gut metagenome | biome: gut microbiome; material: fecal sample | place: Denmark | collected 2008 | reverse complement strand
GTTATTTTTATATTTAATTATATCTAAATTATTTTAATTCAATACTTTCACCTGGTGCTACAATTAAAACTTTAGATTTCGTGCTTTTTTCGACAGCTTCTTTAAATTTAACTGGATCCTGAGCAATCAAAGGCCATGTATTATAATGGATTGGAATTACATATTCAGCTTGTAAGAATTCGGCTGCAATAGCTGCGTCTTTTGGTCCCATTGTGAAATTATCACCAATGGGGAGAACTGCATAATTAAAGGCATCCAATCGTTGTAAAAGCTGCATATCGCCAAATAAAGCGGTATCGCCGGCAAAATAAAGTTTAGTACCATAGAAATCGACAATAAAACCGCAGGCATGTCCACCAGGAATGCCGCTGCCATGGAATGCTAAAGTAAGGCGCACTTTACCAAAAGGAAATTCGTGCGTCCCACCCAAATGCATAGCATGGTTTTCCACGCCGGCTTCACTAACAACTCCGCAAACCTCAGCCGTGGAAATAATTGTTGCATTGCACGCTTTAGCAAGCTCTATTGCACTGCCAAGATGGTCGAAATGGCCATGAGAAACAAAAATATATTCAACTTTAAGATCATTGATATCCTGGGTGCTGCCATCGAGATAAGGATCAAAAATAATAGTATGTCCTTCATGTGTCATAGTGAAACAAGCATGATTGATGAACTTAAAAGTAGTGGGCATAATTTATCAACTCCTTAAAAAATTCTTTATTTATATTATAACATAGAAGATGCGTATTTTTTGTGAAGAAGCTGAATAAAACTTTACAGTATCAGTAGAAATGGGGTAAAATTTAACTATCAATATATAATAAGCAGGAGAAGTGACGTGAACTTAAAAAAACAACAATTAATAGCTATTTCTTTGGCTTTTTGCTGTGCTGCGGTGATGCCGCTTCAGGCAGAAGCGAGGAAGAAAGAGAATAAAACCAATGAAACTCAGCCTGTAGTATCATCTGTACCGCAACCACGCAGTCAGAAGCAGGTATTGATACAGAATACCCCGACCGAATCGCGGCGTATTACAACGCCTAATCAATCTAAGGTACAGGTGCGTACTATTGCGGCAGCGCCGCAGTTGACTGCGAAAGAAGCTAAAAAGGCGGCTAAAGAGAAAGAAAAAGAAGCGAAAAAGAAGTCTAAAGAAAAAAATAAAACTAAGCAGCAAAAAAACGAGACTCCAATAATCAACAGAAATAATGATAAAGCAGGCAGTTCTGCCACCGCTCAAGGAACTTTGCCTAAGACGGTTGTAAGTCCTGCCTTGCCGGTCGGTTATCAGGAAATTGGTATTTTTGGAGAAGCGGTCGCCAGTAAATCTCAGGCTGTGGCTTTGCTAAAACAAAATAATCCGGATTTAAAATTGACCTGCAGTGCAGAAGAAATTGTTGATTTATACTGGCAGGAAGCCAGTCGCGAAGGAGTGCGCCAAGATCTTGCTTTTGCCCAGGCTCTTGTAGAAACAGGTTTTTTCCGTTTTGGCGGCGATGTGAAGCCGGAACAGAATAATTTCTGTGGACTTGGTACTACAGGCGGCGGTGTAAAAGGGGCACATTTTAAGACTCCTGAAATTGGTGTACGTGCACATATTCAGCATTTATTAGCCTATACTACGCAGAAGCATCCTTCGACGAAGATCGTTGATCCGCGTTATGATTTGGCTCATGCTATCAGATTAGAGCGTGGATTGTGTGATACCTGGTATAAGTTGAACGGTACCTGGGCCATGAGCCCTAATTATAGTGAAAAAATTATGGGAGTATGGCAGAGAATGCTGGGAATAGAAGCTGTAGAAACAAAATCTGAAAAATATAAAAATGAGCATGATAAAAAAGATAACAAGGTGAAAGAGGAAGTAAATACGACAGAAGATCAGCATAAAATGCGTGAACTTGTTGATGAACTGTTGAAGAAAAATAAATAATGTAAGTGCACAGTCAGGTGACTGTGCATTTTGCGTTTCTAAAATTTGAAGAGGTGAACATTTTATGCATATCGTTTTAGTAGAACCAGAAATTCCGGGTAATACGGGAAATATTGCACGTTTATGTGCAGCGACAGGTTGTCATTTGCATTTAGTGCGGCCGTTAGGATTTTCGGTCGAAGATAAATATTTAAAACGTGCTGGATTGGATTATTGGGACCTGGTAGATGTGCACTACTATGACAGCGTTTATGAAGTGCTGGAAAAGTATAAGGATAATGCTAAGTTTTTGCTGACAACAAAAGCACATAAGCGGTATACTGAAGTATGCTACGAAAAGGATAGCCTGTTGATTTTTGGTAAGGAAACGGCAGGATTACCTGAGAAACTGCGTATGGAATACGAAGACTGCTGTGTGCGTATCCCGATGATTGCTGAAGCAAGATCGCTTAACTTATCAAATTCAGTTGCTATCGTTGCTTATGAAGCTTTGCGGCAGCAGGATGATTTTGCCGGCTTGACAGTTTAATTATTTTGGAGGTGGGCTATGTTTGTTTTAAAAGAGTTTGAATTTGATGCGGCTCATTATTTACCAGAATATAATGGTAAATGCGAAAGACTGCATGGGCATACTTATAAATTAGTCGTGAAAGTAGAGGGAACTCCTGATAAGGAAGGCATGGTAATCGACTTTATCCGTCTTAAGAATATTGTCAAGGAAGAGGTTTTAAGTAAATTGGATCATGCCTGTCTTAATGATATTTTAAAGCAGCCTTCAGCAGAAAATATTTCTGTTTGGGTGTGGCAACGTTTACAAAAAATGCTGCAGGGGCCCAACTATAAGCTTTATGAAGTTGAAGTCTGGGAAACTAAAACCAGCGGCTGTATTTACCGAGGTGATCTATAATGAAGGATGTACAGGGTGAATTAGATCGTCGTAATATACCGTTGAAGCATGTTGGCATCAAAGATCTGCGCTGGCCGATAGCATTGAAATATAAAGAAAGGGGAACGCAGAACACGGTCGCTACAGTAAGCCTGGCGGTTGATCTTCCTCATGATCTGCGCGGAACGCATATGAGTCGGTTTGTAGAGTGCCTGCAAACGCTAGGACCAGTGACATTAGGTTCTTTAGAAAATATTCTTGACCATTTGAAGGACCGGCTGCAGGCAGAAAAGGCTTTTCTGCAATTAAATTTTCCATATTTTATTTATAAAACGGCTCCTGTCAGCGGTCAGAGAGCACCGCTGGATATCGATTGTGTTTATACGGCTGAAAAGGATGAGCAGTTTTCATTGCGCATTTCTGCGGAGATTCCTATTCAAACCTTGTGCCCATGCTCGAAAGAGATCAGCGCTTATGGCGCTCATAACCAAAGAGCTTTGGCTAAATTGGAAATTAGATCTGCTGAAATGGTTTGGCTGGAAGAACTGGCTGCTATTGCTGATGCAGGAGCAAGCGCGCCTGTTTACGGTCTTTTGAAACGTCCTGATGAAAAGTTTGTAACTGAGCAGGCCTATGATAATCCGCGTTTTGTTGAAGACGCGGTCCGCGAAATTGCTTTGCGTCTGGAAGCCGATAAACGCATAATATGGTATAAAGCAACTGTGGAAAGCATTGAAAGTATCCATAATCATAACGCTTTTGCTTGTGTCGAAAAGGGTTGGAAGGACGTGGGGATATGATTCTGAAGCTGGAACCGCAAACACTGGCCAATGAATTCAGTCAATTGGGTATTCATCCTGCCAGTGAAGCGATTTTTTTGCATAAAAGTGAAATTGTTCCCTTAAAAATTTTGGATATCCGTACTCCTGCTGCCAATATTATCAAACAGGAAATGCTGGCTTGTGGTGGAGATTGTGCAATTCCAGCCGGGTGTGTAGTTTGTGCTGAAGAACGGGTAGATGTAATTCTTCTGGGAACATATAAACATTATGCTAGGCTGCTGGAAAAATTAACGCAGATGCCTTATTTTGGTATGGCAGGAATAAAAAGTGAATTGATGGCTATATTAGATGCGCCGATTCCTCAAACTATTTTATCTGACGGCAGGACACTGAATTATGATAAAATGTTGGTGATGGGTATTTTAAATATTACACCAGACTCGTTTTACGCAGGTTCGCGTGTGCCGCAGTTGGAACAGGTAGTGGAAAAGGCAGGCGAAATGCTTAGACAAGGGGCGGCTGTTTTAGACATTGGCGGGGAATCTACCCGCCCTGGCAGTGATGCCGTAACTGCAGACGAGGAACAAAAGCGCATTGTTCCTGTTATCAAGGCATTGAAAGAGCGTTATCCGGCTTGTGTTATTTCTATCGATACTTATCGTGCCTCGACGGCAGAGGCGGCTTTAGCAGCCGGCGCAGATATCATTAACGATGTTACTGCGATGGAAGGTGATGCTGCTATGTCTGACTTAGTTGTCGGCAGTAAAGTACCGATTATTTTAATGCACATGCGAGGCACGCCTAAAAATATGCAGCAAAACTGCGAGTATAAAAATGTAGTAACAGAGGTTGCAGCTTATTTGCTGCAACGGGCTAAAATCCTGGAAAACCGTGGCGTGGCAAAAGAAAAAATAATTTTTGATCCCGGCATTGGTTTTGCTAAAAATATTGAACAAAATCTGCAATTGATGCAGGGGCTGAAATCACTGACAGGTTTAGGCTATCCTGTATTGCTTGCTGCTTCACGCAAAAGTACTATTGGAAGTGTACTCGGCGGAATTCCAGCAGAAGAACGCCTGGAAGGTACGATTGCTGCCAGTTGTCAGGCTGTGTATGCAGGAGCTCAAATGGTACGAGTGCATGATGTACAGGAAAATCTGCGGGCTATAAGGATGCTGGAGGCAATTTTATGTCCATCGCATATATAGCTTTAGGCAGTAATTTAGGTGATAAGGAAGCTAATCTCAGACAGGCTTTAAAAATGTTGTTGGTCAAAGGACTGCAAATAAGGTCTGTATCAAGCTTTTTTAAAACTGAACCTTATGGTGTGACAGATCAACCTGAATTTATTAACGCTGTTGCTTGTGTGAAAACTGATTTAGCACCAGAAAAGTTGCTGAAGCTGCTTTTGGATACTGAACTGGAAATGGGTCGGGTGCGATTACGGCATTGGGGTGAAAGAAATATAGATTTAGATTTACTTTTGTATGATGATCTGATCTATTATAGTGAAAAACTGGTACTGCCGCATCCTGATATGCAAAACAGACTTTTTGTACTGCAGCCGCTGTCAGAAATTGCTGCAGATAAAATACACCCTGTTTATAAAAAAAGTATTCAGAACCTTCTAAAATCTTTGACAGACGGAGATGAATGAGATGAATTGCTGCGCTAATTTAAGTAACCTGGTGATCTACCGAGCTCTGTTATCCGACCCGATCGTAAATGCTCTGCGCAGGCCTAAAGAATTTTTTGCGCCGGAACTGGAAGGTTTGCTGCTGGTTGCTGCTGAAGAAAAAGGCCTGACAGGGATTATTCCTTTGGAGTATTTGCTGTCGGCAATCGTGCATGAGCAGAATGTGTTTTCTGCTGTTGCCGAAAAAAATGACGGTAAAATTGGTGAAGGACTGGCAAGAGCTGCAGCGCATGATATTGTAATTATGCGCGAGTTCGTCGATGACGTTTTTAATCGTTATAAAAACCATCCACTGCTGGGAAACTATACGCCGACAGTGTTCAGGCCTTTGCCGGGACGCAGTAAGCTGGAAAAAATTTTACTGCATGCTGAAGGTGATGCAAACGGGCGGCAAGCTGTAGAAATTTTATGCAGTTATTATAATGACTATGGTTATGGCGCAATGCTGGACAACGGTGCCTTTGCCTGGAATGGCGAACTGGAATGCCTGTCTGGTACTAAAAACTATTCTGATATGACTTTTGATAAGCTGTATGGTTATGATTATCAGAAAGAAGAATTGATACGCAATACGGAAGCTTTTTTAGAAGGAAAGCCTGCTAATAATGTATTGCTTTTTGGCGATCGTGGTACTGGCAAATCATCATCTATCAAAGCTCTCGGCAATGCATTTTTTGAAAAAGGTCTGCGGATGGTTGAAGTAAAACGCCATGACTTTGCCGGATTGCCAAAGGTGATGCAGGAATTGAGCCGTTGGGGCAAAAAATTTATCGTTGTTTTAGATGATTTGTCTTTTGAAGAATTTGAAGTGGAATACAAAGCGTTAAAATCCATTTTAGATGGTGGGCTTGAAGTAAAACCTGATAATGTGTTGTTCTATGCTACTTCCAATCGCCGTAATATTATCAAGGAAGTGTGGCAGGATCAGAATATGAACGAGCTGCATAGCCGCGACAGTATTAACGAAAAAATTTCTCTGGCTGACCGTTTCGGTATAAAATTATTTTTTGATTCGATGGATCAGGAGCAGTATTTCCGTTTGTTGGAAAATAAAGCTGAAGCCGAAGGGCTGGATATTCCAAAAGAAGATCTGCGTGCTGCTGCGGTAAAGTGGGAAATGAGTCACACCGGGCGCAACGGCAGGATTGCGCGACAGTTGTTAGACTATCTGCACGGCAGATCTTAGGAGTATATAAAAATGATTGAACTCAGTAAAGATAAGATTATTGAACGTTTTCGAAGCTACGTCGCTTTGGATACGGCTTCTGATGATAAATCAGAAACTTCGCCCAGTACGGCAAAGCAGTTAAAGCTGGCAAAACTACTGAAGTCTGAACTTTCAGGTTTGGGTTTGGATGACGTAGCACTTACAGAATATGGTTACGTACTGGCTGCATTGCCGGCTAATACGAATGAAAAACTGCCTGTTATCGGGTTGCTTGCTCATATGGATACCAGTAATGAAGCATCGGGAGCGAATATCAAAATGCAGGTGCATTCTGCCTATGACGGCAGTGAGCTGGACCTTGGCAAAGGGGTTAAATTGAGCCCGAAGGAGTTTCCAGAATTAAAAAATTATCTGGGACAGGAAATTATAACCTCGGACGGTACGACTTTGCTGGGAGCCGACGACAAGGCTGGAGTATGCGCTATTGTTTCAGCCTGTGAGTATTTACTTGCACATCCGGAAATCAAGCATGGCAAGATACTTTTGGCGTTTACCCCTGACGAAGAAATAGGACGGGGAACGGAGCATTTTCCTCTGACAGATTTTAGTGCTGATTTTGCCTACACAGTTGACGGCGGCGCTGTTGGTGAATTGAATTATGAAACCTTTAATGCCTGCAATGCCACGGTGACATTTTATGGAGTTTCGGTACATCCTGGTTCTGCTAAAAATAAGATGCGCAACGCTGTGACGATGGCAGCCAAGTGGCAGATGCTGCTGCCTGCCGGCGAGCGTCCTGAATATACTGAGCTGTATGAAGGGTTTTATCACAGTCTGCGTATCAATGGCGGTACGGATAAAGTTGAGCTGGAAATGATTTTGCGCGATCATGACAGGAAGAAGCTGGAAGATCGTAAAAAACTGCTGCTGCATATGGTGGATTGTCTGAATGCTGAATACGGCGCGGGCAGCGTTGTTTGTAAAATGGAAGATGTCTATTGTAATATGAAGGAATATATTATGCCTGTTTATGAAATAATTGAACGGGCTGAAAATGCAATGCGTGCAGCTGGAATCGAGCCGCATCTAGTACCGGTACGAGGTGGTACTGACGGTGCAAGGCTTTCAGAAATGGGACTGCCATGTCCCAATATCTTTACCGGCGGGCATAATTTCCACGGGCGTTTTGAATATTTGCCGGTGCCTTCCCTGCTAAAATGTGTGGAAGTGCTGGTTAAACTGGTGCAAAAGTAGGCGGAGTGATGGGCGAAGAGAAATAAAACAGAAAAACTGACAGTTGCAGCTTTGCTGAGGCAGTATTTGCCGTTACTATAACGAGAGATTTGATATGAGAAAATAAAAGAAAGTGAGATAACCCGAGAAAAGGCGGGAAGGCTTGAGATGGTGCGGAGTTTGACGATCGGCACCGAGAAGCTAAAAATCTCACGGCGTGCATGAAAAAACGGCCACTCGTGTACACTTGTAGCCGTATGAAAGATTTTAAAATATAATATAAAAAGCGTTAAAACCCCGTTTAAAACTGCCTTTGCGGCACTTTAAGCGGGGTTTTAATTTGCTCATATGGACTTTTACTAAGGAAGTTACTAAGGAACCAAGAAATAGCCATTTGACGCCGCGGATAAGCTCTCCGCGCTTCCTTAGTAACTTTGCATAAAAAAAGAATAAAAGAGCGGATTAACGGATAAATATACGCTTAGCAGAAAGCGATTTAGTGCATTTTTATTTTTTATTACAAAAATCAAATATAATCACTTGCCCTTGAAGGATGAAATCAATGAGGTTAAAATCTTTATTTGCTCAGGGGTTAACCTTCTGGCCGCAGTCATAAGCGCAAGCAAGTCTTCTGACGGATCAACTTTTTGCGTGCAGAAAAAATCAGACATGCTTATATCTAACGTATCACATATTTTTTGCAACGTATCTATCGAAGGATTGCTTATCCCGTTCTCTATTTTTGAAATAAGAGACGGATCGATTCCGGACGATTGAGCCAGATGGCGCGCTGAAATTCCACGAGAAGTACGAAGTATTTTTATCCTTTTGCCTAAATCCAATTAATACACCCCCATTTTTTTTTAAAAAATTGAGCACAATTCAATTTTCTGATAACTCCAATTATATATAAATCAATTATAGCGCGCAATGGTGAATTTACTTCATTTTCACCTATTGACAAATTGAGCTATGCTCATTATAATAATGAATATAGTTCAATATTATAATGAATGAGGTGAAATGGATGCGACTAGGTGACAATCTCAAAACAATCCGAACGAAGAAAAAAATCAGACAAAAAGATTTAGCTTGCGCTGTCGGAGTGCACGCATCGCTTATCTGTAAGATAGAAACAGGAGCTTCTCAGTGTTCGTTGAGAACCCTGAGGAAAATAGCCGACACACTGAAGGTGAAAATAGATACATTAACAAAGGAGACAGAAAATGAAACCTGTTGAAATGAAACCTACTATTATATACGCATCAATCTGGTACCTGTTAACTGAATCGGAAAACGCTGCGTGGTTTGCCTGTGGCGTTGTTTTTACCCTTGTCCTACAGTTAGTATTCGCGCAATAAAAAAGCCGCGCAAAGCGCAGCTTTAGAGAATTGACTGATGAGATTCAGCGCGTATACTTTCTTATTGCGTCAATTACTGAAGACGAATTCCAACCGACAACTACTGTCGCACAACTAGAAATTTTCAAAGGTGTCCTTTCTTGCCCCCAAGGCTCAACGGCAATGATTGTTTTACCCATTCGAACAGCTTCGTTTATTTCATAATCAATCCAATCACTATAATTTGCATACATTCCAGCAAGTATGATAACCGCACTTGCATGTCGTATTTGCTCTGTAAGAGCAGCTTTTAATTTCGAAACATTATTAGCATCCAAAGGATCATGTTCCGGAACACTGTAGTTGTTCCATGATATAGTGCTGTCGTTTAGCCATTCCACGATTTTGTTGTAATGCTCGTTCCTGTGCCATGCGTGGCTAATAAATAGATTGTAATTTGCCATTTTAATCACTCCTTAAAATTTAGTTAAAGGTGGGTACTATATGAAATTTAGAAAAAAACCAATAGTTATCGAGGCATATAAAACTGATAAAGAATTGATAATTCAAACATTAGAAGGACCCATGAAAGCAGATCCGGGCGACTGGATAATAACCGGAATAAGAGGTGAAAAATATCCATGTAAGCCTGATGTTTTTGATCGAACCTACGAACCCGTTCAAGATGATCAAGAATTAACTCCGTTTCTGTGACTAGCAGACGCGCATTCATGTTGCTGCGACTGTGCCCAGTTTATGTTTTCGCTTGATATTATTGTTTCACATCTGGCTGCAAAATCTTGGAATCTATTTTCATCGCTTAAGCAAGAATATACCCCTGCTTTTGTTAAATACATATATTTTTCCTGCTTAAGTGTCTCCGATGTCGCTCTGTAAGATATCCAATTTTCGTGATATTTATTCAAAGACTGCAGCCCTTCCATAATGGCGATAAGCGCGCCAGCTATTGCTACATATAATTTCAGACAACCTTCTACTTTAAGAACTAAAGCCGCGATAGGAATGGACATTGATAGCAACAATACTACGCGTTTATAGACTTTGTACCACCATTGGGCAGCTGAACTTTTCTCGGAATACCATTTTATTTGGTCGTCCACTCGTGTTTTCATATAATCATCTTCATTCAATATATCCACCCCCTAACTTAATAATTTCATATTACTATTATATGACATAAAAAAGAAAAAATCTATAAGTAACAAACCCCAAAAGGAGGCGCTATACATGAACCAAAAACAAAAACTTGCATTATTTGAAGGATGCTATGCTGCGGAGCGCAAAGCGGATAAATACCGACAAACTCACTTGGACGCGCTATATAAAGGTGAAGCATTGGGATATCAAGATGCCCTCGCTACTCTTGAATTATTAAGCGATTACGAAGAATGGAAATCACAGCAGGAGGGATAGCCATGAACCCCAAAAGCAAAAACGCAAAACAAAAAATCTTTGAGCTGGTCGACTACTACGAAGGCCGCGCCTTAAACAATGACGATGAAAACCTCGAAGACTACTGTCAGGGCCGCTGCGATGCAATGCACAACGTGCTTGTTGCTTTAGATATCGAAATTGAATACATCGACTTGCAGACAAAACAATGATTATCTCCAGTACCGATCTCCAATCAAAACAAAACACATATCTGACCGCAGAACAGGTCGCAGAGCTACTGGGATGTAGTAAAAGATGGACACGGGAACTCGCTGACGCCTATGGTGCGATCTCAATCCAGAGCAATGTCGGTCAAGGCGGCATATCCTACCGCTTCCCGCTTCACAATCTGCCGCCAGAGGCCCAGAGGAAATACATGGAAATGCAGACCAAAAGAGTAAAAACAGCGTATGAAACAGCGCCGCAGTGGATCCGCGACCAGGCAGAGCAGCGGCTCTGGCTACTGGAAGAATGGGAAGACTACTGCAGCAGGCACTCGAAGCTTAAAAAGCCCGAGGTATTCAAAATCCTTGCCGCCGATATCCGCAGCTGCAGGCCGGAGCTTAAATTCAGTCTGGCCTCGCTGTACCGCTGGGAAAAGGCGTATCGCGAAAAAGGCATGGACGGGCTGCTTGGCAAGACGCCAACGCAACCGCAGCGCAAGATCCACCCTGAGGCATGGCAACGCTTTTGCGAGCTATATCTTCGCCCGCAGCGTTTGTCCATCAGCTACTGCTACGACCTCGTAGAAATGGAAGGCGCGGACAAAGGCTGGTGGCTGCCGACTAAAGAGACTGTCGCCCGGCTTGTGCGCACGGATATCCCGGAAGGCATCCGCCGCCTGCAGCGTCTCGGTGTCAAAAACGCCTACGACAACGCAACGCCATTTACACGCCGCGACCCAGATAGTATCTCATCCGGCCAGATCTACGTCGGCGATCATCACATGCTGGATCTCATGGTGATCCATAACGGCAAAGTAAAACGGCCATGGCTTACAGCTTGGCTTGATATGAGGAGCCGCAAATTTGTCGGCTGGATGGTTACTTTAAGCCCATGCACGAATACGATCATCGGCTCGCTTGCTAAAGCAGCTATGGATCCAGCGATCGGGCTGCCGCGCGAGATCTACATAGATAACGGACGCGACTACTGCTCGTATCGCTTTGCCGGGCGTGGCTACAGAGGCAAACCCATGAGCGAGGATGATCAGGCAAGGCTGATCGCCGAAGGCAAGCAGGTCGCAAGCCTTACAGCTCACCTCGATATCAAAGTCCATTATGCAATAGTCGAAAATGCCCGGGCAAAGGTCATTGAAAGGGCGTTTAAGGACGTTGTAGAGCGCTTCAGCAAGAACTACAGTACCTACTGCGGCAGATCTACCATAGAGCGCCCGGAAGATCATAACGATACCATCAGGAAAATGCTTAAAAACCATAAAAAAGGCCGGGAGGTCTTGACGCTTGACGATATCAAAGCAGATCTTGATACCTATATCCGGCAAATATGGAATAAAACGCCGTCAGCTGCCGGCAGAGGCCGCAAGGCCGAGTGCCCGGATGAAACCTTTATCAGAACGCGCCTGCCGGTTCGCCGGGCAACTCCAGATACCTGCAAGCTGCTCTTTATGAAGTCGACCAACCCGCGCAAGATCGGCCGCAATGGCATCACTTTCCGCGGTGAGGAATACTATAACCCGGATTTCCTGCTCATCAAGGGCCAGAGCGTCTATATCCGCTACGACGAGGATGATCTGTCGAAGATCTACGTCTATAGCACCAAAGATGAGTATATCGGTACAGCTGAGCGAGTCAAAGCGCTGCCGGCGATCGGAGCAGATCCGGAGCTTTTGGCGCAGGAAATGGCCCGCAAGACCGGCGCGATGAAGCGACTAAAAAATCACCCGCTCACAAAAGCCGCGAAGGCTGCCGATCTACCGAGCATATCGGAAATTGCTGCCATGTTCGCCAAGAACAAACCCGCCCCGGACCCAGAACCGACAGACGTCATAGAGCTTGTGCAGACGTCCAGAGAAGTCAACAGGAGCGCCAAACGGCTTAAAGCTGCAGGCGATACCTTAAATATAAATCCCTTTGAAGCGATGCTTCAGGGAACGATAATACCAAGAAAGGAGCGCTGGAAAAAATAAGAGTATGATTGATAAAAAAATCACAATGAAATCATGTATAGGGAAATATGCAATAACAGACGAAACTCTTACAAACCGCGGGGGCTGTCAAATAGCTAAAGGAACAAAAGTCAAGATAGTACACGGCTCAAATCATGGGTTAGAAATCCGAACAGATAAATGTGTGTATTGTGGGCAGTCAAGTATAATTTCTAACCTTAAAAGAGATAGCCTTACCTTAATCGATAGTGATTGAAAATCAAATTGAAGCCATGCTTCAGGGAACCATAATACCGAGAAAGGAGCGGTGGAAAAAATAGTTTCAAAATAAAAAATAGAAAGGAGGCAAAATATGTTTGAAAATAAACAAACAACGCCCCGCATACCGCAGGGCGTTGATCCTCTAAAAATAGGGTTGGAATTTGTCATTAAAGTAGAAAGAACTTCTGGAGATGGAAGCATAGAAAGCCCCCACATTAGAGTTTATCAATACTATAGTATAAATGGCGATTTGATTGGAACAAAGCCTATTTAGGACTATCAAGTATTCTCCCCAGATCAGAATCCGCAATATGTTCGGCTTCAATAATATGGACTAAAACACTTATGAGTTTCTTTAAATATTGGGTATCGTAAGATAAATGTTTGCGTACCATATGAGCTTCATCATTGCCGAGCCAAGTTGCTGCCTTAGCGACTTTTTTAACTGTTTCATATTTATATCGTGCGACAGACTGTGCAAGAGTTTCTGAATAAATAGTTTCCTTTTCATCAGGGTTTTTATTGCAGAGATTTTCCTTTACTAGTACCTCAAGAGCTTTTCTGTAACCAATCCCACAAATTTCATCCAAATTATCTTTTTCAGCAGTTTCTGCTTGATTATATATTCTAGCAAATTGAGGATATAGCTCGACTATTTTTTCTGGCAAATTGAACTTTTCAAAGGCTATCTCTGGGAATGTTTCAGTCGCCTTGAAAATGCGTATATCATTAGGGTTCATTTTTAAATATTCATCAAAGCCTAAACTTTCTTTTACTTCATCATTGCACAAGCTTAAAATTGAAAAATAGGCTTCCTTACATGCTGTACATTTTAAAACCATAAACCCCTGATTATTCCAGAAAGTTTTTGTTAATACCTCTGGAGTCATTCCTTTTGTGCAATGCGGGCATATACTAGCTAACCCATAGAAAAAATCATCTCGCCCATAACTATCCTTCCGCCAGTCAAGTTTCCTAAATGAATAGTGATCCACAAAAACACAACCTTTCCAAAATCTTAACCTAATTATATCACAAAAAAGCAGCCGCTTTGCGGGCGGCTGCCTTCCCAAAATACTCGCAGGCGAATTTGAGCCGACCTGCGTAAATATCATATCAAAATAACCGTTAAAGTCAATATAAAGCTCGTTTAAAAGGAGGAAACACAATGAACAGCTTAATCAAAAGAGTGAAAAAATATCTTGCGACACATACAGATATCAGTCAGGAAAAACTGGCCAAGCAGATCGGGATCTCAGGAGCTGCCCTGTCCGGTTTTTTAAGAGGCAGCTATAAAGGCGATCAGAAAGCCATCGCAGATAAATTAGAAGCGCTGCTGATCGCCGATGAAAGCAGAAGCCGGGCGATAAACGAGATCAAGGCCCCTGAAATCATTGAAACAAATATCATGCGCCAGATCAACTTCGGCATGGATTACGCCCGTGATCGCAATGATATTATCGTCATTTACGGCGCACCCGGGATCGGTAAAACCGTAACAGCCAAAGATTGGGCAGCGGATAACCCGACGAGCATCTTCATCACAGCAAATCCAAACCTCGCCACCAAGCGCTGCGTCATGGAAGAGATCCTCGAAGCCCTGCGCCAACGAACAGACAGCAGAGCTGACCGCATGCACCGCTCTATTGTTAAAGCACTTGAAAAGACCAACCGCCCCATCATCATCGATGAAGCGCACTTCCTAAGGCTTGACGCGATCGAGACGCTGAGAGCAATATATGACGCGACCGGCGTACCCCTGATCCTCGTTTCAAACCCGACTATCATGGATAAGATCACCGAAAAAAACAAGTTGATTACCGGCCAATTTTTCAGCCGCAGCGTTAAGATCCAGTTGGACGAAACGATCCCGCTGGAAGACGTGCAGGGAATCGTCTTGCAAAATGGCGTGGAACTTGATGAAGAAGCCCTGGACGAACTCCACCGGGCCGCCAATAAAACCGGGGCGCTGCGCCTTATGACCAAGCTTTACCTATTTGCTCTTAAAATGGCTCATAGCGCAGGCGAGAAGCTATCCATCCGCCATATTCAGGCAGCCGAACAAGTGATTACAATAGTCTAGGAGGCACAATGGATAAAAATAATTATGAACTCATGAAGCTTACACATATTGGCAAAAGCCTTACCGCGCTCGGCTTTAATGCCAATTTAAAAAAATCATATGCCACCTGGGGCAAAGACAGTGCAGGCAATGAATGGTTTGAGGCGTGGGAAACCAAAGACGATGCTATCTCAAGCTATTATTATCGTCTTGCTGAAGCCGGGGAGGAAACATAACATGCTGAGAAATCTTCTTATCGCTATAACAAAGGCTTTTAAATGGTTCGTGGGCTGGCCGCAACCGGTACTTGTTCCTAAATTCAAAACAGGCCATGAAGTATGGTACAGTGCGAGCCGATATGACAAGGAAGCGGAAGGCGACGCAGCCATCGGCACCGTCGAGATAGTAAAAGTAGACCGCGCTGCTGAAGAAATAAATTACCTGATCAAAACAAAACCGCATGGCGCAGTCTGGCGTAAAGAAAGCCAGCTGCAGCCCTACGCACCAGCAAGTGAGGAGTGATGCAATGACGCGTATTTTGGAGTGCGATAAATGTTATCACCTGCAAGAAACGGCACCTGACGCCGCCTATTGCGGCCATATGCATGTAAATCCATGTTACAGAGGATTACACAAGGAACCGAAGGTCATAACCCCTAAACGGATCCAGCTGCCGGCTCTGCCGCCAAAAACAGAAAGTAAACGCATACCGCCGTTTCGCCCGATGAAGCGTTCTAATTTTGACTGGGAAAAGCATCACGAGTATGTATTTAAAATGCACTACGAAGGCCGCAGCGCCCGCAGCATCGCGCTGGCGATAGGCGTAAATGCCAGTACAGTGTGGAGCTACATCGACAAATACAGGAGGGATCGACAATGAAAATCAAAATCCCGGATATACTTATCGCAATACTCTTTGCTTTAATGATAACTGCTCTTTGTTGGCTGACCACCGCCGCCATTTTTTCATTATCACACTTAACAAACATAACCAAATAAAACACAAAGGAGTTTAAACATGGACGTATTAATAACCTTAATCGGAATCAAAAACATACTAAAAACAGTACTTGCCATGTGCTGGGGAATACTAAAACTTGCCGGGGTCATAGCCCTTATTGCAGCATTGATCTACTTTTTGGGCTTTTTCTGGTCACTTGGCAAAGAGGCCGCAGCAACCGTGATCGAATACTACATTTGGAGAGGCGGGATTTTTTAATGGAAAATGGCAAAAGATTTACAACGCCAGGAGACGAAAATAAAGAGCAGGTAACGAAACGACTGCGGCAGCAAATCGAAGAATGCCTGAAAAATGACAATCTGATAATCGCCAGCACGGAAAACGACACCTACATTCTGGGGCATACTGAAAGCCCGCAAGAATTAATTAAGTTTGCAGCGAAGTCGATAAAATCCATAGCCTCAATAACTGAAAAAGCTACCGGTCTTATCAGTGCAGAAGAGCTGCTCGGAGTCATTTGCGAAGCGATAAAGGAAACCAAGGAGGAAAAAACTGGTGAGCAAAAAACAGATGCCCAAGAACAAAAACCGCTCCACTAAGTCCGCTTTTAAAAACAAAGTTTGCCGCCGCTGCGAGATCGGCCGTAAGAGCCGGAAACTGGACGACATAACAACTTCGCTGGACAGCAGCATAAAATCGCATGAGATAGGCAGCGTGCTTCTGCCGAAAGAAGAAAAGTTATCGCTTTGGGAAAAGATAAAAAGATGGTTAAAATCATAATAAAGGAGAAACTATGATAAACTCAATCCTCACTATCAACAGAAATGGTACCTGCTGCATTCCTGTAGCGATTCGCAGGCTCATGCACCTAAAACCGGGTACCAAGCTTATAATCAGCCTGCAGGAGCAAAAGTCAGGAGATAAAATAATCGTGTTAAAACCAAGAAAAGGAGCCGCAATCAATGAGTAGTACAAATATCCAAACCTACATCGATAGAGCCGTGCAGCTGGAGGCCGAAATCGCTACCGCCAAAGAGCAGCTGGAAGAAGCCAAAATCAAGATCCAGACCGAGCTTTACGCAAAAATGCAAAACTGCAATCTAAATTACGCTTATGCCAGCTCAGATAACGGCCGGGCGGAGCTCATGATCAGAACAAAACTCAATATCATTGACCCGGAAAAAGCAATGGCCCTGATCGGTGCCGTTGCTGAAGAAAACATCAGAGTTAAAACTGAGCCGAAATACGAGATCAAAACAAAGTTTAAAATCGCCCTCACAGCCCTCTTGCGTATGGACTACGAGGAAATAGACCTGAAAGCCATTTTGGCGCTTTTAAAAGCCAAACCTGACGCTGTGGAGGTGCTTGTTAAAAAGCTCAAGGGCGAATACAAAAAGGATCTGGAGCTGCTTCGGGCAGCAGGCCTTGGCAGCGAAAACCTAGAAGAAGAACTCGACGCTATCCGCGCCGCAAAAAACGCCGAGCTCGTCAAAAAATACTTTGACCTTAGCTCGCTGGACGTTGAAGAGCTGGCAAAAGCGATCAGCGTCGAAGATACGCTTGCCCTTACGATAAGCCCCGGCGAACAATAAAATAAGGAGGCAGGGCAATTATGGCTAACATCATAACAAAAAAGCAGGTCGGGCTGCTGCAGACAGCTAAAACAAAGCTTGGCCTCAGCGAAGAAGATTATCGATCACTGCTCTATAAATATGGTGTAGACAGCACCAAAGAGCTAACTCAACCGGCTTTCAAGCATCTCCTCAAAACCTTTCAGCGGCTGGGGTTTGAAATGCAAGGCCGATCAACAGCAGCTCAACTGCGCCATATTGCGAAAATGCAGGCCGATATGGGCATATCAGACGCAGGTCTCGGCAGCCTGTGCCAAAAGACTGTGGGGAAATCCAATCCAGAAACGCCTGGCGAATGCTCGAAAGTCATCGAAGCGCTGAAAGCTATAAAACGCCGAAAGGAGGCAGCTGCCAGTGGATGATAAAATCAAAAATCAGCTTGAGGCTGACGTACAGCCGGAAGATTTCTCCCCCTCTTTTCAGCCGGTGGTTGATACGATCGGTGTGAGGTCGGCGATTGAGCTTTGCAAAAACAGCGGTGGCATCCAGCAGTACATACCGCTTTACACCGAGGCACTGGAGGGGGCACGCAACAGAGCGATAGCAAAAGAGTTCGACGGGACCAACCACCGTCGACTTGCGTGGAAATACGATCTGGCGGAGTCCACGGTGCGCAAGGTGCTTGCGCGAAATCGCCGCAGTGAAAATAAAAAAATGCTAGAAGAAAATCAAGAGTCACTTTTTGACCCCAAAATACTCAACGCAGCGAAAAGCTGCGAAATTGAATAAAAGAGATAATAAGATCAAGCAAATTGCTTGATCTTATTGTTTTTTAGGAGGTTCCTGCCTTGAAAAAATTTATCCTCGACCTGATCTGTGATGCAGAAGGTCACCCCAGCTGCACTACGGTCTTGGCTATCACCGGCTTTGCCTTTTTTATTTTTGTGACAATGTTCTTGCTGCTGCAGGGGAAAACGTGGCCGCATTATGAAATATTTGCCGGTACGATCCTGACTGCCTGCTTTGGCGCACAGGTCACAGGAAAATTTATCAACAGCCGCGGCGCAAGCAGCGCTATAGGCAAACTCGATGGAAAAAGTTAAACTGCTGGCTGCGTTTCTCGCTGGTGCATTGATAGCGTCCGCCTTGATGTTTTATTGTGCGCCAAAGCCCGAAACAGAACTTTCTTTGCCGACAAAACCAAAAAACGAGCTGACTGCTACAACCAGTACAAACGTCAGTTATACCGCTAAAGCCGGAGCTGATGATCCGGATGCCGAGATCACCGTCAATGCGCCTGCGGTAAAAATAAAATATAACGATATCGACTACGCTTTACCGGCGCTTGAAAACGAGCGTCACAAATTTGATGCGGGCAAGCTTACCGTTGAAAGTAAAACTGAAGCGGCTCTTGACGTTACAAAACTCGTTGATCAACTAGCCGAAGCAAAAAGACCACGCCAAGCAGTGGGCATCTGGCAGACAACTGACGGCCCGGCACTGAGCTACGGATATTTTATTGCAAAAAATAAGAAACTCACCATCATGGCCACTATCCCAGACACAAAAAAACATGTAGCTGTCGGCCTTGAAATAACTTTTTAGGAGACCAAATTATTAAGAACACCAGACCCCCAATCCCCTTTCGTGGCAATAAGTACATGTGGGGGGGACGTCTGTCCGATGCGTTTAATGCTATAAGCGGACACAAAGTATATTTAGACCTTTTTGGTGGCAGCGGTTTTATCTCAAACACCATCAAAAAACAAAATCCTCAAAGCCGCGTTATCTGGAATGATTTCGACAACTACAATCACCGTCTGGAATTGATACCACAAACAAACGTCGTCCATCAATACTTGACAAAGCTTTTCGAAAACATACCAAGCGGGAAAAATATACGCAGCTATCCCGATATATTCACAAAACTGAATGTATATCTACAAAAGCTTCCGGAAGATTCAGACTGGATAACCATTGGCAGCTGGTTACTGTTTAGCGGGAAATATGCCGCCGGAAAAATAGACTTGATTGCCAAAATAAACCAATCTTGCTGGAACAATCTCGTAAAAAGCCCGTTAATATCCGGAGATTACTTGAATAATGTTGAACGGGTATCATGTGATTGGCGCGAAGTCCTCGTTGAATATGGCTCGCTAGAAGATGTTTGCATCATTGCTGATCCGCCGTATCTATATACAGATAATAGCGGCTACTCCAATGAAATAACAGCTAGTGACACTCTTGACCTCTTCGAAATCTGTTTAAACAGTAAATCCTACATGCTTTTTACTACAGGACGCCTTGATGTCATCGATCTCGTATTGAGATTAGATAAGAAAAAGTCTAAAGATACGAAGAAAATTATTCGCAGGTCAAAACTGAATACCAAGTTAAAAAACTATCTGTCTGAAGTTTGCTACTACAAATAATTTAAGATAAGGAGCCTCTAATAATGGATCAAACTTACATCAACATGCTTTTTACTATCGCTATGGCGATCATATCAGGTGTACTGACGCTGTGTGGAAGATACCTCAACGAGTACAAAGAGGATCTGATCAAACGCACTACAGACCAAGATGCAAAGATTATTGATGTTAGTTTGAAAATAGAACGCTTACGAGAAGACTATGCCCGAGAAGCACTACGGATACAAAGAGACTTTGTGGCCAAAGACGAGTATATCGCTATGGTCAGCAAAATAGATTCAAAATTAGACCGCACACTCAGCGCACTGCATGAAGTTGACAAAACACTGGCGCAAGTAGTTGCAAAAGGAGAGCAGAATGAACAGCATTGAACGCATTGAAACAAAAGAGCTGCGGGGACGCATCCTTGCTGTCCTTGACTATAACTACCCTGCAGGACTGAGCGAAAAGCTTGTGCTGCAGTCGCTCGTTGCAGCCCGCTTTGACGTCACCAAACGCGAACTCAAAGCGCAGCTGGCATATCTGTCCGAAAAAGGTTATGTCACGCTGCAGCAGGTAGGCTTTACTGATATCGATCTTGCGCGTCAGATGGTCAAACTCACTGCCAGCGGAAAAGATCTCGTAGACGGAAATCTGGAGGCGGATCCGGGGGTGAGCGTATGAGGCGAAAGACTCAGCAGCGCAGCCACAGCAAAATATCAAAGCTTCCGGCATCAGTGCGCGAAGCCGTCGATAAACTCATACTTAGCGGTAAAACATATGACGAAATAGCCGAACATCTGCAGCATATGGGCGAGGATATCAGCAGGGCCAGCGTTGGCCGCTATGGCCAGCGGTTTTTAGCCCAGATGGAAAAGCTGCAGCTTTTTCGCGATCAGGCCCGCGTTGTAGTAGACTCTGCCGGAGACCGTCCGGCACTTGAAATAGCTGAAGCCGCCAATCAGATGGCACTATCTGCTGTAATGGAATACATCATGGAGATCGACTCCCTGAAAGGTGCTAAAGCAACAGAAGTCATCAAGGCTCTGGCGCTCTTAGAACGCAGCGGCGTGCAGCGGGAACGCCTTAAACTAGACGCCAGAAAAAAAGCTGCTGAGGTGATCAAAAAACTTGAAGAAGGCACGCCAACAATGGCCTCAGTGTCGCCGGAGCATATGGCCTATATCAAGGAGGCCATCTACGGTCTGACATATTAAACGCCTTGAAAAAGGCGTTTAAATGCTTTTTAACAAAAGGAGGAACCATGGGAGCAAAAATGCAGCCATTGATACCATTGCTGCCCTATCAGCAGCGCTGGGTAGAAGATAAAAGCAGATTCAAACTGGTCAACAAAGCGCGGCAAACAGGTTTTTCTTTCGCGGTATCACTGGAAGTGTTGCTTGATGCATTAGAGCGCAAGACGCTCTGGGTGCTGCTCTCTAAAGGCGAGCGGCAATCCCGCGAGCTGATGGACAAAGTGCAGATGCACGCTAAAGCTGCCAGCTACGCCCTTGACGTGATCGAAGCTGACTTTAAGGTCGGCAAAGACAGTTATAAGCAGCTGGAGCTTAATTTGCCCAACGGCAGCCGCATTATCGCGCTGCCCGCCAATCCTGACACGGCCCGCGGCTTTTCCGGCAATGTCGTCCTTGACGAGTTTGCTTTTCACGCTGACTCAAAGGCGATCTGGGCAGCGCTATATCCGACTATTACCCGCGGATACAAGCTGCGCATAATCTCAACACCAAACGGCGTTGGCAACCAGTTTGAAAAGCTTGTATCAGACCCGGACAATAACTGGAGTAAACATGAGGTAGACATCTATCTGGCCGTCTCTGAGGGACTGGATCTAAACATAGAGGAGCTGCGCCGCGAAGCTGGAAGCGAGGACACATGGCTGCAGGAGTACTGCTGTAAGTTTTTGGACGAGTCATCCAGCTTTTTGACTTTTGACCTTATCAATGGCTGCAGCGATGGCAAAGTCGCACGCAATATGCCGGAGCTAATCGATCCGGCAGCGCAGCTATACCTTGGCTTTGACGTTGCCCGCAAAAAGCACCTTTCGGTCATCTGGCTGCTGGAAAAAGCCGGAGAGCGATATAACACCATCTGCGTCAAAGAGATGCAGGGCATGAAGTTTAGAGATCAGCGCCAGCTGCTCTACACATTCCTTGACCTCCCGAACCTCTACCGGGCCTGCATCGACGCCACCGGCATCGGCGCACAGCTGGCTGAAGACGCCAAGCTGGACTACGGCTATAAAGTAGAGCCGGTGATGTTTACCGGCGCGAGCAAAGAGGATATGGCCGTCCATATTCGGGGGCTATTTGAGGACAGGCTCATTACGATCCCGAAAGACGATAAGATCCGCGACGACCTGCACAGTGTAAAAAAAGTTGTCACGTCAGGGGGCAACGTGCGTTACGTCGCCCCGGAAACAGATGACGGACACGCCGACAGGTTCTGGGCGCTTGCCCTTGCGGCCCACGCCGGCCGCACCAAATGGCAGTCCGGCAAGGTGACGCCTTTTAAAATCAAGTATTAGGAGGACGGAAAGATGAAAAACGACCGGATCGAAGAATATAGCCTGCTAAACAATGCGTATTATGGCGATGGAGGCTTTTTGAACGGGAAATACCTCGTCCAGCACCCGCGCGAATCGTCCGAAAAATATCAGCAGCGCCTCGCTTTGGCCTATTACCTAAACTACACATCACCCTGTGTAAACGCTCATGTGGACCCAATCTTTAAACGAGATCCACAGCGGGAATATTCCGGGGCGATCACAGCCCTCTGGGAAGATTTCGCCAAAGACACCGATCTTGCCGGTACAGATCTCAATACGCTTGTTAAGCGCTGGGCAGTAGCGGCAAAACTCTATGGGATCGGCTACGTTGTTTGCGACAACGCCCCGCAGCCCGGCAGCACGATCGGCGAGATCCTTGAGAGCAAAAAAAGGCCCTATGCCTATCTATTGGACCCTGACCGAGTTAAAGAGATCAAAGTAGACAATAACGGCAAGATCATTTACTTTTCTTTTTTAGAGCGCGACCCCAAAAGCAAACGTGACTTTGTCCGCATATTCACAGACAAAGGCTGGGAACTGCGCGACGGCGACAAAATCGTTAGCACCGGAGAGTACGAATTCGGCCGCGTGCCGGTAGTCAAGCTCGCCAGCCGCGAAATCAGTCCCTTTGATATGTTCCCGGCGTCAGAATTTATCTCAATAGCTATGACCAATCGGAGCATCTATAACAAATGCAGCTGGCTGGATGATATTTTGCGAAATCAGACATTTAGCATCCTGACCTATCCGACAGCTAAGCCCGAATCGCTGGACATTGGCACGGATAACGCTTTGGCCTATCCGCCGGACTCCCGGCACATCCCGAGCTTTATAGCGCCTCCGGCAGAGTGTGCGACGGTGCTCGCCAACCAGATCCAGATGCTGCAGGAGGAAATCTACCGCATGGCTGTCGTTGTAAACGTCACGGGCGTACGGACCCAGTCTTCCGGAGTCGCTAAGCAGTGGGACTTTGAGCAAACAAACCAGCTCCTCAGCAGCTTTGCGGGCAACATCGATGTCGCCGAAACGGAGTTGGCCGAGCTCTTTGCGCTTTGGCTTGGCGCCGAATTTGACTATCAATGCAATTACCCTAAAGACTTTTCTGTGTCGGATGTCACGACAGAGCTTGCCAACGCCGAAACGGCCAAAGCCCTTGATTTCGGGACAACATTTAATACGGAGATACTGAAACGCGTTATCACGTCCTACCTGCCTGATCTGAAAAAAGACCGGGTCGAGCAGATAGTGAGCGAATACAGCGACCTTGCTGATATGTCAGCTCTTGATGCCACCGAAAGCGATTAAAAATGGGAACAAATAAATTATTAAAGCTAATATCTGTCTATCTTGCCGCCTGGCGCAGTGATGCGAAAAAAGCAGAGGCCCTGATCGCAGCAAGCATAGCCGCAGGAGATAAGGTAGATAAAGCTGTCGATAAGGCCATCAAGGCGCGCCCTGATATGTTTTACCTGACCGGCCTGCCTGATTTTCTGGCAGACGCTGCTGCCATCGGCCTGGGAGTAGCCGACACATCTTTCGTACCGCCTGAATATCGTGAGCTGCTCGTCAAAGCGCTCGAAAAACCGTGGACGTCTAACGGGGTCAAATTATCGGCAAGGCTTTACGGAGCTGGCCGCGATATGCGGGCACAGATCCTTACTGTTGTCGGACGGTCGCTGAAAAATGGCGCCGACTGGCGCGCTGCAGCCAAAGCCCTTTATGACGGTTATGGTAAAGGAGCGATAATACCGGATCAAGCTATCGCCGGATACATGGCCCATCTCCGGCGCTGGACGCCCGAAAATTACGAGGAGCAGTCACGCCTTGCCCGCATCGCGCTGCGCAATATCAACAGGCTGGCCCGAAAAGGCGCGCCCAATATAGCGCTAAAGTCTGCTTATACTAAACTCCTTGATGCCGCCAAGACTGGCAGCGAAAAGGCATACAGAACCGCTCTCGATATTGCGATCAACGAAAAATCCCGCTACGTCGCCGAGCGTATCACCCGCACCGAAAGCACCCGGGCATGGGCTGACGGGTTTTTCGTAAGAGCATTGGCGGACCCTCATGTCGTTGCTGTCAGGTGGAAACTCAGCAGCAGGCATCCCGTTTATGATATCTGCGATATGTACGCTAAAGCCGACATGTACAATTTAGGAGGCGGCGTTTATCCGAGAGACAAAGTGCCGCCTCTTCCGGCGCACCCGCACTGCCTGTGCTACCTTTCTGAGGTCTACCGCGGTGAGGTCGACCTGTCGAAGCAAAAAGATCAAACAAAAAAAGCCGTTGATAGCTGGCTGCGCGATCTGCCCTTTGATAAGCAAAAACTCGTACTCGGTCTCTATGGCGTCAACGCATGGACCGCCGGTGACAGCTGGACTAAATACCTGCGGGGCTGGCAGGGCCTTGTGAACCCGACAAGCAGGCTTGACTCTGGTCTCGTACGCGATCTGATGGAGCGCAACCTGCTGCCGCCGACAGATAGCCATCTTGCAGCTATTGCAAAATCACAGGGGTTAAGTTATACTTTAGGCAAACGTGGAGCTGCCCGCTGGTATAGTGATGATAACAAACCGATCTATCCGCTGTATGATGGCTTTTATGGCAGCTATGGCACCGAAACATTAAAAGCCGGCAGCGTGATCGTAGACCGCTACGGCAGAGATACAGGCAGTTTTGTAAGCCCGCAAGGGACTATATTTAGCGAGCGATCACTGCCGCCCGGAAGCAAAAACGATGAGTATCACGTTTACCGCGTCAAAAAAGACATTACGGGAGTATTATCTGGCCGCACTGCGCCGTGGTTTGGACAAACGGGCGGTGGCTGGCAGTACAAATTGCCAAACAGGATTATGGAGCTATCTGATTACTTAGAGGAGGTTGACGAGCGATGACCATCAAAGAGCTGGAAAAAATACTGATCAATGAAAAAATCCCTCGCAAAGATTACGAAATCACCGGCGATAACTACCTCCGCGGTTATGATGGATATATCATCCTCCCTGCACCCAAAGGCAAATGGGAGCTCTACTACATGGAGCGCGGCCAAAAGGATCTGCTGGGCACCTACCCAACCGACCACGCCTGCTGCATAGAGTTTTTGCGATATATGTCCAGGAGCTACTCGCAGCTGGAAAAATATCTGCCCAAATCCGCCTCGGCGTAGCCGGCCGCAAAATACTCAACGCGGCGAAAAGCTGCAAAACTGAATAAAAGAGATAATAAGATCAATCCTTCGGGATTGATCTTATTTTTTTATGTCACCGCAAGCGCAAAAATCCGTTTTAAGCGGTTTTACGCTCCTGCAGGATAAATCCCTTGCGCCAAAATCATTTAAACGTTTTTAAACGGTGTTTGAACGATTTTAAAAGGGGGTATATCTAACCTGCCAGCGCATAAATGATCTGCCGAAAGGATGATTTGTAAAAAATGATACCTGAAGGACTTTACGGAGAAATAAAACAGCCGCCTGAAAAAAGTATTGCGGCAGCGATCAGAGATATTACGAGTATCCGGGACTATATGGATCGCCGGGCAGAATACCGGTACGATCAAAAGCAATTTGCCCTCAATCTGGCGCTTGACATTTTGGGCCAGATCGAAACAGCTCAAAACCGGCAGGAGCTCCAACCTCCTGTCGGTTGACTATAAACATCCTCCTTTCTTTTTGCGGCCGGCTACGCAACCGGCCGCAATCTGAATCAAAAGGAGACGAAAGCTATCTGGAGCGGAGGCTCTGATATAAATGCGGCGGAGGCCGAAACTAAAAATATGGAGGCAACAATGGACCTAAAAGAAATCTACACCAAACTTGAAGCCATGGACGGCGGATCTGATATCGTCGCCGCAGTGAAAAGCGAAATCGAAAAATTAAACGCGGAAGCGAAAACGCACCGCGAAAAAGCAGCTGCTGCCCAAAAAGAGCTGGAGAGCTCTTCCGGCAGATATGATGCTGTACTGGCAGCCCTTGGGATCGAAGACAAAGAAAATGCCGCAGATGCCGCAAAAGAACTTAAAGGCGCTCTGGATGCCTTTGCGGCTTCTGGCAAAAAGCCTGACGAGATCGCAAAAGAACTATCCGGTCTTACCAAGCGATTGTCCGAAATCGACAAAGAGCTGGCTGACACCAAAGCCGCCAAAGAGGCCGAGACCGCAAAACGTGTAGCTGCCCTCAAAAGTAACGGCCTGATGCAGGCCCTTGCCAAAGGCAATGCGGCAAACCCGGAAGCCATAAGCAAAATTTTGCTCGAAAACGTCACTGTCGGCGAAAATGATGAACTGGCCATGCAAATTGGTGGTGAAAGCGTCTCTATCAACGACGGCGTAGCAGCATGGCTCAAAGATAACGCATGGGCAGTAAAAGTAAACGCATCCGGCGGCAGCGGCAGCGGAGGCCATGGCGGCAGCTCCGGCGACGCTTTTGCTGACGGATTCGACAACGCATAAGGAGGAACCTAAATAATGGCAATCAATTACGCAGCTAAATATTCTGAAAAAATAGACGAACGCTTCGCGCTCGTGAGTGTGACTACCCCGGCTGTAAACAATGACTTTGACTTTATCGGGGTGCGAACCGTCAACGTCTACAGCATCCCCACCAAGGCCCTGAACGACTACTCCATGACCGGTACCAGCCGCTATGGTACAGTAACAGAACTGGAAGACACCGTGCAGGAGCTGACTCTCGGTCGTGACCGCAGCTTTACTTTTTCGATCGACCGCAGAAATTACAACGACACGATGATGACCAAAGAGGCCGGCAAGGCTCTTGCCCGTCAGGTCAACGAAGTGATAATCCCCGAGGTCGACACCTATCGTCTGGCGGCGCTCGCAGCCAATGCTGGCGGCACTGCGACAGCAGCCATCACCAGCTCCAATGCATACGAAAAATTTCTTGACGCAAAAAACCACCTGATCGACAACAAGGTCCCATCTGTAGGATCTGTAGCCTATGTATCCGGCCAGTTTTACAAAAATATCAAGCTGGACAGCAGCTTTATCCAAGCCAGCGACCTGGCTCAAAACACATTGCTCACAGGCCAGCTGGGCATGATAGACGGTACGCCGATCATCCCCGTCCCGTCCACTTACCTACCCGCTGACTGCGCGTTTATCCTCACCAATCCGGTCGCAATGTGCAGCCCGGTTAAGCTCGCTGATTACACGATCCACGAAAACCCGCAAGGCATCAGCGGCTGGCTGGTAGAAGGCCGCGTCTACTACGACGCATTTGTACTTGCATCCAAAGCTAACGCAGTGTATGTACATATGACCGCTTAGGAGGAATTTAAATGGAACTTACAAAAAAAGGCAAAAAAGTAACCCTTAAAAGTGACGTCCAGATCGCGGCCTACAAAAAGGCTGGCTGGGTTGAAGTCAAAGGCAAAAAACCCAAAGCCAAACCGGATGACACGGCCGCTGATACCACCGAAAAATGATAACCATCAAAATCACCGGAGCAAAGGAGCTGACCGAAAACTTTCGGCAGCTGCCGCTTCGGGCAAAAGATGAGCTGACGATAGCGCTTAAAGCCGCATTGCGAGATATCCGGGACCGGGCAAGAACTGAACATAAATTCACTACCCGCAGCGGCGAAACCGAACGCGGGATTGAATTTAATCAGACCGGCCCCCTTTCGGGTGTTGTAGGTGTAACAACCAAGATCGGTGCCTACCTGCACGAAGGCACAGGCATCTACGGGGCCAAAGGCCGCCCGATCGTTATCGTCCCAAAATCAAGAGCCGCCCTCAGATGGGCAACCGGAGAAGGATTTGCCTTCTCCAAGCGCGTCGTTATTTCCGGCATTAAAGGCGATCCCTTTTTGTATAAAGCGGCCAGAAAAGAAACCGCGGCGATTAGAGCAAGGTTTGGCGAGGCAATCAGAAAGGCGGCAAAATTATGACATTTATAACCGATGCCGATATCACCGACGACGTATTAGTCGTTGATCAATCCGACATCGATGCGGCAAACGCTTATGTCGGATCGATGCAGGCGAAATTCGCTATAGCTGACGAGGATATTGCTGATCCTCTGCCCTATAACATCAGACGCCTTGCGATCGTTTATGCCTGCTATACGGCGGCGCTTGACGCAGTAGGCACAGATGCGACGGAAACGATGGGCGAAAACCGGCAGCGCATCGACATTTACGAGCAAAAGCGCAAAGCGTACTACGCAGAACTGACCGCGCTGTCAGGATCTATTACAGCAGCAGACTTTACCGGGACTGCCGTCGGCGGCTCCCCTAAAGTCACACTGGGGAGGTCTTGATATGAGCAGGCGCCAGGAAGTAACTGACGCGATTGCGCGCATCTTGAGCGACGAGCTGCCTGACATTCCATGGACCGTGCTCGTCAAAGGTCTTAAACGGTCAAAACAAACCGAAGGCACGATCAGCTGCGACGAGGTAACATACAGTTTTGACGCCAAAGGTAGCCGCAACGGTCGAGCGACCTACTCTATCTGCGTAGTGGCGGCAGGTGACAACGTCGATATTGACGACATCGCAGACCGCCTGGACGCGGTTATTTTAAAGAACCCAACGCTTGATAACTGGGCAACTACCGCCCGGATAACGCAAATACTTTTTGGAGTCTCGCAGGGCCAGCCGCAGGAGGCGGGAGTTTTCCTGGCGACCCTTGACGTGACTTACGACAGTAATTAATGGAGGTAAACAATGGCAGCACAAAGACCCATTCGCCCGGTGATCGATAAAAAACTCATGGGCCGAGAGGTGCTTGTTTTTTTAGACTTCGGCGAAGATGCAACCTATGACGATCCAGTCTGGTCTCTTATAGGCGGGCAGCGAACCGCAGACTTTAATAACAGTGCCGACAGTATCGATACCAGCGATAAAAATTCCAACGGCTACGGCGACAGCGAGCCGGGCATGAAAACGACCGAGATATCCATGGAGCTCATCATCAAGCCGAGCGATCCCACGATCGCGCAGCTCTACGATGCCTACAATAATAATGAGGCTGTAGATATCCTGCGCTGGGTAAATGGCGGACGCAGCACCCGCAATTGGTATTCGATCACAGAAATGAGCGAATCCGCAGCATATGACGACGCATCGATCCTCACCCTGACGCTTAGCGGTAAGGGCGAGCCGACGGTCATCGAAGATATGGCTGACCCGCGCGAATAGCGCATAATCGCAGCAGCGGGGAGATTCCTCGCTGCTTTTTAATTAAAGGAGGCAATGTAAATGCAAAAGAAAGCGAAAAATAAAGCCCAAGGCAGCCAAGTTAGACGCACTGTAGATCTCAATATTTTCGGAGAAGAACATCAGCTGAAATTTACCATAAACGCGCTGGAAATGCTGGAGGCGACTACTGACGAAAGGAACGTCAGCATTCTTGCGACTAAACCTGTATGGTCGCTTAAAGACGTTGTATCCGGAATCCACGCAGGGTTAAAGTGGCAGATGCCCAAGCTGACCCGCGAACAAGTCAAAGACGGCGTGCAGATATTGATCCGGGAAACATCAATTTACGAACTGCAAGGCCTGATCACTGCCGCGATCGGACTTTCCGGACTGGTATTCGGCGACGCTGCCAGAAGCCCGTTTGCAGAGATCCTGCCCGATAAAAAACAGTCCGGCGATGATAGTGACGAGGACGAAGAAAAAAAGTAATTACTTTTGCCGACTGGGTCGATCGCTGCATCTGGATCGGCTATGCGATAAAACTCACAGCCGAGCAGATTGCAGTTTTAACGCCGTATGAATTATTTGCTCTGTGGGACGGCGAAAAATACCTGCGCCAAGCACGGCAGATAGATATCGCAAGCCTTATCACTATCCATTATTTAAATCATCATCGGCGCAAAGGCGCGCGTGAATTGAAGCTCGAGGATCTCTTCAGTGATGGCCGCTTCTCCAGTAGCCGCAGTAAGAATGAATTTACAGAAGAGGACTGGCAGCAATACATCAGGTTATTCGGATAAGGAGCTACCATGGCTGAAAAAATAGAAGTCCAGATAAATGGCGAAAGCCAAGGCTTTGATGCGGCAGCAGCCAGAGCGGCTCAGCAGGCAGCAAGACTCGAAACTGCATTAAATAACGTCGCCAGCTCGCAAAGCAGGGCGGCCAGCGCTGCAGCTCAAGCTGCAGGATCTACCGACCAGCTCGCCAACGCACAAAAAGGCGCCGCTGATGCTGCTGCCAAGGCCGCCAGGCAAAACGACAAAACAAAAGT
>ULRQ01040120.1_pt1 | contig 30978 bp, 31 predicted proteins | sample 1955491 | NCBI WGS metagenome assembly ULRQ01 (sample SAMEA4835684, study PRJEB28245) | human gut metagenome | biome: gut microbiome; material: fecal sample | place: Denmark | collected 2008 | reverse complement strand
AAAAATTTATATAATTTACTATTAAAAGCTAACACTAGAATTTTAATTTTGGATACATTACTATGATTATTTGAAAATAATACGGAAAAAATTTCAGATCGTAGCTTGCTTTGTATTTTTTTTAATACATTTTTATATTCATAAGCATCCGTAGAGAAAGAAATCTTCTCAGCTACCGTGACATAACTTCTTAATACATCTTCTTTCGCAATATCAGATAATTTAGGGTGATTTTCCTTAATATATTGATACCTCTTTTTAGAGTAATCTATTATGTTTAAGTAACGTTCATCGAACACTTTACTATTCACTATACTATTAATACGCTGACGATAATGATACATCTTGTCTGATACTATAACCAATTTATTACAGTTTTCTAACAACGGCAAATATACATACCAGTCTTCAAAAACACAATTTAATGGAAATCTTATGTCTTTAAATAAATCTTTTTTATAAAGTTTATTCCAAATAACAGTAGAATAATAATTATTAGTATATATTTTATCAACTATTTCATTATCACAAATACAATACTGTTGAAAATTTTCATCAAATAAACTTGTATTTTTAAAATCTACAAAGAAATTATAGGCCACTATGTCTGCATTAAAATCAACAATCGTCTTATATGCTAATTCATATGTATCCAATTCTAACCAATCATCACTATCCACAAAAGTAATATACCCCCCCACGCTACATTCATCCATTCCAGCATTTCTAGCAGAACTTAATCCACCATTTTTTTTATGAATAACTTTTATTCTATTATCTTTTTTTGCATACTCATTACAGATTATCCCACTATTATCTGTACTACCATCGTCAACTAATATTATTTCTAAATTTTTATAGGTTTGATTAATAATAGAATCAAGACATTCTTGCAAGTATTTTTCGACATTATAAATTGGTACTATTACACTTATCAAATCATTTTCCAAAATTCTTCCTCATTCCATCACACTATATTTTTACGATAACATTCTTGAATTTTTCAAAATCATATTTTCTATCTGGAAGCATTTTCAATAATTTATTTATTGACGGTCTGATACTCATTTTACCTTCTTTACGATATGGAATAGCACCAAAATTTATTTCGCTTTTAGAATCTAATGCTTGCTTCATCTCTAATATATATTCTTTTAATAATCTCGTATCGTTACTTGCTAAATTAAAGATGCCATAAGCTTCAGATATGCATCCTAATTCTATTAATAATTTTACTAAATCACCTACATAAAGATAATTCCAGTATTGTGTACCTTCTGTCATATCCAATGTTTCATTAGCTTTCATTTTTTCTAATGCCTGCATTATTAATGTTTCATGAAAATCCTCTTCACCATATAAACTAAAAATTCTTCCCCAGACGAATCTCATATTATTAATTTCAGCAAGTTTATTCAGTTTGATGCAAGATTCCAATTTATACTTTCCATATGCAGTCATCGGCCTTGGTGGTGTCTCTTCTGTTATAACATCAGTAATATTACCATATTCAGCCTGTGAACCTGCACCTATAAAAACCGTACATCCCAGTTCTTTTACAGTTTGAAAAGTATTGATTGTATTGTTAAAATTTTGTTTTTGTAAACTTTCATTTAATCTCTCTAATCCACGTGTGCCAGACCAGGCAAGATGATAACAAACATCGCACCTATCCACATACTGCTTTAATTCAGATATATTTTCTTGGGCAAGTTCAATAATTTCAATATCAGAAAATTTCATTAGTTTATTTCGATTAACAGAATTAGGTCTAACAACTGCATATGTTTTATTATTTGTCTTCTCCAATTGCTGCAATAAGCGAACACCTATAAAACTGGTGGCACCAGTAATAATAATATTTTTCATAACAAATCCTCTACATCATTTTGTAATCACAACACTTAAGCAATTGTCCATGAGAGGAACATAAGATATTTTGTTTTTGTTACAGTATTCAAGTACAGCTTTTTTACATCCAGTAAAAGAATAACCTCCAAAATCATGAACGAAAATATAACCACCTTGTTCTAGTCGTGGATAAAAATATTCTAATCCTTTTAAAATAGGATTATATAAATCTGCATCAATACTAACAAAGCAAAATCTGTCCTCTAAATTAGTTGCCGTATCAGGAAAATACCCTTTTTTTACAATAATGTTTTCTTTATATGTCATTTTGTCCAATACTAGATTTATACTAGTATCATCAAAAGTAAATTTCTGTTTTTCTATTCCTAACTCAATAACTGTTTCCTTATCTTTTTTATCAAATCCTTGAAACGTATCAAATAAATATAATTTTCTATCTTTGAAATACCGGTTTATATATTTTGCAAAGTTTCCTTTATATACACCTAATTCAGCTACATTCCCCTGCACACTATTACTATATATCTCATCAGCACAATTTCTAAGCATTGCATGTCGTTCTTCCAACCAAAAAATATCTTTTTCATATGGCTCAAATGTAACTATTTTTGATAAAATCTCTTTGCCATACAGCTGAACCAATTGCATCTTCATACTATTATCATACCTATTAATCGCAATAACTATATAGTCAAAGCTTACTTGTTTAATTTCTGATGGTGCAAAAACTTTTTCTTTAGATGTCCCCCCCCCAGATATACTCCCGTACTCTGTATGTCTTCAAAATTATCGATAAATCCAATGACTTCGTATTTTTCATCATCCAGTAAATACTTTACCTTTTTGCCATAACCATTACATCCAAAAATTAAAACTTTTATTTTTTTCATTTTATGATGACTTCCTTTACTTTGCTTTCAATTGATTCACTCGATAACCCATATACTTTTCTTAAATATTGCTGGCTGCCAACAACAGAAGAAAATTCATCTTTTAATCCTAATCTAATTACTTTAGCAGAAACATCACTTCCAGCAACAATTTCACAAATAACACTACCTACGCCACCAATAATATTGTGTTCCTCTACTGTAATAATGCAATCATGTTTTGAAGCAATATCCAATACTTGTTCTGCATTTATAGGTTTTAACGTATATATAGAATATACCGATACATCCAAGTTGAAATCATGTTTCAATTGATAACTCGCTTCTAAGACTTCATTTATAACTGAACCAACAGAAATAATTGCAAATTTAGAACCTTTTTTTAAACGACTTAGACTACCTAAATGAAATTCCTTATCCAAAGCAAATACAATTGGTTCTCCACCACGCTCTAATCGCACATAACAAGGCCCTTTTATATTACAAACATCTTTAGCGGCTTGTTTAGCGCTTATTGGATCACAAGGAATAAAAATATTCATATTTGGTATAACTCTCATAATAGCCAAATCTTCTGTGCCATGATGCGTTATCCCAGCTGGCCCATATGCAAATCCACCACCAACAGTTACTATTTTCACATTGGCATTATGATAAGCAATATCATTGCGAATTTGTTCCAAACATCTCATAGTAGGAAAGTTAGCAATAGAATAGATAAACACAATTTTGCCATTCATTGCCAGTCCTGCTGCTACTGAAGCCATATTTTGCTCTGCAATTCCAGTATTTATGTATCTATTCGGAAATTTTTCTATAAATTCATCTAATACACCAAACCCTAAATCTCCTGTTAATAAAAAAATATCGTTATTAGTTTCCGCAAGTTTTACTAGCCCACTTATAAATGCATTTCTCATTTCTGTCTCTCCAACTCTTTAAGAGCTCTTTCATAAAATTCACCTTGAGGATCACGATAATGCCATAAAAGCTCATTTTCCATGAAAGAAATTCCTTTTCCCTTAATTGTATCGGCAACTATACAATTTGGTTTATTTGCACTTAAATGTTTCAATGCAGCCTTTAATTCATCATGATCATTGCCATCTACATTCTGTACATTCCATCCAAATGTTAGCCATTTTTCATACAATGGCCGCAAAGATAAGACTTCACTGCATTTTCCCATGCCCTGCAAATTGTTGCTATCTATTATCACAACCAGATTATTCAATTTGTAATGATTCGCAAACAAAGCAGCTTCCCATACGGAACCTTCTTCACATTCTCCATCACCCATTACCACATATACCTTATAATCTTTTTTATCATATTTAGCGGCCAAAGCCATTCCACAACCTATACCTATGCCATGCCCCAGTGATCCTGTTGATACTTCTACACCTGGTACATTTTTATGTGAAACATGACCTGAAAGCTTACTCCCATTTGCATAATGTGTTTTTAGTTCTTCAACAGAGAAAAAACCTTTTTCTGCTAATGCTGCATATACTGCTGCTCCAGCATGTCCCTTACTCAAAATAAATCTATCTCTACCAGTATTTTCTGGATTATTAGGAAAAACATTTAAAATATCACTGTAAAGAACTGCTATGATATCTGCCACTGACAATACGGATCCAATATGTGAACCATGTGAAATATGTGTCATTTCAATACCATGTTTCCTTATTTTCCAAGCAAGTTCCATACTATTCATAAAATTCAACCCTCATCTATTTTATTGATTTGCCTATAACTTTCACCATATAATCTATTTTGCCATTACTCATGCCTGGATATACTCCTACCCAAAAAGTATCTTTCATAATTCTATCTGTATTTTCCAGTTTTCCTACAACTCTATACCCCTTGCCACTCTTGCGCATTTCATCAAAGCATGGATGTTTTATTAAATTGCCGGCAAAAAGCATTCTTGTTTGAACCCCTTGTTCCTCGATATATTGAACAACTTTGTTGCGACAAACACCATTTTTACATGTTAACAAAAATCCAAACCAACTGGGATTAGAATTTTCACATGGTACTGGTAAAATCAATTTGTCCGAAACTTCCTGTAATCCATTTAGCAATCTTTCAAAATTTTCTCTTCTGCGTTCTACAAAATAGGGAAACTTCTTTAACTGCGCTACACCAATAGCTGCCTGCATATCTGTTGCTTTCAAATTATATCCAAAGTGCGAATATACATATTTATGGTCATATCCTAATGGTAATTCACCATATTGTCTGTCAAAACGATGCTTACATAAATTATCCATACCAGACGGGCAAACACAATCACGCCCCCAATCCCTAAACGACCGTATGATTTTATGCAGCAATGGATTATTAGTGTATACTGCTCCACCTTCACCCATCGTCATATGATGCGGCGGATAAAAGCTGGAAGTCCCAATATCTCCTATTGTTCCAGTAAATTTTTCTGTGCCGTCAATCGTATATTTAGAGCCCAAAGCATCACAATTATCCTCTACCAGCCATAAATTATGTTTATCACAAAATTCTTTGACTGCTGTTAAATCAAAAGGGTTTCCCAAAGTATGCGCAATCATAACCGCTTTGGTCTTTTCTGACAAAGCATCTTCCAGTTTTGAAGTATCAATATTATATTGAGGGATAGTAACATCGACAAATACCGGGATAGCTCCATATTGTATAATCGGTGCTACAGTAGTCGGAAATCCTGCGGCTACAGTTATTACCTCATCGCCGCGTCTGATAGCCCTATCTCCAAGTAACTGGGACGTTAACGCCATAAAAGCATTCAAATTCGCTGATGATCCCGAATTGACCAGTGAGCAATATTTTACTTGCAGATATTCTGCAAGTTTTTTTTCAAATTCATCAGTATAACGCCCTGATGTTAGCCAAAATTCTAATGCACTATCTACCAAATTCACCATTTCTTCATGATCGTACACACGTGACGCATAAGGAATGCGCTCGCCTTCTTTAAATGGTTTCTCCTTATTATGATAGGTATCACAATATTTTTTTATTAAATCCAAAATTTCACTTTTCATGCTCATTTGGGTATCATTCATTATTTTTCCACTCCACAAAATTCTTTTATCTGACTTTCCATACACGCGGAAATATTTCCGTTGTTCTTATAAACTTTAGCCCATTCTACTGTTTTAGCAACAGCTCCATCTATATGCCATCTTGGCTTCCAACCAAACACAGTTTTTAATTTTGAGCAATCCAATTTTAAAAATTGTGCTTCATGAGGTCCTTTGCTGCAAACATTCTTCCATGCTTGCCCATTTCCCCATTCTTTACAAAATATCTCTACCAGATCACCTGTTGTTACACAGTCACATTCATCCGGGCCAACATTATAATAGCCAGCAAATTCAATATTTTCATATTGGGCTTTAGCTATCATAAGATAAACATACAAGGGCTCCAGTACATGCTGATAAGGTCTTATCGAATAGGGGTTACGAACAATTATTTCTTGATTTTTATACGCCGCCCTTATACAATCCGGAATAATTCTATTTTCAGCAAAATCACCACCGCCGATTACATTTCCTGCTCTTGCTGTGGATATTGCAACTTTTTCATCTTTAAAATAACTGTTTTTATAACAGTGCGTTACAAGTTCAGAACAGCTTTTGCTGTTCGAATATGGGTCAAAACCATCTAATGGTTCTGTTTCCCTATATTCCCAAATATATTCTTTATTTTCATAAACTTTATCTGTGGTCACATTCAAAAAAGATTTCACACAACTGGTATTTCTAACGCATTCAAGAATATTAACCGTTCCCATCACATTAGTAGAGTATGTCCCAACCGGGTCTTTATAGCTTTCCAGTACAAGCGGCTGCGCTGCCAAATGCAATACTATTTCTGGCTGATGTTCATCAAAAACTTTTTTTAAATGTTTATAATCTCTAATATCGCCGATAATGGAAGTTATCTTTTCTTCAATTTGAGCTATACGACAAAATCCCACGCCTTCTGCTGTAGGCGATTCCAACGAATAGCCGATAACATCAGCACCAAGCATAGTCAGAATTTTGCAGAGCCAGGTTCCTTTGAAGCCAGTATGTCCGGTTACAAGTACTTTTTTCCCTTTATAAAACTCAGAAAATATATTCATTCTCTCCATACCTTCCATGGTGCTTGGCCAGTAGACCATAAGCTTTCTAATTCATCTTTTTCACGTTTAGTGTCCATACACTGCCAAAAACCCTTATGAATATAGCTCATAAGCTCGCTGCCCGCAGCTAATTCTTCAAGCGGCCCTCTTTCAAAAACAGTCGCGTCATTTTCCAGATAATCAAAAACTTGTGGTTCCAATACCATAAATCCAGCGTTGATCGGCGAACTATCCGCAATGGATTTTTCACGAAATGATCTTACCGCGTTATCGCCGTCAATATTCAAAATACCTTTGGATTGTTCCAACATAACAGCAGTAAGTGTTGCCAGCTTCCCATGAACTTTATGAAAGGCTAACAATTTTTGAATATTGACATCGCATACACCATCACCATAAGTCATCATAAAAGTTTCGTTACCAATATATTTTTGAATCCTTTTTATCCTGCCGCCAGTCATCGTATTCAATCCAGTATCAACAACTGTTACCTTCCAAGGTTCCGTGTGCTGCTTGTGTATCACTATTTCATTCTGTTTAGTAAAGTCAAAAGTAACATCACTGGTATGCAAAAAATAATCGGCAAACCATTCTTTGATCATATGCTGTTTATAACCAGCGCAAATAATAAAATCATTAAACCCGTAGAATGAATAGCTTTTCATAATATGCCATAAAATCGGCATACCACCGATTTCAATCATCGGTTTAGGCTTATATTGGCTTTCCTCGCTTATACGAGTTCCCAGTCCACCTGCTAAAAGAACCACTTTCATGTTATACCTACTTTCAATTACTTATCTAACTGTATTCTATTAAATTGGCCTTTCATTATTCCGTAATATTTCACGTATATTAAAAGTTTCCGTATGAACTTAGGTGATGGTATATGAATTATAATGCTAAGTAAATGTTTAATAATATCATTCTTGGATGATAGATTTTCAGACGGTAGTTCTCTAATCACTTTTTTGGCAGAATCGTAATCTGCATTAAAGTAAGCTTTCATAACGTTTCCTAATTTATTGCGCGCTTTTAAATTAATGTAATCAACGTTTTGTAATAAATGTTTTGCTTTTCCTTCTATCATGTGCGTTTCCAAAACATTAAACATGCTATCTGTGATAGTATTGTCATACTCCAACAGTTTTCTGAAAGACGTTGAGTGAATGCTTAGCCTATAGCTCATCAACCTTTCAAAAATAAACCCAACTTTATATTTTTTTAAGATACGCAACCATACATCTACATCGAAAGCATCATTAAAACTTTTTTTTCTTTTGTGTTTTATGATTTCTTCTTTGTATATCTTAGTTCTAACCATAGCGCTCGGTGTTACAAAACAATTATTGTATTTTAAGATCAGCGGAAATAATTCATCAAAATTATATGTCTCTTGTTTTTTTAGATTTTTATTTGGCAATAAGGCAGATGTTATTACATCATTTTCATTAATAACATTTGCATAAGTAAATACTGCACCAACGTCTCTGTGACTTTCTAAAAATGCTACTTCTTTCTCTACAATTGTAGGTAAATATACATCATCAGAATGGAATATACATGTATAAATACCTTCAGCAAACTCAATACACCTGTCGAAATTTTCAGCAGCTGGCACTAATTTATCAAAAGAAAATAATTGTATCCGCTGATCTTTACACATATACTGTTCAGCTATTTTTGCAGTGTTATCACTAGAACAATTGTTAATTATTTTAATAATGATATTTTCATAACTTTGTTTCAATAATGATTCTAAGGTCTTTCCAATAGTCTCCTCAGAATTATATGCCGGCACACAAATACATACTTTAAGGGGCTGTTTATAATTCACCCATTATCACCTCAATTTATTTTTATCCACCCGGGTGGAAATACATCTTCTTGATCAGCAGGTAAATTTAAAAATAAAGAAGGTGCACAAACTATTTTATCTTTATTACGATTCAAATATCCCCCCCCAAGTGGAGAAAGTACTGTTTGCGATTATATTATGTTTACACAAACTCATCAATTGCATATCCTTGTAACTATTTCCACCATTATTGCCTTCAATATATGTTGCATCTTTAATTTCTAAATTTTTCTTGCACCACATAATGTCATTTGAAAAAATAAAAAATGCTGGTCGTTCTACTCTCGCAGAAATATATTTTATCGCTTTTTCATAATACTCTTTGTCACATATATTTTTATAAATATCAAAATCGAGATAATCTCCACGTCGAACATGAATACTTACAGAATTGCATTTTTCAATCTTTTCTTGTATTTTTTTGTTTTTATCATCAAATTCATTTTTAAACCTGAAATCTTCTATCACTTCGTTGTAAATATCTTCAAAATATTTATAACTATTCCAATAACCGAATAAATACATATCTTTATCTACCTTAAACATCTGTGGCAAATATTGCATAGTTTCTTCTATACTTTGTTCATAATACGAGTCGTTACTACAAACAATACCAAGTTCTCTTTTAATTCTATTAATAACTCTATTCAAAAAATCAATTTTTGGCATTCCCAACTTATAACATTCGTCAAGTGTAGCATAATTAGGCTTTACACCAAAAACTCTCTCCAACTCATAACCATTATGTAATTTATAATTTTTAAAACCGCTAATATCAATTTTAGCTTCAATGCCTCTATGAATTAACGCTTTATAAAAAGCGTACTGCAACATTTGATTACCTAAACCACCAAGGATCTTTACTATAATCACAATAATTCTCCTAAACGTTTTTTCAATTCATTAAAACTATCCATAACGTATTCCACTGTATATGGTTTTAATCTTTCTTGCGCCACAAATTTAGCATAGAACGACTCGTCTTCATTTAACCGCTTTACTAGCTTTAAATTTTCGTCATTATCATCATCTAAATTCCAAAGTATTACAGCATCTCTGTTTATACATTCAGGCTCTGGTTTGTTTTCACATCCAGCATAAACTGGAATACATCCGCACCGGAAAGCATCAAAAATTTTTTCTGTACAATATCCTTCTGCATCCATATTCTCTGGGCAAATATTAAACTTGAATAAATTCAAATACTTTAGTTTATCATTACAATACTCATTCCATAATTCATCAGAATTATGTCTCCACTTACCTGCATAAGTTATATATATAATGGGACTCACATCATTGCAAAGCTTACTGCGCAATCCAAAAACATCATGCTTATTCATGCAAACAGCTTCTTTTACTGCCTTAGAACGCATATTATTTATATTACTTACAATATTTTTTACATCATCATAGGTAGAATATGGTGGAAATAAATATATTAACCAAAGCGGAAAACGCAAATAATTGCAATCAGCATGAAGTCCATACCCACAGGCTAAATCAACTTCGTGGATCCTATAATCGTAATATAATTTCTGTTTTTGCAAAAACCACCAATGTAAACTTTCATTCTCCCTTTCTAAACACAATTTATGTTTTATATAAGGCTCTACATTTTCACCAGAGAAAAATATTTTCTTTCCTTTATATTTACTCAATGCCGTTCTCTTGCCATTCACACTTGAAAACACAAAATTATAATCTGTTCTATCAGGATAGTAATACTCTACGAATTTTCTAAACCAATCACCACCATAAAAATTTAGAAAGGAAATCCCATTATCATATACTTCATACATATCAGCACTTGTATTTTCTCTTAATGTTCTTAACATATGCATAATACGATACATTGAATGTTATCTCCTTAAATGACTTTTTAAAAGTGGATATACTTGCTTAACCACTAAAACAAAAAGCTTAATTTGTTTTGTGCACATAAAAAATGCCAATACTCTTTTATAGAGATTTATTTTATGAAAATTCATGTGCTTACAATAAAATGCTAAATCAAAATTTCTCCATAAATCATTAATTAAAACATTAAGTTTTTTTCCTGCCATTTGGTTACATGCAATAACTGATAGCTGGAATGCAACAGTGATAGATCGAGAAAGCAGTTGTTGATCCATATTTGTTATAGTACTTACAAATTTACTACAATACTTATTTGCTTCGTTATATCTTTGATACAATAATTTTATGTTATTGTGACTATTCCTTTTATATTGTCTATAGCAGTATAAAAAACTATCGCCATAATAAACAAACTTTTTTGTTTTAATCAAATAATCTATATTAAAAAGTCCATCCTCATTTATTTTTATATTTTCATTAAATTTTATGTTATATTTTTTTATTATTTCTGTTGTGTAAATTACGCCGCAAGAGCTTCCAAAAAGAATACCCGTCAGCGTTCCATCATCTAAAATACTTGTCATGACGTCTTTAAATGTGTATTCGCCGCTATCAAGTCGAGGTTTTCTTGGTATTAGTCTTCCATTATAATCATAAAAATGATTATAGAAAATACAATCAACACCGGTACTATTTATATCATCAAACATAGTAATTAAAGAATCTTTAACATAATAATCATCACTATCTAAAAAAATTATATATTTCCCTTTAGCGCTATTTATACCTTTATTACGTGCCGCAGAAACTCCTTTATTAGCTTGCTGCATAACTATAATTCTGGAATCTTTTTGAGCGAGAAGTTTACAAATTGCATATGACGAATCAGTGGATCCATCGTCTATACAAATTATTTCAATATCTTTTAAAGATTGATTTAAAATGCTCTCTACTGCTAGTTTTATCCATTTTTCAGAATTAAATATTGGTATAATAACACTGATTTTAATTTTTTTCATGACAACACTTAACCTATATAGCGTAAATTTTCATCATTTGAGCTTTTATTGTTTCTAGTTGATATTTCACTACGGGTTCTATAACTTTTGTTTTTTTATCTAAAAATACTTCTATCAACATTTTCCATTCCTCTTCATTATTGCTTTTGCAAAGGTTATCATTGCTCAACAGATCTCTATTACCCCTGACATCAGATGCAATACAAGGTACACCGCAGGCCATTGCCTCGATTAGCGACACCGGAAGTCCTTCTCTTTTAGATGGAAAAATAAATAAATCAGCGATTTTGCAAATTTCCAGTACATCCATTCTGTAACCTAAAAACTTTACTTTATCGCCTATTCCAATTTCTTGGGCTAAATTTTGCAGGTATCCTTTTAGTTCACCTTTGCCACAAATCAAATAAACAAAATCTTTATTATCCAGCTTACTTAACGTTTTTATAATAATCTCATGGTTCTTATTTTCATTTAACTCTCCTACCGATAGCAGAACCTTAACGTCGTTGGGTATGCCTAACTCATTTTTCTTCTGTTCTTTATTTATAGAAATACTGCGTATTTTTTCTATATCCACGCCAACACCGGGAACATAATATACTTTACCATTATTGCGCAGGCTCCAGCTTTTCGCTCTGTTATAGTCTTCCTGATTTATGGTTATCAGCTTATCCGTAAGCTTTGCGCAAAAGTGTTCCACCGGATAGTAAATAAGCCAGTTTATTAGTGGCGCTCCTTTATAAAAATGAAATCCATGAGCTGTATAAATTACGGTTGTCCCTTTAACATTTCTCGCAGCAAGCCTTGTTAACACCCCTGCAACCGGAGTATGGCAATGGATAATGTCATAATGCTTTGTTTCTATTATCTGTTTTAACTGCTTATACGCTTTAATATTGCTTTTGGAAAATGGTGAGCGTGCAAAATCTATATCAAAGTGCCTGTCACAGTTTGGTATAACACATGGCTCATCAACAAAGTCATTTTTAGCAGCGACATGTACTTCCCACCCATATTCCTTAAACATTTTGAGGAAGGACAAATGGAAAGTATTGATATGTGTTTTTACTACTGTTGCTACAAAAAGAACTTTTTTCTTCTGCTCCATCACTTTCCCTGTACTCCTTCGGTACTGCTTTTTGTCAGCAGAACTTTGAATGTCTGCAGCATGATCATCAGGTCTGTTTTGACGCTGACGTCCTGTATATACAGCAGGTCGTAGATCAGCTTGTCATAGGCACTGGTGTTGTATTTACCTGCTATCTGTGCCAGGCCCGTGATGCCTGGTTTTACGTTGTGGCGATAGTCATATTCAAGCTTTTGGGCAATAAACTGCTTGACGAAGAACGGCCGTTCCGGTCTGGGTCCGACAATGCTCATTTCGCCTTTCAGCACATTGAACAGCTGCGGCAGCTCATCAAGTCTGGTAGCCCTCATAAATCTGCCGAATTTTGTGATCCTGGGGTCCCCTTCCGCAGCCAGTACCGGCCCGCATTTTGCTTCCGCATCCTGCTTCATACTGCGGAATTTATGTACAAAAAATGTCTTACCGTATAGCCCCACGCGCTCCTGTGAATAAAGCACCGGCCCTTTACTGTCCAGTTTTATCATAACTGCTGTTATCAGCATGACTGGCAATAGTATAATCAAAGCAGTTACCGCTACGGCAATATCTAAGATCCGTTTCAGTACTCTCTGTTCTGCTGTCAGCAGCATACGTGTTACACGCTGCATCGGTATATCATCAACCAATAAAAAGCCTGTATTCTTGCATGCCAGTTCATACAGTGTCGGTACAAAAAATATTTGTTTCTTCGTGCTGCGTGCATAACGCAGTATTTTTTCTTTGTCTGCTATCGGCAGTTCCGCGCCAATAAAAACATAGTAGTTAGCGTCGATAAGCTGCTTCCAGTTGGCCTGTTGACAGCTGTCACAAACAGACTGCAATGACTGCTCCATTCCATAAGTTTTCAACAATTTATTCTGGATGCGTGCTGCTTCTTCACCAGCTGCAAATAATACAGCCGTCTGTTTGGGAAAATACTTCCATTCCCACTGGTGACAGATATATTGCCAGATTGCCAGCAACACAAACGAAAATACCGCTGAATAAACAAGTACAACACGTGAATAATCAAATTGACGAAAAAAGAAAGTCATGGCCATCGCTATGATGTAAATATTAGTCACCGCTACCAATAGATTCAGAAAAATATCTACCAGCTTTTTGCGTATCAGACTGAACAAGCCATAGACGTTGAACATAAAGAACATCATGATGACCAGGATCGGTAAAAATTCCAGATGGAAAGCTATCTTATCCGTTTGTTTATTACCAAGTTCCAGCGCCATAGCGATGCTGGTAGCCAGATACAAACAAATTATGTCGCCTATGATCAAAATTATCTTGCGCAGCAAAGAATTATATCCCACTAGAATTCACCTATAATCAATACTTTTGTATTTTTTGTTTATGCTAAAATATTTCACCTATAATTCATAATTATTGTACCACGGTTGTACCCCCCCCGCAAGACATAAGCACGTTTTATTTTATATTTCAGTCTCATTTTTGCTCTTACTTATATTTTCATCGTACCTGTGCGGCAATATTTACAATCTCACTTGCCAGCACCTGATCTACAACAACAAAAAGCCTGACTCTATTCCCATAGAGCCAGGCAAAAAAATAACCCCTCTCAACTTCCGCTGAGAGGGGAATATTTTTATCTTCTATCTTACAATCATTATCTGCTTAAATCAAACAAAACTTTCATTAAAATGCGGGTACAACCGCGCCTTTATACTTTTCTTCAATGAATTTTTTTACTTCCGGGCTGGTCAGAGCTTTGTCCAGTTTTTGCAGTTCCGGACGCTTATCGTCGCCTTTACGTATTGCTAAGATATTGGCATACGGCGAATCCTTCGGTTCAGTAAAGAGAGAATCTTTGACTGGATTCAGTTGTGCTTCCATAGCAAAATTGGAATTGATAACAGACAGATCAACATCATCCATGGAACGCGGCAGCAAAGCTGCTTCTATTTCCACGATCTGCAGATTTTTAGGATTATCAACAATATCGCCAGGCGTACCGGAAATACCTACACCGTCACGCAGCTTGAGCAGCTTGGCGCTTTGCAGCAATGCCAGAGCACGGCCGCCGTTAGTAGGATCATTCGGGATTGCAACTTTAGCTCCGCTTGGAACATTATTTAAGTCTTTTAATTTTTTTGAATAAACCCCCATTGGTTCGATATGTACCTTGGTATAAGCAACCAGAGGCAGATTCCTTTCGGAAGCAAATTTCTCGAGATACGGAGTGTGCTGGAAGAAGTTGGCGTCTAATTCTTTATCAGCCAAAGACAAATTTGGTTTAACATAATCGCTGAATTCAATGATCTGCAGATCAACACCTTCTTTAGCCAGTTGCGGTTTGATCAGATTCAAAATTTCGGCATGCGGTACAGGCGTTGCGCCTACTTTCAGCACCACCTTTTTATCGCCGCTGTTAGCGACTGGTTTGCTGTCGCCGCCACAGCCGGCAACGACTAATGCAATGCTGAACACTGCCAGCAAAGCCATAAATAACTTTTTCATAAACAATCTCTCCTTTAAAATGAATTTAACACAGTACCTATCTTAGCTCGGTCGGACTAACAAAAAAGCTCTTTCCGAGGAAAGAGCGCTTGCTTCTGCTTTCCTCTCATCTATCAAGAATGTTCTTGCAGGATTTAGCACCATAGCTAGGCTTGGTTGCCGGGTTTCACAGGGCCTGTCCCTCCACCGCTCTCGATAAGAGTGTGTTATTCGATTGGCATTATGATAGCCCAACTAAATAAGCTTGTCAAGACTTTTGCAAAAAATAAGGAACTGCTTCTGCAGTCCCTTAAAGATTTGTTAAATTTGTTACTCTTTACTATATTTGGCAATGCCAACTTTATAAAAATCGTTGCCTTCGCTGTCGATACAGACGATAGCAGGAAAATCTTTAACTTCATAACGGCGAATAGCTTCAGGCCCTAAATCTTCATAGGCAATCATTTCTTCGCCTTTGATAGATTTTGCAATAACTGCTGCCGCTCCGCCAATAGCAGCAAAATAAACAGCGCCATGCTCCACGCAGGCATCAATAACTTCCTGCGACCGCAGTCCTTTACCGATCATCCCACGCATACCCTGTTCGATCATCGTCGGGGTATATTTGTCCATACGCCCACTGGTCGTCGGTCCGGCACTGCCAACTACTTCACCGGGTTTAGTAGGGCTTGGACCTACGTAATAAATCACCTGATCCCTTACATCGAAGGGCAATTGCTCTCCCTTGGCCAGTGCTTCTGTCATACGCTTATGTGCCGCATCACGGGCAGTATAGATGTAACCGCTGATACGTACTACATCACCCGCGTGCAGGTCTTTGATCGTAGCTTCGCTTAACGGCGCATTGATATATTTGATAATCGCTTCACTCATCTCAGGCCCCTCCTTACAATACCATTTCTGCACGGCGTGCAGCATGGCAGTTCAGATTAACGGCAATCGGCAGGCCGCCGATATGGGTCGGTGCATATTCAATATTAACAGCTACGGCAGTAGTGCTGCCGCCCAGTCCGGAAGGACCTACGCCAGTCATATTGACACGTTTCAGCAGTTCTTTTTCAAGTTCTGCATACTGAGGATTAGGATTGTGCTCCCCTACCTTACGAGTAAGCGAATACTTTGCCAAAAGTGCAGCTTTTTCCATATTACCGCCAATACCGACACCTACGGTAACAGGCGGACAGGGATTAGGGCCGGCACTGCGCACGGTGTCGACAACGAATTTGATAACGCCTTCAACTCCGTCAGCCGGTTTAAGCATTTTTAGTGCGCCCATGTTTTCACTGCCGCAGCCTTTAGGCGATACGGTTATTTTTACCTGTTCACCGGGCACTATCGTTGTATGAATGATCGCCGGCGTATTATCACCGGTATTTTTACGTACAAATAAAGGATCATCAACAGAAGATTTACGCAGATAACCGCCAACATAACCATCGGCGATACCGGCGTTGACCGCTTCATAAAGATCTCCGCCTACAAAATGTACTTCCTGTCCAATTTCCATAAAGACAACTGTCAAACCGGTATCCTGACAAATCGGCACGTCTTTGGCCTTTGCTAGTTCGGCATTCTCAACGATAGTCGTCAATATTTCCTGCCCCAAAGGAGATTCTTCGGTGGCGATAGATGCTTTTAATTTTTCCAGCAGCTCTTCCGGCAGGTAATAGCAGGAATCTTTACAAAGCTTACTGACAGCAGCAGTTATCTCATGAACTTTTATCTCGCGCATGATAGCCTCCTTATCTGCCGACACGTTTCATAGTGTTGGCACGAACTTCTTCTGGATCGACTTTAATGCGGGCAATGCCTGTTTCCATAGCAACACGGGCCACTGCAGCCGCAACTGCCGGCGCAACACGCGGATCAAACGCATCCGGAACAACATAATCGGCACGCAGGTCTTTCTCGTCGATCAGTTCGGAAATTGCATAAACAGCAGCTACTTTCATTTCTTCAGTGATTGCTTTAGCGCGTACATCAATAGCGCCGCGGAACACACCCGGGAATACAGTGACGTTGTTGACCTGATTCGGACTGTCACTGCGGCCGGTACCTGCAACAGCAGCACCAGCTTCGATAGCGTCAGCATAAGAAGTTTCCGGAACCGGATTGGCAAGTGCAAAAACTATAGCTTTATCTGCCATGCTGGCGATGATTTCTTTCGTAAAGACGTTAGGAGCGGAAACACCGATCAAAACGTCAGCGCCTTTGGCTATATCCGCCAAAGTGCCTTTTTTATGTTCTTTATTAGTGACTGTCGCTAGATAAGACTGGATGCGGTCAAGATTAGCGTCAATGCCTTCATACAAAGCGCCGAAACGATCAACCATGGTTACATTTTCAGCACCCATGCTGATAAGCAGACGGCCGATAGCAGAGCCTGCTGCGCCGCAGCCGTTAACAACAAATTTAGCTGTTTTCATATCTTTTTTCACGAAGCGCAAAGCACCGATAACTGCTGCCAGACAGGCAATTGCAGTACCGTGCTGATCGTCATGGAAAACAGGGATATCGCAGATTTTCTTCAATTCGCATTCGATATCATAGCATTTAGGAGAGGAAATATCTTCCAAATTGATACCGGCAAAGCTGGGCTGCAGGAAACGTACAGTTTCAATAATTTTAGCAGGATCTTTAGTATCGATACAGATAGGTACAGCATCTACATCGCCAAAGGTTTTAAATAGTGCTGCCTTGCCTTCCATTACTGGCATTGCTGCTTCCGGTCCGATATCTCCCAGGCCGAGTACACGGGTACCGTCGCTGACTATAGCGACCATATTGCCGCGGCAGGTATATTCAAAGGACAAGTCTTTATTTTCTTTGATTTCTTTACATGGTTCAGCAACACCAGGGGTGTATGCCAAGGCCAAATCTTCGCGGGTTTTAATGGGAACCTTGCTCACAACAGCAAGCTTGCCATGGTTTTCTAAGTGGAGTTTCAAAGCATCGTCACGTAATGTCATACATTATTACCCCCGTAATTTCAATTTAGTATATACTAAATATTGTAAATGAATTATACTGCTTTTTCAAGTAGCAAGCGTCAGAATTTTAAGTTTTTTTACAAATTAAAAGCTTGCCTGACACGACGGCACTATAATTTGTAAAGCTCAGCTTCCGGGCGTTCTCCTTCTTTAACAGTTAATATAGCAAACGTAGCTCCCATTTCGCTGCGTGGTAAAACAGGGCTGCCGGGATTAACAAGCAGTACATCACCGAACCATTTTACCAAAGGTACGTGCGTATGTCCGAAAACCACAATATCAGCTTCCAGCTTACGTGCCCACCAGGCCAGTTCGGATACCTGATACCCATGCAGATAACGATGTCCATGCGTCATCCAGATACGCTGCCCCGCCAACGTAATAAATTCGTCTACATTTGCTTTCCCTTCGCCGGGATCTGTATTGCCGCATACTGCCAGTAACGGCAGCTTGGTTTCGGCAACTAAAAAACGTCCATCCTGACTGTAATCTCCGGTATGAAACCAATATTCAACAGGCGGCACAGCATGCAGAACCTGCCTGATGGCTTGTTTGCTGCCGTGAGTATCGCCGGTAATACCGATTTTCACTTCATTTTCCCCCAATTCGCAACAAGTTTTTTAATAGCTTTGCCGCGATGGCTGATTTTATTTTTCTCCTGCATCGTAGCTTCGCCCATACCCTTATGCAGTTCTGTTGACCAGAACAGAGGATCATAACCAAATCCCTCTGTCCCTAACGGCTCATGCAGCAGCATACCATCACAAATGCCGTCGCTTTCCAATAAAATTTTTCCGTTAGGAGCTGCCACGGCTAACGCACAACGGAAACGGCAAGTACGTTTTACCTGAAATTTCATCGTCTGCAGCAGCAATTTGTTGTTTTCTTCGTCCGTAGCTTCCTCGCCGGCATAACGCGCGCTGCGCACGCCTGGAGCACCCTCCAGTGCCAGTACTTCTAATCCTGAATCATCGGCGATACATGGCAGCCCTGTTTCTTTAGCATAATAAACAGCCTTCAGTCGGGCATTGGCCATAAAAGTTTTCCCTGTTTCTTCTGGTTCAGGCACATTCGGCCATTCTTCCAATGACCGTAATTCCACCTCCAAATCTTTCATCAATACTTTAAATTCTTCAAGTTTACCGGGATTACGCGTTGCAATAACAATTTCTTTCATTAGTTTTCTTTACTCCGTTTCCTAATCTTTGAAGGCATCAGCCTATTTTAATTACAAACTTTCTATTTCACCATCAGCTATGTGCTGCACTAAAACATACTGCCATTTGCCCTTACGTTTTTCCAGCTGTGCTTCGTCATAAGCAGTTTGCCGGCATTCACTGCAGGTATCGTGTTTCAACGAAACGATAAACGCGCTCTGATCTCCGAAGCGTGTTCCTGCAGCCGCAGTCCTGATCGTAAGATAACCGCTGCATTGCCTGCAATAATGAGCTGTCTCGATCTGTTCTTCTCTGATACCTTCTTCATCATAATAAATGCTTTTCTTCCTGCTCCAGCTATTACCGCATTTTGCCAGCAGCTCTTTTCTGGTGCTAAACCGACTGCTCCACAATTCACCTGTTTCAGCAATCAGCTGATCGACACGTTTATTACAGCGCTCATCCTGCTGCCGCAAATCGCTTTGGTCAGGCTCTACCACTTTGCTGTAGTCCATATCCGCCATTGCCAAAATGATACCTGTATTAACATAGGGCAGCGCAGCCTCTACAGAATAGCCGCCCTCCAGTACTGCAATATCAGCCTGCAATTTATCGGCTAATTTGGCATATCCCTGCGCTGTTACAGCCATTGAAGCCAGAGGATCACTGAAATGATTATCCTGACCTGCTGAATTAATGATCAGCTCCGGCTCAAAATCATCAAGAATATGCTGGATCAGACCATCATATAATCTGTGCAGTCCCTCATCACCTGTTCCCGGCAGCAGCGGCAGGTTGATATTTGTACCCCAGGCTGCCGGACTGCCGGCTTCATCAGGAAAACCCGTACCGGGATACAAGGTCCTGCCGTCCTGATGAAAAGAAATATATAAAGTATCAGGATCATGATAAAAAATATCCTGCGAACCATCGCCATGATGTACGTCAGTATCGACAACAGCGATTTTTTTGATTCCATAAACACTGCGCAGATACTCCACCATCACCGCTTCGATATTAACAGTGCAAAAACCGCGGATTCCGTGAACTACACGCATTGCATGATGCCCAGGCGGCCTGACTAAAGCAAAAGCCCGCTTTACTTCACCTGACATTACTGCATCAGCTGCGGCTAAACAACCGCCTGCAGAAGTAAGGTGCGCCGGTGTGATAAGACGTGCAATGGACGGCACGCCGATATGTGCACGCTGCAAATCATTGATTTCTGCCAAACGGGGGCGGTATTCTCTGATCTGCGGCAAATCAAAAAGCCCCTCTTCCAGCAGTTGATCACGCGTATATAACAAACGCTCCTGCCGCTCCGGGTGTGTAGGCGATATCATCCAGTCAAAAGCCGGAAAAAATATCAAGCCAAGCTTCGATTTCAAAATACCACCTCCCTGCCAATGACAGTTTGCAGGATACCAGGCTTCAACTGCATCCTCAGTGAAATAATTTCACCACTGTCGTAATAGCCATGGATAGTTCTGAAAAACTCTTTACTGATCACTTCAGCTTCCTGCCCCGGCAGCTGCCAGGCTTTAGCCTGCTCATGCAGCCATGCTGCCAAAAGTTCTTCCGCCATTTTCATACTGAAGCCACTGGGCAGCCGTTCACGCTGTCCGCTCTCCGGGATCAGATAATACCCTTCCGTAGTATCGGCCCGCAGACTGGCAGCTAAAGTCGGCCGGGCCAGTGCCGCTCCGACTGCATTAGCAACAGTTGCGCCAGCCGGTATTTCCACAGGCAGTCCCATCCGTTCTCCCAAAGCCATAATCAAACCTGCTGCGCCACCGCCGACGCCTACAAGCAGCTCCGGCTCAAATTCAGTCCCTTTAATAACATCGTTGACAGTGTAAACAGGCTGAATACTCCATTCATGCAGCATTTCGTTAATCGTAGCTTCAATAACAGACACTGCCGCTTCGACAACCTGCCTGGCAACCTCAGCCGCTGTCTCACCCATCAGGCACAGCTGCTGCATCCCCCTATGAGCCGCCGCCTTATCACCAAAACCAACCCGCCCAGCTACTATCAAAGCATCTGACAAAGTCGGTTCACAGCCTCCCACTGCCATCGCCGGACCAATACGTTCAGGGCCAACCTCAAAACCGGTTTCTGTCCGACGGATACGGCTATCACCGCCAATGCCAACGCTTCGCATATGGAACGAACGTACAGCTGTCGGATAGCCGGCAACTTTAGCTCCATGTCTGGCTAGCAAAGGCAGTCCATTTTCCCAAAAAGCAATATCAGTAGTCGTCCCACCTACATCCAGCGAAATACTTTTCACCTGCGGTGCGCCCAGGGCCTCTATACCCAAAACGCTGGCTGCCGGTCCTGTAAAAATAGTTTCCACAGGCTGTTTCAGCGCTATATCTAACGGCAAAGTTCCCCCGTCAGCCTTTAACACATGTACCGGTGCAGTAATATTGCGTTCCTTCAGGCTGTCTTGTACCTGACGGCAAAAATTTTTAAAGGTTTTATAAACAGCAGCTGCAAAATAAGCAGAATTAGTACGCCGCACAAAATTCAATTCGCCTGATAACTCCGAACCGAGAAAAATTTTCTCATAACCGCAATCTTTCAGTTCCCCTGCAAGTGCATATTCATTTTCAGGATTACGTACCGAAAATTTTCCGGACACAGCCGCCATTTTGTTTTTTGCCTTAGACAGTAAGCCCTGATGCTTCTGCCAGTCAATACGAGCTGTTATTTTACCGCGATGATCGACATAGCCGCTCACATAATAAGGCTCTACAGGAAAGCTCTTACTAACATTCATTCCCGGTCCTGTCATCACAGCCAAAAATACCGGATCAGTTCGGCCTTCTGTTAAAGCGTTAGTTACGATTGTGCTGGAAATCACTACCCGTTCAATATTATAAACTTCCTGCTCCTGCAAAACCTCATCCAGAGCTTCTAAAATACCTTGCAATACTGCTTCATGTGTTGTTCTGCATTTAGCCTGCGCTATTATTGTACCTCCCCCTATCAGCACGGCATCTGTAAATGTCCCGCCGACGTCAATTCCCAGTAGCATATCCTCACCCCGCTTTTCCGTACATTCATTAACATTTTATAATTCCATATCCATACTGAAAAAACCTGCCAAAAAGAAAAATTATTCCAAAAAGAAAAACCGCCTTCCGGCGGTTTTAATTGAATTTTTATATTATGCCAGCAAAGCCTGCAGCTCATCTTTATGCAAAGTAATAATTTTTTTGACAGTATAGAGCGCAGTTCGTCCACGGCAATCCAGAAACAGCGCAATGTCCACATCCGGCATGCCTTCGACAGCCTGCTTCAAAGTAACGCCATGTTCCGGCACCAGCTCAAATTTTACAACCATCGTCTTCTTTACACCAGGTCCAAGCAGCATTGCTTCGAAATAGTCATCTTCACGCGGCGCTTCTTTTAAATTGACGCGTCCGCGCAGCTGGGCATCAGCATATTGTTCCTGCGGCAGATACACACGGATAAATGCATCCAAGATAATGCCTTCTTCTTTGCCATCGTTATGCATCGGCAGCTCAATTTCAAACTCCAGCTTATTTTCGCTGCGTTTAATCAGTCTGGCTTTAGTACGCTGAGTAACTTCAAAAAACATTTCTTCCTTGCCCTGAAGCAAGATATATATTCCGATTACAACAACTGCCAATAAAATCAGTGCTGCAATAACTTTTAAAATGAAAAACATTTTTTAGCCTCCTTAGCGTGCCCTGCGATAGTTTTTTATAACAACGACCGGTGTTTTCTGACTGCCATTACCAAAAGGATTATCAATCAAAATCTGTGCCACTTCATCAGCATTAACACCCTTGGAAACCCCCAGAACACAGGAACGCTTCAAATCGTTAACATCCGCTACTGCCGCTCCAAAAGCACCTGTGCCGCTGGTAATTTCCTCGGCTACTTTACTGGGGTTATGCGGTCCGTACACAATATGCTTGTCATATGGAGGCATCGTACCCGTAACGTCATCGATCAAACGTGCCTGTTCTCCTGCCATACGATAAAATACACCGGAAACGCCCACGCATTTTGCCGCAAAGCCACAGATAACAGCAATCAAAACCCTCATTCCGCCTTCAGCATCGATCAGAGCCTGCATACTATGCCAGCCAGAGATACTGCCCTTGGACGGAAATAAACGGCACAAAACCTTTGCCAGCAAACCTGGCTTAAAATCCTCACTGCGTTTGGCCCCGCCCTGTGTAATAGCCACAACGCTTTCAGCAACACAAACTACATCATCAGGTCCTATCTTATCTCCGCCATATTCAACAATGGCTTCTACGATATCGTCGTGATGGGTCAGGATACGTGTCGGAACCGGCACGATTTCAAATTTTGTTTCCATCTTCTCACTCCTTGGCTGTTTCCTGCTGAAACAGCGCATTGATTTTATCAAAATAACAGGCATCTAAACGAATAATCTTTCCCTGTTGGTTGGTAAATAAATTACGGGTCCTGCCTTCAACCAGCACCACGCCATCAGCAAGCCGTATCACCTTGTAAGCAAAATCCATTTTAGCCCGGCTGAATTCAGTCATTATCGTCTGTACTTCAAACTCATCATCAAAAGTACAGGAATTTTTATATTTCACATACACTTCTGTAATCGGAAAAATAACACCGTGTGCCATTAAATCCAGTAATTCAACACCTGCGGCACGCAGATAAGCCACACGACCCATTTCAAACCAGCGCAGATAATTGGCATGATGCACCACGCCCATCATATCTGTTTCTACAAAACGCACCCGGTCACGGATAGCAATCATTTCGGCTTTCTCCTTTACTTACTTTCTTCAAACAAAACTAATTTATATTATACCACTTTTTACCATCAGGCTTCAACCAAAGTCAAAATTCTGCTTACAGCCTCTTTCACTAACGAAGCCAGTGACTTAGGCTCCACGCCAACTATTTCAAAATGATTTTGGCTCACGGGCAAAAGAACTTTTTTAGCAGCAGCGCTGCCGACTGCTTCCGCAATACGTGGAGTGATTTCACCCATCATAGCATTGGGTATGATGATGCCGATAGGGCCGACGATCAAATCTGCTGCAGCCGCTGAAATACAGATCGCATTTTCTCCTGTGGCTCCGCGTTTGACTCCTGCTTTGAGCATTGCTGCCGTTGCCAAAGCATTAGTTCCCAACCCGATAAGCTCAACCTGTTCCGGAAGCTTGCCGGTCAATTGGCTTACGACCTGTGCGGCAAGTCCGCCGCCCATTCCATCTATCACAGCGATACGCATAATCTTCTCCTCACTTACGTCTTATATTTGCTTAATATTATAACAAAATATCTCTTTAATGAAAAATTTTCATAAATTTTACTTTGAAACACGAATTTCATCAGCTGAAAACATTGAAATTATTACTTTAATAGTCGATAATTATAATATAAGATTAAATTTTTCATTATTAAGGAAGTGAACATCATAGATACTTTACAGGAACTTTATGCTAAAAAGGGCTTTATCTGCGATATGGACGGCGTCATCTATCACGGGAACCGTTTACTGCCCGGAGTAAAAGAATTTGTCGACTGGCTTTATAAAGAAGAAAAAGAATTCCTATTCCTGACGAACTCCAGTGAGCGTTCTCCCAAAGAATTGCAGCAAAAATTAGCGCGAATGGGACTTGACGTTGATGAAAGCCATTTTTATACCAGCGCTTTGGCTACTGCTAAATTTCTGGCAAGCCAGTCTCCAAAATGCAGTGTTTATGTTATTGGCGCACCAGGACTTGTCAATGCTCTTTATGATGCCGGTATCACGATGAACGATACTAATCCTGACTACGTAGTTGTCGGCGAAACCCGCGCTTATAATTATGATATGATTTTAAAAGCTGTAAGCCTCCTACAAAAAGGTGCACGTTTAGTAGCTACAAACTCTGATCTGACGGGTCCCACTGAGACCGGTATCATTCCCGCCTGCCGTGCTTTGGTTGCTCCTATCGAACTTGCTACAGGAAAACAGGCGTACTTTGTAGGCAAGCCCAATCCTCTGATGATGCGTACCGGTCTGAGAATGCTTGGCGTCCATTCAGACGAAGCTGCCATGATAGGCGATCGTATGGACACAGATATAGTTGCAGGAATGGAAAGCGGCCTGACTACGGTCCTGGTACTTTCAGGTGTTACTGACCTTGAAAATATGCAGGTTTTTGCTTATCGTCCCCGTTATATTTTAAATGGTGTTGGTGATATCGTCCCCAAATAATATAGTAAAAGAAAAAGCTCCTGCAAAGCAGGAGCTTTTTTTATTGATTGACACGCTTTTGAAAATTACCAACAACAAAAACATTTTCTTCTATAATTATAAAAACTTCAGGATCGGCAGCCAAAAGCAGACGCCGCAGCTGCAGAAATTCACTTTTGGAAACTACGGTCATCAGAATTTCTCTTTCTTCATTTCTATATGCACCATAAGCATTCCATTTTGTAACGCCACGATTGACTTTTTCGAAGATTATCTTTTCCAATCCTTGCTTTTTCGTAATGATCAGCATCGTCAGCATTATATTCTGGAAATGTACCTTATCCAGCACATAATAAACGATACCCGTAAACAAAACTGAATAAATTGCCTGGGAAATACTGAAAATTACCGCACATGTCCCAAAAATAAAAATATTCAGCATCGCTGAAACCTTACCGACACTCAAATTTGAATGCTTCTGCATCAGTAAAAGTCCCAAAATTTCTTCACCGCCGCCGCTGCCGCCAGAAAGCAAAGTCATCCCGGCACCAATACCGCAGATCACACCGCCTGCTACACAGGCCGTCAAATGTTCGTCGACCAGTAAATGATCTGCAATCGGCACGACAGTCAAAAACAAGCTGTACCAGCAAACACAGTAAATGGTTTTAGCAAGAAATTCCTTCCCAAAACGTTTCACGGAAACCGCCAGCAACGGTATATTCAAAATAAAATATAAAATACCGGCGATATTGGTATTGCCAAAACTGATACCGAACCAGCTTTCCATGAAGTGTCGTATGAGCTGGGCAATACCTAAAAATCCCCCATTATACAGACCAACAGGCACTATAAACTGATTCAAACCTACAGAATAAATCAAAGAACCGATAACAATCAATAACGTCATTCGCGGCGTCAATAACAATCTGCAGTAGCTCATAAAGCTTTCCTCCGCCAATATTATCTAATGATTTGATTATATATAAAACGCAGAACTAAGTAAATCCCTTAGAAAAAATTTAATATTTATTTTACTGCACTTCCTGCTTCTTTATTATATTTTTTATTTCATCAACCCAGTATAAAACTTGCAAGAAGCTTGCCGTTATGCTATAATTCGCTATGGTGCATTGTGCACCAAACACTATGCGCCCGTAGCTCAGTGGATAGAGCATCGGCCTCCGGAGCCGTGTGCGGTGGTTCGATTCCACTCGGGCGTACCAATGTAAAAGACAGACGTAGACTTGTTCTGCGTCTTTTTTATTTTCTCGGGTGCAGTAAAACCGTGTGCCTTTGGGTGCAACGAGGGTGCAATTGCGTTTTACAATATAAAAAATAAGCTATCTACAACATAAAGTAGATAGCTTATTTTTTATACTTAATTTAGAAACTCCATCGTGCGCCTATATTCCATTGCCAGTCTTTTGTAAAATCACTTCCTGAGCTGCGTTCTACATCGAAATAAACATGGCTGTTTTTACCAGATGCAAAAGCCGCACCTACGCCATACTCAAACCAGGTATCGTTGAAACTGTCACTCACCTTCACGCGACCAGTACTATCGGTCATCGTAACATTATAGCTACCACCGAATTCATGTAGCAGGTTAGCTTTAGCATAGAAGATACCTTTGCTTCCGATTTCTTTACCAATATTGAAGCCAACACGTCCAACCGTACTTTTAATGCCACTTTGGTTTACTTCAATACCATTGCTGGCTGTGTAGCTGTCACCGCCTAAATAACCCAGTGTGAACTGTGCCTGCGGCTCAATATACCAGCCATTTTTTAAAGCATTTTTCCTTCCATATTCAGCACTCAATGCTACGCCGGTATTGTTAAAATCACCAGTGATCTTGTTACTGTTAGTGTCATACACTGTAAAATCGTTATCCATATTGCTGATTTTTAACACCAAATCCAGATAATGGCCCTTGCTGCCGATCTCGGTATTGTAGAAACTGATCGCCTTACTGCTGTTGTCTCCGCTACCTCTGCTGTAACTGCTGCTACCATCAGTATAGCTGATAGCTGCACCTTGATAACGGGTTTTATCTACTGTACGCTTGGCAACTTCGTCATAGCCCAACTCATATGCAGTATATTTATTGTCAAAACCAAACTTGCCACCACGACCAATCTTACTGCCCTTCACTCTGAACCAAGCACCTTTAGATTCTTCACCATTATGACGCAGTTCACCCATGCGCTGCAACAGCTTGTCATTTTCTGTACGCCAAGTATGGTAATTAAGTCCATTGGAAGCATTTATGATCTCCGTGCTGGTAGTAGGGTTCTCTATATTTGTAATTTTCTTCAGATACCAGTCCGTAGTATAGTTTCCGCTCGTATCAGCAGTTACCTGCTTATCAAGTTCATAACGCTTCCAATAGAGCGTTCCTTCTCCATCTTTCGCCAAGAAGGTACCATTGTTATTGTTTACTGTTGCCAACACAGTTCCCTCTGCACCATCAAGGTTCCCATGCCCAACTTCATTTAAATCTAGATACTGGCTGCCAGTAAACATTCCCTTCACATAAATCCTGTCACTGTTATCAACATTTGTGCTGGCATCTATGTCAAGTTTGAACATTCCATCAACACCTTGAAGGTCGTCTGTTTCAATTTTTTGGAACCCGGAAGCATAAGTCATGTCTATTAAAGCGCCGTTATTTAAAACCACATTTGTAACAGATGAATCACCTGTCATTTTCCATACAGATCCATTGATTGCGCGAATGTCTATTTTCCCTGATGCATTTCCTTGATTATTTGTTGCCGCGCCGATATAAACAGTTCCTTCCTGTTCCATTTTTAATTCAACAAACCCGTTATTCTGCGCTCCCAAATTACCCTTCAGCACTGATCCGGATTTGTTCAGGTTCCACAATATCCTGCCGCTATTATTAGCAAAACTGATGCCTTCACCCTTAACCAGTCCTCTTCCTGCTTGGTTAAGAGCAATCTCAGAACCATTCCCGTCGCTCCAGGCTGCCCAGCCTTTGATGCCGTCATTAGCATTGATATCTATGTTTCCTTCTGCCGTTACCTTACTCATGCCGCCTTCATAGCCGTCAGTAAACGCACGAATGGCAACCGCACTTTCCTGGATTGAAGAAGCGTTGATAATCAGCCCGTCATTAAAAGCAATATTTCTTATCCCGCCGGTCTTCGCAAAATTGTATATGCCATAAGCCCATGAGCTTTCACTTAAGGTTTTGATATCACCTTTACCGTTAACTGCAAGTGAGTTATGCCCTGCAGCTTCAGAGGTTCCATAAATACCGTAAGCATTTGAGCCCGAAGCAGCTTCTATACGAAGATCCTTTGCAACGGTAATGTCAGAAACACCCTCGTTTTTACTGTCCATTCTCAGTCCGTAACAAAACTTTGTTGAAGCAGCGGTAGCCGCAAGCTCATCACCAAAAACTATCTTCTGTCTGCTGTTATCGATGACATTAGTTGCCACGGAGACAGCATAATAATCTCCCTCAGAAGTTATATCAGCAGCGCCCTGTATATTTACATTCTGACTACCGACCCCTTCATTCATCTTGAAAGCGTTAAATTTAAGAGCCTCAGCATAGTTTTGCCCACCTTTTTGTACTGTCCTGATTTTTAAAGCCGTACCCTTTTCCGTTTCGAATGATTGTGTTCCCCCGGCCGCCTGGGAAATAACCCCCCATGCACGCCCACCATGCAGTGATTCAACATTTATCGAAGTATCTCCTTTTAACAGTAACAGGCTACCTTTGCCATTTTCTTTCTGATCCTCATACCTGATACCGTAAATATGTTTATTTTGAGTATCCACGCTACCGGAAATATCAAGTTTTTTATTGAATACGACTTCATTCCTGCCACCGGAAAAACTGCTCATCGAAATTCCTTCCACAGAGGAAGGATTCCAGCCGCTTCCGGTAGTTTCCGTCTTATTCACAACTTTAATATTTACATCATCATTAAAATTAGCTTTAGTAATAGCACCTGCCCCAGGTACAGTACCATCTGTCGCATGAGCCGTAATATCTAGCGCTGCGCCTAGAGATTCTCCACCAGTATTTTGGGAAACAGAAGTTTCCATATCAACATTAAGTTTTGTATCAAAAGTCAACTCTGTCGTCTGACTGGTCGTAGTTCCGCCCGTGGAAGAATAGGCATATACCCCATATAACCAGCTGTGTGTCATGCCAGGTTTTGGACGAACTATTAAATTAAGAGTTCCTGGGGAAATAATTTTTGCAACGCCACCCTTATCCGCAGAGATAACGGACGGTTCTGGAGCTGCAGCTGTACCATTACCACCAAGGATCGTTCCATCTGCGTAATTCATCTCCCCATTGGCAATAACAACATGCCAGTTGTTTTCAGTTGGTGTCTGCCAGTCATAGCCAGACGCATAACTCAAACTATTAACAGCAATCAGACCAGATAAAATAACAAGTTTCTTTCTCAAAGTAACCCCTCCTTCAATTTTTTTTACTTAATGTTTAATTTATTACTTACAAGTTATTAGAATAAAATAAACCCGAACTACTTCTTGACCTTTATGCCTTAACCAACATATTCCATCTACCTCCATCACCTTTTTTCTTTTGGATTGGGCCGCTGTTTATAACAGCTGTAGCTACAATAATACTGCCGTCTGCGTTTAACTAAAGCTGTATATACATGGTAAGCTTTATTACAACCAAACTCCTTACCACAAATCGGGCACGTCATTACCAATCCGCCTAAATGCCCACATTTATCCCTTTCACTTGATTCTTCAAATCCTTCTAACTTCATTATTTTCATTCCTTACTTCGTCATAATGCCTGAACCAAGAACATTTTTAGAGCTTTATTTTGATGCTCATGCCATCTTTTACTCGTATTTTCTAAAAATAAATATGTTTCTTTTCCCAGCATATCTCACCTCTTACTTGTTTATGTCCAATACATCTTTAATCATTGTTGCTTTCAACATGTTTTCCAAACTACTTTGCATCATGGAATAAAATTTTCTTAACGAGCAGTTTTGTGTTTCAAAGCATTTACAGTAATCATTTCCTTCCAAATAACGGTTTATCTTCACCGTCGCTTCCATAACTTTGAAAATTTCATACATGGATATCTCTTCAACCCTCTTGTCCAATATAAAACCGCCTTTAGCACCCACGATTCTTTGGATAATCCCTGCTGCAATTAGTTTATTAGTAATTTTAAAAATATAGCTCTTAGGAATCCCCATTGCCATAGCGATATCTTTGGAAGTAGTGACTTTGTTTTGTATAGCCAGATACAAAACTATTCTTATCGCATAATCGGTAGTAACATTTATTTGCATATTCACCCCCATTAAACCAGACCAGTAAAGTCCGCTTTCTTTTTGTAAAAAT
>ULRQ01055184.1_pt1 | contig 31970 bp, 27 predicted proteins | sample 1955491 | NCBI WGS metagenome assembly ULRQ01 (sample SAMEA4835684, study PRJEB28245) | human gut metagenome | biome: gut microbiome; material: fecal sample | place: Denmark | collected 2008 | reverse complement strand
AGGTTCGGGATAAGATAATCACCCTCCTGACGGTAAGTGCCTCCCATTTCCTCAAATAGAGATTTCATAAGAATCAGCTCCTTTTTGTGTTGATTTTTAGCAATTATAAGGATTTTTCTACTCCTTTCCTACAACTGCTGTTCCATTCACCACAAATGAGCCGCAGTCATATGTATTAGGTGGGAGAAACCACCCTCTACATAGTAACTCTTGATTTTGGAAAATGATGGATATGTATGTAACGCAGCGATATATGAATGAAAAAACAGCACCCCAACCAGGGTGCTGTTTATATATTATTTCAGCAGGTTGAAGCCCATGATAACGGCGCCCAGCAGCACAAGGACAATGCCGGTGGCGCGGTTCAGGGTCTTCGGCGCGGCTTTGTTGGCAAATACCGCTGCGATCCGCGCCCAGATCAGCGTGAACACCACGCACAGGGCAAGCACTGTCCAGTCCGGTGCGCCGCCGATGGTAAAGTGGGAGATAGCACCGGTCAGCGCGGTGAAGGTCATGATGAACACACTGGTGCCCACGGCGGTTTTCAGCTCGTAGCCCAGCACGCTGGTCAGGATTAGCAGCATCATCATGCCGCCGCCCGCGCCCACGAAGCCGCAGATAAAGCCGATCAGAATGCCGCACACAACGGACTGAACGGCGCGCTTCTTGGCGGATACGCCCTGCATGGCCTCCTTGGTGGTCATAACGGGGCGGACGATGAACTTGACGCCCAGCAGGAAGGTCATGAATACGGAGAAGCCTCCCATGGTGTGGGAGGGGAGAAGACTGGCAATATAGCTGCCCACCACGGTGAACAGAAGCACCGCCGCCATCATGATAAGGCCGTTGCGCACGTCCAGATTCCTGTTTTTATGATAGGTGTAGGCGGAGACGGCGCTGGCCAGCACGTCCGATGCCAGCGCGATGCCCACGGCCATATAGGGATCCATGCCCAGAAATGTAATGAGCATGGGGCTGATGACCGCCGCGGCGCTCATGCCGGCAAAGCCGGTGCCCAGACCGGCGCCCATGCCGGCGAAGAACGTGACGGCCAGTATAGTGATGAATTTCATACAGTATTTCTCCAAAGCGCGCCCCCGGCTATGCCGGGGGCGTGCTGCTTTTATTTATTCAGTATCTCCATGAACTGCTCGCCGGTGATGGTCTCCTTCTCATACAGGAAGCTGGCCAGCTCATCCAGCTTGGCGCGGTTGTCGGCGAGGATCTTCAGCGCCTTCTCGTGCTGCTGCTTCACCAGCGCCACCACCTGCCGGTCGATCTCCGTCTGGGTGTCGGCGGAGCAGGCCAGCGACGCGTCGCCGCCCAGATACTGGTTGGTGACAGTCTCCAGCGCCACCATGTCGAAGTCCTTGCTCATGCCGTAGCGGGTGATCATGGCGCGTGCCAGCTTGGTGGCCTGCTCGATGTCGTTGGAGGCGCCGGTGGTGATGGAGCCGAACACCGTCTCCTCGGCGGCGCGGCCGCCGGTGAGGGTGGCGATCTTGTTCTCCATCTCCTCCTGGGTCATCAGGTAGTGGTTGCCCTCCTCCACCTGCATGGTGTAGCCCAGCGCGCCGGAGGTGCGGGGCACAATGGTGATCTTCTGCACCGGGGCGGAGTGGCTTTGCAGCGCTGCCACCAGCGCGTGGCCGATCTCGTGGTAGGACACGATCTTCTTCTCGTGGTCGGTCATGATGGCGTTCTTCTTCTGATAGCCCGCGATGACCACCTCGATGCTCTCCTCCAGATCGGCCTGGGTCGCAAAGCGCCTGCCGTCCCGGACGGCGCGCAGCGCCGCCTCGTTGACGATGTTGGCCAGCTCCGCGCCGGAGGCGCCGGAGGCCATCCGCGCCACCTTGTTGAAATCCACATCCTCGGCGATCTTGATCTTTTTGGCGTGTACCTTCAATATGGCCTCACGCCCCAGCAGGTCGGGCAGCTCCACCGGCACCCGCCGGTCGAAGCGCCCCGGACGGGTCAGCGCCGGGTCGAGGGACTCCGGGCGGTTGGTGGCCGCCAGAATGATAACGCCGTTGCTGCTGTCGAAGCCGTCCATCTCGGTGAGCAGCTGGTTCAGGGTCTGCTCCCGCTCGTCGTTGCCGCCGTACTGGCCGCCGCTGCGCTTCTGGCCGATGGCGTCGATCTCGTCGATGAACACGATGCAGGGCGCCTTCTCCTTGGCCTGGCTGAACAGATCGCGCACCTTGGAGGCGCCCATGCCCACGAACATCTCCACGAACTCCGAGCCGGACATGGAGAAGAAGGGCACGTTGGCTTCGCCGGCCACGGCCTTGGCCAGCATGGTCTTGCCGGTACCCGGAGGGCCCACCAGCAGGATGCCCTTGGGCATGGAGGCGCCGATCTCCTTGTACTTGCTGGGGTCGTGGAGGTAGTTGACCACCTCCTGCAGATTCTCCTTGGCCTCGTCCTCGCCGGCCACATCGTCAAACTTAATGCCCTCGGCAGATTTGACGTAGATCTTGGCGTCGGAGCGGCCCATGTTGAACATCATGGAGTTGCTTCCGCCGCCCATCTTCTTCATCAGACTGCGGGAAACCAGCTGCCCGATGGCGATGAAGAGCACCAGCGGCAGCACCCAGCCCAGAATATCCGTCAGCAGGGAGGTCTGCTCGATCTCCTCGCCGGTGGTGGAGATGCCCGCGTCCAGCAGGCGCTGCACCATGCCGTCGTCGGGCACGATGGCCGTCTTGTAGATGGTCTTTTCGTCCTTGTCGGTGAACAGGATGCGGTTGCTCTGCTGCTGGATCTCCACCTTGCCGATCTCCTTATTCTCGGTCATGGAGACAAAGGTGTTGTAATCCACCTCCTGGATCTGGTGCTCCGCCAGCCACGGCATGGCCAGCATGTTGAACAGCACCACCAGCAGGATAGCCGCCAGATAGTAGTAAATAAGCGGTTTCTTGGGGGACTTGACCTCGTTCATGAAAAAGCCTCCTCTGTGCACTTTGTTGAATAAGTTACCCTACCACATTTTGCCCAAAGTGTCTATAAGCAGATGCGCCGGAACTGCAAAAAACCCCGTCCCACTTCTGCGGGACGGGGATGAAATTAACATATCCGCCACAATTATAGGGTGGCGAAACGAGCCTTTTACGGCGTATGTTTTCTTATGCCAGGCGGCCTAACAGTCGGCTTCCGCTGCGGCGCAGCCACCGGCGCAGCAGGACAGCCAGCGCCGCCGTCAGCACCGACCACGCCAGCAGATACCACGCCGCGCCCATATCGGCGCCGACCACGAAGTACAGCGCGGCGATGGCGGCGGCGTACAGCCACCCGGCCAGCATCACCAGCAGCACCGCGATACGCTGCTTGATGACCGTGATCTCGTTTGTCCAGACCAGATTGGGGCGCTTCAGATCCATCAGCAGGCCGAACTCCGCCGACAGCCACACGAACAGCAGCGGCAGCACCACCAGCAGCACGGCCTCCTGCAGAGCGGGACGGATAGCCAGCAGCACCAGCACGGAGGTGACCGCCATGGGGATGCCCGTCACCAGCAGCTGCACCAGCAGCTTGGCGCGGAGCAGCTGCCACGCCGTCACCGGCAGGGACTGCGCCAGCCACAGGTTCTTGCCCTCCAGCGACACGGAGGAGGCGGCTGTGTCGTTCATGGAGCCTATCAGACACAGGGCAGCGCACAGCATCACCGCCAGAAAGCCGGGCGCTTCGCCGCCGGCGATCTCATACACCACGGGCAGAAGCTCGCCGGCCTTCACCAGCAGCAAAACGCCCATAATGGGCAGCATCACCGTGCCCAGAGCGCAGTTGAGCATATAGTTGGGGCTGGAGGTGAAGCGGCCGAACTCCTTCCGCAGCAGGGCGGAGGACGCACCGGCGGCCTTGACCGCCTTTTCCCGGTACTCCGCCTTGGCGGTGGTGCCGGAGGCGGTGGCGATGCCGATAAACGTGCGGCTGAGCACCAGATAGGTCAGGGCGCACAGCGCCAGCGTCACGGCCATCACAAAGGCGATGGCCAGCCAGTCGCCCTCGCCCATGCGTCCCAGCAGATACAGGGGATAGGCCGCGCCCCGGACGGCGTCGCCCACCGCCGTCAGGTTGGCCAGCAGCTCATTCAGCAGGTCGGACGCCCGGAAGCAGACCATGTAGTACAGGCCGAAGAACACCAGCGCGATGAACACCGTCAGGAAGTTCTTGCGCTTGAGCTTGGCGGAGATCTTAGCCACCGCCCAGCCCAGCACGCAGGAGAGCACCAGCACGAACAGGGACACCGCCAGCACCAGCATCACGCCGCCCGCGATGGCGGACGGGGAGGCGTCGGCGGCGCACCAGTAGAAGATCACGGCGGGCAGCAGCACCACGCCGGAGAACATCAGCCCCATGAGATACACGCCCAGCAGCCGGGATGCCAGTATCGCCCGGATGGGGATGGGCATGCTCAGCAGCAGGTCGTTGTCCTTGGCCTGATACAGGGAGGAAAAGGTGTTGAACACGCTGCCGAACACGCCCAGCAGAATGGCAAGCCCGGCAAACAGCGTGAAATACAGCCACCCCATGCCGGAGGCCACCAGCGGCTGGCAGAGGCTCCACGCCAGCAGCACGAACATGCCGCCGACGAAGCCTATCATCAGCACCGCGTACAGGACGAAGAACAGAATGGTGGAGGCCCTGGAGCGGGGTCTGTTCTTTTTTGCGTCGTAGAAGTAGCTGCGGAATATCTCAAACAGCTGCTTTTTCAGGAGGACATTGACCATTACGCATCCTCCTCCAGCTCCAGAAATACCTCTTCCAGAGAGTCGTCGCCCTTGACCTCCTCCATGGTGCCGGAGCGGATGAGCCTGCCGCCCTTGATGATGGCCACCTTGTCGCACAGCTTTTCCGCCACCTCCAGCACGTGGGTGGAGAAGAAGATAGCGCCGCCGTTGTCGCACACCTGCCGCATCATGCCCTTTAGGGTGTGGGCGGCCTTGGGGTCAAGCCCCACGAAGGGCTCATCCATAACGATGAGCCGGGGGTCGTGGAGCCACGCGGCGATGATGGCCAGCTTCTGCTTCATGCCGTGGGAGTAGGCGGCGATGGGCTGCGCCAGATCGCCGGTCAGCTCGAAGGTGTCCGCATAGGTGCGGATGCGCTCCCGCCGGGTCTGGGCGTCCACGCCGAACACGTCGGCGATGAAGTTCAGGTACTTGATGCCCGTCATGTAGTCGTACAGGTCGGGGTTGTCGGGGATATAGGCCAGCAGCCGCTTGCAGGCCAGCGGGTCGGTCTTGATGGACTTGCCGCCGATGGTGATCTCGCCCTGATCGAATTGCAGGATGCCCACCACGGATTTCAGGGTGGTGGTCTTGCCTGCGCCGTTGTGTCCGATAAAGCCGTAGATCTCGCCGGGGGCGATGTGCAGCGTCAGGTCGTCCACGGCCTTCTTCTCGCCGTAGGTCTTGGTCAGATGTTGAATGTCCAGCATGAGGGTTCCTCCTTATTTTCTCTCCGCTATCTCTATAACAATGCCCCGTTGGGGCGTGATTCAGCCGCGGCTGCGGCTGATGATGCGAACGATGCCCATAACGGCGGCATACAGCACGCCCGCCACCGCCCAGATGATCCAGCTGTACTGGGGCTGGCCGTTGCCATTGGGGCCGTAGGTGTACAGCAGGAACGCGGCTGTGGCCGCCAGCCAGTAGATCATGGTGACGGTGCCGCGCAGCTTGTGGTGCTTTTTCTGGGGACGGGTGTAGTCGCCCTCCTCCAGCAGCTGCTCCATAGCGCCCTGATACACCCCGGTGGTGACCAGCGCCAGACAGCCGACAGCCACCAGCGCCAGCAGAGCGCACACCGCGCCCACATACAGCAGGTCAGCGCCGTCGATGCACATGACGGCGAACAGCGGCACCGCCGCCAGCACGCACAGCACCACGCCCACGGTGGTGAGCCGGGTGTTGGTGTCCTTATACTCCTGCTGCCGTTGGTGCACCATACCGTCTACGCCGTATTCCGTCTCAAACGGCTCCTCCTCCAGGAATTTGAACTCCCGCACCTGCGCGGCGGTGCGCAGGAAGAGGCTCACGGCCACGGCCACCAGCACCAGCAGCACGCACAGGCCGATGCCTGCGGCGGCGTTTCCGGAGATACCGAAGCGGCCGCTCTCGCTGAGGGCGGACAGCAGAAGCAGCGTTACCGGCGATACGATGCACAGCGCCGTGGCCGCGGCGACCTTCGGCGCGGCGGCCTTGCGCAGGGCGAGGTAGGCGGATGCCTGCCCCATGGTGACGCGGCGCAGGGGCGGGTCGTTGTCCTCCGCCGCGGCGCAGGGCGCATCCTCCTCCAGCTCGTCCTTCAGCAGATAGTCGGTGGTAACGCCGAACAGACGGCTCATGGACACCACCTTATCCATATCGGGCACCGACTGAGCGCCCTCCCACTTGGAAACGGACTGGCGGGTGACGCCCAGCTTCTCCGCCAGCTCCTCCTGGCTCCAGCCTGCCCTCTTGCGCAGGGATACGATCTTGTCAGCAATGATCATGACAGCTCCTCCTTCATGTCTGCGGCGTATTGCCGCGTGTTTTGTATGGCGCTATCATACGGTTTCCGGCGGCTGCGGTCTATAAACCGGGCTGGGAAATCTGTCAACCGGCGGTTGCGTTTCCGGATTTTTGGGCAGATCAGCACGTTTGCATGGACATTTTAGCCAAAAACACCGCCGGTGTCAACTTACAGTTATGCAGCATTCTTTAAGATTTATGTAAAATATGTAATACGTAAAAGGAGCCGTCTCGGTGAGACGGCTCTCTGGCTCTTACGTTATTCCTCTGTGAAGTGTACGTGGTTGAAGATGTGATCCTGACAGAAGCAGTGGTACCCGGCGCACTTGCTGCAATACCGGAACTGCATATCGGGATAGTCGGTGTCGGTCTTGCCGCAGACGGCGCACTTATGGTGATAGCCCTGCTGCGTCTGCTGGCGGGCTTGCTGCTGCTGTGCCTGCCGGAACTGCACGGTCTTGCGGGAGGCCTGGTACTGGGTGCGCTGGCGGAGATAGTGCACCTCCGGCCAGATGAACACGGCGAAGTTCAGCAGCGCCACGATGGGCAGCACCACGCCGCCCCAGTTGTGCTGACCGATGGCGCTGATGATGTCAAAGGCGAACAGCGCGCCGTCCAGATACGCCAGCCACTTCATCTTCACCGGGATGATGAAGAACAGCAGCACCTGCGCGTTGGGGAACAGGACGGCGAAGGCGAAGAACATGGACAGGTTGACATAATTCGTGCCCGCCACGGTCAGATAGTAGTTGCCGGTGATAAGGCTGGCCAGAACCGCGCCCAGCACCGTCAGCAGCATGCCGCTGATGTAGTACAGGTTGAACTTGGCCGTGCCCCACTGCCGCTCCAGCGTGGAGCCGATCCAGTAGTAGAAATACAGACTGATCAGCAGGGAGAAGGGAGAGGAGTAGGCCGGAACGAATACGAACGTCACCAGCCGCCACACCTCGCCCCGCAGCAGTGCGTGGAGGTTGAAGGTCAGGAAATTCAGCGCGTTGACATCGTTGGACTGGGTCAGCAGCATCAGCACATACACCGCCACGTTGCCCGCCACGATCACGCGCATCAGGTTGGAGATGCCGAACCGGGGATGGGCGGCGCAGAACCGCTGCACCCCGTCATAGATCTTTTTCAAGGGGAGTGTCCTCCTGTTGTGATAGAAATTATGAACAGTATACCGCATGAGCGGGCAAAAGTCATGTCATTTTTTTGAACATTACCGCAGCAGTGCCTGCATATCCTCCGGCAGGGGCGCGGTAACGTCGATGCTTGAGCCGGTAAGAGGGTGGCGCATGACCAGATGGTAGCTGTGCAGCGCCGGGCGGTGGGCGGCGGTCTGGATGGACTGCCCCAGGGCGGAGGCACCAAAGACGCAGACAGTGCGTTTTCGCTGGGGTGGCAGGACGGGCTCCCACGAGGCGCGCGCCTTGGCAGGCAGACGCTTGGAGCCGTCCGCCTCCACCAACACGAAGTCCGCCGCGTGCTGCCAGCCGGGGAAGTCCGGCGCGGTCAGCTTGCCCTCCGGGGTGAACGACCCGGCGCAGACGATGGGACTGCGGGCGGACGCTGGCGGCTTACCGCCGGGGCGCGGCGCTGCTGTGACAGCAACGACCGGCGTGAGCCGGTCGTTGCTTTATTAGATCATCCAGTAGGGAGGCTGAGGAGTTTGCCCCTCGGGTAGGGGAATGACCACGTCTGTCCGCACGTCGCCGTACAGCGTCTTGTGCTGCGCCATGATATTTTCCAACGGTTCGACAGTGCCACACAGCAGCGCCTGCCAGACCATGCCGCAGGTGGACATGATATAGGCGGGAGTGAACCCATTGCGAATATAAAACTGGATACGCCGCAGACGCAGTGCGTTTTCCGCGTCACTGCCTCCTGGCACAGGAAACTCCGCCTCCGCTACCAGAGGCCGTCCCTGCTGCTCCAGCCGCAAAAGCATATCACTGCCCAGCCCTTCATTACGACGAGCGCGTGTGGTTCCCAGATAGTCCAGCAGTACCAGTGGTATTGTCGCATTTTTCCACAGGGCGGCGTAACTCAGCAGCTCATCTTCGTCAAACAGTCCCCATACCTCGTAACGTCCTTCCTCCAGCAGACGGAGAATATCGGGCAGAGGCTTGCGTTCCTGCGGGACAAAAGCCTCGGATAGCTGGTCGTGATACCAGCGGGGGTATTCCTTTGCGGTTAACAGGCGAAAATTCATAGACGTTCCTCCTTCAACAGTCGCTGCATATCCTCCGGCAGGGGCGCGGTAACGTCGATGCTTGAGCCGGTAAGAGGGTGGCGCATGACCAGATGATAGCTGTGCAGCGCCGGGCGGGCGATCAGCGCCCGATCCTCGGTGCCGTAGAGCCAGTCGCCGGTGAGGGGATGGCCGATGGCGGCCAGATGCACCCGCAGCTGGTGGGTGCGCCCGGTGGTGGGAGTCAGCCGCAGCAGGGCGCGTCCGTTGGCCGAAGCCAGCACCTCATAATGGGTGTGGGCGGGCAGCCCCTGCGGATCGGGACAGCGCTTCAGCAGCGACCCCTCCGCCCGTCCCAGCGGCAGGTCGATGTCGCCCTCGCCGGGCACCGGCACGCCCTCGCACACGGCGCGGTAATCCCGCTGAAAGGCGTCTGTGTGGAGCTGCGCCATGCACAGGGCGTGGATATAGCCGGTCTTGGCGGCGGCCATAACGCCGGTGGTGCCCCGGTCAAGGCGGTTGACGGCGTGGAAGCAGTCGGTGCGCAGATAGTGCGCCACAGCGCCGGCTACGGTGACAGGCTCCTCCGTCAGTGCGGCGGGGTGCATGGCAATACCGGCGGGCTTGTTGATCAGCAGCAGATCCTCATCCTCGTACAGGATATCCAGCGGATAGTCCACCGGCTGGATGTGGGGGTTCTCGCCGGGCAGGTCGGACACATCGGCGGCCAGCAGGTCGCCGGGGCGGGGCACGAACCGCACGGTGACGGGTGCACCGTTGACCGTGATGGCGCCCCGGAACTTCAGCCGGCTGAGGAAGCCGCCGGAGATGTGCCACAGGCGTCCCAGCAGCTGCCGGACGGTCTGCCCGCTGTCGGCCTCGGTGACGGTATGGGTCAGAATTCGCATGGCACACCTCCTGTGAAAATCAGTATAGCACATTTTCCGCGGATGTGGTATACTTACCTCACAAAAACCGTGAAAGTGAGGACTTTTTATGGCTTCCAAGGTATACTTTGCCGACCTGCGGGCGGATATGCATGAAAATCTGCAGCAGAAGCTGACGCGGCTCATGAAGACCGCCGGCATGGGCGACATTGATTTTCAGGACAAGTTCGTGGCCATCAAGCTGCATTTCGGTGAGCCGGGCAACCTGGCCTTCCTGCGCCCCAACTGGGCGCGGACGGTGGCGGACTTCGTGAAGGAGCGGGGCGGCAAGCCGTTCCTGACGGACTGCAACACCCTGTATGTGGGCGGGCGGAAGAACGCGCTGGATCACATGGACAGCGCCATGCTCAACGGCTTCAACCCCATGACCACCGGCTGCCAGATCATCATTGCCGACGGTCTGAAGGGCAGCGACGAGGTGGAGGTGCCCGTGGCGGGCGGCGAGTATGTGAAGAATGCCAAGATCGGCCGCGCCGTCATGGACGCGGATGTGTTCATCTCCCTGACCCATTTCAAGGGGCACGAGACGGCGGGCTTCGGCGGCTGCCTGAAGAACATCGGCATGGGCTGCGGCAGCCGCGCCGGTAAGATGGAGCAGCACAACGCGGGCAAGCCCCATGTGGCGGAGAAATACTGCATCGGCTGCGGCCAGTGCCGCAGGGTCTGCGCCCACGGCGCGCCCATCATCGAAAACGGCAAGGCGCACATCGACCACAACAAATGCGTGGGCTGCGGCCGCTGCATCGCCGTCTGTCCCAAGGACGCGGTGCAGATCAACTGGGACGAGAGCACCACCAACCTGAACTACAAGATCGCAGAGTACACCAAGGCAGTGGTGGACGGACGCCCCTGCTTCCACATCTCGCTGGTCATCGACGTGTCGCCCACCTGCGACTGCCGTCCCGAGAACGACATGGCCATCGTGCCCAACGTGGGCATGTTCGCCTCCTTCGACCCGGTGGCGCTGGACATGGCCTGCGTGGACGCGGTGAACGCCCAGACGCCCCTGCGCGGCTCCGCCGCCGACGGCGACCCCTGCGGCCACGACCACTTTCAGCGGCTCCACCCGGACACCAACTGGCGCAGCTGTCTGGAGCACGGCGAGAAGATCGGCATCGGCACCCGCGACTACGAGCTGGTCAAGATATAAGCAAAAAACAAGCACCCGCCGGGTGCTTGTTTTTTGCTCATGGCGAGCTGCCCGCCTGCGGTAATGCGCGCGGCCTGTCCTTCCCGGCGGGAGCCATCTGCAAAGCCCGGAAAATTTTACGTTCTCCCTATGGAAACCTCTCCCGCGGCATGATATGATAAAGGCACTTCTGAGACAAAGGAGACTGGTTATGGATACTTCCATCAACTTCAATGAGAAAAAGGGCTTTATCTGCGATATGGACGGCGTCATCTACCACGGCAACCGTATCCTGCCGGGCGTTGCGGAGTTTATCCAGTGGCTCCACGACGAGGACAAGGAATATCTTTTCCTGACCAACAACAGCGGCTACACGCCCCGCGAGCTGAACCAGAAGCTGGCGCGCATGGGGCTGGACGTGCCGGAGGAGCACTTCTACACCAGCGCACTGGCAACAGCGGCGTTCCTGAAGGAGCAGGCGCCCGGCTGCTCCGTGTTCGCCATCGGCGAGGCGGGACTTCTCAACGCCCTCTACGATGCGGGCATCACCATGAACGACGTGAATCCCGATTACGTGGTGGTGGGCGAGGGACGCTCCTACTCGCTGGACACCCTGACCAAGGCCACCAATCTGGTGGTGGCCGGAGCGAAGCTCATCGGCGCCAACTCCGACGTGTCCGGCCCCATCGAGAGCGGCATCGCCCCGGCCTGCCGTGCGCTGATCGCCCCCATCGAAATGGCCACCGGCAAGCAGGCCTATTTCTGCGGCAAGCCCAATCCTCTGATGATGCGCACCGGCCTGCGGATGCTGCACTGCCACTCCGCCGAGGCGGTCATGGTGGGCGACCGTATGGACACCGACGTCATCTCCGGCATGGAGAGCGGCATGTCCACGGTGCTGGTGCTGTCCGGCGTGTCCACCCGCGAGACGCTGAAAACCTACGCCTATCGCCCCAGCATCGTGCTGGACGGCGTGGGCGACATCGCCGCCATCGCCCGCTCCGAAAAGCAATAAGCCCACAAGCCGCGCCGCCAGCGGCGCTGTCCTGCGGCACAGCTGGCTGCAAAAAAGGACTGACACGCATTTTCGCGTGTCAGTCCTGCTTTTTTTATGCCGTAGTGACGGCCGTTCCCGCGTCAGTCGTCCAGCTCCGCCTCATGCTTGAGGATCGCGCCGGTGGCGGCGTTGATCTCGTAGCTGTATTCCATATTGCCGGACTTGAACTCGACCTCGTAGACGAGCGTGCCGTCCTCGTCGTCCAGCTCGATCTCCATATCATATGCCTTGCCTTCGCTGACGCCCGCATGGTTCAGGGCAACGGACTTCGCCTTGGCGTAGCCGATATCGCCGGAGGCCGCAGGCTTGGAGGGCTGCACCACAGGTACCTCCGTCCCGTCCGCCGCCTCGCGCTTGCTCTCCAGGATCGCACCGGTGTAGGCATCGATCTTGTACTCGAATTCCTCACCGGTCTGGCTCTTGATCTCCACCTCATAGTGGGCGGGGGACTCGTCCAGCTCAGGATCGACTGCGCTGTACGCCATCTTCGCGGTGGATGCCTTGCCGAAGGCTGCCGCGGCGATGTCCATGGCCTTGTCCGTGCCGATGGGCATGGCGGGCGCACCCGCTTCGGCCAGATCCTTCAGCTCCTCCACCGAGAGCTTCGCCAGCGCGTCAAATTTCAAAGCGGGGTTCAGCGCAAGCACACGGTTCACCAGCGCCGCCTTACCGGTGGAAATGCTGTTTTCCCGCGCCTGCTGCGCCAGCCCTGCGTCCTGTGTAAGCGTCTGCGTCAGAACGGATGCCTTTGCTTCGCTGGTCTGCAAAACGCCGTCCACGGTACTCGTCAGCTCCCGCTGGAGCTTTTCCGCCCGCGCCGTGTCGTTGTCCTCCACCGAGATCATGATGGCGGAGGAAATGCTGTTCAGATAGCCGTTCCGCACCAGGCTGCCCACAATGGCGTTTACCGCCACGTCCAGCTTCGCACCCTTCAGATCTGCACCGTCGCCCATATCCGCAAGGATGGCCTTCGCATCCTCGTTGAGCGGTGTGCAGACCAGCACCTTTTCGCTCCTGCTGACCTTCAGCTCGATGCTGGGGTTTACGTCCAGCGACACCACGGACGCCACCGCGTGTGCCTGCTGATAGAATATCCCGCCGCCGCCCAGCAGCACCAGCGCAAGGCAGGCCGCCGCCAGCGTCGTCCACCGTTTCTTTGTCGTTTTCTTCGTCGTCATGGGGATCACCGTTCCTTTCCGCTCATCACAGCGGGAGAGAACGCCGTTCACGTCGTTTGGCGCGGTCTTTTCCACCGCCGAAGCCAGACGCTGCTCCATTTTTTCATTGGTCATCGGGCGTCATCTCCTTCCAGACAGCTTCGCATCTTCTTCAATGCTCTGTGATATTTCGACAGGACGGTAGGAAGCGGCAGCTCCAGCAGCGCCGCGATCTCCCGGTGCTTCATACCCGTGACCGCGTGGAGCAGCACGATGCGCCGCTCCTCGTCGCCAAGGCTTGCCAGCGCGTGCTGCAAGAGGACGCGCTCGTCCGCATCCAGTCCGCACTCCTGCGCGGGAATGGCGTCCCATTCCTCGTCCGAGAGTGCGGTGCGGCGTTCCTCGCGCCGCAGACGCATCAGGCACAGGCTGCGGCACACCGCCAGCAGCCAGCCCATGGGGGAACCGGTGGGGCGGTACTGCGCCGCGCAGTCCCACACCTGCACATAGACATCCTGCGTGAGATCCTGCGCATCGTGGGCGTTCCTGAGGTAGGACAGCGCAAGGCCGTACACCGCCGGGCGCGTGCGCCGGTACAGCTCCGCCAAGGCGTCGCGGTCATTCCCGGCAATGCACCGCAGCAGCCGCTGCAGCTCACGCCGCTCCTCTGCCGGCGCATATTCGGTTGTCATCAGCATACTGAGCATGGGCTTCTATCTCCTGTCATCCGTGTAATGCACGGAAAGGGCGTTTTATTGCATGCGGGCAAAATAAAATTTTACAGCCTGACCCCGCGCTTAGTATACCAGCCCAGGCGCCTTTCGTCGAGAAGAAAGTGCCGCGCGGCTCTTCACGCTGCTGTCTGCGCCCTCACTGCTCCGGCTGCCGCAGGAACAGCACGCCCAGCGTGCCCGGGCCGCAGTGAGAGGATACGGTGCACCCCGCCTGGGTGACGAATACCTCCTCGAAGGGTGCCAGCTCCCGCACCAGCGCCGTCAGCTCCCGCAGGGTGTCCTCTGGCACCTCGCCGGAGTAGGTGATGAAGGCGTGGTCGGTCACCACCGTTTTTCCCGCCAGCCGCTCCGCGATGTACTGGCGGTACACCTTGTCCATGGAGCCGCGGTACTTTTTGCACACCGCCAGCTTGCCCTCCCGCATCTCCAGACAGGGCTTCAGCTTCAGCATGTTGGCGCCCAGCGCCGCCACGCCGCTGCACCGGCCGCCCTTCCACATGTACTCCAGCGTGTCCAGCACGAAGCTGGTGTCGCTGTGGGGTGCCAGGCGGCGCAGCTCTGCCGCGATGTCCGCCGCCGCCATGCCGCCATCCCGCAGCTTGGCTCCCCGGAGGGCCAGCAGCCCGCCGCCGGTGGACAGCTGGCGGCTGTCCACCACATGGATCTGCCCCTGCTCCGCCAGCTCCTGCGCCGCCAGCACCGCGTTCTGGCAGGTGCAGGACAGCTCTGAGCTGATGTCGATATGCACGATGTCATATCCCTCCGCCAGGATCGGGGCAAAGAACGCCTTGAAGTCCTCCGGGCTGACCGCCGCGGTCTTGGGCAGGGTTCCGTTCCGGCGGTACTCGGCGTACAGCTCCGCCGAGGTGTACTGCCCGTTGTCGGGAAAGACCCGCTCTCCGCTCTGGATGGTCAGCGGTATGGTGCGGATCTGGAAGCGCTCCAGCAGCTGGGGCGTCAGGTCGCAGGTGCTGTCATAGGTGATGCAGACAGGTCTGGGCATAAGGGGTATTCCTCCTATTTGTTATGTATGGCACAGGAACAGTATACCGAAGAAACCTCAACGCAAGCTCAAAAACCTCTCGATTTTTGTGAGCGGGTGTGATAAAATCCAGAAAAACGCAAGGGAGGAATGGATATGTTCCGCATTCTGGTGGCCGAGGATGACGACAGCGCCCGTTTCCTGATGTGCGAGGTGCTGCGGCGCGCCGGCTACGAGCCCTGCCCCGCCCGGGACGGTGTGGAGGCGTTGGAGGTGATGGAGCACTACCAGTGCGATCTGGCGGTGGTGGACATCACCATGCCCCGGATGGACGGCATCACCTTCACCCGGACGCTGCGGGAGGGCAACTGCGACCTGCCGGTGCTGATGGTGACGGCGCGCGTGACCCAGGAGGACAAGCGCCGGGGCTTCCGGGCGGGGACGGACGACTACATGGTCAAGCCGGTGGACGAGGAGGAGATGCTCTGGCGCATTGAGGCGCTGCTGCGGCGGTATTGCAGCCGGGCGGATCGCCGCCTGACGGTGGGAGCCACGGTGCTGGATCGCGGCTCCCTGCAGGTCATCACGCCGCAGGGCACATGGCAGCTGGCCGCTAAGGAATTCCTACTGCTGTACAAGCTGCTGTCCTACCCCCGGACGCTTTTTACCAAGCGCCAGCTCATCGACGATATATGGGATCTGGACAGCGATGTGGATGAGCATACCGTGGAGGTCTACATCTCCCGGCTGCGGGAAAAATTCCGGGACAACCGGGACTTTGAGCTGCGGACGATCCGCGGCTTCGGTTATATGGGGATGCCCCGGGAGGATGAAGATGCGCAGAGCTAAGGTGAAAAAGGAGAACCCGCCCGTCCGGCTGCTGGGCACCATGTTCCTTCTGGTGCTGGGTCTGGTGGCGGTGTATGTTGTGCTGGCGCTGGGCATATTCGCGCTGGTGCAGCAGCTGGTGCATCTGGACAAAGCGAATTATACGCTGCTCTGGCCTATTCTCATCCTGACCATCAGCGCCATTCTGGGCGTTCTGCTGGCCGTGTTCATCTTCCGCGGGTATCTGGCGCCGCTTTCCCGGCTGATGCAGGCCACGCAGTCGGTGGCCTCCGGCGATTACTCCGTGCGGGTGGAGATGCGGGGCGCCCGGGGCGAGGTGGCGGAGTACATCCGCAGCTTCAACAAAATGGCAGAGGAGCTGTCCGGCGTGGCGCTGCTGCGCATGGACTTTGTGAACACCTTCTCCCATGAGTTCAAAACGCCCCTGATCTCCATCCGGGGCTTCGCCAAGCTGCTGCAGAACGACGATCTGACGCCGGAGCAGCGGCAGACCTATACAAACACCGTGGTGCAGCAGTCCGAAAGGCTGGCAGCCATGAGCACCCACATTCTGGAGCTGGCGCAGTATGAAAACACCGAGATCGTATCCGACAAAACGCTGTACAGCCTGGACGAGCAGCTGCGGCGGTGCGTCCGCCAGCAGGAGAGGGACTGGCTGCAAAAGGGGCTGACCGTGGAGGGCGACCTGGATCAGGTGGACTACTACGGCAACGAGGAGCTGGTGGAGCACATCTGGTCGAACCTCCTGTCCAACGCCATCCGCTTCACACCTTCCGGCGGTCAGATCACCGTGGTGCTGCGGCAGAGCGAGGGAGAGATCACTGTCTCCGTCTCCGACACGGGTATCGGCATGGACGAGGAGACGCAGCGGCACATTTTTGAAAAATTCTACCGCGCCGCCCCGTATCCGGATAGCCGGGGCAACGGTCTGGGACTGTCCATCGTGCGCCGGGTGGTGGCGCTGTGCGGCGGCCGGGTGGCGGTGTTCTCCCGCCCCGGCAACGGATCCACCTTCACCGTAACGCTGCCCGCAGCGGGGGAATGATCCGCGGCGCTGCGCCATGCAGGAGGTGCGCCTCCTGCATGGCGCTTTGCTTTTCCGCCTGATCGAATTTATGTCCGACCGGCAAACATACGGCTCCCGCAACGCGCATACGATGGACTATTCTCAAGGAGGAGGTCTGTTTATGTCAACCGATCAGCCGGCGCTCACCGTCACCCGCAACTTCCTTGGCCAGCAGACAGCGGAAGCGCTGGTTCTGGAGCTGATCCGCGCCCACACACAGGCGGCTTGACGGCTGCGGCAGTCCACGGAAAGGAGGGAGCGTATGGAGCAGCGACCGCTGCCCACCGCGCTGTACTGCCGCCTGTCCCGTGAGGACGGCGACCGGATGGAGAGCGACTCCATCGGCAACCAGCGGAAGCTGCTGGAGGCGTACATCCGGAACCACCCTGAGCTGGTCATGGCGGAATGCTACGCCGATGACGGCTATACCGGCACGAATTTTCAACGCCCCGCCTTTCAGCGGATGCTGCGGGACGTGGAAAGCGGGCACATCCGCTGCGTGCTGGTAAAGGATCTGTCCCGTTTCGGCCGCGACTACATCGAAACGGGCCGCTATCTGGAGCGTTGGCTGCCGGAGCACGGCGTGCGGTTCATCGCCGTCACGGATAACATCGACAGCGCCCGCGGCGCCTACGACATGATGATGCCGCTGAAAAACCTGTTCAACACCCAGTACGCCCGGGACATCTCCCAGAAGGTCAAAAGCGCCCTCCGCGCCAAGCAGCAGCGGGGCGAGTTCATCGGAGCCTTCGCCAGCTACGGCTACTGCAAAGACCCGCAAAACCACAATCGCCTGGTCATCGACCCGCCTGCGGCGGAGGTGGTGCGGCGCATCTTCACCCTGTTTGAAAACGGAACGGGCAAGCTCCGCATCGCCCGGCAGCTGAACGAGGAGGGCATCCCCTGCCCCAGCGAGTACAAGCGGCTCACCGGCGAAAAATACCGCAACAACCACCGGCTGGCGGCCACCACCTACTGGACATACGCCACCATCCACCGCATCCTGCAAAACGAGATGTACATCGGGAACATGGAGCAGGGGCGGGACGACCGCCTTCAGATGCACGGGAAAGCCAGACGGAAGGAGCGCCCCCTATGGACGGTGGTGCCCGGCACCCACCAGCCGATCATCGAGCAAGACCAGTGGCGGCGGGTGCAGACCCTGCTGAACGCCAACGCCCGCACGCCGGATTTCCGCCAGAGCATCAGCCCCTTTGCGGGCGTTCTCAAGTGCGGCGACTGCGGCCGGGCCATGGTCAGGACAGCCTGGGGCGGCAAAACCTTCTACACCTGCGGCTCGTATAAGCGCTACGGCACGTCCGTATGCAGCAAGCACTACATCGCCCACGACGCGCTGACAAAGGTGATACTGGATGATCTGAACCGGCTCATTGCCGGCGTGGAAAACCTCCGCCAGCTGGCACAGCAGAGCGCGGCGAAACGTCCGCATCCCGGCGCTGACCAGCCGCAAAAACTGGAAGCCGCGTTGCAGCGTATCCAGCGCCGCCGCCGAAGCGCCTACGAGGACTATCAGGACGCGCTTATCTCCAAGGAGGACTTCCTCCGCTGCCGCGCCGACTATGACGCGCAGGAAAGGGCGCTGCAGGCGCAGCTGGACAAGCTGCGCGATTCAGCGCCGGACGATCCGCTGGCTCTGCCGTGGGTGAAGGAGTTGTTGGCGCTGGGGCATCTGACAGAACTGGATCGCCCCACAGTGGCCGCCGCCATCCGGGAAATTCGCGTCTATGAGGGGAACCGCATGGAGATCGACTACCTGTTTCCGGAGTCCTACCGCGCTCTGCTGGAGGGACGATGACCCGGCTTCTTGCGGCAAAGCGCCGGAAGCTGAAAAAAGCGCAGCAGTTCAGCTTCTGAACGGCTGCGCTGCGGCGGTTGCTTAAACGCGAAAGGGAACCCTGACGGTTCCCTTTCACACTATCCTTCCCTCCGATACTTGTAACCGGGCAGGTTTTTTGACAGTCTCGCTTTTACATCACTGCGCTGTGTCGGAGGGGGACGCCTTCTCGTCCTCCTCCGGGTCGTCCATGTGGGTGAACCACTCCCGGTAGCGGTGCATATCCTTGGCAAACAGCTGCCCGTTGGTGGGCGGCGTGTATGTGATGGCGTTAGCGCCGGCGGCGATGGTGGCCAGGATCGTCTCCTCCGTGGGGCCGCCGGTGGCGATGATGGGCAGCTCCGGATAGCGGGCGCGTATCTCCGCAACGATGGCGGGGGTGCGGTCGGCACCGGAGACGTTGACAAAGTCGATGCCCGCGGCCAGCTTGCTCTCCAGATCCACCTTTTCGGATACCACGGTGTATACCACGGGTATCTCCACAGTGGCTTTGATGGCGCGGATGGTGTCGTCGTCGATGAAGGTGTTGCACACCACGCCGAAAGCGCCCTGATGCTCCGCAAAGGCAGCCACATGCGCCGAGCGCTGGCCGTTGGTCAGGCCGCCGCCTACGCCCACGAACACGGGCACGTCAGACACGCCGATGATGGCCTGGGTGATACCGGCTTGGGGCGTGAAGGGGTAGACGGCGATAATGGCGTCGGCGTTGATGTTCTTGATAATGGCCACATCGGTGCTGAACACCAGTGATTTGATGCGGCGGCCAAACACGCGGATGCCGCTGCACTTGCTGATGCAGTGGGGCACGGTCAGCGCGTGCTTGCGCAGCGTGCCCTCGTAGGTGGGGACATATTTCTTCACAGTTCCTTCCTTTCCAGCAATTTGCTATTTTCTAATTGGGAACATTATAGCATGAAAAGTGGCATCTGTAAAGAAAAGAGGGACAGTTTTTAACAGATCGTTCACATTGACTATCGTGCAGAAAAGTGCCGGAATCTGGCGGAACCAGGCGAAGGGCAGACCGCGCAGCCCTGTCATTGCGCGCCGGCGACACGGTCACTGGCTCGGAATGACAGGGTGTAGGGGCGGACGACCCTGTCCGCCCGTATGCGCGCGCCCTTGCGATCTCGTAGGGGACGGCGTCCTCGACGTCCCGTCTCGTAGGGGGCGATGCCCACATCGTCCCGCCGCGGTCACTGGCTCACAGTGACAGTTTCCTTCGGCAACCAAAGCGAAAGCCACCGCAAATCATGCGCTTACGCCTTGGCAAGATAGGCGCGGCATTTGTCGTTGGCCTCCTGCGCCACCTTTTCCTCATCCACGGTGACAAGGCGGCCGTCCCGGACGGTGACGCGGCCGTGCACCACCGTGTAGTCCACGGCGCCCCGGACGCCCACGGTGCCCAGCACGCTGCCGGGATCCGTGCAGGCGCCCACCAGCTCCAGCCGGCGGCTGTCGAGCATGAACAGGTCGGCGCACTTGCCCTCGGCCAGCTGGCCAATGTCGTCCCGCCCCAGCAGCCGGGCGCTGCCACGGGTGGCGATCTTCAGCATGTCGTAGCCGGTGGGAGCCTGACGGCTGGAGTTCAGCCGGTGCAGCAGGAATGCCACCCGCAGCTCCTCCAGCAGGCTGGAGCCGTCGTTGCTGGCGGAGCCGTCCACCGCCAGACCCACCGGCACGCCCAGCGCCAGCATCTCCGGAATGCGGGCGATGCCGCTGGACAGCTTCATGTTGCTGATGGGGCAGTGCGCCACGCCGGTGCCGGTCTGCGCCAGCAGCCGCAGCTCCTCGTCGTTGAAGTGGATGCCGTGGGCGAACCACACATCGTCGCCCAGCCAGCCCAGCCGCGCCATGTATTCCAGCGGACGGACGCCCTCCCGCGCCAGCATGAAGTTCTCCTCGTCCTTCGTCTCGCACAGGTGGGTGTGCAGCCGGACATGGTACTGCCGGGCGAGGATGGCGCTCTGCCGCAGCAGCTCTGCCGACACGGAGAAGGGGGAGCAGGGTGCCAGCGCCACCCGATGCATGGAGCCGTAGCTGTCGTCGTGGTATTTTTCGATGCAGCGGACGCTGTCGGCCATGATCTCATCCACGGTCTGCACCACGCTGTCCGGCGGCAGACCGCCGTCCTTGACGCTGAGATCCATGCTGCCCCGGCTCATATACAGGCGGATGCCCAGCTCCCGGGCGGCGCTGAGCTGTGCGCCCAGCAGGTCGCCGCTGTGGGCGGGGAAGACGTAGTGGTGGTCGAAGCAGGTGGTGCAGCCGTGCTTCATCAGCTCGCCCATGCCGGTGAGACTGGACAGCCGGATCACATCCTCGTCCAGATTCTTCCAGATCTCGTACAGGGTCTTCAGCCAGTCGAACAGCTCCATGTTCTGCACCTGCGGCAGGTTGCGGGAGAACACCTGATAGAGATGGTGGTGGGTGTTTACAAGGCCGGGATAGCACAGCATGTGCCGCCCGTCGATGACCTCATCGGCGGTGACGTCCAGCGCCGTGCCGATGGACTTGATGAAGCCGTCCTCGCAGTAGATATCCGCGTTTTGCAGGACGCGGTCGTTGTCGTCGCAGGTGACCAGCTGGGATATGTTCCTGATAAGCAGGGTGGACATGGCAAATTCCTCCTTGGCAGATTGTGAGTGTAGAGAAAAAGAGCAGGCCGCAAGCGGCCTACTCTTTTTGCAGTCGTGTCAGCGTTCCTCGCGGAAGTAGGATAGACCGAGAGACGCAGGGGGCTGATCCTCCCGCTTCTTGCGCAGGGAGACGATAATCAGCACCACCAGAGTGATGACGTAGGGCAGCATCTTGTACAGCTCCTTCACGGCCATCTGTGCGCCGGTGGGCAGGTAGATGTTCAGAATGTACAAGCCACCGAACAGAATGGAGGCCAGAATGCTGACGTTGGGACGCCAGATGGTGAAGATGACCAGTGCGATGGCCAGCCAGCCGCGGTCGCCAAAGGCGTTGTTGGACCACACGCCGTTGGCGTAGTCCATCACGTAGTACAGACCGCCCAGACCTGCGATCATGGAGCCGATGCAGGTGGCCAGATACTTGTACTTGGTGACGTTGATGCCGGCGGCATCGGCGGTGGAGGCACTCTCGCCCACGGCGCGCAGGTGCAGGCCGGGACGGGTGTGGTTCAGGAAGTAGGACGCGCCCAGCGCGATGATAATGGCCGCATACGCCAGAAAGCCGTAGGACAGGAACAGCTGGCCGAACCAACCGGTGGAGGAAGCGCCGGGCAGCGTGGTCTTGAAGTACAGGCTGGTGCTGGACAGAGCGATGGAGGGCACCTCGCTGTTGGTCAGCTTAATGAGGGAGCCGCCGAAGAAGTTGCCCACGCCCACGCCGAAGGTGGTCATAGCCAGACCGGTGACGTTCTGGTTGGCGCGGAGGGTGACGGTCAGGAAGCAGTACAGCAGACCCATCAGCAGGGAGCCCAGCAGGGAGCACAGGATGGGGATCATGATGGCCAGAAAGCCGTTCAGCTGCCCGCCGGCGGCCTGCTCGTAGAAGAACGAGCCGATAACGCCGCTGATGCCGCCCACGTACATGATGCCGGGAATACCCAGGTTCAGGTTACCGGACTTCTCCGTGAGGATCTCGCCGGTGCTGCCGAACAGCAGGGGGATACCCTGCATGACCGCGCGGGGGAAGAAGGATACAAAGTCGAAGCCCATCCGTTACGCCTCCTTTTTGCTGCTCTTGCGCAGAGTGACCTTGTAGGTGATGAAGAACTCGGTAGCAATGATGAAGAACAGAATGATACCGGTCAGAATATCCGCGAAGGACTGGTTCAGGCTGAAGGCGGTGGAGATCTCGCCGGCACCGCGATCCATGGTCACCAGCAGCAGGGAGGCGGCGATCATGATGAAGGGGTTGAACTTGGACATCCAGGACACCATGACGGCGGTAAAGCCGCGGCTGTCCACGATGGTGGTGGTCAGGGTGTGGCTGATGCCGGCGGTCAGGATATATCCCATCAGGCCGCAGATAGCGCCGGAGAGCACCATGGTGCGGATGATCACACGATCCACCTTGATGCCGGCGTAGCTGGCGGTGCGCTGGCTCTCGCCCACCACGGCGATCTCGTAGCCGTGCTTGCTGTAGGTAAGGTACACGTACATCATGCCGGTCAGCAGAGCCACCACCAGAATGGGGAGCAGCTGTGCCTGTCCGCCGATGCGGGGCAGCCAGCCGGCCTCGGAAGCCTGGTTGATAATGCCGATCTTACCGGCGCCCTTGGGCACCTCCCAGATAATGATAAAGTAGGAGGCCAGCTGCATGGCGATATAGTTCATCATCAGGGTGAACAGCGTCTCGTTGGTGTTCCATTTGGCCTTGAAGAAGGCGGGCAGGAAGCCCCATACGGCGCCGGCCAGCAGCGCAGCCGCCAGAGAGATGACGATCAGCAGGAAATTGGAGACCTTGCCGCCCAGCAGGATCATGCAGGCGGTGGTGGCCAGACAGCCGATCAGGGTCTGACCCTCGGCGCCGATGTTCCAGAACCGCATTTTGAACGCAGGCGTCACCGCCAGAGAGATACCCAGCAGCACGGCTACGTTCTGGCCGGTGACCCAGATCTTGCGGGAGGTGCCGAAGGCACCCTTGAGGATCGTGCCGTAGACGGCGATGGGATCCTGACCGGTCAGCAGGGTGGTGATCAGTCCGCAGAACACCAGCGCCAGCAGCAGGATGCCGCCCCGGATCAGCAGAGCCTTGGGCAGAGGCAGCGCATCACGCTTGGAGATATGAAAGAGGGAACCTTTCTTATTCATCTGCCTTGCCTCCTTCCACGTGGGTCATGAGTGCGCCCACTTCCAGCTTGTTGGTCTTGCGGCCGTCTACCACGCCGGAGACCTTACCGCCGCACAGTACCACGATGCGGTCGCACAGCTCCAGCAGCACGTCCAGATCCTCGCCCACATAGACGACGGCCACGCCCTTCATTTTCTGCTCAGTCAGCAGGTTGTAGATGGTGTACGAGGTGTTGATATCCAAACCGCGGACAGCGTAGGCGGTCATCAGCACGGAGGGCTGCTGGGCGATCTCGCGCCCCACCAGCACCTTCTGCACGTTGCCGCCGGACATGCGGCGGACGGGGAAGGCAGTGCTGGGAGTGACCACCTCCAGCTCCTGCCAGATGCGCTGCGCCAGCGCCTCGGGATCCTTGCGATCAAGGAAGATGCTCTTGCCCTTGCGCCAGGAGCGGAGCATCATGTTGCCGGTCATGCCCATGGAGCCGACCAGACCCATGCCCAGACGATCCTCGGGGACAAAGCTCATGGCCACGCCGTTCTTGCGGATGTCCATGGGATCCATGCCCACCAGGTTTTTCTCCTCGTTGGTCTCCGGGGAGATATAGGTCACGGTGCCGGAGGTGACGGGGTACAGACCGGCGATGGATTCCAGCAGCTCCCGCTGGCCGGAGCCCGCGATGCCGGCAATGCCCAGCACCTCGCCGGCGTTTACGTCGAAGGTCACATTGTCCAGACGTTTGACGCCCAGCTCGTCGTATACGGTCAGACCCTCTACCTTCAGGCGGGGCGTGACGTTGACGGGCGTGGGGCGGTTGATGTTCAGAGCCACGCTGTGACCCACCATCATATCGGTCAGGGACTGCTGGTCGGCGTCCTTGGTCAGCACGTCGCCTATGTACTCGCCCTTGCGGAGCACGGCCACCCGGTCGGACACGTCCAGTACCTCGTGGAGCTTGTGGGTGATGATGATGAGGGACTTGCCGTCGGCCTTCATGTTGCGCATGACGGCGAACAGCTTGTCCGTCTCCTGCGGGGTCAGCACGGCGGTGGGCTCATCCAGGATCAGGATGTCCGCGCCGCGGTACAGCACCTTGACGATCTCGACGGTCTGCTTCTGGGACACGGACATATCGTAGATCTTCATGTCGGGGTCGATGTCGAAGCCGTACTTGTCGCAGATGTCCTTGACCTTCTGGCGTGCGTTGTTCAGATCCAGCTTGCCCTGCAAGCCGAGAATGATATTCTCGGTGGCGGTGAACAGATCGACCAGCTTGAAGTGCTGGTGGATCATGCCGATACCCAGATCGAAGGCATCCTTGGGAGATGCGATGGTCACAGGCTTGTCGTGGACGTAGATCTGCCCCTCGTCGGGGAAATAGATGCCGGAGAGCATGTTCATCAGCGTGGTCTTGCCGCTGCCGTTTTCGCCCAGCAGGGACAGGATCTCGCCCTCGTACAGGTCAAGATTCACATCCTTATTGGCGATGACCTTGCTGCCGAACCGCTTGGTGATGTTCTCCATTTTGATCGCGCATTTCTTTTCCAAGGCTGTCATCCTTTCTTTCGGCGCAGATGGCTGCAAACACCTCGTAGAACGCCGGGAATAAATTCCATACAACTTATTTTACCATACATGTCGAGCGTTGTAAATCAAAATCAGCAAAAAATTTGTCAGGTATATACAAAGAATGTGAGGTTACACAAGAAAGAGTCATTCTCTTTGTGTAAATCGTCAAAGTCGCGTGCAGGAGGGGAAAAGTAAGAGGTGGACTGCCTGCGCAGTCCACCTCGTTGTGGCGCAATATGCTGTTGGAAAACCTGGCGATTAGCCGCCGAAGTTGGTATCCAGCAGGTTGATGCCGTCGATCTGCAGATCGAAGTAAGGAGCAGAACGGAACTCGGACTCGGAGAAGTAACCGTCGTGCACGACCTCGGTGTCGGGAGTGTAAGCGTCATCGGTGTTGACGTCAGCCATGTAGGAGGTCAGAGCCTCGCCCTTCACGGTGAAGGTGGAGCAATCGAACACGTGGATCTCGCCCTTCTCCAGCTTCTCGGTAGCAGCGGCAATGGCCTCGGCAGTGCCTTCGGCGGCCACGGTGGTGTTCAGGTCGGTCAGAACCACGGAGTTGGTGGCCAGAGTGCCGGTCCAGTCAGCATCGATGGCGGTGCCGTCCATGACAGCCTTGATGGCATACTCATAGTAGGGCGCCCAGTTGATGCGGGAGGAGATGATGTAGGTGTTGGGGCAGGCAGCCTGAGTGGAGCCGTTGTAGGAAACGTTGGGAACACCGGCGTTCTCGCAGGCGGTAGGAGCACCCAGAGAGTCGGCGTGCTGGCTGATCAGCTTGCAGCCGCCCTGGATCAGCTTCTCGGCGCCTTCCTTCTCCAGAGTCTCATCGTACCAGCTGCCGGTGAAGGTCACATCCATGGTGACGGTGGGGCAGACGGACTTGGCACCCAGATAGAAGGAGGTGTAGCCGGAAACCACTTCGGCGTAGGTGAAAGCACCCACATAGCCCATCTTGGCCTCTTCAGCCTTGATGTCGCCGGCCTCGATCATCGCGTTCAGCTTCATACCGGCAGCGATACCGGCCAGATAGCGGCCCTCATAGATGGAGGCGAAGGCGTTGTGGTAGTTGGCCAGACCCTCGGTGTGAGCGCGGGTACCGGTGCTGTGGCAGAACTGCACATCGGGGTTCTCCTTGGCGACCTGGATCATGTAAGGCTCATGACCGAAGCTGTCGGCAAAGATGATGTTGCAGCCGGCGTCCACCAGATCAGCGGCGACCTCGGCGCACTGCTCGGTCTCGCCCACGTTGGTCTTGATGAAGAAATCCTCATTCTCGACCAGACCCAGGTTGGCGCAGGCTTCCTTGGCGGCATCGATGAAGTTCTTGTCATAGGTGGAGTTTTCATCATGCAGGGTGATGAAGCCGACCTTGACCTTGGAGCCCTCGTCGGGGTTCTTGGTGTCGTCACCAGCGGGATCCTTCTTCTCACCGCAGGCCACCAGGCTCAGAGCCATGACCAGGGCGAGGAGCATTGCAAGGAACTTTTTCATTCTTGTTTTCCTCCTTAAAATATGTGACGCACGCTTAAAAGTAAGGCAAATTTGGCGCGCGCCTGAACAACGGGCTTCCTACCCGGTATTCACATTACTCACAGGAACGTGGGTATTATACAGGATTACGCCGCGAATTTCAACAGAAAATGTGAATTACGGCAAAATTTCTTTGTGACGCACAAAAAAACTTTGTAAAACCTGTGCAGTATGCGGCAATTGATAGAAATTTCACGCAGCGCGATACCCATTTCCAATGGCAGAAAGAAGCCTGCGTTACTGGTGGATGCGGGTGCCGGTCTTGCCCTCGATGCCGTCCTTGGCCTTCTCCAGCAGGGTGATGAGAGCGGTGCGGCCGGCCTTGGACTCGGCGAACTTCACCGCGGCCTGCACCTTGGGCAGCATGGAGCCCTTGGCGAACTGGTTCTCGTCCATGTACTTGTAGGCCTCGGCGGGGGTCAGGTCGTCCAGCCCCTTCTGGTCGGGCTTGTTGTAGTTGATGGCCACCTTCTCCACGGCGGTGAGGATGATGAGCATGTCGGCGTCCAGCAGCTCGGCCAGCAGCTCGCTGCCGAAGTCCTTGTCGATGACGGCGGGGGTGCCGCTGAGCTTGTTGCCCTCGCGGACAACGGGAATGCCGCCGCCGCCCACGGCGATGACCACATGACCGGCGTCCACCAGCGCCTTGATGCTGGCCTTCTCCACGATGTCAAAGGGCTTGGGAGAGGGAACCACCTGGCGGTAGCCGCGGCCGGCGTCCTCCACCATGGTGTAGCCCTTTTCGGCGGCGATGCGGTCGGCGGTCTCCTTGTCATAGAAGGCGCCCACGGGCTTGGTGGGGTTCTGGAAGGCGGGGTCGTCCTTGGAGACGACGGTCTGGGTCACGATGGTGGCCACGGGCTTGTCCATGCCGCGGCTGGCCAGCTCGTTGCCGATGGCCTGCTGCAGGTGGTAGCCGATGTAGCCCTCGGACATGGCGCCGCACTCAGGGAACGGCATATCGGCCTTGATCGCCTTGGCCTCCGCCGCGGTGCTCAGACCCAGGTTGATCATGCCCACCTGGGGGCCGTTGCCGTGGGCGACCACCACCTCGTTGCCGGCGGCGATCAGATCCACGATGGACTTGGCGGTCTCGGTGACGAGACGCAGCTGCTCGGCGGCGGTGTTGCCCAGCGCGTTGCCGCCCAGCGCGATAACAATTCTCTTAGACATAGTTGTTGACCTCGATTAAAGCGTTTTTAAATTGAAAATACAAGTAAAAATATAACCCAAAAATACAACAGCGGCGGCGCGGCCGCCGCTGTTGCGGGTGGGTAGAGCTTTTAGAACTTCTTGCGGGTGTCCTTCGTCTCGTCCAGCTCCATCAGAGCCTTGACGGGATCCTTCACCTGCGCCATGAAGATCATGGCGGCGATGATGTAGGGCTTGTAGGAGGCCTGCTTGTACAGGGGCACGATGTAGCGGTCGAACACGGAGTTGTCCACCTCGCCCTCGGCGCAGCTCAGGCCGGTGATGTCGGCGGGCAGGCAGTGCAGATACAGAGCCTTGCCGTCCTTGGTGAGCTTCATCATCTCCTCGGTGCACGCCCAATCCTTGTGCTGGGCGTTCTGCGCCAGCAGGCGCTTCTCCAGAGCGTCGATGCCCTCCTTGTCGCCGGCGGCGTACAGCTTGGTGCGCTCTTCCATGGCGGCGTAGGAAGCCCAGCTCTTGGGATACACGATATCGGCATCCTTGAAGGCCTCGGCCATGCTGTTGGTCTTGTGGAACTTGGAGCCGTACTTCTCGCAGTTCTTGCGGGCGACCTCTTCCACCTCGGGCATCACGTCATAGCCCTCGGGATGCGCCAGCGTCACGTCCATGCCGAAGCGGGTGAACAGGCCGATCACACCCTGGGGAACGGACAGGGGCTTGCCGTAGGAGGGGGAATACGCCCAGGTCATAGCGACCTTCTTGCCCTTCAGGTTCTCCACGCCGCCGAAGTAGTGGATGACGTGCAGCATATCGGCCATGCACTGGGTGGGGTGATCCACGTCGCACTGCAGGTTCACCAGAGTGGGCTGCTGCTCCAGAATACCGTCGCGGTAGCCTTCCTTCACGGCGTCCATGAAGGTCTTCTGATACTTGTGACCCTCGCCGATGAACATATCATCGCGGATGCCGATGACGTCGGCCATGAAGGACACCATGTTGGCCGTCTCGCGGACGGTCTCGCCGTGGGCGATCTGGGACTTCTTCTCGTCCAGATCCTGCACCTCCAGACCCAGCAGGTTGCAGGCGGAGGCGAAGGAGAAGCGGGTACGGGTGGAGTTGTCGCGGAAGATGGAGATGCCCAGGCCGGAATCGAACACGCGGGTGCTCTTGTTGCGCTCGCGCAGGTCGCGCAGAGCGTCGGCCACGGTGAAGATGGCGTCGATCTCGTCGTCGGTCTTGTCCCAAGTCCAATAGAAATCGGTCTTGTACATGTTGTTGATGTTCAGGGTGGACAGATGGCGTGCCAGCTCAACAGTCTTGCTCATTTTGTTCTTTCTCCTTGTGTATTTAGTGTGGCGGATAATTACTTAATGTCGTTGCCGGTCAGCTCCTGACGGAAGCTGGTGGCGGAGCCGTCCTTGTTCTCGGGCTTGTACAGGCCGGGAACGGCGGCATACAGGGCGGCGCAGGTCACCAGATCCTGCTTGAAGGTCACCTCGTTGGGAGCGTGCGCCTGGGACTCGGCACCGGGGCCGAAGCCCACGCAGGGGATGCCGTAGCGACCCTGGATGGACACGCCGTTGGTGGAGAAGGTCCACTTGTCGGTCAGAGGACGGCCCTCGCGCTTGGAGGCAGCCAGCTCGGTGGGCATCAGGCGCTTGTCGCCCCACAGGTTGTGGTGGGCATCCACCAGAGCCTGCACGTGGGGAGCGGTCTCCTTGTTGATCCAGGTGGGGAAGAAGCACTCCGTCTCGTAGACGTGACCCGTCCATGCCGGACGGTCGTACATGTACATGCTGACCTTCACGTCCTTGGCATACTTCTTGCAGGCGGGCAGATCCTCGATCTCCTTCAGGCAGGACTGATAGGTCTCGCCGGCGGTCATGCGGCGGTCGATGGAGATGGCGCAGCTGTCGGCCACGGCGCAGCGGGAGGGAGAGGTGTAGAAGATCTGGCTGGTGGTGCAGGTGCCGCGACCCAGAAAGCGGGCGTCCTCGTAGTGCTCGGGGTTGAACTTGGGATCCAGCATCTTTACCAGACCGTTGATCTCGGTGGAGCCGTCGGCGGGGTTCTCGTTCAGGTCGCGGACGTTCAGGATGACCTCGGCCATCTTGTGGATGGCGTTGTCGCCGCGCTCGGGAGCGGAGCCGTGGCAGCTGACGCCGTGCATGTCCACGCGGATCTCCATGCGGCCGCGGTGACCGCGGTAGATGCCGCCGTCGGTGGGCTCGGTGGAGATAACGAACTCGATCTTGCTGCGGGCATCCTCGGGACCGTTGAAGTACTCGTTGACGATGGACTGCCAGCACATACCGTCGCAGTCCTCCTCCTGCACGGAGCCGACCACCATCATCTTGTAGCCCTTGGGCAGCAGATCCAGATCCTTCATGATCTTCACGCCGTAAGCGGCGGCGGCCATGCCGCCCTCCTGGTCGGAACCGCCGCGGCCATAGATGATGTCATCCGTCTCGTAGCCCTTGTAGGGGTCGGCTTCCCAGTTCTCGATGTTGCCGATGCCCACGGTGTCGATGTGGCTGTCGATGGCGATGATCTTGTCGCCCTCGCCCATCCAGCCGATGACGTTGCCCAGCTTGTCGAACTCTACCTTGTCATAGCCCAGAGCCTTCAGCTCCTCGGCGATGCGCTTGACCACGCCCTCTTCCTCGCAGGACTCGGAAGGAATGGCGATCATGTCCCGCAGGAACTTGACCATGGCGGGCTTGTACGCCTCGGCAGCGTTTCTGATGGCAGCAAAATCCATAATGTACCTCCGCAAAAAATTTATCAATTTCTCTGTTAAAAACGGGTAAAGGCAGTACCGTCGATCGACAAGGGCAGACACGGTTTTGACGGGCAGAAATGCGCCCATACTGCGTCAAGCCCCTTGACAATACGGTAAGTATTCTCTGCGGGTCTTTTCTTGTCTGGACACATTTCTGCTCCGGCAAAACTGCTCCGCACCTGCCAGCGATGGGTTTTCGAGTGATTTTTGCTTTTTGAGACGCAGGCGGGCTGGCGCCCGCCAAGGCGAAAAGGGCAAAAAGCGTCGGAAAGACACGCTGGCAGGCGTGTTTGCCCTTGTCGATCGACGGTACCATCTCCTATCATAGCACATGGTTTCCGGATGTCAAACAAAAATTTAGGAAATCTAAAAGATTTTCAGAAAAAATCGTTGCTTTTTGTGGGAGGTGTGGTATTATGTATAAGGAGAAAAGGAATGAGGAGGGTGTTATGGAGGCAAGACGACTGGAATCGCTGAAGCAGATCGCGGCGGGCATCGCGGCGCAGTTCGGCGACAAGTGCGAGGTGGTCATCCACGATGTGTCCGGCAGCCACCCGGAGCACACCATCGTTCACATCGAAAACGGCCATGTGTCCGGCCGCAAGGTGGGCGACGGCGCGTCCAAGGTGGTCATGGAGCAGCTGGAGCATCAGAACGACCAGCCGCAGGATCACCTGTGCTATCTCACGCGTACCCCCGACGGGAAGATACTCAAGTCATCGTCCCTGTATATCCGCAACGGGCGCGGCGCGGTGACGGCTATCTTCTCCATCAACTACGACATCAGCAACATGATGCTCATGCATCAGGAGCTGGGCGAGTTCATGCTCACCCGGGACAGGGAGCAGTCCGAGCCGGAGAAGATCATCAACGTCAACGACGTGCTGGAAGATCTCATCCGCCAGTCCGTGGCGCTGGTGGGCAAGCCGGCGGCGCTGATGAACAAGGACGACAAGGTGCGCGCCATCCGCTTCCTCAGCGACGCGGGCGCGTTCCTGGTGACGAAGTCCGGCGACAAAGTGGCAAAATACTTCGGTATTTCCAAATATACTCTATACTCTTATATTGACGCCAACAAACAACAGGAGGAAAAGAAACATGGGTAAAATCGATCTGTCCATCAACAAAGTGGGTCTGGAGCATAATATCCAGAAGGCCAAGGAGAACAACGTCATCATCCCCACCATCGCTCAGATGCAGAATCCCGATCTGATCCCGGAGAAGATCAAGGCCAAGCTGAGCCACACCGGTCTGTGGGATGTGGATCCCGTCAACCTGTTCCGTATTTCCTGGCACAACGAGGCCAAGGAGAGCGGCGGCCTGTTCCAGAAGGTCCCCAACTATGTGGAGATCCCCAGCAAGCTGTCCGGCGTGCCCTGCCGCATCGTGGCCATGTCCGGCAAGTGGTTCCCCACCGGCTGCCACAAGGTGGGCGCCTCCTTCGGCTGCCTGGCTCCCCGCCTGGTGACCGGTCAGTTCGACGCCACCTATCATCACGCCGTATGGCCCTCCACCGGCAACTACTGCCGCGGCGGCGCCTTCAACTCCAAGCTGCTGGCCTGCGAGTCCGTGGCCATTCTGCCCCAGGACATGTCCAAGGAGCGCTTTGACTGGCTGAAGTCCATCGCCGGTCAGATCATCGCCACTCCCGGCTGCGAGTCCAACGTCAAGGAGATCTTCGACAAGAC
>ULRQ01061134.1_pt1 | contig 32201 bp, 18 predicted proteins | sample 1955491 | NCBI WGS metagenome assembly ULRQ01 (sample SAMEA4835684, study PRJEB28245) | human gut metagenome | biome: gut microbiome; material: fecal sample | place: Denmark | collected 2008 | reverse complement strand
CGCTGGGCCGCGGGCTGCAGCCAGCCAAGGGGAACCCCCAGCGCCGGGCGCAGCAGCCACCAACAAGGCAGCGCCAGCGCAAGGCAAAGCCCGCCCGCCGCCAGCGCGGCAGACTTTTGGATGTTATAATGGCGGCAAAGGTTCTGGCGGTAGTTTTCGGTATCGCGCCTGCCCCACAAGGCCCGCCGCTGCACCGAGCAGGAAGCCGCCCACGCCCCCATCCAACCGACCAAAAGCAGCAGGCAGGCGGGCACAGCAGGCGCGGCCCCGGCCAGCGCCAGCAGCACAACAACGGGCAGCAGCATTAGATCCAGCAGCAGGGCATCCGCACGGCGCAGGGCCGCAGCGGCCAGCGCCCCGGTAACGGGCAAGGCGGCCAGCAGCAAAAACAGCCCCAGCTGCGCCGCACTGCCGCCCTGGGCCACCGGCAGCGCGCTGCCAAGGCGGGCGTTCAGGTTTTGGGCAATGTTCCCGGCGCACTGCTGCGCCCCGGCCAAAAAGTTCCGCTGGCAGATGAACAACACCACAAGATACACAATCACCCCCGCCAGCAGCCCCCAGCGGCGCAGGGCTTGCGGCGCACGCAGGAACAGCGCCCACCCGGCGCAGAAAGCGGCTGCCGCGGGCCCCACCCACAACGGCACCGCAATGCCGAACCCGGTGGAAAGCACCAGCAGCAAACCAAAGGTGAGCGCCAGCAGCAGCGCGGCATCTGCCGCCAGCCACAACGCGGGGTGCGCTGCGGGGCGCTGGGTGCTCACCAGCACACGGTCCACAAACTTCAGCCCGCTGCCGGGGTCGGCAGCGCCGCGCCGGCTCAGGGCAGTACGTTCTTTTTTGCGCTTGGGCGGGTTTTTGCGGTGCTTCGCCGCCTGTTGGGGAAAATCCCCCCATTCCTCCGCTCCGTCCAGGTCCCCACCGGGGGTCAGGGCAGCGCGCAGGGCGGTCAGCGGTTCGCGCACCATCAGGCGGTCCAGCTTGGCGCTTAGCTTCCAGTGTACCTGCTTGATGGTATCCCCGTCCCGGTACTCCCGCAGCTCATAGCTGCCGCCCAGGGCGGCGCGGGTGTCGGCTTCGTCGCCGTCCTCATCGGGGGCGGTTTCCGCTTTGGCTTTGCCAGCCGCGGCAGCGGGCAGCACACAGATGCTCTGGCTTTGCACGGCAGCCGGGCACGCCGCGGTAAACACCCCCAGGTGATCCCGCAGGGTGATGCCCCGCACCGCAATGCTCCACACGCCGCTTTTGCCTGCGTTTAAGGTAATGCGCTGTTCGGCGCTCTCCTTGCCGCCCAGCATGGCGGCGCAGCGCAGGGTGATCTGCCCGCCGCCCCATTCATCGGCGGCGTTCAGCAGCACCACAAGCGCAGGGATGGGCAACCGGCTGCGGTTGCGCAGCCGAACCGTCAGGGTAAAATCTTCGCCCTGTATCACGGGTTTGTCCGGCACCAGCAGCTCTGCCGTTACCTGCCTGCGCAGATAGGCGGCGTCCAGCCGCAGCAGCACCAGAAGCACCAGCGCAAACGCTAACAGGAACACCGCCAGCGGTGCCTGGGTGATGAGCGCCGCGGCCAGCAGCACCAAAAGCACCAGCGCCCGGCCCAGCTTACCTGCCATGGCGGTCAGCCTTTTCGGGGCGGGGGCGCGGCACGGTGCGCAGCAGGTCCTGCATTACGCTGTCCACCGTTTCGCCGCCTGCGCGGGCCTGGTCGTTCAGCACCAGGCGGTGGCGGGCAACCGCATCAAACACAGCGGTCACATCCTGCGGGGCAACAAAATCCCGCCCCGCCAGATACGCCGCCGCGCGCGTCATGCTGGTCAGCGCCAGGGTGGCACGGGGGCTTAACCCCACGGCCAGGCGCGGGTCCTTGCGGCTGGCCTGGGCCAGCGCCACAATGTAGCGGTACATCAGCTCATGCACAAATACCGTGCTGACCTCCTGCTGCATGGCAAGCAGATCCGCCTGACCGGCAACGGGGCGCACACGGTCCAGCAGGCGGCCTTTGCTCTGCCCGGCCAAAATTGCCAGCTCCGCTTCCTCATCGGGGTAGCCCATTACGGCGCAGACCATGAAACGGTCCAGCTGAGACTGCGGCAGCATCTGCGTGCCGGCGGCGCCGATGGGGTTCTGGGTTGCAATTACGGTAAAGGGTGCGGGCACCGGGCGGGTGACGCCGTCCACCGTCACCGTGCCTTCTTCCATCACTTCCAACAAAGCCGACTGCGTGCGGGAGGAGGTACGGTTGATCTCATCGCCCAAAAACAGGTTGCACATCACCGCACCGGCGTGGTACACAAACTTGCCGGTCTCTTTCTGGTAAACGGAAAATCCCACCAAATCGGACGGCAGAACATCCGGCGTAAACTGCACGCGGCTTTCTTTCAGGTCCAGCGCGCGGGCAAAGGCCAGCGCCAGCGTGGTTTTGCCCACGCCGGGAATATCCTCAATCAGCACATGGCCGCCCGCCAGCATGGCCATCCAGATGGTGTTTACCGTTTGCTGTTTGCCCTGCACGGCCTTGTTTACTTCGGCCGTAACGGCGGCGGCCTGCTGTGTGTACTGCATGGTTAATCCTCCCGGTGTTTTTTCCATATCACCATAATGCCAACGGCGGCGGCAATAACCACCAGCCCGGCCCACAGTGCGTTGTTTTCCAGCCAGATCATGGTATTGGAGATCGCGCTCCCCTCGGATTCCGCGCTGCCCTCCCCCGGCAATGGGGTCAGGGCCTGGGGGGCCACTTCGGCAATGGAGCTGCCGCCGGCATCCTCCACGGTCACCTGGCGCGGCGTTTCGTCCCAGGTAGCGGCGCTTTCCTGCAAATCCTCCTCTTTGGTGGTGTCCGCAGCGGCGGTGTCGTGCTCCGCAATTACCAGGTAGCGCTGGCTGTTGCGGGTGTATGGGTGGCAGGTGGAAAGGGTCAGCAGGTCCCGCCCCGGCTGGATCAGCACGGCGTTGATATCGCTGGGGTCAATAATTTTCAGCTCGCTCACGCGGTAAATCAGCGTTTCCCACGGGGTGGTCAGCTGGATCTTGTCCCCCACCTGGATCTGCTGCACGTTGCGCAGCATTTCCGCGCCATAATAGCCGCGGTGGGCGGCAATCACGGTGTTGGTGTTTTCGCCGCCCAGCGGCATCGAGGTCTGGCCCAGCAGCGCCGCGCCTTTGGCCAGGTTTTCGCGGCTGGCGCCCAGGTAAACGGGCAGCTCCAGGTTCAGGCGCGGGATCCACAGCACAGCCAGCACATCATCGTCATAGCCATAGGCAGCAAGGTCCAGCGGGGCTTCCTCGTAGGCGAACGGGTCGGTCAGGCCGCTTTGGCCTCCGGCGTAAATTTCCGCGTTGTAGTCCTGCATCGCGGCGTACAGTTCAGGGTAGGCGCGTTCCGGCTCCGGGGGTTCGGCTGTGGTTTCCTCCGCCGCGGGGGCGGTGGGCTGGGCTTCGGCGCGGGCCGCAAACTGCGCAGCGGTTTTGGCGTTGCGGGTGCTGGTCCACCACTGGGCAGCGGTGGGCTGTATCAACAGCGCCAGCCCCAGCAAAATGGCCAGCCAGGCCAGAATTTTAGCAATCAGCCGTCCCATTTAGTCATCCTCCTCGCGCTTTTTGCAGCGGTGCAGCAGCAAAAGCAGCAGCAGCGCTTCGCCGCCGATCACAATGCTGCCCGTTACCGCGATCCACGGCCAGGCATCCACCACGCGCTTGACCACCGTTCCGGTGCGCAGCGCCTGATACTGCACGGCCTGCGGGGTGTTGGTTTCTTCCTCTCCATTATAAGGGATGCGGGTGCCGCGCACAAGCATGCGGTGGGTGTTGATGGCATACGGCGTGCAGGTAACAAGGGTGCAGTAATCCTGCCCCGCGGTGATGTCCAGATCCTCGGTGTGCTCCGGTTCCACCACTTTGATTTGATCCACCTGGTACGCCAGCGTTTCATCCAGAATATGCAGGTAGAAACAGTCGCCCTCTTCCAGCTTGTCCAGGTCGGTGAACAGCACGGCTTCGGGCAGGCCGCGGTGGCCGGTCAGCACGCTGTGGGTGCTTTCGCCGCCAAGGGGGTAGCTGGAGCCTTCCAGATGGCCAACGCCCCTTTGCAGCACATCATCGCTGGTGCCTTCGTAAATAGGCAGGTTGACGTCAATTTTCGGGATGGTGATATACCCCAGGCTTTCGCCCACATCCACAAGGTCCACATAGCTGGTGCCGGTATCCTCCGCTTCGCCTGCGGCATCGCGCTCCACGGCGCTGTCCAGCTGCTGGTTATAGCGGCGGGCGGCCTCCTTGGCGGCGTCCAGTTTTTCGGTATCCATGCTTTTTACGGTATCATCGTAATTTTGAATCGCTTCGCTGGCGTGGCGCTGCGCCACCGCGTTGCTGATAACCGGGTACGATGCCACCCCAATGCCGGACAGGATCATCAAGGCCGCAAAGCCGACTTTTAGTTTTGTTGTGGTATCCATAGCGTCACCGCGAACCTTTCCGTGAGAGGGTTGAAGTTGGGAACTGATGCAATTAGAAATTAGAAATTAGGAATTGGAAGTAGGCAAAAGAATAAAGAATAAAGAATAATGAATAATTGTGGTGGACCGCGGCGCATTGCGCCGCTCAGGAGATATTGGGTTGGGGGTGGGTTTTAGGGTAGTGAATAACAATAAAATAATCTGTAGGGCCTTACGGCGTTGCACACCACAAAATTGTAATAAACCTCGCCCTGCATGTAGGGGGCGGCGTCCCCGACGCCCCGTTTGACGGGCCTAATAATTGCCGCCCATCCACCCCGCGCCGCAAACGTTGCAAATCATTTGTAGGGGCCGATGCTCGCCATCGGCCTGTTTGACGGGCCTTGCCCTATTTATTTTTAGGTTCTGCACGGGGAACCACCCCTCAGGCCGCTCCGCGTCCAGCGCAAACAGCGCCCCGTCCCCTCTGTCGCTCCGCGACATCTCCCCGCCCCGCGGGGAGTCACCCCTCAAGGGGCGCCAATATCTAACCTTATGTTTGCGGTGGCTCCCCTTTGAGGGGAGCTGTCACCGAAGGTGACTGAGGGGTGGTTCCTCGCCACAAACCTAAAAGACATCCGTTCCGGGGCCATGGGGTGGTTCCCCACGCAGGGCCTAAAAATCAACCGAACAACGGTCATGTACACCCAAAAAATTTATTCCCCAATAACCCACCATAGGGGGAGGGCCAAACCCGGCCCTCCCCCTGTGTATGATGGATTATCCCTCTATACCCTATTGGTGAATTGTAAAATTGTTTTGCCTTGCGGCGGGCGCATCAGGCGCGGTTCTTCTTTTTCAGGCTCAGCAGCACGCCAACACCGGCCACAACCAGCAGCACACCAATGCCGCTGAACAGCAGGGTGCCGAAACCACCGGTGGTGGGCAGGTCGAAGCCCTTGCGGTTGATGACAGTAACCGTGATTGTAGCAGTGTCAGTAACGTCTTTTCCCTTATCATCGGTAAACTTCGTTGTTTTCTGATCCCAATCATGCTTTGTCAAAACGCCATCTTTGTACTCAAAGTTTTCATTCCAAGACGTCTCTTCGCTAATGTTCAGCGTAACCTTGACAGGACCGTTCAGCAAATTATAACTATCAAGAGTCTCTTTCTCAACCAAGTAGTAATCACCATTTGCTAAGCCATCCTGATGAATATTACCTTCTCTATCTGTTACCAACGTATCTGTGTTTACTTTAACCCACACTTTTCCAGCTTCTGCAGTAGGCAGACCATATGCTTTCACTTCATCCGCTGTCAAAGCCTTATCTCCGGCTTCCTGCTCCGGAACCTGCTTGTACAAGTCAAACTTTACACCGACTAGATTCTTTTTATCATCACCGTCTTTATGCACATTGATTGTATAGCTATAAACAACGGTATCGTCATGAATCTCGCTGTTAGAGCCGTCATCCGGCTGACCATCGACATTAATCTTATTGGTATACTTCAACTTTGCAGTATTGTGATTACCATCTTTCGGCGTGCTAGCAGCAGCCGTCATTTCGGCAGTATAAGAAATCACAATATTCTTCCCTGCATAATTTTCCATAGCAGCAGGGGTAAATGTAATCTTAAAGCCATTTGCAGGAACATCTTCACCCTTGGTAGTAATCCTATATACCGCTTCATCCACAGCAATGCCTTCGCAGGTCAATGTAGCATTCCCATCATACTTCAAGTTGTTAGGCGTATCCGTTACTTCAAAGGTACTAAGCTCCGTAATGTTATTAGGAACACTTACTGTAATCGTATACGGAACATGGTCGCCTACGCTGTAATCTGTATCTTCTGTTTCGGTATTGTCTTTATCAATTACTTTCTTTTCCAAATCCGGCTTTTCATTGATAACTTCAATGGTAACATTTGATTCCGTTTTGCTACCATACGTAATCTTGCCCTCGCTGTCAACTACAAACACAATCGGAGTCTGATCAAGAATATAACCAGTATCTGGATCATAGCTCTGTTCGATAAAACGGTAGGTACCCTGAGACAGACCGCTTACAGTAATCTTGCCATCAGTCGTCTTTAACGTTCCAAGATCTTCATCCGTTTGCTCATTTTTGGTTACTTCTTCCCATGTTTCGGGATCATCTTTTACCTTCTTTTCAAGCTTGTATGTAACGCCATTCAGATTCTCTGGAGTTCCACCGCCCACGCGGCCTTTTTTCTCCAAGGTCACTTTGCCGTAGGTCGTTGCATTTTTAGGGAATACATACACATCGTACATCCACTCTGCCTTATTGGTTGGATTTGCCATAGGAAGCGATACCAGGAACGGTTCAACCGGGGTCGTTACCTTAGCGGGGGTTTCAGTTTCGATAATAACATACAAGCCAACCGGCAGGCCCGTCTCGCCATCGCCAAACTTTACAATGCCATTCTTGCCCGTCTTACCAGAGCCATTTGGCTTATTAGCATAAGCAGAAAGAATCTGACCATTCTTATCAACATAAGTGTTGATGCCTACCTTCTCTGTGCTTTTACCATTATAGTACTCGACCAGTTCATCCGCAGTCATTACCTGATAATAGGTAAAGGTTGCACCTTCCAAGTCTTTTGCATCTGTGGGCACATTGTTCTCGTCTCCTGCTACACCTGTGCCGGCTTTATCCTCGTTACCATTATATTCATACTTATGAATCGTGATGGTACCCTTTGCATCTTTATCAATAGCGCTAGCCAGGGGAGTTGTGGGTGTAGTTTCACCTGTACCCTCTGCCATTGCTGGCATGGCGCACAGGCTGAGGGCCAGGGCGGCGCTCAACAGGCCTGTGAGAAAACGTTTTGCTTTTTTCATTTCAGTACCTCTTCTCTTAAAAAAATCATCATCGGATGGGCGGCGGGGCCGCCCGGCTTAAGGGTTCTGCATCAGCACGGCGTGCAGTGCGGGGCGCTGCAGCGGGGAAACGCTGCCGCGCCGCCCGCACTGTGCCGTGAAGAAAAAAGGAGGAAAAACTGGGCCGCTTGCCCACTTGGCTTAAGGTGCATCTGAAACCAAAGGAAATAACGGATATTTCGCAGCCACAAGCAGGATGTAAGGCAAAGAGCCGCCGGAATCCTTTCCGGATCCCAAGGCTTTTTAAGGCAATGCCGCATAATTCTAAGTGCCGATACGGCGAGCGAGGTGCGGCAGATGCTAAGCCAAAAGCGCAGATAATACTTTGTGTATTATCGAGTATTTTGGCAACGCAGATGCCGTGCCGCAGCCGCCGAAGCGGTGCTTAAGCCGTAAGGCGGGAATTGTGCGGTGTTGCCTTAGCACAAAATCCGGCTGCGCTTATAGAAATAGGCGATATTTTCCGCTTTTCAGTTACACACCCCGGCTTATGGCTGCGCCCTGCCGTAAACGGGCGCGCACGGGCGGGCAGGCCCTGTATCCTGGGGGTTGCTGGGTTTCCGGGGGATGGTTAATGTCGCCGGCCCCCTTTCCTGTTGTAGCGGAATGTGAATATCAACAGCCCTGCCACCGCCAGCGGCATGCCGATCAGCAGCCACAGGCTTGGCGCGTCTGCACCCGTGTGGGGCAGCTCAGGCGTTTTACGGTTCAGAACGGTAAGGGTCATGGTGTAGGTGTTGTCGGACTGCGTAAGCTCTTTGTCCGGAATTAACTGCCCATCAATATAACACTTGCCGTCTTGGGTAAATTGGATCTTAATTGGCTGTGCCAACAGGTTGTACCCCGGATGTGCCTTGGTTTCCGTCAGGCGGTATGTACCGGGTTTCAGATCTGTGAACGGGTTCGGGGTTATTTTGCCGTTGTCGTTCGTTGTACCGGTATAGGTAGTATCTACCTGCGTTTTTCCTTCGGTTGTTTCGACCAGCTTTTCCAGCTTGAACTCAACACCACTCAAGGGCACGTCATTGCCTTTTTCGTCTTTTTCCGCGTCCTTCTTGATGATATCCAGTACAAACTTCGGGTTCTGCAGCGTGTTGGTCAGCACAATCTTGCCGCTGCCGCCGGTGATGGTTCCATCGGGGGTCACTGTGGCTGTATTGTCTGTTGAGCTGCCCGCGCTGTTCGTTTCGCTGTTTGCTGTCGCTTCAGCTTCAGCCGTTACAACATACGTATTGCCGTTAATCGTAATGGTTTCGTTCGGCTTTACCGCGGTAAAGTTGCCAGCCTTATCCACCGTACCTTCCACAATGCGGTATTGGTAGTTCGTGTTGGTTTCGCCAACCTGGCGCTGATCCAAACCGCTAAAGGTATGCTTCCAGCCATTATTATCATCGGGGGTAATGGTAACATAGGCTTTCGTGCCGTAGTTTACCGGTGTCCAGTCATCATCTTTTGTGCTGGTTGCCAGGCGGCGCTGGAGCTGGATGTAGATTTGTTTCGGCTGCTTCGCAGTGCTAAGATCGTCCTTACCATTTGCATCTTTCCAGAGCTTATCGAACTCAATGTTGATCAGTGTGCGCCGGGTGTTGGTAAAGATTGCGGTAATTGGGCAGGTGTTTGGCTCCTTAATCACGCCTTCCACGGTGTTGTCGATCACATCGGCGGAATCGCAACCTTTCGGAACAGTTACGCTTTGCAGCCTGGAACCATCTAGCGGTGTAACTTCCTCGATGGTATAGCGGGTGCCAACGGGGATGCCGGTGATGGTCACGGTGTGGTCTGGGTATTTTTTCTCATCGGTCATGTCGATCTCAACATACCTTATGATGTCCTCTTTTTCCAGACCAGCACCGCCAACATCATTAAAGGTAACTTTGAAGGTGTAGGTGCCTTTAATGGTATCTTTCTCACCGTCTGCGGCCTGCTTTTTGATTTTCAGCCCGCCGGTTTTGACGGTGTTGACGTATTTTACCTTTAGCTTTGTCAGCGTGGAGCTATTTTCGTCCGGGTCCTTATAGGAGCGGAAGACGATGGTGTCGCCTTTGGGTTTGGTTCCGGTATAGTTATTACCCGTTTGATCATCATTCGGTCTTATTTTTTCCGTTCGGCCATCATTGGGGCTGCTTCCCTCCTGCTTGTCCAGCGACTTGTTCGTGTCGGTAACTGTCACGGATTCGCTATCGCCCTTCATCGAAGTAACCGCCTGCCCGTTCTCGCACACCGTCCATTTGGTGTCGTACAGGTTTTGGTTCAGATCCTCTTTGAGCGAAATGTAGCTGCCGCGGCGGAACTGGTCGCTGAAGGTAACGGTTTCTCCAGCTTCCAGAACAAAGCGTCCGTCCTTGTCCACCAACTGGGTGTCTGTGTCATTGCTGGAGGTGTACTGTGCGTTTTCGGCGTTTTCCAAATGACCGCTTTCGGCGGAGCCGTAATCCGGGATTTCCTTCTGATCGGTTGTAAAGCCGGTCATCTTACTTGGCACCGCTTTGGGAATGAAGGTAAAGTCCCTGAAATAGATGTTGCGGTTATAGTTATCGCCCACGCGGATGGTTTTGACGTTGTCGCTAAAACCGTCCCGCTCTTTCATCTTGTTCAGGTCCAGCTTTACGGTGACCCATGCGCCTGTCTTCACTTCGACCGAGCCATACGTTGCGCCGTTAATGCCTGATGTGCCAAGGCTGCCTTTTTGGACGTCATTTTCATCCAGCAGTTCCAGATACAGGTTGTTGAGGGAAAGGTCACCTTCACTACCATCCGTTGTATCAACGTAAACCTGGAACGTAAGGAAGCGCATGTCTTTGATATTGATGGGGTTTTCCAGCGTCAGGATGCCACGACGTTTCTCACGCGCTGCACTTTGCGTATCCATATAGCGTGCGTACCAGTGAAGGACCTGTTCGGTATTTTGCCCGGTATCTTGCCCGGGATCTTGCCCGGAATCCGGCTTGGAATCTGGCCAGGGGTTTTTAACCAACTCGAAAATGTAGTCGCCTTTGTTTGATTCGGTTGGTTCGGTTGCGGGTTTAATCGTGTTACCAGTCGCAGTCAAATTCACCTTTTCGGTATCGCTTGGATTCGGTTTAGCGGCCAGTGTTGTTCCATAATGGGTTGCCTGGTTCTGGATGGTGAAGTTGAAGATTTTCTGGTTTTTAAAGCAGTTTTTGAAGTCCTCATCAGTAACGTTTTTCAGATCGACCTCTTTTTGAACCTGCAGCTCGTTATTATCCGGGAAGTTGAACGCCACCGCCATGTTGGACTCCCACATACCGCGTTCCATATAGTACATGGTAAGGGTGTGCTTTTTGCCTTTGTCGAGGTCATCAAGAGTAGTGTCTTGCGCGCAGAAATTGATGTCCTCGCCATTATATTTTACGGTCTTGACAATTTTTCCATCTTGATCACTACCTGACGTTCCGCCTGTTTTGACCTTACTGACATAGGCTGTTACACTATTTTTGTTTTTATCTTTCTTGCTCTCGCCAAATTCCAGCAGGCCGGAAACCTTACCATGGGCGCCGCCAACGTCAAGCGCCAGCTTGCCATCAATGAATACCCAAACGTCATCGTCACCGGAGAAGAAGAACTTGATGTTGGTTTTTTCCTTTTTTCCATCTTCACCCGTCTTATTGGTTTCTACCATACCGTCATCCGTCAGGGTAAAATCCATCTGCAGCTTGGTGCCAAAGCCGTAATTGTAGGTAGAAGCCCGGCCCGCAGTTGCGGTTTCGTTGAACGGGAAGTAGCCATAGGAACTTACAGGCTCGGTCTTGCCTTCTTTGGTTATCGTTTTTTGTGCGGAGGTAGAATCAAGATTGCGTGACTTTTCCCGCTCGTCTGTGCTTGATTTCAGGAAATATTGCTCTGTGTTGGCATCCTGTTTCAGGTACAGGGTCGTATCCTGGCTGTCAAAGTACCAGTAATCAACGCCCGTATCCTCATCAAAAATCTGTCTCTTGGTAAAGGGGAACGCAACGTTGTCGTACACATCGCCAAGCTTTGCATTTTTGCTGTTGGTGCCGCTCAGGAACTCTTTGTTGAAGTGCGGTTCTACTACTTTTGTATCCTTCAGTGTATCCTTCAGCAGCGGCTCACCTGTTGCATCACTTGTGGAGGTATGATCTTCGACCAGGCCTTGGTAGGCATAGTCATAACGTGTACCATTTCCATCTTCATTGATTGTGGAGTTATTGATTGCCATGAAGCGATTTTTTTTATCGAAGTCGCTATTAAACCCCCAAAGATTCAATGCAGCACTAATCTCCTCAAACTTAATTCCCCAGTTTGAATAAGTAGGTTGGAAATGACCGGTATAAATCGGATATTGCGCATTGCAGTTCCTGTAATAATCACTTAATGCGCTGTCAAATTGGCGGAACACGACCCAGCTTCTTTGACTTGCAAAGCCGCCTTTTTCTCCCGGTGTATAATATGTACTATTATACTTATCTCTATTATTCCCATTTAGTTCATAGTCTGTATAATAGTCATACAGCGTACTGGTAACATATTTTGTCTTTGCTTCTTCCGTAAAATTATCGGATGCAATATCTACTACTTTAGTGCCAGTATTTTTCCACGTTTCGGCACGCGAGGTATCTTTTGGAGCCCAGTAGCCGCCACGCTGGCCATTGCTATATACTGCATCGTCATTCGTATCCGCATAGAAGCACTGTTCCGTTTTCTGATAGTCTGAAGGGATGGTTTCCCAACCTGTACTGTTGCCGCAGGTTGCAAGGCTACTATTGTCACTCAACGGATACGAAGCGAATACGATTTGGGTATAGCCATCCGGCACATCTGCTACATAGTAATCTGTGCCCTCAATCCGGCTCATTGTGCCGTATTTGCTTTCTTGGCCATCTCCTTTTAAGCCGTAGTAAACCATACTTTGATTGGCTTTGGGGATTGAATAGTCGCCGGTATCTCCCGTCAATGCCATCTTTGAGAAAGTAGCATCGTAATAGATACGGAAAGAGTTTTCTATACCCCATCTTACGTTGTCTGCGTCAGTATAGATAAAGCAGTTACTTGTTTCACTGTATATAAAGGATTCTTTATCATTACCACTAACAGATTCGTTATAGAAGTTATAGTATTTGCTTTTGCCGCCCTCATTCCATGTAAACTGAACATAAGAGCATGCCACGTTTGGGATGGTAAAAGTAACGAATTTTCCCTTAGGAACAGGTTTAGCTTCTGAGCCATCATCAACCGGTTTTAAGTTTCCATTTTCATCAGGGATATAGAAATTTGCCTTTACGTTCGTTAAATCAGCTGTACTGCGGTTTTCGAACTTGATGAGTTTGCCTGCATAGTATGTATGCTCCTTCAGGACGGGATTGTCTGTCCATTCACCATTATTAGTAGTTGGATCATACATTTTGTTGTTGAATTCGCTTATAGGACCCAGGTTATTATTTAGCTTAATCTCTCCTTTCCAATCAGAACCCTCGTATAACTGGAACTGTATTTCTAGAAATTTTTTTCCTTGTATATCTTTACAATTCTTAACGGCATAAATCTTATGTCCATTTGTTTCCCATCCAGTCGGCTCCATTGTATGCGTATGCCACCACGCACCATCATTAGAATTGCCCGGGGTTTCATCAGTTTTTACATTAAACCTAATTTCATGGGAAGCTGAAACGGTCTGCCCATTAATCGTATCCGGAACGACAAAGTAAACCGTGAATCCTTCTGCCGCTTCCTGCTCACTAGCTGCCTGCACGTTATCCACGCTTTTTGCGGCGTACATCTTCTGCGGCTGTTCGGTCGGTTCCGGGGTGGCGGTAGGGGTCACGGTCGGCACAGGGGTGGCCGTTGCGGTGGCTGCCGGTTCCGGGGTCAGGGCGGGTTCTGCCGTGGGCTCCGGCGTTTCGGTCGGGGCGGGCTGCTCCGGCTCGGCGCTTTGTTCCGGTTCCGGGGTGGCGGCGTTCTGCTCCGGCGGAACGGTATCCTCCCCGGAGGCCGTTCCCTGCTTATCCTCCAGCAGCTCTACTTCGTCAGGTGCGTCGGGCAGAAGATCCTCCTCGGCGTATACAGGCAGGGCCATTGCCATAACCAGGCAAGCGGTGACAAGCAGCGCTGTCAGCCGGCGCGCCCAACCTGTTGTGTTTTTTCCTGTTCTATTCAATCTGCTCACCCGTCTTTCGCGCTGGCTTGATGGAAGCACATTGTTCCACAGGGGATCCCTGTGAAACAGTAAAAGAAGCCAGCTTCTTTTACTTGCGCAACCGTTGCCATGTTGTTTTCAAAAAAAACCGCATCGAGTCTTCTCATTGCGCATTTACTTTTTATTTTCTTAATATAGCACCTTTACACCAGAAAGACAATACAATCCACGCAAATTCCTGTTTTTCAGCACTTTTACTGATTGCGTTTTCCTCCAATTATACAATGTATTCAAAGCCTTTGTATAATTTACTCCTGATTTTCTTTTTGGCAGCGGTCCCTTTTATATACTTTGACCGCGCGTTTATGATCCTCTGCACACACAGAGCGCAACTTTGCGGCAAAATTCGCCTTTTTTGTTGCATTTTCCTGTTTTTGCGCAATTATTTGTTTCGCATGCGCCTGTTTGCGGCGGGGCCTGGCGGCTGGGTGGGCGCCTTGTGGGAGGGATGGCAGGTTTGCGGCGCACGGCTCCCGTTTTTTTGCGGCGCGATGGGTACACCGCGCCCCTGCAAACGGTTTGCGGTGTTTGCGGCGGCGGGTGTGGGTTTGGTGGATTGCACGCCCGCCAACGGGACGCCGTTCTCCCTTTACAACGGGGTGCGGGTTTGCTGCAGATATGCCATTCGCTTTTTTGTCCCCCCTGCCCCGCCCCTGATTCCCGGTTCCCCCTTGCCGATCTCTATTTGCGCCAGCTCCTGAGGTGCCTCTGAGAGCAGCGAAAATAGCGGATCTTTCGCAAGCACAAAATCCGGCTGCGTTTGCGAAATATCCGTCATTTTCTTTGTTTTCAGATACACCTCCAGCTCCCAGCTTTCAATCTATCCTGTGTAAACTGCAACCCATCACGCGCCATTCTGTGCGGCACTTACCTTATAATATAGGGGTGCTACCCTGTGTGAATTTGCAACTGATCTATTTGAAGCAGCTGTGAGCTGTTGCAATTTTGCACAGGGTATTGCCCGCATTCTGTGCCGAACATTCCCGAAACGTGTTGGAAAAACGCACAGGATTGCCTTGTTTCCCTATGCCGCTTACCGTTGGAAAAACGCACAGGTTACCCCCGGAACAGTTGCATTTTACACAGGGTATTCCCGCTCCCCTGCCCCGCCGTGACCCGCGTACCTGTTGGAAAACTACACAGGATAGGCCCGTTCCCCGTGTTGCAATTTACACAGGTTTGGCTGTTTTTGGCTTATTTGCAACTTTACGCAGGTTGCTTTCCGCACAGGAAAATGGTGGTGTAATGCACAGGCTGCAGTTGGTTGAACACACAGGTTTGCGTTGTTAAATTACACAGGCTCTACCTATTACTAATATAGAACTAAACATCTAAGCCATAATAACAACCAGAGGTAAGCCGGGAGATGGGGGAGAACGGGAAAAAATTGGTGTTGCCATTCCATCAGGTTACAGAACCCTGAAACATCAGGACAGAAAAGCACAATAAAACCCTGTGTAACCTGCACCCGGGCTGCAGCCCCCACAGGATATATGGCAAACCACAACGCGGGTGTTGCATTTTGCACAGGGTAATGGCGGTGAAACCCTGTGTAAATTTGCAATTCTTGCGCTGGACAACAGGATGTGCTATAATGTTTAGTATGATGTGCGTGACCACCCGGGATACAGCAACCGATATAGGAGGCCCCTGCTTATGGCGGCAAGTAAACAGAAAAAAGATGATCCGTTTGTCGTTACGTTTGAAGAACGCGGGGACCAGACCATCGTTCGCAAATCCAATGACCTTGTACAGATGACGCGCAACAACCTGACGCTGAGCCAGCAGCGCCTGATGCTGCATATTTTTTCGATGATTAAGCCGGAGGATACGGACCTGCCCTCTTATGAGCTGAGCATTTATGATTTTATCAAGATGACCGGCATGGACCCGCACAGCGGGGCGCTGTACAAGCAGGTGCGCAAAAATATTGAGGAGCTGGCCAACGCGCCCATCCAGTGGATCAAGAATAACGGAACTTCCACGGTGGAAACATTCCGCTGGATCGATAAAGTGCGCATTGATGAGGGCCGCGCGCGCATGACCATCACGCTGGATCCGGTGCTGAAACCGCACCTGGTGCAGCTGAAAACCCTGTATACCACCATGGATGTGACCTACACCATGCTGATGCGGTCCACCTATTCCATCCGCATTTACGAGCTGTGCAAGAGCTACCAGAGCCTGTACCTGAAAAAGAAAGCGGCCGGGGAACCGCTGGTATGGAACCTGAGCATGCTGTATGAACAGCTTTCGTATACGGCCAACCGATGGTCGGATTTCCGCCGCCTGGCACTGGAAAAGGCAAAGGCGGAAATTAACGAAAAGACGGATATTATTTTTAATTACGATGTGTACGAAAAAAAAGGGCAGAAGGTTCTTTCGCTGGTGGTAACGATTGACCCGGTGGATGATGCCGCCGCACAGGCCAACCTGGACAGCATCAACAGCACAGTGCGCAAAAAGAGCAAAAAGAAGGGCCGCCCCACCGTGGCGATTGAGGATTCGCTGTTGGATGATCCCAGCCTGATCACCTTTGATTATGTTTCGGCACCGGAAACAACGATCCCCTATTCCTTTGGACGCCACCGCACCGAGCTGCGGGAGGAAATTGTTGTGAAAGCGCGCATGGATCAGCTGCGCGCGGAGATTACGCCCGAAGAGCTGCACGCGGTGGAAGTGATCATTGATGTGTTGGCAGATGCCTGCTGCACCATCCAGGCAGGCGATGGCGAGCAGGACGGCGGCAACAAAACGGTGTTTGGAAAGATGAATGCCATCATCCTGGATTGCGGCGGGTTGACCAGTTGGCTGGCCGGTGTGGCACCCCGCTATGCACAGGAGATCATTCCCCGGTCGCAGACGATGCGCAGCCCGGCGCGGTACCTGAACAAGGTGCTGCGCGAGGATATGGATAACTATCGCATTTATATTTTCCGCAAGGCAAAGCCGGCAGTCGAACCCAAAGAGGAGCTGTTGGAAGCGGAGTACCATGTGATGGACGAGCCGGTGCAGCAAACGATGCCGGAGCCTGAGCCGCCCAAGGTAGAGCTGATTCCCGAAACGATTGTAAAACGGCAGGATATGCGAAAAGAGTTTGCAAAGTTTGTAGATGATGGATACCTGGAAAAGACGTTGACGAGCGGCCAGCGCGGCGCTTACCACGAAATTTACCGCCACCTGGCAGCGCGGTGCGTGCCATCGCCTTCCAGCCTGCGCAATGGGCTGAAAGACGAAATGCGGCTGCATTACCTGGCCTGCATGAATGAAGTGATTGAAAAGTATGGCAGCCTGACCCCATTGATGGAAGCTATGGCGCATGAACTGGACTTTGATGTGTTCTGGGCAAAGGCCGCCAAGGACCCCAACGTGAATAACCCGATGGGGCTGTTCTACCACATTATTGAAGAACGCGCGCTGAACCCGATCGGCACCATAATGAACGACCAGGCACAACGGCAGAAGGTTGCCGCCAAGGAAAAAGGTGAAAAAGATAAGTGGCACAACGAAAGCTGGATGGATGCTTTTGAGGAAGATATCCCGGATGACAGCGAAGAGTAATTGAGATGAAGCGCAGCGGAACATCCGGGAGCGCTATTATAATAAGGTAAGCAGCGGCTGGCAGATTGCTGGCCGCTGCTTTTTTGTTGGGGTGCAGCTGAGAAATGGAAATATCCGGCGTTTTTTGATTTCAGATAGACCTTGGGCAACACCGCACAATTCCCGCCTTGCGGCTTAAGCACCGCTCCGGCAGCTGCGGCACGGCATCTGCGTTGCCAAAATGCTCGATAAGACATCCAGTATTATCTGCGCTTTTGGCCTAGCAGCTACCGCACCTCGCTCGCCGTATCGGCACTTAGAATTATGCGGTATTGCCCTTGGGATAATAGGTGAGAAGGAAGATGCGTGAGCGGGAATGCCTGGATGAAGTGAAGAAGGATGGGAAGAAAAAACGGCAGAGAAAAAGCGTGAACAGCAACGAAGAGATGCCTGCATAATATTCGTCAAAATATCCGTTGACACGCGCGAAGCATATGATATAATAGAAGCTATAACAGCAACGAAGAGATGCCGCACAGCATGGGGGCCAGTTTTTGCAACCCGCAGTTAGATTAAGATACCGGCGTGCGGTACCGCAAAAAGAACCGAACAAAAGGCAAAAATTAACCAACAGCAACGAAGAGATGCCTACACAAAGGCGCTCGCAAGGAGGAAAACAATGGGATATTGTATCTCAGTCTGCATTGAAAAAGGCGGCGTGGGAAAAACCGTTACCGTCTGCAACCTGGCGGCGCTGATGGCGCAGGACGGCAAGCGGGTGCTTGTTGTGGATATGGATGCCCAGGGCAACTGTACCTATACCCTGACGGGCGCCCGTGTAACCGATAATACTTTTGACCGCGCTGGCGTGTATGATATGTTCCGTGCCTATGGCATCAGCGGCACGCGGAACTATATTTCCCACACGCAGTTTGATAATATTGATATAATTCCGGCAAATGGCAACACCCCAATGGCGGCCAAGCAGCTGCAAATCCTGGAGCAGTCCGAAAGCACCAGTATCAATATGTTTTTGGCCATGTGCCTGGCACAGGTTGCCGGCGAATACGACTATATTTTGATCGATACCCCGCCGTCCCGCGATGTAATGGTGACCAACGCCCTGATGGCCAGTGACTTTGTGCTGATCCCCTGCGTGTGCGATGACTACAGCCGTGACAGTGTGTACCGCACTGTGGCCATGTGCCAGCAGTTGGAGCACGATGAGGGCGAAAAAATTGATGTTTTGGGCATTATCCTGACTATGGTGGAAAAAACTGCCCTGACCGAAGTGATCCGCAATGAACTGCGGGAAAGCCAGCTGGGCAGCAAGCTGTTTGCTGCCGAAATCCGTAAGGGACAGGCTGTAAAGGATAGCACCCGCCTTGGTGCGCCGGTTGTGCTATGTGCACGCAGCAGCAACCCGGCAAAGGATTATGCAAAGGTGTATGCCGAGCTGAAAACGCGCGTTGAACAGGAGACAGAGTGATGGCAAGCAAACTGGACCGACTGCAGAAGAAAGGCTTTAAAGTAAACGAAGCAGCGTTAAGTAAGATCGCGCGCGGCGACCAGGAGCCGGGCGGTGAATACAGCGAGATCAATATCAATGATATTGAAGAAAACCCGGATAATGCCCTTTACCGTGAGCTGGATACCGAGGAAGATATTGCGCTGCTGGCCGATGATATCCGCCGCGCGGGGCTGCTGCACAACCTGGTTGTGTTCCCTAAGACCGGTTTTGGCGGAAAATATGTGCTGCTTTCCGGCGAGCGCCGCCTGCGTGCGCTGCGCCTGTTGGTGGAGCAGGATAAACGCGAGCAGGAAGAAAAGCAGCTGCCCAACCGCATGAGTGAATGGCAGAAAGTGCAGTGCAAAGTGGTGCGCAACTTGACGGAAAACGAAAAAGTTGTGTATATTGACAGTGCAAACCTGCAAGTGCGCGGCGGCATCAGCAATGAACGTGTGATGCGCCAGGCGGCGGCGCGTTTTGTGGAAAACCTGCAGAAAGCACCGTATAACCTGAGCGCAGCGGAAGCAAAAAAGGCGCTGAAAGAGGTCAGCCCGCTGAATTCCCGCACGATTGATAAGGCGCTTTCGATTCAGAATGATCTCAACCCTGACCTGCGCCGCTTGCTGGATGAGGAATTCCTGAACCGAGCCGAGTGCGAAACCTATCTCCGCCTGACCCTGGAAGAACAGGCCCGTGCAGCCGCAGTGTTTTTGAAAATCGCAGCCCTTGACCCACGCAGCCATGAGCGCCGCGCCATTAAGGACGCATTGACCACCGCCATGTTGGATGTAGCAGTGGAACGGCGCAGTATGCAGGAGCGCGAGAGCGTATTTGCAGCAGCGTTGCAAAATGCACAGGATGCAATCGGCCAGGCCAAGACGCAGGAAAACAAGGCGGCGGCAGTAGATAAAGACCACAACTTTATTTCGGCCAAGCTGCCTACCACGGCCCGCAAACTGCGTAAAATTGCAGCGGCAAAAAATATTGAAGCTAAGATCCGCAGTTATACGGCAGAGGACCGCAAAGCAATGTCGGACCAGATGCAGGAGCTGATTGCGGCAGCGCAGGAGCTGAAAGCACTGATTGATGCTGTGGAATAATCCAGATCCACGAAAACAGCAAGCAACAAAAATCCATGCAAATAGGAATACAGGAATCCACAATATGAAACAGCGAATTGTCATCCGGCTGCACCTGGCTGTGCGGGCAGTGCTACAAAGCGAAGCGGACTGGCGCGGCACGCGGCTGGGCACCCTGACATCGGAGCTGATCCATGAACAGGCTGCAAAAGCGCGCCTGTGCGGGGTGCAGAATTACGAGTTGAACCCCGTCAGCAGCCGCTATGTTCCCGTTACAAACGGGACAAAATATAAGCAGACATCTGGTCTGGAGCAGATCTCCATCTATCTGAACGATGAGGATATGCAAACCCTGAAAGAGCTGGCACTGGCCAACGATAGTGTGCGTGTGATCAACGGCAGGCAGGCAATCACCTACCGATATGTTGTTCCCGGAATGCTGCTGAACGACCCGGTGTTTACGGGGCTGACAGAGCAGAACAGCACGGCAGGGTAAGCACTTCAAAATCTTGGGCAATACCGCATAATTCTAAGTGCCGATACGGCGAGCGAGGTGCGGCAGCTGCCAAGCCAAAAGCGCAGATAATACTGGATGTCTTATCGAGCATTTTGGCAACGCAGATGCCGTGCCGCAGCCGCCGAAGCGGTGCTTAAGCCGCAAGGCGGGAATTGTGCGGTGTTGCCCTTGAATAAATCAAAGGCGGCACCGCGTTTTTTGAAAGACGCGGCGCCGTTTTGTATACAAAGCAGCCTGAAAATACTACAAAACATAAACCTGTGCGAAATTACAACAAAACGGATAGAAGGTGAGAATAGGAAAAAAGGAGAAATATGTTGGAATTTTACACAGGTTTACAGAGCAAAACATGAGGAAAAGTGCGATGCAGCGTTTGCAAAATAAAGCAGATTTTGGGTGAATCAGGTGCGAGGAACCAAAAAAGAGGGGAAACCTGTGTAAATGGCAACAATCTGCAGGGTGAATTACCTTTTTATAATACGACAGGGATAGTAATACCCTGTGTAAAGATGCAACACTGTACGCTGCGAAAGGGAAGAGTTGCAATTTTACACAGGGTATTGGTTATTCTGTCAGGCGGAGTAGAAGGAAAACACTAAAAACAAAATGGCATATATGAGCCGTATTATACGATTTGGAATTAAAACAGCCGACCAAACGATGGGATTTGGCGGGATAGGGAGAAAGGCGAAAGTTGATATGGAGAGAGCGAGGGCAGAGGTTGGCATGCTGCTTGATAGACAAAAACGTGGAAACGTGATGAGAAATGGCGGGAATACAACGCTATTTTTGTATTAAACTTATTTAATAATACAATTTGTATTTCAGTGCAGAGAATCTCTTTGGAAACCAAGCGGGAATAATTTGACGATTTAAGCAATAGTAGATGGCCTGCAACTTGAGAAAGTATTGACAACACCGCATAATTCCCGCCTTACGGCTTAAGCACCGCTCCGGCAGCTGCCGCACCTCGCTCGCCGTATCGGCACTTAGAATTATGCGGTATTGCCTATTACCTTCGCATCGGCGAAAGACAGTCAAAATAAATGCGGAATGGTTAGTAGCAAGGAGAAAATGACTGCCGGACGCCGCGGAAATCGGGCAGCATAAAAACATGAATTTTTCAGATACACCCTAGAGGCAGCCTGTGGAATTCACCCTTCAAGCATTTGTGGTGACAGGTGTAAACAGCGCCCGGTCCTCTCCGCCGCTCCGCGGCATCTTTCCACCCCGCGGGGAACTGCCCTCAAGAGAAGCATCGTCTCCTGCAAATATTTTAGCGGGCACAACACAAACCAACAAGGTTCTCCGCGGCGGGAAGGGGAAGTCCCGCCCCACAGGTTGTTTATGGGGTGGATGTGTGGGATATAATAATCCGCAGGGGAAAATTCCGCCCTACCACCCTGCACAAAAATCCATCCCAGGCCATCATTCCAACCCACCAAAAATCCAGAATGTTCCCCCGTCCGAACCACCCACTCGTAAAATAAAAGCTACCCGCCGATCCTAATGAAACGCTCAACCCCCTAGAATATGATGCACAAGCTGCCCCAAAACCGCCAAACAGTATCCCCAAAATACGCAAAAAGCTAAGGCAACACCGCATAATTCCCGCCTTGCGGCTTAAGCACCGCTCCGGCAGATGCCGCACCTCGCTCGCCGTATCGGCACTTAGAATTATGCGGTATTGCCCTAACCATCATTTCGTGATTTTTATCTTGCCCTTGGGGCAAAAGGGCTTTATACTGGTATACAAGTGGTAGCCTGCCCCAGTGTAAGGGCAGGCAGAAAGAACGGTTTTGCCCTGAATACGGATGGGGACTGCAAGATGTATAAACTGATTATTATTGATGATGAAGAGAAGATTGCCAGCGGAATGGCCCAGCTGTTCCCCTGGCAGAACATTGGGTTCGAGGTGGTGCAGGTGTTCACCAGCGCACGCAAAGCCCTGCAATATATTGCCGAAAACCCGGTGGATGTGGTGCTGACCGATATTGAAATGCCGGATATGAACGGCCTGGAGCTGAGCCATCGGCTGATGGAACACCCCAACATCCAGAAAATATTTTTCAGCAGCTACAGCAATTACGAATACTTCCGCGCGGCGCTGCAAAACGGCGTGGCGGATTACCTGATGAAACCGGTGGCCTACAGCGCCCTGCTGGAATGCTTTGAAAAGGTCAAAGCCCGGCTGGATGCCCGCAGCGCCGTGCAGGAAACCGCCCCCAAGGCCTATTACGACCAGATCGTGTACGATGTGCAGCAATACTTAAAAGATAATTACCGCACTGCCACGCTGGAAGAAGCCGCGGCCAAGGTTTCCTTGAGTCCGGCTTATCTTTCCCGCGTGTTCAAGGAAAAAAGCGGAACCAGCTTTTCGGAGCTGCTGCTCAAGACGCGGATGGAAAAAGCATGTGGGATGCTGGCGGATATCCACTATAAAAGCTACGATATTGCCTATTATGTCGGGTACGATAACCCCAAAAACTTCTCCCGTGCGTTCAAAGCGTATTATGGGCAGAGCCCATCGGAATACCGCAAATCCCGCCTGGATGGTGCCGCGCTATGAAGGGAATGAAGCGGAAGTTCTTTTTGAAGCGCATGTGGAACTTTGTGGTGGTCATGCTGATCCCGGCGCTGCTGCTGGTGGCCGTTACCACCTACATGACCTTTGTGACCCAGATGCACCGTATGACGCAGGACAATGAGCGCGGTATTGAGGCTGTGCGCTCCAACATCTCGCTGGTGCTGGATTCGGTCCTGGCGCAGAACAGCTACATGACCGGCATGACCCGCACCAACATGGTGCTGAACAAAGCTCTGAAAAGGGAAAGCCTTGCTTACACCGATGCCATCTACCTGCGCAGCCTGGTATCCTCACTGAACAGCATGACCAACGCGTATGATTACGTGGATTCGGTTCTGATCTATATAGATGGGTACGACCGTGCGCTGACGTCCAGCGGGCTGGTCAACCTTTCGGCGGATGATTACAACGGCTGGTACAGCGTGTATTCCTCTATGTCGGATACCGAGCGCACCTGCATTGCCCCGGTGGTGGTGAACGCAGGCAAAGCCAGCGAGAGAAGGCAGCTGGTAGTGTGCGCCCGGATGATGACGATGGAAGGCTGTGTGGCCGTTACCCTGAACATCAGCCACTTGCAGGAAATAATTGCTGTGCTGCGCCCGTCCGATAACCAGCACCTGTACCTGGTTGACGGCAGCGGCCGCCTGCTGGCAAAGGCAGGGGACGCAGGCGCGACGGAAGAGCTGCAAAACCTGATGGGCAAAACGCTGAGCAGGGCAGGGAACACGGCGGAACAGGAGCACGAGTTCTGGATCAAGCTGGATGACCGGGACTGCCTGTTGAACTGGCAAAGCTACCAGAACCCGGATTTCTACATCGTATCTACCATTGACCGGGCCATGATCCTGGAAAACCTGGGCGAACGGTTGATGCCGCTGCTGCTGATGGCGGTTGTGGCGCTGTACGCCATTGTGTTTTTGGCATACGTCAACACCAAGCGCAGCTTTGACGAGATCAACCTGATGCTGCAGATGTTTGAGGATGCCGAGGCGGGCCGCACCATCCAGCGCCCCCAGCGCAAGGTAAATGATGAATATGACGTTATCATGAACAACATCCTGATGATGTTTTTGAACAACACCTACCTGAACATCCAGCTGAAAGAAAAGCAGTACCGCCAGCAGAACGCCGAGCTGACCGCCCTGCAGTTGCAGATCAACCCCCACTTTTTGTACAACACCCTGCAAACGCTGGATATGGAAGCCCGCAAGCTGAACGATGATGGGCGCATCAGCGCGGTGGTGGGGTATGTATCGGATATCCTAAAGTATTCGCTGACCAACCCGCAAAAGAGCGTCAGCCTGCGGGAAGAGCTGGACTATCTTAAAAAATATGTGGAAGTGCAGCACTACCGCTTTGGGGACAGCTTTATTATTTATTATGAAGTGGACGACGATGTGATGGACGCCGAGGTATTCCGCCTGATGCTGCAGCCCGTGGTAGAAAACAGCCTGCTGCACGCCCTGCGCGGCAACGAGCGCGGTTACATGAAGGTGCGCGCCCGCCGCATTGGCGATAAGGTGAACCTGCGTGTGATCGATAACGGCGACGGCATGACAAGGGAAGAGCTGGAAGCGCTGCGCAAACGCATTGCGGACCGCAACAGCCGCAGTATTGGGCTGACCAACCTGGACCGCCGCCTGCGCCTGCGCTACCCGGAGGAAACGGGGCTGCGCATCTGTTCCATAAAAAACCTTGGCACCAGCGTGTCGTTTTGCATCCCGTACAAAAAATATACCCCGGATGCCCCGCAAACGGGTAAAACAGAATAATAAAATGCCGGGCAGGTATCTTAAATTGCGCCAAAACGCAAGAGATGATACCTTCCCGGCGTTTTGTGTCAAATGATGAATCCTTTTCGCAAGCGTGAGTCCTTTTATAAATCTGCCAAACAAATTATAATAAAACCATGATAAGGCTCGACGAAAAGGGCCGATTTAGAAGGAGGAAAACAATATGAAAAAGCAACTTATGGCCGGTATGATGGCCGCCAGTATGGCATTGTCTCTGGCCGCATGCGGCGGCAGTGCTGCCAGCAGCGCAGCCCCGGCAGCCGACAGCACCAGCGGCGCTGCCTCTACCAGCACCGCAGCTTCCACTTCCAGCGATGAACAGGTGACTTTGCGTTTTGCCTGGTGGGGCGGCGATGAGCGCGCCAACGCTACCATGGAAGTCATCAACAAGTTCATGGAAGAAAACCCCAACATCAAGATCGAAGCCGAGTATGGCTCTTCTGACGGCTACCATGATAAGCTGGCAACCCAGCTGGCATCCGGCACCGCCGCCGACATCGTGCAGATTGACCCCGAAACGATGCCCGCTTTTGTTTCCACCGGCGATTACTTCCTGGATTACAAGGACTACGACTTTGATCTTTCCAACTTTGACCCCAACTACATTGGCCTGCGCGTGAATGGTAACTTTGACGGCAAGCAGCTGGGCCTGCCCACCGGCATTGCCGGCCCGGCACTGGTTGTGAACGAAGAGCTGGCTGAAAAGTACGGCATCGACTTCAACACCCAGTACACCTGGGATCAGTTCATTGAATGGGGCAAAAAGGTCCATGAAGCAGACCCCGATACCTACCTGCTGTGCACCAACAAAGAGTATGTGACCAACCTGGTGTTCTTTACCTACATGAAGCAGCTGACCGGCAAGACCATCTTTGACGCTGACTCCAAAGAGTTCAATTATACCGAGGAAGATATCCAGAACTGCCTGGATCTCGTTAAGAGCCTGTACGACAACAATGTCTGCGCACCGGCTTCCTACTCTTCCGCTTACAGCAACGACGACCTGCAGTCTGACCCCAACTGGATCGCTGGCAAGTACGTCTGCACCTTCGCTTACATCTCCACCATCAATGTTATGACCGCCGCCAATGAGGGCGCAACCTATGGCACCGGCTACCTGCCCCTGCTGGACGGCGCTAAGGACAACGGCTGGGCTTGCAACTGCCCGCAGGTCCTGGCAGTTACCTCCACCTGCAAGGCTCCGGAAGCAGCCATGAAGTTCCTGGATTACTTCTTTAACAGCGATGACGCCGAAAGCACCCTGGCCTGCGTGCGCAGTGTTCCCCCGACGGAAAAGGCCCGTGAAATCTGCGAAAAAGACGGTACCCTGGACCCGAACATGATGACCGCCGCCAACATTGCCAGCGGCTACAGCGGCCTGACCAACGACAAGTACTCCTCCGCACCGGAATCCAAGCAGATCATTGCTGATACCATCGAGGCTGTCGGTTACGGCACCACCGACCCCGCAAGCGCTGCATCCGATATGTACAATCAGCTCTCCAGCTACATCAGCGCCCAGTAAACCTCAGCGAACATCAAAAACGGGTGTCTCCCACCGAGGCATCCGTTTTATTAAAGTGTACCTGAAAAGTCGAAAATATAGTCTATTTCTACAAACACAGCCGGATTTGGCGTTAAAAAGCCTTGGAATCCACAAAGGATTCCTGCGGCTCTTTGCCTTAAATCCTGCTTGTGTTTGCGAAATATCCGTCATTTTCTTTGTTTTCAGCTACACCAGTAAAAAGGCGGATTTTTTCCAAAGAGGTGTGATCCTATGACAAAACAAACCAAAATCAAGCACTATACCAAGCGCGATTACGCGGCGTTTGCTTATCTGGCCCCGTGGATCATCGGTATGCTGGTCCTGCAGCTGTACCCGTTTTTAAGCTCGCTGGTTTACTCGTTCTGCAACTACAAAATCACCGGCACCCCCTCGTTCACCGGCCTGAGCAACTACATCCAGTTGTTCACCATGGATAATGAGTTTTGGAACTCCTTGAAAGTTACCCTGGCCTACACGTTGTACACCGTGCCCGGCAAGCTGGTTATGGCATTGGCTGTTGCGGTGTTCCTCAACCGTGACATCAAAGGCATCAACCTCATCCGTACTTTGTACTACATTCCGTCCCTGTTCGGCGGCAGCGTTGCTGTTGCTCTGCTGTGGAAGATCATGTTCATGGATAACGGCGTGATCAACGCCATCCTGACCACCCTGCACCTGCCCAACGTACAGTGGCTGGGCGACCCCAATCAAGCCCTGCGCACCATCTGCATGATGGAGATCTGGCAGTTTGGTTCTTCCATGGTCATGTTCCTGGCCGCGCTGAAAAACGTTCCGGCAGATTTGTACGAAGCTGCCGAGATTGACGGCGCAAGCAAGGTCAAGATGTTCTTCAGCATCACCGTTCCGCAAATCACCCCCATCATCTTCTTCAACCTTATCATGCAGACCATTCAGGCTTTGCAGAACTTCACCTCTGCCTTTGTCATCACCGATGGCGGCCCCATGAAGGCTACCTATGTGCTGGGCATGAAACTGTATAAGGAAGGCTTCTCCTACTTCAAGATGGGTTACGCCAGCGCCATTTCCTGGATCATCTTTATTGTGATCATGCTGATCACTCTGGTGCTGTTCGCAACCTCCAAGTGGTGGGTCTTCTATGGCGATGAAAGCTGAGAAAGGGCGCGTGAGCATTATGACAAAACAACAAAAAAAGACCCTGAACCTGGTGCTGACCTATCTGGTCATCATCCTGATTGGCTGCGTGCTGCTGTTCCCCATTGCATGGATGATTTCGGCCGCGTTCAAAACCAACGATGAAATTTTTGGCTCCATTGCACTGATGCCCAAAAGCTTCAGCTTCCAGAACTTTATTGACGGCTGGAAAAGCGCCGGTATTTATACCTATGCAACCTATTTCATCAACTCCTTTATCATGGTCATCCCCACCACGCTGCTGACCATCGCTTCCAGTGCGCTGGTTGCCTATGGCTTTGCACGGTTCAACTTCCCGTTCAAAAAGCAGCTGTTTGCCATCCTGATCGCCACCCTGATGCTTCCCAACTCGGTCATCATCATCCCGCGTTACGTTCTGTTCAACAAGTTCGGCTGGGTCGATTCCTACATGCCATTCTGGGTGCCCGCCCTGCTGGCCTGCTACCCATTCTTCATCTATCAGCTCATCCAGTTCATGCGCGGCATCCCCCGCGATCTGGACGAATCCGCCTGCATTGATGGCTGTGGCACCTTCCGCATCTTCTGGCAGATCCTGCTGCCGCTGATGAAGCCGGCCCTCTTCTCCGCTGGCCTGTTCCAGTTCCTGTGGACCTATAACGATTACTTCAACTCCTTGATCTTCATCAACTCGGTCAAAAAATACACCATCTCGCTGGCGCTGCGCCTTTCCGTTGACGCGGAAAGTGTTGTGGTGTGGGGCCGCGTTATGGCCATGGCCTGCGTGGCGGTTCTGCCGCTGGTTCTCCTCTTCTTTGCCGCACAGAAATATTTTGTGGAAGGCATTGCAACCTCCGGCCTGAAAGGCTGATTTTCGTTTTCCTCTTTTTTGTTTGTTCCTGCACCTAAAAATGTTTGTCCCTCCTAAAAATCATTGACCCGTTGCGGGCCGGCACTGCCCGGCCCGCATTTTTTGTTGAGGTATCATAATGAAACTGGATCTGAATTCCCAAACATTAAACGTCAGCTTTGCCTGCCGGATCGAGGATGCCTGGGTGCCGGTGCCGGAAACTGCCTGCACACAGTCCGGCTTTGACTGGACGCTGAACGGTGCGCATTACAGTGCGCAGTTCACCCCCGCTGGCGATACGCTGTGCTACACCCTGCAAATGGATGCGCCCAACCCCACCCAGCTGCGCATGTGGCTGGCTGTGCCGGGGCAGAGCGATTATTTCCATGTGATCCCCTGCAATATTTACGGCGATAACCACGCCGCGGAAGCCAAACCCGGCGAATTTCCATTGCTGACGAAGGACCACCACGAGGTGGCGTTCTGTGCGCCGCTGTGGGAATTCCGTGCGGACCGCGCCGCCATGCCGCTCGCCGCCCTCTGCTGGGACGGCGGAGTAGCCGCCGCTGCGGTGGAACCCTACAGCGAAAGCGAGGCCGGGATCATCCGCAACGGTGTGTTTGCCGCTTTGCCGGATGCGTTCGGCATCAGCCTGGGGTACACCAACGACCCCACCACCTTCAAAAACCGCTCCACCCCGGCGCCGTCCACCCGCAGCATGGCCTGCAAGGCGCAGACCAGCGGCAGGATCTACCTGCACAGCGGCCCGCGAACCGAGCTGCATGAGATCATCCGGCAGGAATACGCCCGCCACAAGGACCGCGCCGTCCCCCGCAATACCCTGCGCCAGGCCGTGCAGGGCATGCTGGACACCTTTGCCTACCAGAACTTTGACGCGGCGGCGGGGGAGTATACCAACCGCTGCTGCCGCCCGCCCAGGGAGACCGAGATGCGCCCCTGGCGGCTGGTGACGGAGATCGGCTGGACGGGTGGCGGCGTGCTGGCCTATCCGCTGGTGCTCTGCCGCGATGCCCTTGGCGCGGATGCCGAAGCGCCGCTGGCTGCGGCCATGAGTGGCGAACAGCTGTTTGACCGCATTGCCGATGCGTATAACGAAAATTCCGGCCTGCTGAACGACCTGATGGCCCCCAATGCCGCGGGCAGCCAGGTGAACGGCTGGTGGACCGGGTACGGCCTGGTCAAAGACTGCCACTGTGCCTATACAGTGGGCAGCGCCGTCCACTACCTGACCAAAACGATGGATTATCTGCACCAAAACGGCAAACCCTGCCCGGCCAAATGGATGGATGCAGCCCAAAAGGTGCTGCATACCGTCATGGATCTGCAGCGCGCAGACGGCGCTTTCGGCTATACTTACTCCACCCAGGAGCGCAAAGTGCTGGATTGGAGCGGCTTTGCGGGCTGCTGGTTTGCCCCGGCGCTGGTTTACCTCTACCGCCTGACCGGCGAAGAACGCTGCCTGCACTCCGCCGAAAAAGCGCTGGATTACTACCATACCTTTGTCAAGGACCTGAACTGTTACGGTACCCCCATGGACACCTGGAAAGCCGTGGATGAGGAGGGCAACCTGGCCTTCATGCGCGGCAGCCGCCTGCTGTATGAGCAGACCGGCAAGGCCGAATTCCTGCAATATATGAAAGACAGCGCCGGGTACGAGTTCCTGTGGCGCTATGGCCACAAGACCTACCCGGAGCACACCCCGCTGAACCAGGGGTGGTCCGCCTGCGGCGGCGCTGTTACCTCGGTTTCCAACCCGCATATCCACCCCATGGGGGTTATTATTGACACTGACCTGCGCTATCTGGCACGGGTGACGGGTGACGGCTATTACGCCAGCCGCGCGGCGGATTCTGCCGCCTGGATGCTGCAATGCCTGGAACTGTACCCCGCAGCCACCGGCTATGGCCGTTACGGCATTTTGTCGGAACGCTGGTGCCCCAGCGATGGGCTGGATGTGGAGCGCTTCAGTGATGGCAGACCGTTCAGCAGCTGGTTCAGCCACAATCTGTGGGCTTCCGCCTGCGTGCTGGAAGCTGCATGTGAGCTGCTGCTGGAAATCGAACACAAGAAAGGATAAAAGCAATGGACCGTTATGTGACCGATATCAAAAATGGCTGCTACCAGAACCCGGTGCTGCCCATGGATTTCAGTGACCCCGACGCCATCCGCGTGGGGGAGGACTATTACCTGATCTCTTCCAGCTTTACCTACCTGCCCGGCGTGCCGGTGCTGCACAGCAAGGATCTTGTCCACTGGGAGCGCATCGGCAACTGCGTGGAGCGTCTGCCGTTTGACCGCTATGCCCAGCCCGCCCATGGCTGCGGCACCTGGGCCCCGGCGCTGCGCTACCATGCGGGCAGGTTCTATGCATTCATTCCCCTGCCGGACGAGGGCATTTTTTACACCGAAGCCACCGACCCCGCCGGCCCCTGGAGCGCGCTGCACTGCGTAAAATCCGCCAGCGGGTGGATCGATCCCTGCCCCCTGTGGGACGATGACGGCAGCGTGTATATGGCTCACGCCTTTGCCAAAAGCCGCTGCGGCATTAAGCACAAGATCCAGCTTTCCCGCCTGGATCCCGAAACGCTGGAAGTGGTGGAGGACGGCCCCATCGTGTTTGATGGCACCCTGAGCCAGCCCACCGCCGAAGGCCCCAAAATGTACAAGCGCAACGGCTGGTATTACATCTTTATCCCGGCAGGCGGTGTGGAATACGGCTGGCAGACCGTGCTGCGCGCCCGCAATGTGTACGGCCCGTATGAGGAAAAAATCGTTATGCACCAGGGGGCCAGCTCCATCAACGGCCCCCACCAGGGCGCGTGGGTCACAGCGCCGGACGGCAGCGATTGGTTCCTGCATTTCCAGGACCGGTTTGAACTGGGCCGCGTGGTACACCTGCAGCCTATGTGCTGGCACAACGATTGGCCGTTCATCGGCCTGGAACAAAACGGCGATGGCATCGGTGAGCCGGTGACCGAGTGGGACTGCCCCAAAGGCGAAGCTGGTCCCGGCCTGCAAATAGGGGACAGCTTTACAAACGGCAAGCCCGGCCTGCAATGGCAATGGCAGGCCAACCCCCAGCCCGAAGCCTGGCTGCGCCCGGTGGCGGGGGATGCACTGCATCTGGTCTGCGGGGCCAGCGGAAGTTTGTGGCGGCAGCCCAATGTGCTCAGTCAGATGCTGCCTGCAGCGGATTTTACCGCAAACGTTACCCTTGGCCTGGCCGGGTGCGGCGCCGGAGCTAAAGTAGGGCTTAGCGTGATGGGGCAGAAATATTCCGCCATTGAGCTCTGCCGCACCGCGCAGGGCTGCACCGTGCAGTTGGTACAGGGCATGGTGAAAGACCTTGCCCCCACCGGCGATGCAGAAGAAACGATCCTTGCCGAAAAAATGGTTGACACGGATGAAATAACCGTTACAATGAAAATAACGGCTGCCAAGCAGGTGCAGTATGCCCTGCTGGCAGCAGATGGCACCGCAGTGCCGCTGGGGGGAGCCCAACCCGTTGCCAAGGCAACCTGGACCGGCGCGCGCCTGGCCCTGTACGCCCGCGGCGGCACCAAAGAGGATACTGCCTGCATCAAGCAGCTGAACATTACATTTTAGCCGGGCTTTTGGCGGCAGAACACCGCAGATGCCCGCGGCAAAAAGGAGAGCAAACTGGCAATGGCAAGTGTTACCATCCGGCTGAACAGCATTGGTGAAGTGAAAGAGTTTAACCGCATTGCGGCCACTGTGCCCGGAGATGTGGACCTGCATTCCGGGCGCTACTGCGTGGATGCAAAATCCATCATGGGTATTTTTGCCCTGAACCTGGCGCGCGAACTGACGGTGGACAGCCCAACCCTGAGCGAGGAAGAACTGCACAAAAAGTTTGCGGCCTTTTTGGCGGGCTAAGGCGTATCTGAAAACCAAGAAAATGACGGATACTTCGCAAACACAAGCAGGATTTAAGGCTTTTTAATATAAAATCCGGCTGTGTTTGTAGAAATAGACGATATTTTCGACTTTTCAGATACACCCAAACATAAAACAGGGCGGTTCACACAGAGCCGCCCCTTTTTTTGTAGAAGATGCGCGACACTTTAGGCAACACCGCACAATTCCCGCCTTGCGGCTT
>ULRQ01011229.1_pt1 | contig 32436 bp, 30 predicted proteins | sample 1955491 | NCBI WGS metagenome assembly ULRQ01 (sample SAMEA4835684, study PRJEB28245) | human gut metagenome | biome: gut microbiome; material: fecal sample | place: Denmark | collected 2008 | reverse complement strand
CGCCAGATTGTGGATCTGGAGACCGTGGGTTCGAGTCCCACAAGGCACCCTCTCATCAAAAAGACCAAGAATCAAACGATTCTTGGTCTTTTTTCTTTCATGTTTCTCTGTGGGACTCGAACAGGGCGGCGGTGCGTATGCACCGTAAGCGACCAGCCCTGCGGGCTGTCGCTTAGCCCGCGGGTCCTAGACCACTAGGAATGTCTACCGTGGCCCCACGTTGGTCGCCTTGTGGGACTCGAACAGCACGGCCCCGCGTTTCTCTGCTTCCACCGTTCCAAAACGACCCCAGCCGCAGCACAGAAGCCCCCACTTCTGCGCTGCGGCTGGTTTTTTTCAGCTGTTGAGCTGTTTCATGATCTCCCCGACTTCTTTGCTGCTGTAGCCTTCCTTCAGCAGCTCCGTCCGGATGGCGGCATCGCTCCGGCCCTGGCTGCGCAGGCGGGCGGCGGTGTAGGGCACCGCCGTGCTGCCCAGCACACCGCTCTTGCCCACGTTCAGGTTCCCGCTGCCCGGACCCGACGTGCCCGAAGCCCCCGCTGCTGCCGCTCTCTGGGCCGCTGCCGCGCTGGCTTTCTGGGCCTGCTGGGCCGCCTTGGACTGCTTGAGGGCCCATTCGCCCTTGGCGATGTTCAGCTTTTCGCTGGTCACCTGATTATTAAACTGCTGCTGGCGGAGCTTGTCCTGATACTGCTGCTGCGCAAAGTCGTTGTCGTACTTCTGCTGCGCCTGCGCGTTCTGGACCTGCTTTTCCTGCATCTGCTGGTTCCAGGCCGTATCCGCACGGTCTGCCTCATAGGCACGGTTGTTCGCGTAGATGTTGTACCCGGTGTTCACGAGCGACCCCGCCAGCGAGCCGAGGCCCGTGGTACCGGAGAGCGCGATCTGCACCGCGTCGCCAATGAGGCCCAGCACCGTGACCGCATTGTTGAACCGCTGCTGCTTCTGGGCTGCGGCCTCCTGCTCCTGCGCGGCGTAGTTGCCATACAGGGTGTCCAGACGGCTCAGGTAGTCCTGATACTGGCCGTAGTCCTGCTGATAGGCCGTGTTGTAGGCGTTGCCCAGCTGTTCCAGCCGGGTGTAATAGTCCGAAAGTTTCTGCTGATACAGCCCCTGCGCGTTCTGCTCCTGCGTGTTGAGCTGGTCCAGCTGGGAGACCAGCGCATCGCCGCCGCTGTCGTAGGTGTCCAGCGCCAGCTGATACAGCGTCGGGATGGCCTGATTCAGCGCCCCGATCTGCTGCTGGTAGGCCTGCTGGGCCACGCTGGCCGCATAGCTGGAGCCGTAGCCGCCCGTCAGCGCAGCAGCCTGTGCGGCAGCATCGGCGCTGGCGTTGTGGGCGTTCTGGGTGTACGCCTGCGCATACTGCTGATACAGCGGGTCCTGCGCGTAGTTGTAGTGGAACGCTCTCCGCGCGTTCAGGTCGTTCAAGGTGCGGTCGATCTGCTCCTGATACCGGCTCTGGTAGTCGCCGGGGGCAGCGCTCTGCTGCACTTTCAGGGCCGCTTCCGCTTCCGTCACCTGCTCAGAGGGCTGATACCCCGCCGACGCCAGTGCATCCTGCACCTCCTGGCGGCTGTTCAGCCCCTCGGTGGAGTAGTTCTTTTTCTTGTCGCTTGCCATAGAGTCTCCTTTCTCACTGCAGTTTCCGCAGCTTTGCCCCCAGTTCGTCCGAGACGTTCTCCACGTCCAGATTGCTCAGAACGTATTGCAGCTGCTCCTGCATCTGGTAGAGGTAGTTCCGCAGTGCGCGGGCATCCTCCGGGTCCATCTTCTCACTCAGCTTCGGCAGGCCCAGCTTGCTCAGGCCCGAAATGCTTGCCATCCTGTCATGCCTCCTGTTCCATAAGTCTGCCCCGCGCCGTCGCAAGGGTGCGCGCCAGACTGCGCAGGGTGATCTGCCCTTTGCCGGTCAGCCGCAGCCGGAACATACCGCAGCGGCGGGGCGCAAGGTGCAGGTCGAACCGCTTCTGCTTCCCGGCCACGGCCCATTCTGCCAGCTTCTCCCAGGGGCCGTCGTCGTAGCAGATCGCCAGCTCCACGGTGCTGGCACATACGGCATCCATCTGGAGCGTCAGCCGGGAGAGATACCGGTCCTCGGCCTCGTCCATCCCGAACGCACCCGTGATGAGTTCAAAGTCCACCGTCTCCTCCACGCCCTCGGTGGTCTTCCAGTCCCGTTCGCGGCTGGGGTCGGCGGCCCAGATGTCGTGCCCATCCCAGAGGTAGAGCTGCCCGCCGGTGCTGGCCATGGCGTAGGAGCAGCCGTCTTCCTCCTGCCAGAGTTCCCGCTCGGTGTCGTAAACGAGGAGCCGCTCTTCGAGCGCGTCTCCTTCCCGGCCGCTGTCCCGCGCCAGATAGAGGTAATAGCGGCCATCCAGCGCACCGCCTACCGCCGTCTGCACGTTGGAGAGCCGGGCCGTGTTCAGTTTTTCGGACACCTTGGTGGGGATGCTCCCATCCCAGGCCATCACACCGTCCGGCGAGAGATAGTAAAGTGTCTCGTTCAGCACGCAGAGGCTGCTGGCCGCGTTCCGGGCCACCCCACGGCAGCGCATGGAACTGAGCTGGAAATCCGACGGTTTGGAGCCGTAGAGCTTGTGCAGAGCGTTCTCCTTGAAGAACAGCACCGACCCCAGGCAGGTAGCCGCGCCGGTAAACGGCCCGTCGCTGCCCACCGTGACCGCATAGCTGTCCTCCGCGATGCCGCGGTAGGAGAACCAGTTGGTGGGGTCGCCCAGCTTGCAGCCGTAGATGACGTTCTCATTCTGCGCGCAGCCCCACAGCCGGTTATCGCACTCGGTCAGATAGTCCAGATCCGGCACCCGGCGTTCCAGCCGGAAGGCATCGGTGTTCCCTTCCATCGTCGCGCCTTTGCCGTCGATGCCGGTCCAGCGGAGCATCTCACGGCCCTTGGTCAGGGTCCCATAAAAATAATCACCGCCCGGCTCGGCCTGCACCTGCACCCAGTCGTCGCCGCGCGCCGTGACGATGCGGTCTCCTTTCAGCTCCTTCCAGTGCAGATCATCGCCGTCCTCCACGCCGCTCACCGTCACAGTATCCCAGACGGCAAAGTCTTTCCCGATGCCGCCCGCCTCGATCCGGCACCACTTCAGCTCGATGGCCGACCAGTTGCCCGAAGCCTCGTTGTAGACTTCCAGCACGCTCTCGCTGCTGTACGGCTTCTGGATGTTGTTCACCTTGAGGAACAGCTGCCCGTCCGCCGGATTTTCCGGCTCCTTTGTGCCCTTGCCGGAAACGGTATAGGTCTTGCCGGACGCATCGCAGGGGGTCAGCACCACATCGGCACCGCCGCTGTCCCACACGGCGCCGAGCTTCGTCACCGAACGGTCCCGCGTGTCAAAGGCGATCTTGTCCGGGAAGATGATGACCTTGGTGCCCATGCCCACCATCTTCTTTTTGCTGTCCGCCACCGCATTCCAGAAAAACTCGGCCTCCTGCGGGGTCTCATCCGAGTTGTAGATGAGGTTCTTCCCCGCCGCCACCAGCAGGCCGTTCAGGTGGTAGATGCCGTTCATCTGCACGACGCTCCGCAGCCTGCGGCGGGGGATGCGGGTGCTCAGCGCCGGGAAGTCCCGGCTACTGAAATTTTTGCTGCTGCCCGCCTCGGCCTCGGTGCAGCTGTACGTCTCGTTCAGGCCGCCAAAGGCCCGCAGCAGGGTGCGGCTGGTCGCTGCCGCCGCACGGCTCGTTCCGCTCATCGCGTCCACCTCCTCACCAGCGCCACTGCGCCCGGCAGCGGGGCGGGTGCTTCTGCCGCAGCCAGACAGCCAGTTCGCTCAGCAGGCCGCTGCACCGAGCCTGCTCCCCGGCATAGCGGTCGGTCTCGCCCAGAGCCGCATCGATGCGGGCGCACAGAACGTGCGGATACAGCGCATCAAAGGGCACCGGCACCAGCAGCACCGTGTCGTCGGGCAGCGCCTCCCCGCTCCACGCGAGGTCGGCCCCTGCGGCGGCGTATTCGTCGGCCCCGCTCTTCTCAAACAGCTGCTGGCGCAGCAGCGCATCTTCTTCGCAGAGCCAGCGGCGGCAGGTCTCGTCCGAGATCTTGCACCCCGGCCGCAGCTCCCGTGCGCGCGCCAATGCCTGTTCTACCGTCATTGCAAAACTCCTTTCGTTTTTGAAAAAAGCCCGGCGGGGCGATGTTCCCGGCCGGGCCGCTGTTTTCTCAGGTCACTGGGCCGCGTTTTCGGCTGCCGCGATGCGGGCAGCCGTCCGCTCGTCCTGCATCTGGCTGTGTTCCAGCACCTCCGCTACTTCGGGCGGGACCTCCACCTCCACGCCCCGGCGGATCTTGTAGTTCACGCCGTTGACGCTGACGAACAGGTCCTCCTTATAGCGGCTGTTGTCCTTGAACAGCTTGATGCGCACTGCCTTTTTCTCGCTCATAGAAACTCCTTTCTGCCCTCCGTCCGCAGGGCCCGCCTGTTTTTACTTCTCGCATGTTTGCTCATTCAGCAGGGCCAGAACCAGCCCGCCAAAGAAGAGGGTCAGTTCGCCGCCGCATTGGCCGAGTAGCTGGACACGCTCTCGATGCGGATCATGTACTGCTCCACCAGACGCTCGGCGGCGCGCATTCCCTTCCAGCCCACAGAAGCGCGCTGGTTCAGCGGGTCGTCGCCATAGCCCAGCTGCTTGACGATGTGCTCCAGCCCGCCGCCTTCCAGCTCGGTGACGCCATAGGCGTGGGCACCCAGCACCAGCGTGCCGAACACAGCCAGACCGGCCGGGCAGGTGGCGTCCTTCCAGATCTTGGCCTCGCTGGTCTCGATGAAGCGGATGTTCCCCAGCTTGCCGATCTCGCCGCGGAACATGGCCTCCGGGTCGGCATACTTATGCACCTCGATGAACTCCCGGCTGGTCTTCAGGTCGTAGGCGGCATAGGGGTGGATGATGGCGATGTAGCTGTCGCCGATGGGGTCGGCGTTCATCGCGCCCAGCTGGGCCGCCGCCTGGAAGAACAGCTTCGGGGTCAGGGTGCAGGTCTTGTCCAGACCGGCGCGGCTGGTCACGGCCGTCTCGGTGCCGTCGGTACTCTGCTTGGGCGCATAGAGAACGTTGGTGCCGCCCGCCAGCACATCGCGGGTGATGCTGTCCATGGTGCGGCCCGCCTGGCTGGCCAGCACACGGGTGGCCTGCACGACGTTGTTGTCGATGGCGGTCATCTGCAGCACATCGGTCAGCGGGGTCCAGCCGCCGTACTGGTGCAGGTCACTGGTGATGGTGGTCACGTTCAGGGTTTGGCCGTTGGGGGTCACACCCTCGGTCAGCGGGGTGGTGGCCTTGGGCAGGCTGTCGTACTTGCGGAACTCGATGGTCTTACCGCCGTTCTGGGGCACCGGGTAGTAATCCGCAAACTGGTCGTGGACGAGGCGCGGCTCGGCCTGGTCGATGAGGCGCTTCTCATAGAAGGTCTTCATCTCGGCGGTCATGGTGCCGGAGGTATTGTTCAGCGCGGCGGAAGGGTCGGCGAACAGCTGGAGGTCGAACTTCATTGCAGTGTCGTTCATACGGTTTTCCTTTCTTTCTTGCGGTGTAACATACGGACTTCTTCGATTCGCGCTCCCCTGCCAGAGGAGCTGCGTTCAGAACGTGATGACTTCCCCATGGAGGGCCTTGCGTTCCAGCGCTTCCCGCTGGGCACGGGTCATGCGGGAAACATCCGCCCCGGTCACGGCGGCGCTGCCGGGGCGGGTGCCGTTCTCTGCCGGGCGGGACGCCCGCTGCCGGATGCGCTCCACGACGCCCTGCTCCACGGCGTGGGCGGTCTGGCGCAGCGCGTCCTCGTAGTGGGCCAGACGGTAGGCGTCCGCCATCCGCATTCCCGGCAGCTGCATCAGACGGCGCATCTCCGGGTGCTGCAGCTCCGCTTTCAGCGAGAACTCCGGCACCACCTGCTGCAGCGCTGCCTCTTCGGCTGCCCAGCGGCTGTGCAGGGCGGCTACGGCCTGTCGGCCCGGCAGATGCTCCGGCAGCGGCGGACGGGGCGGTTCCGGGGTGGGGTTTGTCTTCGGGATTTCCTCCTTCGGGGTCTCCGGCGTCGCTTCTTCCTTCCGGCCCGGCTTCAGGGTGCCGGAGGCGACGGCCTGCCGGGCCTGTGCCTCGCTCAGGGCCGGGGCGCTCCCTGCGCCGCCGGTCTCGCTGCCGCCCTCTGCGAACAGTTGCAGGTCCATCATGGCCGCTTCGCCCCGGCGGCTCAGGTCTGCAAAGCGGAGGTTGTCCGGGTAGCGCTCGGCCAGCAGGGCAAACCCGGCCTTGGCCAGCTCAAAAGCCCCCTCTACCCACGGCTCCTGCGGGGCGGCGGCGGTCACGGCCAGCCGGGGGCCTTCCGGCTCATCCCAGGCATCGCTGCGGGCGGTCTTTTCCCCTGCCAGCAGGCTCACCAGAGCCTGCATCAGGGTGCTGGCACCGGCGCAGACGATGTCCTGCCCGGCGGGGGCATAGCCCGCGTGGCCGGACGCTTCCAGCCGCAGAGTCAGGCCCTCCGGGCCGTCCAGTTCACTGTAGATCACACGGATCATCGGTTCTCCTTTCCAAGGCCCATGGCATCTGCCGCGGCCTTTGTGCTCAAATTGTCTGCGGGGCCGGTCACAGCGGCCTTCCCCGGCTGTTCCTGCGCCGTCAACCGGCTCTGCAAAACGGCCAGCTGCATGGCCAGCGTCCCGTTCTGCCGCACCCGCTGGCGGACTTTCTCGATGCCCTCAAAATCCATCATCTCCAGCGCTGCCAGAGCCGCATCGGCGTTGGCCGGGGCAAAGAAGCCCAGTTGATAGCACTCCTTGGCGGTCTCGTTCTGGCTCAGACGGCTGAAGGTCGATTTCTTCTCGGCGCTCACCACGATGTCGAAGACCGGTTCGCGGCTGCCCAGCTCCACCCCGCCCACGGTGCCGGCCGGCTGCGGGCGGAGCGCGGCCCCGGAAAAGGGCACGAACTCGTTCTGACCTGCGGCCCCCACGATGCGGAAGACCCGCTCTTCGTCGTAGAACTGCCGCATCAGGTCCAGGATGAGGTAACACTCCCTGGCAAAGGCGCGGTACGCGCTCTTGAGCATATCCCGGCTCAGCTTCGAGCCTGCCTCCTGTAAGGCGGCAATGGCCGAAGCCGCCGTCACACCGCCAGCGGTTCCGCCCTGGGTCATATCGCGGTTGCCGGAGATCTCCTTCAGCTCCTCGATGCGGCTGTTGCGGTAGCTCAGACTGTTGCCCTGCAGGCCCGCCGTCTGCAAGGGGCGGAAGCTGTCGTCGCCCAGCCGCCCCACTACATGGACGATATCCCGCGAGAGGTCTGCCAGTTCTTCTTCGTTCACACCGGCCGTGTCGCTCAGCACATACCGCTGCTTCGAGGCGAGCAGAACGTTCTCATCCATCGCATGGTTCATCCGGTCGATGGCGGTCTGGCACTCCTTCATCACATCAATGTATCCGAAGCCCGCCGGGCTGTCCTCCTCCATGAACAGCGGATCGAACACGAACGGATACTTGCCGTGGTCATAGAATCCGCGCCCGGCCAGCGCCGGGTCGTTCTCGCTGGCGTAGAGCACCACCCCGTTGCAGAACTTGCAGTAGTGCAGCAGCACCCGGCCCTCGGCGTCCGGTTTTTTGTAGTACCAATCCACCACGACGCTCTTTTCGGTGGTGTCCAGCCCGCCGTCGTGGAGGAACCGGGGCACATCCAGCACACTGGCGCTGTGGCCCTTGAGTTGGGGCCAGCGGGTCTCCAGCTGTCTGGTGTTCTCCATCCGCAGCGAGAAAAAGTTCGGCGATGTCTGGATATCCTCCACGCCCGGCTCCCAGTAGAGCATGAGCAGATTCATGGGCCGGATGGCGATCTCGCCCAGGCCGCCATGCGCTTCCGGGTCCCAGAAGACGCCCTTGACGCCGGTGCCCTGCTTGAGCTTGCGCCACCAGGTGTCGCTGTACACCTGCTCGTAATCGGCCTGTTCCAGCACCACCGGCAGGATGCTGGAAAGTACCCGCGCAGTCTGTTCGTCGTCTGCCGCGCGGGGCAGCACGTTCGGGGCCGGGTAGTTGTCCATCGCATCGGCGTGTTTGTTGGCGATGGAGTTGAACAGCCACCCGCTGGACGGCTGGGGCTTGCCCTCCATCATCGGATTCTGGTAATTTTTCCAGTGCCCCATCCGGAACCACAGTTCGTTGTCCACCAGCCGTTTATCGAGCGCTGCCTTGCCTGCCTTGTACTTTTGCAGAACAGCCGCCGCCTCTGCGACCTCCTCCGGCCCGATGGGCAGTTTTTCTTCCACGATATCCAAAATCTACTCCTTTCTAAATCCGATAAAACCTCGCCTGCCGGTGCAGTTCCAGCGGGTCGTCCCCCACCGGCGGGCGGGCCGTGCGCCGGGGCGGCGAGATGGGGTGTTCCATCAGAACATACCGGCATTCGTCGTAAATGTGGTCTTCCTGCCGGGTGTCGATGTCCTCCACGTTGCTCTCGTCGTACACCAGATTCGGGATGGTGCGCAGGAAGTGCCTGCAGGTATCGAACACCTGAAACATGGGCCTGCCCTCGGCATCGAAGGCCAGCCGGTAGTGGAACTGCATCTTACCGGCCAGTCGGGTGTGGTCGCCGGGCATCCAGTGCAGGAAGTTCGGCCCCCGCTCCATCATGGCGGCGATGCTCTCGCCCCGGCTCTCGTCGAAGATGGCCGGGTCCGCAATGCCCTGAATGACCCGGCCGCGCAGCTGCGGGTCGTTCTGCTCCACCTCCCGGATGCGCCGGGCCTGCTCCACCGGGTCGATCCGCAGCCCCTCGTTCGGGCGGCCTGTGCAGCCGTACAGCTCTTTTATGCGGTAGAGCCGCCCTTCCTCATCCGCTGCGTACCACCCCACCGAGAACGGCTTCGAAAACCCGAAGTCGAACCCGCGGTAGATCTTCCAGTGCTTCGGGATGGGGAACGGTGCGATGACATGGGTCCAGCGCTGGTCCTGATAGTGGGCGGGGTCGTTCCGCCACTCGGTGAACACCTGACCGGAGAAGCTGTCCCAGCTGCCATAGAGCAGGGCCTGTTTTTCCGCTTCGGGCAGAGAGGCCAGACTTGCAAGGTAATCCGGGTCGTTTTCCAGCAGGGCCGGGTTGTCGAAGACGCTGGATGGGATGAACACCCGCGCCCGCTGCAGCACCTTTTCCGTCCCGTCCGGCATCCGCACCGGGAACGCTTCCACGATGGGAGTGCCGGGCGGGGCCGGGGTGATGAACCGGGCCTTGACCCAGCCGTGGCCGACGCCGCCGGGGTTGGTGGTGGCCCGTAGGTACACCCGCGTGCCGGGCCCGGTGGGGCGGTTGCGGCTCATCATGTAGCTGTACTCCTCCCATTCGAAGTGGGTCAGCTCATCGAAGCCGATGAAATCAAAGGCCTTGCCCTGATAATTCGTGCGGTCCTTGGTGTACTGCATCGAGCCGAAGTAGATCTTTGCCCCGCTGGGGAAGACCCACACATGGCTCGTGGCGTTGTACTGCGCCTCCGGGAAGGCCCGGCGGTAGTAGACCAGACTCTTGTCCACAAGGTCGCTCAGCTGGGGAAAGGTCTTGCGCAGGATGAGCCCCCGGTAGTGCGGGATCTGCACCTGCCGCAGCGCCTCGATGATGAGCGCATCGCTCTTGCCGCCGCCTGCCGCGCCGCCGTAGAGAGCCTCCGGCTCCGGTCTGCGCATGAACTCCCTCTGCCGGGGCTGGGGCCGCCAGACGACTGGCGCATTCGTTCCTGTCTTCATACATCCTCCACCGGCGGCAGCAGCACCACGCCGCACTCCCGGCCCTCTGCATCCGCGCCCTGTTCGTTCAGCGCCTTGGCCACAGCGGCCAGGTCTTTGAGCACCGCAGTGGCTTCCTTCAGGCCCTTCATGGTCCCGGCCGCCTCTGCACCATCGCGGCGGGCCGCTTTCTGGCGGGTGTTCAGTTCCTTCACCTCCTGCGCCAGCATCGTGCTCAGCGTGTCCGTGGCGCGGTGCAGGTTGTTCAGCCCCTTGCCCGCCGAAGGTCGTATCTTCTGCGCCATTCGGTTCATTTCACATCCTTTCGTTTTGGTTTGCTAACATAATACCACCAATCATCTTTTCGCAACAGTGCAACCTTTTGCAGGCCCGCTCTGTAATTTTTCAAATCCGTTTTCCGTTCTGTACAATCCCGCCGTGCAAAAATCAACCTGTCCGCGTTCTTTTTCCGCAAATAGGGGGAGCTGCTCTCAATTTTTTAAGGAAAAGCATAAAAATGGGCTGGCGTATCGTTTTCAAATGGTTTATACTAAAACTAAACTTCGTCTCATTTCGACCTTCGGAGGCTTTTTATGGTACACCCCGATCAGCTGCCTGCGCAGCTTGCCCGCAGGTTCCGGCCCGAATGGCGGCTCGTGTTTTTCTCCGCCTTCGGGTTCGGCCTGCTCGCGCACTTTTATAAAATGGTCAACTGGCTCCCCAACTGGGATTCCCTCGTCTTCCGGTACGATGCCCAGCAGATGCTGCAATATGGCCGCTATTTTCTCTCGCTGGCCTGCGGGCTCAGCTCCTATTACGACCTGCCATGGCTGAACCTGCTGCTGGGCTTGTTGTTCCTGGCTGGTTCAACGGTCTGCGTGGCGGCGCTGCTGCACCTGAAAAAGCCGGTGGCGCTGGTGCTGACCGGGGCTTTGATCGCGGTCTTTCCCACCGTCACCTCCACCTTTGCCTATGAATACGTCGCCGACGGCTACTGTCTGGCCATGCTGGCCGCCTGCCTCAGTGCGCTTCTGCTCACCCGGCCGGGCTGGCGTTCCTTCTTCGCGGGGGCAGCCTGCCTGTGGTTCTCCGTGGGCATCTATCAGGCTTATCTGACCGTCACCATCACCCTGCTTCTGGTCTGGCTGCTGGACGATCTGCTCTTTCACCGCCGCAGCGCTGCCGCATCCCTCCGCAGTGCGGGGCGGTTTCTGGCAGGTGGTGTGCTGGCCGGAGCGGTCTATGCTGTGGCCCTGCAGCTGGTTCTGGCCTTTTCCAGCACCGCCCTGTCCGACTATCAGGGCTTCGACACCGTCGGTTTTCTCCATCTCTGGTCGGCTCTGCACGGCTGCTTCACCAGCTTCTTCCGCTTCTTCTTTGACCTGCACAACGGCCTCACGGTCTGGTTTGTGCTCAACGTTCTGGTCTTTGCCCTGCTGGCCGTTTTCCTGCTGACCACCCTCGTACAGCAGGCCCTTTGGCACGACCCGGCCCGCTTTTGGCTCCTGCTCGTCTATCTGGCCGCACTGCCGCTGGGAGCCGCGGCCCTCTATTTTCTCAACCCCTGGGTCGATTACCACAACCTGATGACCATGGGCTACGCCGCCTTTTATCTGAGCTTCGTGCTGTTCTACGAGCGGCTGGACGGTCTCTCGCCGCGCGCTTCCGCGCTCCGGAGCTGGGCCATCCTCCTCGTGGGCGGGGCCATCGTCTTTTACTGCATCGTGCTGGCCAATGTCTGCTATCACCTGTCCCAGATGAGCTATGAGCGCTCTTACGGCACCCTTCTGCGCATTGCAGACCGCATCGAGCAGCTGGACGGCGCGGACGCCTGCACCCGGATCGCCGTCATCGGCCATCTGCCCGATTCTAGGGCTTATTCCGCCGACCTCTCCCCGGAAATGACCGGCTACACGGCCGGCCTCATCCTCTTCGCCGATAATCCGACGGTGGGCCAGAGCGTCCTCACGGCTGCATTGAACGACTACTGCTCCACCGACTACACCTTTGCCACCCGCGCAGAAAAGCAGCAGCTCCTCGCGCTGGACGAAGTCCGTCAGATGCCCCTTTGGCCGCAGACTGGTTCGGTCGCAGTCGTGGGCGATACCATCGTCATCCGGGCGGGAGAGGGGATCGACACAAATGACTGAACTTCCCATCCTCTATTTTCACGCCGATGACTACGGCATGACCGCCCATGGCGATGCCCTCATCCGGGACTGCCAGACCCACGGCTGCCTGAACAGCGTCAGCATCGTGCCCAACGGTTCGCTGGAAGAAGCCGTCGCCGCGCTGCGCCCTTCCAGGCTGAAGCTGGCTGTCCACCTCAACCTTGTGGAGGGCAAAGCCCTTTCTCCCGCTGCGGAGATCCCGCTGCTCGTCCGGCCGGACGGCAGCTTCTGCAACTCCTTCTCCGGGTTGCTGCGGCTCTCGCTGACGCCCCGGCGCAGGGCCTTTGCCGCCCAGCTCTACCGGGAACTGGAGCGCCAGCTCCTCGCCTATGCCGCCCTCTTCCCCGCCGGGACGCCCCTGCGCATCGACAGCCACCAGCACACCCACATGATCCCGCTGGTCTTCCGGACGCTGCTGCATATCCTTGCCGACCACCATCTCCCGGTCGAGCATCTGCGCATCCCGGCCGAGCCGCTGTCGCCCTTTGTCGGCTGTCCCCGGCTCTGGGGCAGCTATTCCGCCGTCAATGCCGTCAAGCAGGCTGTGCTGAACGGCTGCTGGCTGCTCGACCGCCCCGCATTCCGCCGCAGCGGCATCCCCACGGCCCTGTTCTGCGGCATCCTCTTCTCCGGCCACATGGACGCCGACCGCGTCCGGGCCGTGCTGCCGCAGTACCTCCGTCTGGCGCAGAAACGCGGCCAGCCGGTCGAGCTGCTCTTCCACCCCGGCGGCGTGGAGCCGGGCGGGCCCTTCTTTGACCCGCAGAAGACCGATTTTCACCCCTTCTACCTGTCCGAGGGCCGGGCGGTCGAGGCCCATGCCCTGCACACCCTCAGCCGAAAGGAAGTCGAGCACCTTGGCCGTTGAACCGCTTCTCTCCGTCATCCTCCCCGCCCACAACGAAGCGGAGAATATCCCCAAAATGGCCCAGCGGCTGGCCGAGGTCCTCACCGCTGCCCACATCCGCTACGAGGTGCTCTTCGTCAACGATGGCTCCACCGACAACAGCTGGGACGTCATCCGCCAGACGGCGCAGGCGTACCCGCAGGTGCGCGGCATCCGGTTCTCCCGCGCTTTCGGCAAGGAAGCAGCCCTGTACGCCGGGCTGCAGGCCGCCCGCGGCGATTGCTGCGTCACGCTGGACTGCGACTTGCAGCACCCCGTGGAAACGATCCCCGAAATGTACCGGCTCTGGACCCAGGGCATCGAGGTCGTGGAGGGCGTCAAGCGCGAGCGCGGCACCGAAAGCGCTGCCCACCGCACCGCCGCCCGCTGGTTCTATGGGCTCATCAGCAAGGCGGCCAAGACCGACCTGCGCAGCAGCTCCGACTTCAAGCTGCTGGACCGCAAGGCCGTGCTCGTCCTGCTGAATCTGCCGGAGCGGAACACCTTCTACCGCGCCCTCTCGGCGTGGGTGGGCTTCCGCACGGCGCGGGTAGAGTTCGACGTCCAGCCACGCACTGCCGGGCAGAGCAGCTGGTCTACCTTCAGCCTCATCCGCTACGCCATTTCCAGCCTGGCGTCCTTCACGTCGGCCCCGCTCTACCTCGTCATCCTGATGGGCTTTCTGATGTTGATTGCCACCCTTCTGGTGGGCGGCGAGGCGCTGTTCCGCTATTTTGCAGGCGAAGCGCTCGAAGGCTTCACCACGGTCATCCTGCTGCAGCTCTTCACCGGCACGCTGCTCATGTTCAGCCTCGGCATCATCGGCTACTACCTCGCCAAGATCTACGACGAAGTCAAACGCCGCCCCCGCTATGTCATCGCCGAAACGCTGGACGACGCTCCGTAAAAAGCAAAAATCCCCCGGCAGCCGGGCCGCTCTCCGTTCAGAGCGTTCCAGCCGCCGGGGGATTTCTTCTTTTATCTCGTGTTACAGCGTCTCGATGCGGTCGAACAGGCCCTTTGCGCCTTCCACGGCCTCCTTGCTGCCAAAGGCCACGCGGGTGCCGTGCTGCATCGCGGTGCCCAGCTCTGCGGCCATGGCCTTCAGCGCGGCAGCGTCCACGCTGCACAGGGCTTTGCGGTCTGCGGCCAGCATCGCGTCGGTGATGCCGCAGAAATACCGGCGGTCAAGGTCCCGCGCCTCTGCGCTGGGCTTCATGGGCTTGTCCATCTCGGAGACGGTGCCCACGATGGAATCCGTCAGGTCCTTTTCAGTGTACGCACGGGCGGCCAGTTCCGCCGGGCCCTTTGCAAAGGTCTCGTAGCTCTCGGCCAGATGCGGGTCACGGTAGGTATACAGATACTCCGTCTCGGCGCGGGTCACCATGCCGGTGCCGTACGCGCCGCCCACCTCGCGGATGTGGTGCCATAGATACTCGTAGCTCATCACGCGGGCCAGCACCCGGCGCTCCGGCTTCCGCTCCTGCGGCCAGGTCAGGATGTCGTAATTCACCCCGCCGTCGATAATAAAGGCTTCGTTCACCGGAGCCGTCAGCGCCTGGGTGTAGGGCTGGGCGGGCGAACGCATTTCCTCGGCAAAGGCACTGCCGGGCAGCAGGGCTTCCAGCTGCTTCCGGGCGTCCTCGCTGCCGTGCAGGCTGACGGTCAGGGCTGCGTGGTGCAGCACCTTTTCCCGCACAGTTTCCAGCTTCCGGCCCAGGTCGGCCCAGTCGGCCTGTTCCAGCAGCGCGCACAGGAAGTGATACCCTGTCACGCCGCTGCATGCCTCGCTCAGCGCATACTCCACCGAATAGTGGCTCCCGGCGCGCACGGCGGCGTACTGGTTGCCCATCTGGAGGAACTGCTGCTCCATGTTCAGCTTCTGCTGGCTCAGCACACGGGCGAAGGCCGCTTCGGCCTTTGCGCCGGTCAGCCGGGTCTCATACAGCCACTCGCCGCCGAGTTCCACAGCCTTTTCCAGACTGCGCTCCAGCAGGCTCATGTTCAGGGTGAGCTTTGCGTGGCAGGGGTTCCCCGCCTGCCGCCCGGTCCAGAAGCTGATGCAGGCCTGGCTATCGCCCAGCCAGGTGCTGCGCAGGGTGTTCAGCTCGCGGGCCGTGTGGCGCGGGGTGTCCAGCTCGTCCAGCACATCGGTCAGCAGGTCGAGATACTGCACTTCTTCGGTGGTCAGCCCGCCGAGGTCGTAGTAGATGTTCAGATACAAACTGCCCTTGGAGGGATGGTGCAGCAGCTCCGCACCGGCCACGCTGCCCACGACGCCCTCGGCGCTGGGGCTGCCCTCGCCCAGGTCTCCCACCGTCAGCGGATGGTCCAGTGCCAGCTTGCCGTCGGTGCGGGCCGGGGCTGCATCGGGTTCTTCCGCCTTGGGCAGGGTCGGCACCTGAATGACCTGCACCGGCGCAGCCGCGAACAGCTCCCGCAGCAGGTCGTTGAACCAGCCGGAGGCCATCTTCTCCCGCAGGGCAGCGAAGAGCTGGTTCGTGTGGAGCAGCAGGGTCGGGTCCCCGGCGTGGAGCCAGCCGGTCGCTGCATGGATGGCGTCCAGCACACCGTCGGGCAGGCTGCCCGGCCGCTCCAGCGAGGCGAACTCTGCCGCGTTCAGGCTGGCCAGCAGCAGGTCTTCCGGGATGCCCTCGGCCAGGATGTCGTCCACGGCGCTCCGGACCCCGGCCGCAAACCGGCCTGCGGTCTCTTCGGTGGCACCGCGCAGCACCAGTTCCAGCGTGGGCTGCAAAGTGCTGTCGTCAAAGCCGATGTCGATGTCGGCCCCCAGCTGCTGTTCCAGAAGCGCAGCCTTCAGCGGCGACTGGTTCGACCCCAGCAGCGCATCCAGCAGGATCTCCACGCCCAGCTGGCGTTCCCGGTCGGCAAATGCGCCGGTGTACCAGGCCAGCGCACACTGCACCTGGTCGGCCTCCGGCTTTTCGGTATAGTACGGGATGTTCACGCAGACGCCCGGCTGCTCATCCTGCAGCGTCAGTCTGGGCTGGCTGGTGCCCTTGGGCATCCTGCTCAGGTAGTGTTCATCCAAGAAGGCCAGTTTTTCGGCCATATCCATCCTGCCGTACAGGGTCACACAGCAGTTGTCGGCGCTGTAATGGCGGCGGTACACCCGCTGGTACTTCTCATAGGTCAGCGCCGGGATGGAGGCCGGGTCGCCGCCGGACACAAAGCCGTAGGCCGTATCCGGGAACATCGCCCGCTCCAGCGCATCCTGCAATTGTGCATCCGGGGAGGCCAGCGCGCCCTGCATCTCGTTGTAGACGACGCCGCTCACGGTGCCGTCGGCATCGCGGTGCCAGCCCTCCTGCTCGAACACAGCCCGGTCCACCATGGCCAGCGGGCAGAACACCGCGTTCAGGTAGACGTCCATCAGGTTCCGGAAGTCGGTCTCGTTGGGGGTGGCGAAGGGGTAGACCGTCTTGTCCGGGAAGGTCATCGCGTTCAGGAAGGACGCCATGCTGCTCTTGAGCAGCTGCAAAAACGGCGAGGTCACCGGGTACTTTTCGCTGCCCGCCAGCACCGAGTGCTCCAGAATGTGGAACACACCCGTGTCATCCGATGGGAAGGTGCCGAAGCCGATGCCGAACGCCTTGTTCACATCTTCGTTCTCCACCAGCAGGATGGTCGCACCGCTGACATCGTGGGTCAGCACGGTCAGGGTACCGTGCTGTTCGGGGCAGTCCTCGCAGCGCACGACGGTATAACCGGGATATTGCTTCATTGGGATTCTCCTTTTTCAAATGGATTTTTGTTTATTGTATCACGGTGCGCTGTAAGACGCAACAAACAATCCGGAGATGTTCTCTTTTGCGTGCGGCCCGCCAATAAAAATCGGCTCTGCTAAAAAATCGGAAAAGCGTCTGCGCCGACTGGCGCACCGCCCGATTTTTTGGCAGAGCCTTCTTCTTTGGGATTATCAAGGGCGAGCAGCCCTTGATTCGTGCCTCCCGTCCTTGCCGCGCTGAACACGCGGCATTTGCTTCGCAAACCGGACGTCGGCTTAAAAGCCCCGCAGGGGCTTTCATGGCTTCGCCACCGCCGAGCTTCTCAAAGCGGCTTTTCTGGTACTCTTTTGGCGCGCAAAAGAGTACCAACTTACTCCGTAATCATGCCTTCTTTGCAAGACACCCGGAACAGCACAAAGCCCACAATAAACAGCACGATCAGCGAGCCGACACCCACATTGGCGCTGCCGGTCAGCTGGCTGCCCACGCTGACGATCATGGTACCCAGGAAGGATGCCCCCTTGCCGCAGATGTCGAACAGGCCGAAATACTCGCCCGACTTCTCCGGCGGGATGATCTTGGCAAAGTGGGAGCGGCTGAGCGCCTGCACACCGCCCTGGAACATGCCCACGACGAAGGCCAGCACCCAGAACTGCCACTGCTGGGTCAGGAAGAACGCAAACAGCGCGATGCCCGCATAGGCCGCGATGCAGACCGGGATGAGGGTGGTAGACGGATACTTCGCCGACAGCCGCCCGAAGATGAGCGCCGACGGGAACGCCACGATCTGAGTCACCAGCAGCGCCAGCAGCAGGCCGGTGGTGTCCAGCCCCAGCGCAGTGCCGTAGGCCGTGGCCATGTCGATGATGGTGTAGACGCCGTCGATGTAGCAGAAGAACGCCAGCAGGAACCAGAATACCTGCTTGTCCTCATGCAGGTGGCGGAGCGTGTGGCCGATGCGGGCAAAGCTCTGCCGGATGGCGTGTTTCTCCACCTCCACATAATGCAGCTGCCGGTAGGTTTTCAGCAGGGGCAGGGTCATTGCCAGCCACCACGCCGCTGTGATGAAGAGCGCGATGTTCAGCGCCGTCATCTGGCTCAGGCCGATGGCCCCGGACCCCAGCACCAGCGCCAGGCAGACCACAAAGGGCACACAGCTGCCGATGTAGCCCCACGCATACCCGCGGGAGGAGACTACGTCCATCCGGTCCGGGGTGGTGACATCGCTCAGCATCGAGTCATAGAACACCAGACTGCCGGAGAAGCCCACCTTCGCAAAGACGAAGATGAGCAGGAAGGGCAGCCAGGTCTTGGCCAAGCCCATGGCGCAGCAGCCAGCCACGCCCACCACCAGGCAGAGGATGAAGATGGGCTTTTTGAAGCCCCGCGTATCGGCCAGTGTGCCGAGGATGGGGCTCAGCACCGCCGTGATGATGGTCACAGCCGAGGCCGCATAGCCCCAGTATGCCAGATAGTCCACTGAGCTCAGGCCGCCTTCTTCCGCCAGAGCGTTGAAAAAGATGGGGATGAGCGTCGCCACCAGCAGCACAAAGGCTGAGTTGCCGACATCGTATAAGATCCACGCGCGTTCCAGCCCGGTCGGGCTGAATTTTTTGTTTTGTTCCATAGTCCCTCTCAATTCTCTCCAAAGGTGTGCTGATAGGCCGCATCCAGCGGCGCATCGGTGTCCAGCCCGGCCACATACTCGTTGATGAGCCGCACCGCCAGCGGGATGGCGCTCTGGTACAGCGCATCCAGCTGCTTTCCGCTCTCGGTGCACTGCGGGTTCGGCTGCGGGTTCGCCACCAGCCCGTGCATGAACTCCCACTTGCCCGCTGCCCGGATGGCCGTCAGCACCACCCAGCGCTTGACCGGGTTCGAAGCCAGCAGCATCTTGTGCACGAAGACCATGCCGGTCATGGCCTGATAGACCTCATCCACCGTGACGCCCTCATAGAAGGGTGCCACCACATTCGCCCAGATGCGGCGGGGCTGGAGGGGGTTGGCCGTCAGGTCGTGCAGCGGGTCGCGGCCCTCCCGGCGGAGCAGCTGGTTGTCGAATTCCGTCTCGATCTCACAGTGGCTCACGCCGCTGGTGCGGACGTACTGCTCCACATAAGGGTGGCAGGTGCTGTCCAGCGCAAAATGGCAGATGTACCCCAGCGCATACACCAGCGCGGCATCCCGGTTTTTGGCGTTCCGGATCACGCCGCGCGCCCGTTCAAAAAAGACGGTGCCCGGCTGCTCGTGCATCGCATTGCCCAGCCGGTTCACCGGGTTGGACTGCAGCGCCTTATAGTAGAACAGCAGGTCCGGCCCATGAAGGCCTATATCGTACAGCGCACGGTACGGCTCGATCTTCTTCTGGAGCGCTTCCGGCAGCTGGATCAGAACATCCGCGCCAAAGCAGCGGTGTGCATAGGTCGAAGGCATAAAAACTCCCCCTCATAAACTTTCATACAAGGTCAGTATACCAGAAACCGTTTCGTCTTACTACCCTTTCGGGTGTTATTTTGGTAAAATATTTGAGATATTTTTGAATTTTTCTGCAAATGCCTTTTTCTACGTTCTCCATCTGCTTTTATTTTATCATTTCGGCCCGATTGGTTCTTCCCAGCAGATAGTCCGTAGAAGTTTCATATAAATCAGCAAGTTTTATCAGAACCGTTGTGGGAACATCTCTGAGTCCCTGTTCATACCGGTTGTACTGCGGCTGCGGCATTTGCAGTATTACTGCTACCTGTCTTTGTGTCAAGTCGTGGTCCTCGCGCATGTCACGTATTCTGCGGTAGTAAGCCATAAGCGTCCTCCTGATATCTAAATGGATATCTTGACAATACATCGAGGAAATGCTATTCTTTGGTTATGATATCCGTTTGGTTATCAAGTTTTTTTTCATGCAAGTCATTGAATCATGTGCGAAAATAAAAACGGGAGGATTTTTATGTCTAAGAAAATGGACCGCCGTAATTTTCTAAAACTCGCCGGTACAACTGCTTTTGCGGTATCTGTCACGAGCGTCCTTGGCGGATGCAGCGAAGTTCCTGACGCGCCAAGTTCCTCTTCCCCATCAGCATCACCAGAACCGCCTGCACCAAGTTCATCCGGTAGTTCCTCCAGCAGTTCGGACGCTTCCAGCATTCCGGACGTTGAACAGAGCAAAATCATCTGGGAAACTCGTAACAATGACGATGGCACTGCCGTTCTGACGGGCTATGACAGCAATGGCGCGCAGCCTATGGGTGTCATCACACTTCCCGAAAAATGGTCTGGTCGGAAAATCGTTGAACTGGACGGAAACCTCGGTGGAAAAATCACAAAGATGATCGTTCCCGGATGTTATAAGAAAGTCCACTATGGCGGCAGTAAGTATCTGGAAGAGCTGATTCTGAACGAAGGTGTAGAAAGCATCTATGAGTTCGATGGCTCTACCAGCCTTCGCAATGTTCAGCTTCCTTCTACCATCAAATCGATTGGCTATAAAGCCTTTTTAGGATGCACAAGTCTGGCTTCAATCAATCTCCCCGAAGGCTTGGAATCTCTGGGATGGCACGCATTTAGTGAATCTGGTCTGACCACTGTTGTTGTTCCTTCCACTGTTGTCAGTTATAATTCTTACAATGATTCCGCGCCTTTCTACGATTGCAAAAATCTCGTGTCGGCTACCATAAAGTGTTCTGTTCTTTCGCAGTGCATGTTCGAAGCTTGTCCCCAATTGAAGAGTGTTTCACTCAATGATACGATTCTGGAGCTTCCCTATAAAATTTTTCGAGATTGCTCTGCTCTTCCCGCCATTACTCTTCCTGAAAAGCTGAAAAGGCTTCATGGTGAAGCGTTCAACGGTTGCAAGTCACTTCGTTCTATCACCATTCCAGAAACTGTCAGCGTAATTGATGAGAAAGTGTTTTCTCGGACAAGCATTCAAAAAATTATTCTCCCCAATAATCTTAAAAAAATTGCTTGGGGTACTTTTGAAGAATGTTCTATTCTGCAAGCAGTCTATATTCCTCTCTCCGTCAACACAATTGAAAACGATGCCTTCGAAAACTGCCCACTGCTGAAAGACGTTTACTATCAATCCGGTGAGACACAATGGGTCCATATCAACATCAGCGATTACGGTAACACCATGCTAAAAGCCGCCGCTATGCACTATTACTCTTCTCCCAACTCCCTTCGTTGATTTTCGAAAATAAAAAAGCGAGAGATATGAAGTTTTCCACTTCGTGTCTCTCGCTTTTGTCTTAACATCGAAATTTTCAAAAATAGTGCCGATCAAAAACGGCATATTGCGATATGCAGTTTGCGGATGTTGCTTGTGCATTAAAAGTGCAAACTGCTATAAATTGCCGTATCTCTTACTTCTCGTACCCCTTGGGCAGCTCGTTCTTGGGGTCGCGGTCCATCAGGGTGCGGACGGCTTCCGCCGCGCCCATGCCCTCGTTGACGATGGCGTTCACGGTCTGCACGATGGGCATTTCCACCTGATACCGCTCCGCCAGTTCCAGCGCGGCGGGCAGGGCGTTCATACCCTCGACCACCATGCCGACTTCCTTGACGGCCTGTTCCGGCGTCTCGCCCTTGCCGATGAGGATGCCGGCGCGGTTGTTGCGGCTGTGCATACTGGTCGCGGTGACGATGAGGTCGCCGATGCCCGCCAGACCCGCGAACGTGTGGACGTTGCAGCCCATGGCCACGCCCAGCCGGGCGATCTCCGCGATGCCGCGGGTAATGAGGGCGGCGCGGGCATTGTCCCCGTAGCCCAGGCCGGTGGAGATGCCCACGCCCAGCGCGATGACGTTCTTCATGGCACCGCTGAGCTCCACGCCCTTGATGTCCTCGTTGGTGTAGACGCGCATGACGCTGTTGGAGAACACCTCCTGCACGAACTGTGCCGCCTCCACGTCCGGGCTGGCCGAGACGATGGTGGTGGGCAGGTCGATGGCCACTTCTTCGGCGTGGGTGGGGCCGGACAGCGCCACCAGGTGCACCTTCTTCGGGCCGCCCTCCCGGCCCAGCTCATCGGCCAGAACCTCCGTCATGGTGTACAGGGTGTCCGGCTCGATGCCCTTGGCCACATCCACGATGATCTGCCCCTCGGCCACATAGGGCCGGGCCTTGGCAGCCGTGGAGCGCACGAAGACCGACGGCACTGCAAACAGCAGGATGTCTTTGTCCCGGCACACTTCCTCCACGCTCTTGGTAAAGCGCAGCTCCTCCGGGATCTTCATTCCGGGCAGATTGGGATGCACACGGGTGCTCGACAGGGCGTCGATTTCCTTTTCGATGGCAGACCAGACCAGCACATCGTTCCCGCTCACGCACAGCATCCGTGCCAGAGCCATGCCCCAGGTGCCCGCACCCAGGATACCGATTTTCTGTTTCGTCACGTTCAAATCCTCCGAATCTGCCGCGCGGCTTTCGTCGCGGGCCTGTTGTGCGCCGCAGTGGGCGGCTCGTCTGGTCTCATTGTACACGAAACCGCCTGCAACGTCAACTCCTTGCCAGACTGCACAAAGTTAGCGCGTGTTTCCCCGCGATTTTAGGAATAACAGGGGATTTGCCCAAACGAATTGCGCCGATTGGAAAAACATGTTATAGTATTCTGGTAGGAATTATAGGATATTCCCTGCCCGAACGCTCCTTTTCAGGTCTCTCATCAAACCTCCGCAGGTTCTTTTTTCAGATAAGGAAGTTTTTTCAAATGCTCGAAGCCATTCTTTCCAACCGCACGGCCAGCGTTTTGTGGGAAGCGCTGCCCCGCATCCTGTCGGCGGGCCTCACCATGACCATCCCGCTGACCCTCATCTCCTTCAGCCTTGCCATGGTGCTGGCCGTGGTGGTGGCGCTGGTGCAGTACGCCAATGTGCCGGTGCTGCGCCAACTGGCCCGGTTCTACATCTGGGTCATCCGCGGCACACCGCTGCTGGTGCAGCTGTTCATCATCTTCTACGGTCTGCCCAGCGTCGGCATCATGCTGGACGCGTTCCCGGCAGCCGTCATCGCCTTTGCCATCAACGAGGGGGCCTACTGCGCCGAGACCATGCGCGGCGCACTGGAAAGTGTGCCCCAGGGCCAGCTGGAAGCCGGTTACTGCGTGGGCATGACCTGGTGGCAGATCATGCGCCGCATCGTGCTGCCGCAGGCGCTGCGCACGGCGGTGCCTGCCCTGTCCAACTCGCTCATCGGCATGATCAAGGACACCTCGCTGGCATCGAACATCACGGTCGCCGAACTGTTCATGGCCGGCCAGCGCGTTGCCGCCCGCACCTACATTTTCCTGCCCATCTACTGCGAGGTCGCCGTGGTCTATCTGCTGTTCTGCACGGTCGTCACCAAGCTGCAGAGCCTGTTGGAGCGTCAGCTGAACGCCCACGGCTTCCAGTGAGAAAGGGGGACGCATTATGGCCATGTTAGAGATCAAGAACATTCACAAATCCTTTCGCACCTACGACGAGAAACCGCATTTTCACATCGGGCTGTTCCCGCGCGGCCATGCCCGCCGGGTGATCCGCACACTGGACGTGCTCCGGGGCGTGGACCTGACCGTGGAAAAAGGCGACGTCGTTGCCATCCTTGGCCCCAGCGGTTCCGGCAAGACGACCCTTCTGCGCTGCCTGAACTTTCTGGAGCCCACCGACAGCGGCAGCCTGACCTTTGACGGCGAGACCTTCGACCTCAGCAGGATCTCCGGCACAGACATCGCCCGCCTGCGCAAAAAGACGGCCTTCGTCTTCCAGAACTACAACCTGTTCCGGAACAAGACCGCCCTGCAAAATGTCACCGAAGGGCTGGTCGTGGCCCGTAAAATGCCCAAGGCAGAAGCGGACGCCATCGGCCGGAAGATGCTGACAAAGGTCGGTCTGGGCGACCGGGCAGACGCCTATCCCCGCCAGCTTTCCGGCGGCCAGCAGCAGCGGGTGGCCATCGCCCGCGCCCTTGCCACCGACCCGGAGATCATCTATTTCGATGAGCCCACTTCGGCCCTGGACCCGGAACTGACGGGCGAAGTGCTCTCGGTCATGCGCCAGCTGGCCGAGGAGGGGATGACCATGCTGGTCGTCACCCACGAGATGGGCTTTGCGCGGAACGTTTCTTCCAAGACCGTCTTCATGGAGAACGGCGTCGTCGTGGAGCAGGCCCCCTCGCAGGAGTTCTTTGCGAACCCGAAGGAGGAGCGCACCCGCGAATTTTTGCAGAAGATCTCGCAGCACGCATAATTTATCGCAATTTTCAAAAATAGTGCCAATCAAAACGGCATCTTTGCGATATGCAGTTTGCGGATGTTGCTTGTGCATTAAAAACGCAAACTGCTATATTCTATTTGATTTTCTTACTTTCGAAAGGATATGATACCATGAAAAGAAGGACCTTTATCTCCCTGATGAGCGTTCTGGCTGCTGCCGGTGTACTCACCCTGTCCGGCTGCTCTTCCAACGCGTCCAGTTCGAACAGCAATTCGAGTTCCAAGAGCGAATCCGCTGAGGCTTCTGACCAGCTTGCCTCCATCCAGGCCAGCGGCAAGCTCATCGTGGCACTGGAAGGTGCCTGGCAGCCCTGGAGCTACCACGACGAGAGCGACACCCTCGTCGGCTACGATGTCGAGGTCTCCCGCGTCATCGCCGAGAAGCTGGGCGTGGAGCCGGAATATGTCGAGAGCGACTGGGACAGCCTGTTCGCCGGTCTGGATGCAGGCCGCTATGACATGGTCTGCAACGGCGTCGAAGTCACCGACGAGCGCGCCCTGACCTACGACTTCACCACCCCCTACGGCTACATCCACACCGCCCTTGCCGTCAAGAAGGACAATGATACCATCCAGACCTTCGAAGACCTGAAGGGCAAGACCACCGCCAACAGCCTGGCCTCCACCTATATGGAGCTGGCCGAGAGCTACGGCGCTACTGTGCAGGGCATCGACACGCTGGAAGAGACCATCCAGCTGCTGACCGCCGGCCGCATCGACGCGACCCTGAACGCCGACGTCTCCTTCTACGACTACCTGAACGTCCATCCGGACGCCGACTTCAAGATCGTCGCCCAGACCGAGGAGGCCTCTCACGTGGCCATCCCCCTGCGCAAGGGCGATGCCAGCGCCACCCTGCTGGAAGCCATCAACAACGCCATCGACGAACTCCGCGCCGACGGCACCCTCAAGGAGCTGAGCGAAAAATACTTCGGTCAGGACATCTCCTCGGAAAACTAAGGCAAATTAAAATCGGCCCTGTCGAAAAATCGGAAAAGCGTTTGCGCCGACTGGCGCACCGCCCGATTTTTTGGCAGGGCCTTCTTCTTTGGGATTATCAAGGGCGAGCAGCCCTTGATTCGTGCCTCCCGTCCTTGCCGCGCTGAACACGCGGCATTTGCTTCGCAAACCGGACATCGGCTTAAAAGCCCCGCAGGGGCTTTCATGGCTTCGCCACCGCCGAGCTTCTCAAAGCGGCTTTTCTGGTACTCTTTTGGCGCACAAAAGAGTACATCAACCCGTCGTGCGGAAATAGTCATAGATTGTCTGCGCCAGCTGAGGGCCCACGCCGGGCGTGTTCTCCAGCTGTTCCGGTGTTGCTTCCCGGACTGCCCCCACGCTCTTGAACTGCGCCATCAGCGCTCTGGCCGTCTTCGGCCCGACGCCGGGCACCTCGGTCAGGGTGGAAGAATAGCTCTTTTTCTTCATCTGCTGCTTTCGGTAGGCGTTGGCAAAGCGGTGGGTCTCGTCCTGGATGGCCGTGATGAAGGTGAATGTCCCCCGGTTCATGTTGATGGCGATCTCCCGCCCGTCGCTGTCCACGATGGCGCGGGTGCGGTGGTGGTCGTCCTTGACCATGCCGAACAGCGGCACATCCGCCAGCTTGGTGCCCGCCAGCGCCGCCTTGGCCGCGCTGACTTGGCCCTTGCCGCCGTCCATCAGCAGCAGGTCCGGCTTCTCGCCGAAGTAATCCTCGCTGGCCTGCCCATGGGCGGCCAGCTCATGAACCCGTTCGTAGGCCGCCGCCCGGCGCGAGACCGTCTCGGCCAGCGAAGCGTAGTCGTCGGTGCCCAGCACCGTCTGCATCTTGAACTTCCGGTAGCCCGTCTTGTAGGGCTTGCCGTCCCGGAAGACCACCATGCCGCAGACGCTGGAACCGTCGCCCCAGTTGGAGATATCGTAGCTTTCGATGGTGCGGGGGGGCTTCGAAAGCCCCAGCACCTGCGCCAGCTCGTCCAGCAGCTTTTCCTCGCGGGCGTAGCGGCCGCTCTCCCGCGCCAAGCGCTCCACGGCGTTGGTGTGGGCCATCTCGATGAGGTGGGCCTTGTCGCCCCGCTGGGGGACATACAGCTGCACCTCGCTCCCCCGCTTTTCGTTCAGGGCCTGCTGCAGTGCATCGCTGTCCGGCGGCAGCTCGTCCACCGCGATGACCTTGGGGATCTGCTCATCGTCCAGATAATAGCGGGGCAGGAACTCCTCCCGCACCGCCGCAATGTCGGCGGTATCGTGGAAGAGAAACTCCCGCTTGTCCGTCAGCCGCCCCTCGCGGAAGCGCAGGACTGCCGCGCAGACGCTGCTGGGGGTCCCGGCCAGCGCCACCACGTCCATCTCCACATCCGGGTCCACGACCACCTTCTGGCCCGCCGTCACCTTGGTGATGGCGTTGATCTGATCCCGCAGCAGAGCCGCCGTCTCAAATTCCAGCCGGTCAGACGCTTCCTGCATCCGCTCGTTCAGCGTTTTCAGGATGTCCTTTTTGCCGTAGCGGATGAGATGCACCGCGCTCTTCACGGCCTGATTGTAGTTTTCGCAGCTGATCCTGCCGCTGCACACCGCCATGCACTTGCCGATGTGGGCGTTCAGGCAGGGGCGCCCTTTCCCGCAGTCCTGCGGGAAGCGCTTATTGCACCGGGGCAGCAGAAAGGCATCCATCGCCGTTTCTGCCATCTGCCGGGCCGCAAAGCTGGAGGTGTACGGGCCGAGATACTCTGCGCCGTCGTCCTCCTTTTGCAGCGTGAAGGACAGACGCGGCCACGGCTCTTTCGTCACTTTGATATAGCTGTAGCCCTTGTCGTCCTTCAGCAGGATGTTATATTTTGGGGTGGGGCCCTTGATCTGGCTGGCTTCCAGCACCAGCGCCTCGAACTCGCTCTGGCAGACGATGACGTCGAACGCATAGGCGTGGGCGATCATCTGGCTGACCTTGTTGTCGTGGGGGACCCCCTCCCGGAAATACTGGCTCACCCGGATGCGCAGCCGCTTGGCCTTGCCGATATAGATGATGGTGTCGGTCTTATCCCGGATGATATACACACCGGGCAGCAGCGGCAGCATACAGGCTTTCTGGTAGAGTTCTGCTTTCGTCATTCTTCTTCGTCGTGCTCGTGGTTCTGTTTTTCTTCCCGGATGCGTCTGGCTTTCCGGATGTTATAACAGGCGCTGCCCATGCCCGCACCGGCCAGGATGGAGCACCACAGCTTCGGCTTTTCCTCGGTGAGGGCGGGCAGCAGCAGGTCTGCCGCCAGCAGCGCTGCAAACAGGCCGAAGAACACCTTCCAGATGGTGCCCTCCTCGCAGATGTCGTTCACTTTCTTCAGCAGCTTCGTTGTCGAACCTTTCACGGCACATGCCTCCTTCTTCTCATCCTACCAAAAAAGCGGCAGGAAATACTCCCACCGCTTCAAAAGATCCAAGGCTCGAATTACTCTGCAAAGCCAGACTCGACCAGCTTGATCAGGCCATCGACTGCAGCCTGCTCATCCGCGCCGTCCGCGATGATGCGGATGGTGGTACCGCCCACGATGCCCAGAGACAGAACGCCCAGCAGGCTCTTCGCGTTCACGCGGCGCTCCTCTTTCTCGACCCAGATGGAAGACTTGAACTCGTTAGCCTTCTGGATAAAGAAGGTAGCCGGACGAGCATGCAGACCAACCTGATTTTCAACGGTAACTTCTTTGACGTACATAGTAAAACGCTCCTATCTTATCGTTTTCGGAATGCAATCATGTTTTGTGCCTGTTGCGTTGTACCTATTTTAGCGCAAGGCGAAACCGTTGTACAGCCCCTCGACACATTTTTGGCGGTTTTCCCAATGATAATGGGGGCTTTTTTCGCCATTTATACAAAGATACCAAAATTATTCCCCTGTCATTGGCGGGGTAATACAAAAGTTTTCAACATTTTTTCGACTGTCGGCGGACATTTGCAGGCTTCGGCAGCTTTTTTCATCCCTCATACCGCATCTTGAGCAGGCGGCTCTCCACGGCCACATCCTCAAATTTTTCCGGATCGAACACCAGCTCGATGCCCTCGATGGCCCAGCCCATCCGGCGGTAAAGGGCCAGTGCACGGGTATTGGTATCCAGCACAGTCAGCTCCGGGTGGGGCCATTCAGGCAGCTTTTTGCGGCCAAAGTCCAGCATCTTCATACCGATGCCCTTTCCGCGTGCCGCAGCGCTCACGAACAGGTGCTCGACCTGGCCGGTCTTGTGGTTCACACTGACCATGCCGTCCGCCACATCCTTCGTATAGTGCAGGTAGCAGACCCAGCCGTCCTGTTTCTCCTGTTTCAACTGCTCCAGGAACACTTCCGGCGTCAGCGTTTCCAGGTATTCCGCCGTCCAGCCGTCAGCACAGACGGTTTTCCGTCCCTCGGCAAAGAGCTGTGCAGCGGCCCGGAACTGCTCTTCGGTCTTCACCAGCCGGACATTCTCGCCCCGTTTCCACTTGGGCAGCTCGGTGATGGGGTGGGTCCTGCACCACGCCTCATAAAGCTCCGGGCGGCGCAGCCGGGTGCGGGTGCGGCTCTGCTCACCCCGCCATGCGTCGATCTTCTGGTGGTCGCCGCCCAGCAGCACCGGGGGCACCGCGCGGCCCTCCCAGACTTCCGGCCGGGTGTACTGCGGATATTCCAGCAGACCGTCCCAGTAGCTTTCTTCTTCATAGCCCTTCTGTTCGGCCAGTACACCGGGCTTGAGCCGCAGCACACTGTCCGCCACCACAAGGCTTGCCAGCTCGCCGCCGGTCAGGATATAGTCGCCGATGGAGATCTCCTCATCGGCAAATGCGTCGATGACCCGCTCGTCGATGCCTTCGTAGTGGCCGCAGACCAGGGTCAGATTGTCGTATTCCGCCAGCCGCCGGGCGTGTTCTTCGGTGTACCGCTGACCGCCTGCCGTCAAGAATACAATATGCGGCTTGGGGCGTCCCTGTGCCTCCACTTCTTGCTGAACGGCCCGCAGACAGTCCGCAATGGGCTGGGCATACAGCACCATGCCGCAGCCGCCGCCGTAGGGGTAGTCGTCGGTCTGCTTCTGTTTGTTCCGGGTATAGTCCCGGATCTGGTGGCAGTGGGTCTCAATATAGCCCCGCTTTGCCGCACGGCCCAAAATGCTGGCATCCAGCACCTGCTGGCACATCTCCGGGAAGAGGGTCACGATGTCCACACGCATTCCCATGGCTCACTCCTCCTCCCGCTCGCTGTCGCAGTCGTCGTCCAACAATCCGGGGATGGGCGTGACGAGGATGTACCCCTCCGGCGGGTTCCGCTCTTTCAAAAAGGCGTCCACACCGGGGAACAGATATTCTTTGCCGTTGGGGGCCTTGACGGTGTAGATGTCCTGCGCGCCGGGGTGGTCCACGCTGGTCACAACACCATACACCTTGCCGGTGTCGGCATCCCGCACCTCGCAGCCGATGAGGTCGGCCACATACCACCGCCCGGCGGGCAGAGTGGCATCGCTGCGGTCAAAATAGAACACCTGCCCCCGCAGCGCACGGGCGGCATCCATGTCGCTAACGCCCTCCAGCTGGAGCAGCGCCATCTGCCCCTGCGGGCGGATGGACACGATCTTGTAGCACCTGCCGCCCTGGGCCGAAGCATACAGCCTGCCGACCTTTTTCAGGAACGCCACGCCGTCGCACCAAAGCTCCAGTTTCATTTCACCGCGCACACCGTGGGTGGTCACGACCTTGCCTGCTTCCAGATATTGCTGCATCGTTATCTCCTATCATTCTGCATCCTGCCCCTCTCCGTCATCGCTGCGCGATGCCACCTTGTCCCCTTCTGGCACTGTCGTGCCACCTCCCCCTGCGGGGGAGCTGGACGCGAAGCGGCCTGAGAGGGTTCAAACAAAAAGGCCCTTTGCCTTGCAGCAAAGGGCCCGTAGGGTGCTCAGTCGATCTCAACAAGGACCTTTTCATCGACCCGCACAGCAGCCGCGCGCATCACCACACGAATGGCTTTTGCGATCCGGCCCTGCTTGCCGATGACACGGCCCATATCTCCCTCTGCCACGCTCAGGTGGTAGACGATGGTGCCGTCCTCGCGGGGTTCGTCCACCGTGACCTTGACGGCGTCCTTGTCCTCCACGAGACCGCGGGCAACTGCCAGCAACAGCTCCTGCATGAGTCAGCCCTCCTACTTACAGAATGTTGGACTTCTTCAGCAGCACGCGAACGGTATCGGTGGGCTGTGCGCCGTTTGCGATCCATGCCTTTGCCTTCTCGGCGTCGATCTTCACGATAGAGGGCTCCTGGTTGGGATCGTAAGTGCCGATCTCCTCGATGAAACGGCCGTCGCGGGGGAAGCGGCTGTCAGCAACAACAACACGATAGAAGGGAGCCTTCTTGGCGCCGACGCGGCGCAGACGAATCTTAACTGCCATGGTAAATATCCTCCAAAAATTGTTTGTGCCCCAGTGCGGGGTGTTCTAAAAATCTATCTGTACAACCCCAGCGGGGTGTATACCAACATTATTTCAGGCCGCGGAAGGCGTTCGGGTTGCCCATCATGCCGCCCAGGCGGCGGGCAAAGCCCTTGGGGCTCTTCTTGAACTGCTTCATCATCTTCTGCATCATCTCAAACTGCTTGAGCAGCTTGTTGACGTCCTCGACCTTGGTGCCGCTGCCCGCTGCAATGCGGCGCTTGCGCTTGGGGTTGATGATGGAGGGCTTCTCGCGCTCTTCCTTGGTCATCGAGTAGATCATTGCCTCGATGCGATCAAAGGCCTTCTCGTCGATCTGGCTGGCGTCGATGCCCGACATGCCGGGCATCATGCTGAGCATGGCCCCCGCGCCGCCCATCTTGCGGATCTGCGCAAACTGGGCCAGCATATCGTTCATGTCGAACTTGTTCTCCATCATCCGCTTGGCCGTCTCTTCGGCGGCCTTTTCGTCGGCGGCATCCTGTGCGCGCTCGATGAGGCTGAGCACATCGCCCATGCCGAGGATGCGGCTGGCCATGCGGGAGGGATGGAAGACTTCGAGGTCATCCAGCTTTTCGCCGGTGCCCTGGAACTTGATGGGTTTGCCGGTGACGGACAGCACCGAAAGGGCTGCGCCACCGCGGGTGTCGCCGTCGGTCTTGGTCAGGATGATGCCGTCGATGCCGACCGTCTCGTTGAAGGTCCTGGCGACGTTCACGGCGTCCTGACCGGCCATGGCGTCCACGACCAGCAGGGTCTCATCCACAGGCACGGCTTCCTTGATGTCCACCAGCTCCTGCATCAGGACCTCGTCGATCTGCAGGCGGCCGGCGGTATCCAGGATGAGGATGTCGTTGCCGTAGTCCTTCGCGTGGGCCAGCGCCTTTTTGGCGATGACCGGCGGCTTTTCGCCATCCAGCGTAAAGACCGGTGCCCCGGCCTGTTTTCCCACGACCTTCAGCTGGTCGATGGCGGCCGGGCGATAGATATCGCAGGCCACCAGCATGGGGCGGCGGCCCTGCTTGATGAAGTATTTGGCCAGCTTGGCGGCGTGGGTCGTTTTACCATTGCCCTGCAGGCCGCAGAGCATGATGATGGTCTGGCCCTTGTTCTTGACGATCAGCTTCGGGGCTTCCTCGCCGCCCATCAGGGCGATCAGCTCCTCGTTGACGATCTTGACCACCTGCTGGGCGGGGGTCAGGCTCTCCATGACCTCCTGCCCCATCGCGCGTTCCGAGACCTTGGCGCAGAACTCCTTCGCCACCTTGTAGTTGACGTCGGCTTCCAGCAGGGCCATCCGGACTTCGCGCATCGCGGCCTTGATGTCGGCCTCGGTCAGTTTGCCGTGGCCGCGCAGTTTTTTGAACACACCGGCAAGGCGGTCGGTCAAAGATTCAAATGCCATGTGCGGTGCTCCTCTCAGAATGATCTGAGCATCAGCTCTCGTTGACCTCGTCCATGGACCGGATGATCCCCAGCATCTTGGTCAAAGTAGCTGCATACTCGGTGGTGGTGAGTTTCGCGTAGGGGCCGGTGCACTCGAACCGTGCATCCACGACGAGCTGTTCCAGCTCTTCCAGCTTTTCCTGCACCCGGCGGTAGCGGGCCGCGAAGCCGACTTTGGCTTCCAGCTCCTTCAGGGTGGTCTCGCCATGCTTGATGGCGTCCCGTGCACCCTGGCGGGTGATGCCGAAATTTTCCCCGATCTCGCTCAGCGAAAGGTCGTCGTTGTAATACTGGTTCAGCATCTCGCGCTGCTTGGGCGTGAGGACTTCGCCGTAAAAATCGAGCAGATAGCCCATCTCAAAATCTTTTGCCATTGTGCGTTTCTGCCCTGACCTTCCATCGTTTGTAAAGTTTTTTTGCTTTACATACGGAGTATAGCAGACTGTTCGCCCCTTGTCAAGGCTTTTCTTCATCACTCTGCCAGATTTTTTCGCGGATTTTCTCCATTTTTGCCAAAGTGCGGCTTGACGCCCCGCCCGCTTTGCGTTAGGATTATTATAATGTATCCCACCGAAGGAGGAATTTCGTGGCCATTTATCCGAACTTTTACCAGACCCTGCTGCCCTGCCCCATCGTGGAGCTGCGGGGCTACCTTTCTGCCTGCGGGCTGAAGGGGCGGCTGTACGCCTACCTGGACTTTGACGGCCCCACCGGCACGTCCCGCGATGCGCTGGCCGAAGGGATGCTGGCCCTTGCGGCAGAGCAGCACGCGCTGGCCCCCGGCC
>ULRQ01045915.1_pt1 | contig 33354 bp, 35 predicted proteins | sample 1955491 | NCBI WGS metagenome assembly ULRQ01 (sample SAMEA4835684, study PRJEB28245) | human gut metagenome | biome: gut microbiome; material: fecal sample | place: Denmark | collected 2008 | reverse complement strand
TGCTGCCCGAAAGCAACACCTTTTAAATCTGAAACTGGCATCTCTATTCTGTTTTTCTATGGAATCATCTGGAAATGCTTGAGTGCATCCATAATCGCTGCTTCTTTCTCTGGCGGGCACTTCGGCACTTTGGCATCTTCTTTTTTTGACTGGTTATAGTTCTTTCTCTCGATAATGCCACATTTCCGTTTTATTTGGGCGATATAAAGCTGACTGACTTTAAAGCCGAATTTTTCAAGTACATAAGCCTTGATTTCATCGTAAGTGGCTTTACTCTCCGCCGCCGTCAAATCCAACTCATCCATCGTGATTTCCACCTCGATATGATGCTTGACATTTAGTTTGGACAATAAACATACCGTTTCCACATGTGTCGGAGCTACTATGTAAATACAATTTATTGCCCTCGTCACTTGTATAAGAATACAATTCTGTGCCGCTATGTACAGCCGCAGCGTTTTTACGCTTTGGCTTAAAATCTTTCGCATTAAAATTAGAGTGGATACCTGTTTTATACACAAAGGTTATCTTCAAAGGCTCTTCCACTCCTTCTTCATTATAACCTCCGATGATGATTTTTTCAATTACACTTTCAAAGACCACTCTGTCGAAGCTCTCCAGTATTTCGCCCGAACTCAATTTCTTTCTGAACTCTCTTAACCGTGTTTTTGTACTTTCACGATTTTTGTTCAATTCAATCAACTGCGACTGTTCATCTTGGAGCTTCTCCAACTGTTCGGATAATTCCTGATTTTTCTTTTCGTATATCTCCCTGTCGATGTTGTTGTCGAGCCGCAAATCAAGTAGTTTTTCTTTTCTCCTATGCAAATCCGCCATTTCCTTTTCTATTTTCGGCGCACGTTTTTTGCAGGTGTCATCCTCCAATACCTCCTCGACTTTTTGCAGAAATTCATTTACAACCTCATGTTGGTCAGAACATAAAAGCTGATAGCTCTTTACAAAGGCATTTTCAATAACTTCTTCTGGGATACCTTTACAATACGGACAATGCTTCTTTCCATTTTTGGTAGCTGTCACACATTGCCATATTGTCTTGGTATAGGCAGAACTGCTATGCCAATTTCTTCGTGTCAAAGTGCCTCCGCAAAATCCGCATTTTATCATGCAGCTAAAAGCATATTTTCGGCTAAACTTATTTCGCTTCTGCCCATCCTGATGAACACCCCGATTGACATTTCTCTTTGCCAATATCTTCTGGGCTTCTTCAAATATTTTTTCACTGATAATCGGTTGATGATGGTCACGGATATAGAATTTATCTTCCTCCCCAAAATTCTCTAACCGTCTTTTTGAAATGGGGTCAACGGTAAACGTTTTTCCTAAAAGCAAGTCGCCTTTGTACTTCTCATTTTTGATGATACCGATTACTGTGGACTGTACCCACCTTGAACTGCCATATTTTGTTTTATAACCGAGATTTTCAAGCTCATTTGCTATGACTGTACAGCCTGCCCCCTCAATATAGCGGTTAAAGATATAGCGCACAATCTCAGCTTCTTTCTCATTAACAGCAATGCTCTTTGTTTCCTTGTTATAATCATATCCAAGACAGCCCTGAAATCCTACAAGTTCTCCTCTCTGCATTTTCATCTTCAACCCTTTTTTAACATTGGAAGATATATTCTCGACTTCCTGCTGTGCAACGGAACTGAGTACTACTAACAGCAACTCGCCATCCATTGTTAAAGTGTTGATATTTTCATCCTCAAAGAAAACAGCAATTCCTTTTTCTTTTAACATACGAACATATTTCAAAGTATCCAGTGTATTTCTGGCAAATCTTGAAATGGATTTTGTAATTACCATATCAATCTCTCCATTCATACAATCGTTAATCATCCTTTGAAAATCCTCACGCTTTGTTACCTGTGTTCCCGTTATGGCTTCATCAGCATATATATCGGCTAACGACCATTCTGGCTTTTTCTTAATCAAATCTGTGTAATACATAACCTGTGACTTATAACTATTGAGCTGGTCTTCGCTGTCTGTACTGACACGACAGTAAGCAGCAACTCTCAAAATCTCAACTTTTCTGCCACGAATGCGGTTTTCATTCCTATTTGCTTTAATTACCTGCACATCACTCATAAAATTTTACCTCCGATATTATTGATTGATAAGTGTCAAGCCGCAAGATTGGAAACGACATTAAAATCACTCATAAGCCGTTTTTTTATGGCTTCGTACTCATCTGCCGTAATTAAACCGTTTTTCTTCAACTTCTGCAAACATGCAAATTGGATACTATAATGTGCAAATTTCTGTCCTTTATTTTGTTCCATTGAAGTATCCCTTTCTTTCCATTGCAAGACTAATGGCAAGAGCTTTATCAACTCTTGCCATTATGTTGTCGGGCAACAACCCTATATACTGTTTTAACCGCTGTCTATCAATCGTCCTTATCTGTTCAAGCAAAATAACTGAGTCTTTGTCGAGTTTTTCAAAATCTTCTACTTTGGTATGTGTTGGGAGCTTTGCCTTTGTGTATGTGCGGCTTGTTATCGAAGCGATAATGACCGTCGGACTATGCCTGTTTCCTGTATTGTTGGAGATAATAAGCACGGGTCTCGTGCCACCTTGTTCGGAGCCGATAACAGGATTAAGTTCTGCATAGAAAATATCTCCACGCTTAATTATTCTTTCCATAGTATTTGACCTCCTATCTGGATTTAGGCAAGCAATGCTTACCTATGTAACAGCCAGACACAAGGAAGTTTTTAAGGTCAGGAGAATATAAACAATTCTCTGTTTCTTTGACCGCCTTGTATCTGGCATTATATATAGAAGCATCTCTATTTGTCCCCGACGCCCCGAAATGCAATGTGTTCATTGAACACTGGGAAATCGCCAAACGGTCAGCAGCGAACTGACGCCACAGGAGTTCCACCTCTCTGACGGTCTGCCAGAGCCGCCCTCATTGCCTGCGACGGATTGAGTACCGTTCGGACTGTGACTGGACGGGAGTACCATTGTTCTCTTTGTGCGTCATGGCGAAATCGGGAGCTGTCCGATATTTTCAGTCGGCAAAGATAGCACCACCACCTTTCATCGCTCGCTGCCTTTAGACAGGTCTTGGCGTACCGCCGCACACGCTTATGCTTATCGCAATCACAAAGAGGAAGTATTTGGCGAATGAGTATTCGGTTGTCAAAGAACAATCCCGTTTTCGCCACACAAAGGAAAACGGGGCGAAGGTTTTTCATGCCTTACACCCCATAGTCCTTGAGAACCCTCAATTTTCCCCTCTACTTAATAAACTTTTTTAATTTTTCCTTGAGCCTGTCCATTCTTCTATAAACTGCTTTCTCTGTAATATCCAGATGTGATGCAATTTCACGGGTAGAGAAACCGTGTATTTTCAGCAAGACAATTTGCAATGTCAGCCTGTCCACCTTAATCAAAACCTGATAGAGCCGCTGATTTTCAATGTTATCCATAAAATCCTCAACTGTTTTTATTTCGGGCTGTATCGCTTCCTCTGCAACGCTTTCAAGATATGTATCTATATCTTTCAGTCTGCGATAGAATCTCCTGTCAGAATTGAATACTGCCCAATCATGTGTACGGAGCTTTTCAATGGTATCTTCGCTGACTCCCAAACTCCGTAATTTCTTTTCCTCTGCTTCTTTCCAGAGCCGCCATTTCTTTTCTTCTCTGCCATAATTAAATGACATTCTATTTACCTCCAATCTGAATTTTTTGAAAAATCCAGATTGGTCGGCGGAGAACGGCAGCCTACGTTAAAAAAATGCTGTTTACAAAGTTCTTCAAAAAACGACAAAAGAAAAACCGCAAAGGCGGTCAAACCTTCACGGTAATACGAAAAATAACTGCTATATTGTAGATATTTAACTTCTGCTTTTAGGGTATAAAATTCCCATATGCAAGTAAGAATTTTTTTAACAGGTTATCCTCTGTAATGCACGATACTATGTATGTAACTGCTGCTTCGTATAAACAGCAGTACGGCAGTCTTAGACCAACGCATAAAAAAGTCCCTCCAAACTCTAAAAACGGGTCTGGATGGGAGAATAGCTTGCTTATTTAGGCATAATGAAGCCGCCCACCGAAAGTACCGTTTTTTTTATTCAGTGGGCTTGTCCTGCTTCAAGTAAATCGTCATATTTTTATAAGACCGCTACGCAGATAACTTCTGTTCCGCTTTCCACATAGCAGCATATTTATTTCCTTTTTTCAAAAGTTCTTCATGTGTTCCATGCTCAATAATCTGTCCGCCTGACACCACTAATATTTTGTCGGCATTTTTTACAATGGATAGAGTATGCGCAATCATTACAACAGTCTTTTTCTTTTTCAGAAGATTACTAATCGCTTGCTTTACAGCCAGTTCATTTTCAATATCCAGTGATGCTGTTGCTTCATCAAGAAGCAATATAGGACTATTCTTCAATATTGCACGAGCAATGGAAAGCCGTTGTCGCTCTCCGCCCGATAAAAGATTGCCGTTTTCGCCAATCGTTGTATTATATCCCATTTCCATTTTACAAATAAATTCATCGCAATTCGCTTCTTTACAAGCATTTTCAATTTCTTCATCTGTTGCATCTGGGCGTGCGTGCCGTATATTCTCACGAACAGTATCATCAAACAAAAATACATCTTGGTCTACCATTGAAATTTCTTCCAATACTCGCTCTGCTGCGGTATCATTTATAGCATATCCTCCGATAGAAATTCCTCCCGCATCTGCGTTATAATATTTTGAAATCAAATTTAGGATAGTAGATTTTCCAGAGCCAGAATCCCCGACAATCGCAGTAAGTTTCTGATTTTCAGCGCAAAAATTTATTCCTTTCAAAACAGGCTCTCCCTGAACATAGGAAAACTGCACGTCCCTAAAGCAAATTTCATGGGTTGTCGGATTGAAATTTTCCATAGTTCCATGTTCTTCTGGCTCATCTACGACTTTCTGAATATTTCGCTTTGAAATCATCATATTTTTGTAGCCGAACAAGTCTATCGAAATTGTCATATACATTTTCGCAAGCAACATAGGCATCATACAAACCATTAGATAATCAACTCCTGCCAATGTTCCTGCAAGCCACGGTTTCGATGCCACTAACATTACCACTGGAAGTGAAATCCAATTAAGAATACTAAAACTAAATGCAACAGGAATGCCCATAGCTTCATATTTATAACTTATATAACTGTAATCTTTCAGAACACTCGTTGTCGTTTCATTCTTAACTCCACTCATATTGTAAACTCGCAGAGTTTGTATTCCCGTTATGTATTCCACAATACTGCTGACAGCTTCTGCACATATTTTATTTCTCGTCGTTCCATATTTTTTTACAATCCGAAAAGATAGCCACAAATTAGGAATGAACAGCAAACTTACCGCAATCAAAATTACCCCTGCGGGGAGATATAAATAGCATAAAAACACAATCAATATTACCGAAAGAGAGATATTCTTTACAAGATTTCCGATTTTATGCGTTAATATCTGCTCATATCCTTTTACATCACTTGTCATCGTATTTACATAAGTACCTACTTGACCCTCTGTAAACCTTGCAAGCGGAATTTTCTTAAACTTATCTCCAAGATAAAGTCGTATTTGTTTTGATACCGCACCACCGCCAATTTGCCCCTGCGTATATCCAAAACCATACATAACAAGTCGTACCAAAAAAATTCCAATAATCAATAACGTAAGATTAAGTAAGTTTTGACTGGTAACATCATTATGAATAAGCATATCAATCAACATATAGAGTGTCATATAAACACAAGCAGACAGTATTCCCTCGATTACGGTAAAAACAATCCCCAAACCAAAACGCAAATTTTTTTTGAACGGATTATTTACTCTCATTATCTTCAGCTCCTTTCAATGAATACGTTACTTCTCTGGCAGCATTGTAGTTATCCCACGCTTCTTTATAATAAGCGTTACTATTTAAAACCTCCGCATGTGTTCCAAATGCAGTGATTGTATGCTTTTCTACTACAGCGACTTTATCACACATTTTGACTGCTCCCAGACGGTGTGCAACAATAATAACGGTTTTTCCTTTACAAAGATTTGCAATAGCCCTGTCAATCTCCACTTGATTTTCTGGGTCTGCCGCACTTGTCGCTTCATCCAAAATTAAAATTGGAGCATTTTTCAAAATTGCCCTTGCGATTGCAATGCGCTGACGCTCTCCGCCAGAGAAACGAGTTCCGAAGCTGCCAACTTTTGTATCATATCCATCTGGCAGCGACATAATAAAGTCGTCAATCTGTGCCTCTTTAGCTGCCTGCCGTACCTGCTCTAAAGTAGCGTTTCCTCCCATTCGGATATTTGCTAACACGCTGTCACGAGTAAGAAAAGTTTTCTGAAAGACAATAGAAACATTTTGCAACAACTGTTCATAACTAATATCCTTCACATTTATTCCGCCTATCAGCACCTCTCCATTTTGCACATCATAAAATCTGGAAACCAATTCAACAATCGTGCTTTTGCCTGCTCCAGACGCACCGACGATAGCTATCTTTTCTCCCTCCGCCACATGCAAATTGCAGTTTGATAGTATAGTGGTTTTTCCGTCATAAGAAAACTGAACATTTTTCATTGATATATCACAATGACTTGGGAAATCTCCTTTACTTTCATAAATGGGCAAGTCAAGAATTTGCTTCGCTTTCGTAACACCATTCAATGACTGAGCCAATTCCATACTAAACTGCTGCAATGGTAATAACTCTGACAAATATAGTGAGCCTATGTATGCAAACAGTAGAAAAATGCTTGCGTTAATAGAACCGTTCAGGAAAAATCTCCCTCCGATGGGAACAATCAGAGCCATGCCACATTCAAGCACAATAATAAATGCTGCATATAAAGCTCCTGTTCTTCTGGAAACTTTATTCCAGATATTATTTTCTTCCTCTATTGCATCTGAAAATTTCTGAAATGAGCGACTTCCCATATTATAGGCTTTTATCAGTTTCATTCCACTGATATACTCAATTATGACAGAATTAAAGTTTGCCATTGATGTAGTAACTCGCTGCATAATTCCAGACATAAATGCAAAAACAAATCCCATAATAATTACAGTAAGGACAAGTGGAATAAGAGAAATAAGGGCTAACGGAACATTAACTGTCATCAAATAGACAAAGATAACAACAGGCGCAGTTGCAAATCCGACAAGCTCTGGAATATTATGAGCCAGACAAAGCTCTAATTTTTCAATATCTTCATTTAATACAGTTTTAATATCCCCCGTTCTGCGTTCGTCAAGAGAGCCGAGAGGCACTTTTGCCAAATGCTCTGTAATCATACATCTGACACGGAATAAAGCCCCGTATGCCCCCTTGTGAGAAAACACACCAGAAACAGCTTGAAACACTTGCCGTATAATGACTGTTGCTGTGATTAAAACTGCATTTTCTATAATAACCTGTTTCGTACAAATACCCGATAAAATGGCATCCATCAGTCTATAAATACCTATGTAAGAGCCGATTGCAAACAATCCCCCTAAAAAAGCACAAATAACAGACGCCACTAAATAAATCCTGTCTTTATCTGCCCACTTTAATAGAAGCAATATTGGATTTTCCTTTTTAACCTTCATTTTCTAACTCCTTTCTGGTCATTCTTCATTTATTCCAAACATCGTGCCTATTTCACTTTCATGCTCAATAGACACTTCTAAATCTGCCGTTACCGTTCCATTGTCGAAAAGGATAATTCTTGAACACACCCGACTAATAAACTCATAATCGTGCGATACCACAAAGACAATTTTTCCCTCAACTACCTTTCGGATAAGTTTTGCCACCTGTTCCATGCTGTCAAAGTCAAGTCCGCTTGTCGGCTCGTCAAAAACAAGAAGCTCTTTTCCGCAAATCATACTTACTGCAACAGCTAAACGCTGTTTCTGACCGCCAGACAGCGTATTTGGATGTCTTTCTCGGAATTCCGCTATATCAAGGTCTGCAAGTGTTCGGTTTATCAATTCATAATCTGGATTTTGTATTCCAATCATACATTCCATTTCAACTGTTTCTGCAAAAAGCTCATAATTAACATCCTGCATAACCATATAAGAACGCTTCATGCGGTCTTTTGTATTCTGAGGTTTGCTTTCCCAAAAGAAATCTCCTGAATACTCTTTGTGCAGACCACAAAGTGTTCTTAGAAAAGTGGTTTTTCCTGCTCCATTGTGACCGACAATCCCTATAATTTCTCCTTTTGCGGCTTTAAAACTGATATGTTCCATAACTGGTTGCTTGTTATAATACAAGGATACATTTTTTATTTCTAAGACCATAGGTAAATTCATTTTCTTCTGTGAACACAAATGAATACTGCTTAGATTTGCAGCCCTAAGTCCCATTTTTTCTCTCATATAATCGGAAAGTTCCATAAAGGATTTTGGCGTGTAAATTTCTTCTATTTTCCCGTCTGATAAATATACAATTCTATCAGCTAAATCCATCAAATAATAAAGCCGATGTTCCGCAATTAAAACAGTTTTTCCCTGTTCTTTAATGAGACGCAGGTTTTCTTTTAAGCCGTTGATAGCGTCCATATCCAAATTGGAAGATGGTTCGTCTAAAAGGTACACTTCTGGATTCATAGCATATACGCTGGCAAAGGCAATTTTCTGTTTTTCTCCTCCAGACAATCCAAAGATGTTTCTGCCTCTCAAATACTCAACATTCAGTTCTTTAGCTGTCGCATTTAATCTCTTATGTAATTCTTCTGGCGGTAGAGCTTCATTCTCAATGCCAAAGGCAATTTCACTATCTGTATCCACATTAAAAAACTGTGTTCTGGGATTTTGAAAAACACTTCCGACACATGATGAAATTTCATACATTGGCATTTCTGATATTTTCTTTTTCTCTATTGTTACTGTTCCTTTTAACTCTCCTGTAAAGAAATTTGGAATAAGCCCATTTATCAGCCTTGTAATTGTCGTTTTTCCACATCCTGAACGCCCGCAAAACAAAATAAATTCGCCCTTTTTTATGGATAATTCTATATTCTCAAGACTTCCATTCATTTCATCTGGATAGGAAAAACTGATTTGTTTCAATTCAATCATTGATATGTCCTCCTATACAAACAAGCCCACGACAAATAATGCAGAAAAACAACCTATTATCAATATATCTCTTATCCTAAAGCGTATCTGAACAATACAAGTGCGCGGCAAAGGATTTTCAATTCCCCTTGTTACTGCTGCAATCGAAAGCTCATCTGCTGCTTTAGAAGCTGCCATAAGGAGAGGAACATATACACACTCTATTGCCATACTCGGATTTTTTATAAAACTCCTAAATGATGGCGATACATCTCTTAGCCGCATTGCATCCTTTATGTAGCGCCAATCCTCCCGAACAGTTGGGAAATAACGAAGCATAACCGCAAAGGGAACAACCACCTTTTTAGGAATATGCGCTTTGTTCATGGCGGATAAAAATTCATTTACTCTTGTTGTCGAAAGCACAATCCCCGAAAGTAAACCGCAAGGATATACCTTGAAAAACAGGCTAAGCCAAGCAATAAACATTGTATGAGCTGTACCTACCCCATCCTGTAAAAACAGCATCGTAAATCCATATAAAATAGAATAGAATGCCGTTCCGATTATGGTATATCTAATTTTCCCAGATAAAACGCCATATACGGCAATAAACGCAATCAGAATACACTCATACTGCAATGTGGGTGTTGTAGTTGCTGTTAAAGCACAAAGACCTATCAAAATAATTTTTGTCCGAGGGTCAAAATTAAGAAATCTGGTTTTGTGTTCTAACTGAAGGGTCATGCTGTAATACCTGCTTTCTCAAATTGCTTTTTCAACATTTTGCTTCCAACATATCCACTAATGCCTGCTACTAAAATCGTTCCAATATACATAACAACAAGTACCCACCAATCTGCGGCAGACTGCATAGCATCAATGTAATCCTGCGTAGTACCGTTTTTCAGCATTGTACCCGCCCATGCTTCTGGATTGATAAAATAAGCAAGATATGTTCCTGTTGAGCCTAATGAATATACAATATATGCCAAAATATTCACTTTTTTGCTGTGATACCCTTTCAGTCCCGCAAGAAAATCTGCAAGAACAGCTCCTATCAAACCGCCGAGACACATTGCCCAGTGCATTCCTAATATAAAACCAATAGTCGCTAATAATATACCAATAATTGTAAGTGTTCCTCTTTTTGGCACTTTAGCCATTAAAAGCAGAAAAACGGGTCCTGGCAGCAAAGCTGCTCCAATTGGGTAATAAAAAGTAAGTGTCGGCGTAACAGCAAAGATTGTTCCTCCTATCATGGAGCATACAGACAGAATAGCCGTAAATACTCCAATAACAATCAAATCCTTAACCGTCAGTCCTTTTTTCGCCTGTGTTTGAATAGACATATTAAATTCCTCCATTTTCTGATTTTTTCACGAATTGACTTATATTTTCAGTCGTGATATAATCGTGTTAGTTATTTCTAACTTTAATATTCATTATACTCTTGACGGTGCCTTCCTCCAATATCTTTGCACAAGGAAAGCCCAAAACGTATGACAAAACGACCAAAATGTATGAAAGAATGGTGAGACATGTTGGAAATTGGAAATTACTATCACGAAGAACTTATCAAAAATGGATTTCGTGAAAAAGCAATAAGCAACGAATTTAATCCTATCGGCAAACTATATTCCATTCCATCAGAAATGGGAAATGGTGTTTTTTGGATTTATGGTCAAAAGGACTTATACGACATAAAAATCCACGATTTCTATTTTTTTGAAGATTCTTTTTACGACTTAGAACAAAGGGAATGTTTAGACATTTGTCTGTATGAGTCAATATCGGGCGAAGAAATTTCTCCTTATCGCCGCCTGACAGCAGGATGTGTGAAATGTTTTATAGGTGGCAACAAACCATGTATGACCCTCATACATAAAAATATACCTATCCGCACTATTGAAATTGAAATCATGCCTGCTTATTATGAAAAGTATCTGCAAGAGAGTTTCCCGAATGAATATGTTGCCCCACACGAAGCATTCCATAATATTTCTTGGACTGATAATTTTCCAGAAATGATTAGTCTGTTACATCAGATATGGAATTATCGTGGCGAAGGTATAGCGGCAAAACTTTTTTATGAGGGAAAGGTTGCAGAAGCAATTTCACTTGTTATTGACTACAATCACAGGCAAAAACAGGTACAGGAAGTGCAGATTTCAAAACAAGATATGAAATCTCTTGAAAATGTTATCGCTTATATCAACGACCACTTTAATTGTGATATTTCAGTTGATAATCTTTGCCGTATTGCATGTATGGGCAGAACAAAATTTAAAACATTATTCAAGCAGATTTATAGCTGTACCATTACAGATTACATTAGCCAAAGACGGTTAAGCCATGCTGAAAATTTGCTCACAACTACTGATTTTACGGTAGAACAGATTGCAGTTGCTGTTGGATACAGTAATGCAGGGCGTTTTGCTAATATATTCAAAAAAAGTACAGGATTGTTCCCAAATGAATATAGAAAAATGGCTCAACGAAGATAATTTTTACAGATTACAGGACAGAGAGAAAATTCTCTGTCCTTTTTATATATCTGCATTTTATCTCCTATTACAAGAAGTTTTATCTCTTATATCAAGATATTGTATCTCGTTTAATAAGAATTCCTGTTTCCTTAAAATATATAAGTAATATTTCACGGAAAGAGGGTGTCTATTTTGAATGAGATTGATGCAAATTTTGACTTTATGCAGATAGGACAAGCTATCAAGGCAGCCCGTGAACGAAGCGGGATAACAAGAGAACAGTTAGCCGAACAGCTTGATATTACACCACGCCATCTCCAATCTGTTGAAAATGAAGGGCAGTATCCAAGTTTTCAGTTATTCGTTCAACTTATCACAATGTTCCATATATCGGCAGATGAATACATATTTTTAGATAAGCAAACGAAAAAAAGTTCTCTACGCAGACAAGTCGATGCACTTCTCGATACCTTTGACGATAGAGAGATGAGAATTATTGAGGGAACCGCGAAAGCTATATGTAAGGCAAAAGAGCCAGAGGAATGACCTCTGGTTTTCTTTCGCCTTTTTTAATAGGCAGGTGTTCCATATCCAAAGATAAAACTGCTGCCAATAGAATAGCTGTGCTGTGCGACCACATCTCCATTCGGATGAGCTGCATCGCTCGTATTTCCTTCCACTGTATAAACCATTCCATTTTCAGCTTTCTCCACAATTCCCACATGGTCGGTTGTCCCATCTCCGTTCCAATCGTAAAAGATAATGTCGCCTGCCTGTGGCTCATAATTCTTATCCTGCCATTGTCCGTTGCTTTTAAACCAATTCACACCGTTCGAACAAAGGGAAAATTTTGGAAGAATGCCACTCTCAATATACCCACATTGATTAGCACACCATGACACAAAACAAGCACACCATTCCTCACGGCTATCAAATCCGTACCATGACCAGTAGGGCTGACCACCCTCATTGCCAAGCTGCGTCAAAGCCACCTCTACAATCGCCTGATTGCCTCCGCTTGTAAACGCCCGCCCGTATGGATAATACCGAAGCACATGGGAAACATACTGGGTATCGCCGTAGCTTTCCCATCCCAACCGTTCTGCCTGTATGGTAGAAAACTCTACCGCATTGGCATAGGAGTATCCGCCATAGTTGGTTTTCGCCCATGAGATATATCCATTTCCAAAATTGTAACCCTGCAAAGCAAGTTTGATACGCTCCATATCAATCGGGTTTTCCACCTCTGCCGCAGATAAGCAGGCGGCTAAATTCTGGATGCCTACGTTGATAGAATACTCTGGGTCGGTAATGCCATTGGGTGTGTTCGGATAACGGGTATTATAACCGCACTCAGAAGCCTGCATCGGGTCATTCCCACGCCCTCCGCTTTCCTGCATCATCACGGCTTTTATCAGCTCCACATATTCGGGAATGCCATGCTGTTTTGCGTATTTCTGTATCAAAGGCTCATAGGCTTCCACCTCTGCGCTGACAGGCGTATAGGAATTGCTTTCGCTGCCGCCGCCAAATAAGGACACGGCACATCCGAGCATGACAACAATCAGGATAATCAATACGGCAATCCAACCGCCTGCGATAATGGCAGAAATCAACGCCTTTGTTCCTGCGATAATCGCCCTGACTGCGGATACTGCCGCCCTGACCGTCGCCTTTGTCGCTTCGGCTGTGGCTTTTGCCGTGACTTTCGCCGCCTGCGCCGCTTTCTGGGCTGACATTGCAGACGCCTTTGCTGCCGCCTGCGCTGATTTAGCGGTCTGCTGCGTGGTCTTAATCGCCGTTTTCGAGGTTGCCTGTGCGGTTTTTACACTTTTTTCTGCCGTCTTGATTGTCCCTTTCGCTGTGGATTTGACCGTTTTTTCTGCATTTTGGGCGGTGGTCTTTATTGTTTTTCTGCCTTGCCTTCGGGTCTTTATCAACTGGCTTTTCCCATCCGCAGAAGTATCGGGAGCAGAAGAATGGCTCACTGTTCCGTTTCGGAGCTGTGAGCCGTTCTGTTCTGCAGAAGCCCGTGCCTTTTTCTTCTCAGCGGCTTTTGCTGCCCGTTTCTGCTGAAACTCTGCCGCCTTTTCCTTTGCCTTAACAATATTTCCTTTTGTCGCCTGAACAGATTTCTGCCCCTGCTTATTGAATTGATGGATACCCTCGTCTTTTACACGGTCTGCGGTATAAGAGAGTTTATCTGCCGCATATTCGGTGGCAGAGCCTTCCTCCGCATAATACCCCTGCTCCGCCTTATCCTTTGTTTTGGCATAGACGGACTTCATGCGCTCACTGGCAATGGCGGCTTTGTCTATGGTCTTTATCGTGCCTTTGACTGCATCTCTGGTCTTTATATCAGCCATGCAAAACCTCCTTTCCCAGAAGGATTACAGCCAAATCACACGACCTTTTTTGCCACCACTGCAAGCCTGCCATTTGGGGCGGAGTATTCGCAGGTGGAAAGGGTAATGAGCTTGTCGCCGTATTCGGCGGTCACACCTGTGTCATAAAGAGCAAGCTCTTTACATTTTCCGATATAAGCGTCAAATTCTTCCTCATTTTCCGCATCCGCAAAGTCATAGTACCGATAGCCCTCGGCACTGTACGCCACAGTCTTAAACACAGCAACGATTTCATACTCCGCCTGTTCCGTAAGGGTATCAAATTGGATAGTCCTGTGTTCCTCATAAAAACCCTTGTCCTTGTAGTTCTCCAATGCGCCGAACATTCTCTGCCCTGTGATGTGATGACCGTAGATAATCAGATTGTCACTTGTAAGGATGTCGCAATTCTCTTGGATATACGGTACACCTAAATCACTGTATTCTTTTTCAAAATTGTGCTTCAGATAATAGTTGGGATTATCCTTCGTCTGCATAACGGGATAATTGATGTTCGTACCATCAATGGAAATCCAACCGACCATATCTTCATTCTGCAAATAAAGCTCCTCATATTGGGCAAGTATATCCTCTCCCTCGCTGACGGGCGTATCTTCTGGCGTTTCTTCCTTCACAGGGGCATTTTCCACGAATTGGGAAAGCTCCCCAAACAATTCCGCCTGCTCGTCCATCTGTGCATAGTGGTCATAGATATGCCAACCACAAAAAGCCGCCGTACCTAAAAAGGCAGCGGCGGCGATAACACAGAGAATAGGTTGATATTTTTTCAATTTCATAGGCTTACTTTCCTTTCACTCATTTGATTTTCTGATTTACCGTGTATGCTCGGTCTGCTTCTTAGGCGTGGGTAAATCCCTGCAATATTCGGGATACCTGACCTTGATGCCCTCTACAAAGTACGGGGCAAATTCACAGCAGAATAAATCCTCTGGGGTAAAGCTCTGCTCCCGTCCTTCTTCTACATAGTTGTTCCAGAGATTAAAGGCAAGGCGGCAGACCTTGACGGTTCCGCTTGTCTGCCATCCGCCGTGCATCCCCTCTGGTATGATACAGTCATTTTTAAAGTCAAACATCCGATTGATATTCGCCCTCGTTTCTCCTGCGATACCCATGACATAGAAAAATGCCCTGTGATAACAGTCATTTACCCTGCATTTCATCATGTTGTCCAGAAAGAAATCTCGATGGGCTGCATTGCGAAACCTAATATCCGCCATTTTCCAATACCTCCTTAATCCTTTCTTGTGCAACTGCAAAATAGTTTTCGTTAATTTCCGCCCCTAAATAGCTCCTGCTGTTCATCATCGCCGCCAGAGCCGTGCTTCCTGTCCCCATAAAACCGTCAAAAACAAGCTCTTGGGGTAGACTGGAAATCTGTATGAGCCATGATAAAAACTCCACATTCTTTACCGTCGGATGATATATCTTGCTTTTCTTCTGCCAAATAGAATTATAGGTTGACTTTGGATATTCCTCTCCAAACCAACAGGCTGGAAACCGTGTTTTATATTTTTTACTCGGCTCCCGCCCTCGCTGAAATTGTGTCCCTTCTTTTTTTCGATTTTTCAGCAGACGGGTTTGCTGAAATACCCGCCGTCCTTTCTGGCAGAAGATAATCCATTCCGCATTGTTAGCGTAACTGCCTTTCAAGTCACCAATTCCGCCCACCACCCCTTTTTCCACTACCAAACAATTCTTTACCGTAAATCCTGCCTGTTTCAGACATTCATAATGATACGGGTAGCAATCAAAACGGGTAAAAAAATAAGCGTGGGAATTTTCACGCAAAATACGGTAGCTTTCCCATGCAAACCTTTCATAGTCTATCCCTGTATCTCCCTCCAATATCTGGTGTTTCCTTCTCGTAAAATGGTTTTGGTAGGAGATACCATAAGGCGGGTCAGTCAGGATAAGTGACACATAATTATCGGGAATTTGTGCAAACAACTCCATACAATCGGCATGATAAATCTGGTCATGCAATCCCCTTGTTTCAACCTGCGCCCGTAAAAGTTCCGCACTGCACATCGGGTTAAACCTCCCCGAACTTCGTCGTCATCAGCTTATAAAGTTCCGTATTGCGTGGGAACTGATTGACAAACGGTACAAGGGAGCTGCCGACTTTCAAAAGTCCTTGTCCTGCGCCCACATTTGTGATATAGCCCATCTGCAAGTCAGAGATATTCAGGAGCTTGGCAAGCTCAATCCTGTCCGTGGATGCCTGATTCAGCATGATGATAAATTCACTGTTGGCAAGCATTGTCCTTGCCGTATGGCTCTGCAAAAGGTCGTCCACATTCTGGGTAATTCCTGTGCAGTATGCACCATATTTCCGCACACGCTTCCAGAGCGTAAAGAGGAAATTGGCGGAATACTCATGCTGAAAGAGCAGGTAAATCTCATCAATGAAAATAAAGGTATTTCTGCCTTTCGCCCTGTTCATCGTGATACGGTTTAAAATGCTGTCGAGGACAACAAGCATACCGATGGGCTGCAACTGTTTTCCCAAGTCTAAAATGTCATAGCAGATAAGTCGGCTCTTTGTGTCCACATTGGTGTTCTTAGCAAAGGTATTCAGAGAACCGTCTGTAAAAAGTTCAATGGCAAGGGCGATTTCCTGTGCTTCTGGCTCATTCTGTTTTAACAGTTCCTCACGGAAGTCCTGCAAGGTGGGCGGCGTTCCCATATAGTTGCCCTGCTGATAGTAACGGTAAACGCCTGCCGTACAGCGGTCAATAATGGATTTCTGCTTTGCTCCCAGACTTGCGCCGCCGATGAGCTGCTCGCAAAGGGATAAAATAAACTCCGATTTTAAGATAACGGGGTTTGCACCGTCACCGTAATCAGAATTCATGTCCATAGCGTTGATATGATTTTCACTCGTTGCGGAAATGTGGACAACCTCGCCCTGCATGGCTTTCACAAGGGGCGAATATTCTCTCTCTGGGTCTATGATAATCACATCGGCGTTAGGGTCTGTGAGAATGATGTTCGTCATTTCCTCCTTTGCCGTAAAGGACTTTCCTGCGCCAGACACGCCGAGGATAAAGGAATTTCCGTTCAGCAGGTGGCGTCGGTTGGCGATAATCATATTTTTTGAAATCACATTCTGCCCGTAGTACACACCCTTTTCGTGATAGATTTCCTGCACTCGGAAGGGAATAAACACCGCAAGGCTCTCCGTTGTCAGTGTCCTTAATGCGTCAATCCGCCTTACGCCAAAGGGCAGGGCTGTGTTCAGACCGTCCATCTGCTGATATTTCAGTACGGCGAACTGGCATAAATTCTTCCGTGCCGTAGTCAAAAGTGCTTCCGTATCGTTGTCAAGCTGCTCTTTGGTATCGGCGGTATGCACCATCGTCAGCACTGCAAACATCATTCTCTGGTCACGGGTCGTCAAATCGTCCAGAAACTCCTTGCTCTCCCTGCGCTGCTGCTCCAAATCATAGGGGATAACAGCGGAAAAATTGTTGTTCTGGTTTTGCTTCCTCTGCCAGTTCGTTATATTTGTTTCCACACCTAAAAGACGGTTTTCCACCTCCCTCACGGCTTCGTCCGTGGGAACGGGAACAACGTCAACGGACAGCATCATGTTCCTGTTCAGCTCGCAAAGTTCCGCCACCATGCTGTCTTTGATATAGGCGGCATATTCCCTTAAAAAAATCACACGCCCGTACCGATTGCCCATCTTAAAACAGTCCTTTTCAAATTCAAAGGTATCGGGGCAGATATAATCCTTAAAATCGTGACCTTTCCGCATGGACTGCACCATGTCAAACGAAAAAGCGGTTTCCTCTCCCGTGCGGTAAAAGTCATGGAAGATACGGAGCTTTTCCCCTGCGTCAAGTTCCCTGCACTTTGAGCCAAGACGGTTGAAATGGGAAATCAGGTCTGCGCCGACACGGGCAAAATAGTTTCTCGCTTCTTCGATATTCTTCTTGCAGACAGATACCGTCACATACTTATCCTGCACGATGGAGCTTGCGCCCGTTACCTTGTCGAGCAGCATTTTGTTGTATTCCTTACGGTATTTGTCCAGACTGTCCTGCGCCATCGGGATTAAAATGGTCTGTTCAAAATCCGCCTTGTTCAAACGGCGGTTGTTGATTGTGATTTTGGTGGTCGCACCGCTGTCAAGGGCATTGAGAAGCTCGGAATATTCCAAAAACATCGCTTCCTTGTCCTCACGGCTCGCCACCGCATAATTGATGTCCTCAAACTGAAAGGTCTTGGCATATTTGTTCTTTCCCACAAGGAAAATACCGTCCTCCCAGACCGTTTTCATGGGAATGACCGCCTGCACCGATTTCGGTACAGCAAATTTTTCCTTATCCTGCTTGAACAGGTTTCTAAGCGTCTTTATCATGGCTTACCTCCTTACGCTTTTTTGATTTCTTTTCTTTCCTTTTCTCTGGTTTCTGTTTCTTGGACGGAACGGGCAGCCCCTTTTCCCTTGCTTCCATGTTCGGCTTCAACGCCTCATAGTAGAGATTATCTGGTGCAAATAGAATCTTCTTTGGCATGAGAAATTCCGATTTTATCCACGCCCAGACAAACTGCTCTGCACTCATCCCGTTGTATCTGATGAAACCCATAGCGGCAAAGGGGAACGCCCCTAAGATACACACCCAACTAAGGGTTTCCGTTCCGAACTTCGGGCGGAGCAGGAAATATAGCCCCACCGCCACGCCGCAGGCAAGGACAGAAAAAATGAACTGCCGAAGCGACAGTCCAAAAAACATACTCTCCGTATAATTGCGGATTTCCTTATTTATCTTGACTTCCAATCAAATAGCACCTCCTTTTGGACATAAAAAAATCGCCACCTCTTAGAAGTGACGATTTCCAATCATACTTTTTATAAAATTTCTGGCTCTGGCACTGTTTCCTCAAATAGCTGCATTAAATCATGGTTTGCACCGATATTCGTGACTTCAAAATGATTTAAGCAGTAGGGAAGCCATGTTAATTCACGGCTCATTTCACGGATAAGGTCAAAAATCTCCAAATCCGTTGTCTTGTACTTAGAGTGATACCCTGAATACTGTTCATGGGAAAAATCCCGTTTCAAAAGATAATCCCGTATCTTCCCATAAGCGCCATTCGGATTCGTTTCCGAAAAGTGTTCTTTTAAGTCTTTGACACGAAGGTTAAAATAGAGTGCTTTTAAATGCTTTGCTTCCCGCCTTGCCATTATGCCACGCTTAACCTCTTTGTATAATGATACAAAACATCCTCTACGGCAAAATCATCTTCATTTTCCCCATCGTCGCTATTGTACCATACCCACTTTGTTACATAATCCATGAACCACGCTTTTTCCTTCAGGGACGTAATGATGCTCCCAAACGCCCCATAGTCTTTTGGATTTCCATTGCCTGTAAAACAAATCGTTCCGTCAGCTTCCTGTGTCTGGTTCAGCTTATATCTGGAAAACGCCTGTTCCAACGCCTGATAGATACTTTCCACACGGTACTTGCGCTCCGCCAGTATCTTTTCCTCATCCATTTTTATCTCTAATTTCAGCATAAACAGCCTCCTTTAAAAATGCTATTTCTTTGCCTGCTTTTTATTATAACCGATTGGCTAAGAAAAATCTACCCTTTTACAAGCCCATCATTTCCCGTACCACACGGTCTGCCATTTTAATTGCCCCGACTAAAACAAGCATATTAAAAACAAGCTCCCCGATATAGCTCCATACCATAGATACCGCCGCCGCATCTGGATTGACCACTGGCGGGGAAGCCGCAAATACAGAAAATATGATGCAGGCAAGTACAATGATAGCCCCCTCAAGGCACACAGCGGCATAGCTCTTGATAAAGCTCTTTCCTACGCTCTGGCTCGGCTCTCCTGCGAAGGCAGAAAGGGGAACAGGGGCAATGGCGGTATAAAGGTAGAGCTTAAAAAATCTCCCGTACACCGACATAATCATAATGAAGGAAAGTACTGTAATGAACAGACCGCCGATAAGCGTGACCGCCCATAGCGGGATACTCTCAAAAAATCCGCAGTCCTCAACCGCCGTAACGATTTCCTGCGGTAATACGGTCTGTTGTGCCGACCCGAAGCCTGCGGCGTTCATAATCGTAGATATGATACCCTGCACAATCCGAAACAGAGCCATCATCAGCTCCAGCCCATAAGTGACCGCACCTTTGGCAAGGGCGAAGCGGATAAACAGCTTCAACGCCTGCTCTGGTCGTTTGACCTCCGCAAAGTTGCCGCAAGTGCGCATCACGCCTGTCACAAAAAACAGTACCAAAAGGGCAAGCCCTATCGCCTGCAACGCCCCATGAATATCTACAATGACATCCCATATCGCACCGCCCTTAAAATTTTCTGGGGATTGGGTAATGAGCTGCCATATCTCGGCTAACTTCTCATTCCAAGTGTTTAGGGCGTTCTCTAAATTCTGCACCACCCAGTTATCAGACATTCGACCACCTCCTTACTAAAATCGGCTTACGGGGAAGCCGTAATATAAAGCTGCCCCGCAAGTCCTGTCTTGTGTCTATGGGTTGTTCTGTCTGCTGCTCTTTTATCAGCCTGTGATGAGCGTCAAAATCTCCTTTGCAAAGGTAATGACAACGCCGCCCGCAAGGGTCAGGAACCCATTCGCCCTCTGGGAAGGGTCGTGGGATTTCAGCGACAGACCAATCTGCACGATACCGAAGCCGAGCATAATCATTCCCACAGCCCTTACCAGACCGAAAATAAAATCGGAAAGGTTATTGACTACGGTAATCGGGTCATCGGCTGCAAAGGCAGTCGTGGAAGCTGCAAACAAAAAGGTCATCGCCATGACCATCATACAATAGAAACGGAAACCTTTTTTCACTTTTCCAGTCATAGGCAGCTTAGTAGTTTCTTCTTTTTTCTTGAAAATTCGCATAGATAAAATCCTCCTTATAAATGGAATTGTTCTTCTAAATCCTCCTCGGACAGAAGCTCGTAGGAAGTGCTGACAGCCGCAACGCTTACAGCGTTTTTCGGAATATCGCTGTCAAACACAAGGGTTGCGACAGCCTGCGTCGGCTCGCCGTGAAGATAAGGCGGCTGTCCTCCGTCTGCTGTCAGTTTCACATTGGGGTGTTTTAAAATATCATACTTAAAGTCCATCACGGGACGTTCCCCGCGCACAAAAAGAAGTGCGTAGCGGTTGTCAAGCATACGCACCTCGTCTGGCGTTAAAAGTTCACGCCCCGATATTTGATAGTTGGTAGAATAATTCCCACTCCGTCCAGAGCTTTTCCCATAGGTGTTGGTATCAATGGTTTCCTTTCCCAACAGCTCCGACACATATTTGTGGGTACTCTGTTCATTGCCGCCCAAATATAAGAAGCTGTCACAATTCCCCACAATGCTTTCCCATTGCTTTTCAAACAGGGCTTTCAGCTGCGCCAGATTCTGAAGGATGATACTGGCCGACACGCCTCTCGACCTCATGACCGAAAGTATCTTATCGAAGTCATCGGGCAGCGAAACATTGGCAAATTCGTCCATGATGAAATGGCAATGGACGGGCAGGCTTCCGCCGTACCTGTGGTCGGCAAGGTAAAAAAACTGTTGGAATAGCTGCGTGTATAAAATCGACACAAGGAAGTTAAAGCTCGTATCATTGTCTGGTATCAGGGCGAATAAGGCGACTTTCTTTTCCCCCAGAGAGGGCAGGTCAAGCTCATCGGTAGCGGTAAGTCCCGCAAGGCTCTCCAGATTGAATTTTTCAAGCCGTGCGGCAAGGGTTATCTGGATGCTCTTTAGCGTCTTGGCACTTCCGCTGTGGTAATCGCGATAGTATTTCAGTGCGATATGCTCTGGATTTTCCATCTCAAGGCGGTCAAACAGCTCATCTAAAGGGCTGATATAGCTGTCGTCATCCTCATGGACTTCGCCTGCCCGTAAAAGCTCCATGACCATCGGGAAATTCTGCTCGTCAGGCGGCGCTTCGTATTTCAGATAGAACACAAGGGAAAGAAGCAGCATACTCGCCGCCGTATCCCAGAACGGGTCTTGTGACTGACTCCCTTTGGGCGTGGTCGCCTTAAAAAGATTAGTCACAAGACGCTGCACATCGTTATCATTCCTCAGATACACAAACGGATTGTAGCAATGGCTCTTATGCATATTGATTAAATCAAGCACCCGCACCTCATAGCCTTTCTTTTCCAAAAGACCACCCACATCCCGCACAATCTCTCCCTTGGGGTCTAAAATGACCATTGAAGTATTGCACTGCATGGCGTTGGGCTTACAAAAAAAGCGGGTCTTACCTGCCCCAGAGCCGCCGCAGACTAAAATATTTAAGTTGCGGCGGTGCTTTTTCCCATTCAGACCGATACGGACATTCTGGGTCAGCAGCTTGTTCTGGGTCGGGTCTTTATCACGGTACTTTTTATTCAGCACACCTGCGCTGCCCCATTTTGCCGAGCCGTGTTCCTCCCGCCTGCGGTAGTTCCTGCGTGTGGAAAGAAAGATGCCGATACCCATCCCATAAGCAAGCAAAAAAAGAAGGACAGTCCTTATGCTGTCCTCACATACCGTTATGGAAAATGGCTGACTGATTGCGGCGGATAAACCGCTGATTATCTCCACGATGCCGCCGCTGACATAAGGAGCTGTCAGCAGGGCAAGCCATACAACAGGAATCATTCCGCATACGGCAAGGATTAGGCTCGTCTTATTCTCATCGCTCCGCATAGCACCTACTATTCACAACCCTGACTTTCTTGGTCGGGGCATGGGCTACCGTACTTATCAGTTCATCAACAGGGTCGGTGGGGCGTTCCTCCTGTATCTGCTGTGTCCGCAGGGTATTGAGTGCGTTCAGCACGATATTCTTATCATACTTATCGAGGGCGATATAATAGCGTTCCTCTTTCATCGGCTGCACCTCCCCTTAGCGTTCCTGCTCTTTAGACTTCGGCGGCTTGTTCTTCTCCATGCTCTTATACATATCGCTCTGGATTTCGCCCATGACATCACGCATCGAGCCAAGCTCGCCTTTGAACGCCTGCGTGTCCATTCCCTCATACTCTTTAGGCAGCTTTCCAAACTGAAACCCTCTGGTGTCTACGCCGTAACGGGAGCTGACCATATAGGCGACACAAAAGGATTTAAACTCAGAAGCGTCACGGCTCTCGTTATATTTAAAATCAAAGACTGCCGCCGCAACTTCCTTTGACATACTCACAAAAAGCTGTTCCTCGGAAAGCCCCGTCCTGATAAAAATCGTCTGTTGGGAGCCGTCATAGAAAGCAGGAACTTCCAATTCCTCCACAGGCTGAAAACCGACAGGGCTTGCGTCAATCAGCGCCGACACAAGCTCACGGATAGATTTCCCCTCCTGCAGCTGCTGTCTGTCCTTTGCCGAGGTTTCGGAAACGTCATAAACCTCTTTGGCATTATAACCTACCGCTTTCGTGCCGTCGTCACGGGTATATTCCTTGCTCGGCTCAAGGATAACGACCTTTCTCGCCTCCTTATTTACATAGGTTCGGCTCTGCTTCCAAGCCGCCTTTTCCTTCAACTGCGTCGCTTTAGGCATTTGTGCTGATACTAAAATGGCATTATTCACAGAATAGCGGTCAAACCGTCCCTGCACATCAAGGTACTGGCGGAACGCCTCTGTGTTTCCCATCATTTTTTCGCAGGTATTGTCAATCAGCTCATAGGCTTCCTGACGCTGCGCCTGCTTCTGTGCAGCCCACTCCTCTTTATTAAAAGGACGGCTGCCATTATTGAAAACATCATAAATACTCATTTATCTCGCTCCTTTCGCTCTTTTTGATTTCTTCCGCTTCGGCGGCTGCTTATGCTCCGTCTTTCCCACACGCTGTTTCTTCGCCTTATCGGAAGATTTTTCTTTGCCGACAGAGGAAGTATCGGCTTCCTGTTCCTTTCGGCTCTCCTTGATTTTCCGCAGTTCTTCTCTGACTGACGGCTTCTCTGTCTTAGTCATAATAGCCCCCTCTGCGGATTTCTTTGGCTGCTCTGAGGTAGGCTCGGACAGAGGGGATTTTTCTGTCTTTGCCACCGAGGGGTTTGGGGCGTTCTCCTCCTTCTGGACAGGCTTTCCCATAAGGGCGTCCATGAGCTTGTCCTTCTCCGCTTTTTCCTGCACGCCGACATCTGGCTCTGGCTGACCGTCCTTTCCTTCCTGCGATACCACTTTTCGGTCTTGGGATTTCTCTGCCTCCTGCACAATGGCGGCGGTATCTACCGACGCCAAGTTAAAGCGTTCCACGATACGGCTGATTTTCGATGCGTCCTCGGCTCTGGCAATCACGTCCACCTCCGCATTGGGGTCTTTGTTCTTACGGTCTGTAAGGACACAGTAGAGAACACCATACTTTTTCGCTTCCTGCGTAAATTTCTGCAAATCGCCTTTCCTGACCGTAAAGACTTTCAGTTCTTTCCCAGAACGCAGCATACTCGTCAATCTCGCCTTACCTTTTGTTTTCTTTTCCTCTTTGAGAATGGAATATAAGAGGATAGCAATATTTTTCGCTCCCGCCCCCGTGATTTTGACAGCGACCTCAAATCCCTCCAAGCTCATTCGGACGATTTGTTCCGCCGCTTCGCCTCCTGTGTTCATCCTTTATCAGCTCCTTTCCGTTCTGTTCCTTCTCGTCTGCCCGTATCACTTTTAATTTTTCTCTGAGAGTATCGCTGCGGGCTTCAATACCCTCGCACAGTCTGACCTCCTTCCGTAAAAATTTCATGCGCTCTGTAATCTTTGTAAGCCGAGCCCTGACCGCTTCTTTTTCTTGCCCGACAGATGTTCGGGATTTGGAATAAAGCCCCTTTCGCTGTTCGGTCAGCTCGGTCATTTCGGATTGCAGAGAGTTTTTATAAACACAAAGCTGCTCTGTGGTATCGATGTGACAGCGGCAGAGCAGCCTTGTTTCCTGTGTGATAGCTTCCATCTTCATCAAATCATCTTTCAGCAGATAGTGAAGCCGTGCATAATTCTGTTTCCTGTTTTTCGGCAGGATACCGAGCTTATAGCAGTAATGAAGATACAGCCCCCGCAGCCCGCCGATTTTCTTAGCGTTCTTCAAAGTGCCTTTGACACGGTATACTCTTGTCTGCGGCTGCGCTCTGGAAAAGCTCTGGAATTTGACCGCATAGGAATTTTCCCTGATACGCTCCAATATCCTCTCATTGGTATAGTCCTCTCCGAGCTTATAAAGCCGCTTCGGTCTTTGCCACCCTTTCCCGATAATCGTCCAGTATTTGCGGTTGGGGTCAAGGTTTATCCGATAACCCATAGACGCAAGCTCACGGTCAAAGTCTTTCAGTGTAAAGGATTTGGAAACCGCTTCGTCTACTGCCTGACGTGCCACATTGTCCCTCGTAGGTCGCCCCTGCTTTTCGGCTTGGTAAAGGGCGTATGGCTTTTTCCTGCCGCTTGGGTGTTCAATGACAGACAGGGCATATTCCCTGCACAATTCATCAGAATGCCTGCGGAACAGCCGCAGATTTTTCTTGTTGTCGTGATAATGTTTCCCGTCCGCAAAAGAAACAGAATTTACGACAAAGTGGTTATGCAGACACTCGGTATTTAAGTGGGTGGCTACAATGACCTGAAATCTGTCGCCCCACATCCTCTCCGCCAACTTTACGCCTACCTCATGGGCAACCTCTGGCGTGACTTCTCCATGCTTAAAGCTCTGGAAGCCGTGGTAGCATACAATCTTACTCTCGTCATTCCACTGATGCTTGGCAATCATCATCTCCTCCCTCGCTATGGCGGGGTCGCAGTTCACGCCTGTGACAAAGAAACGTTGTTCCGCCTTATCGTCAGTTATCGTCTTATTCTTATTCGTGGCATACTCCATCACATCTACCAGTGCCTGTAAATCACTTTCACTGTATTTTGGATTGGCGGTCTTTTCTGGATTTTGGGCATAGTCGATAGGATGGTCGAGCCTGCCTTGCACATCCCATATTTCGCAGACCGCCATCAGGACGCTTTTATGGGAAGCAGGTATTTCTTTCGGACAGCGACTTGAAATTCATGCCACCGCTTGGCTTCCTCACGGAGCATAGGTGCGTCCACAAAATCAAGGGCGTTGGCTTTCGCCGCAAGCTGGTTGACACGGTTGCCGATGGCAGACAGCTCTCGCATCATCTTATAAAACTCTGGGTCAGGCTTCTCGCACAGGCGGTATCCCTTTACCATTTCTCTTAGGAACGCTTCTCTGGTACGCCCAGAACGCTCCACAAGGATTTGGAGCTGTTCGGCTTCCTCGTCATTCAGTCGGAAAAGTATCTGCACGTTTCGGTTTCTCACTTTTATCTACCTCCTTTTCGGAGAGCCTGTTTATCTGCATCAGGCACATGACGACCACACCCGTCAAGCCGCCAATCATTGTACCGATGATAAAGCATAAAAACTCGCTCATTCTTAAAAGCTCCTTTCTTCATTGGGGTATTAGGGGACAGCCCCTAACAAGCGAATTTGCGTTCCATCGCCAGATGGATAATCAAATTCAGTGCTTGGTAAGACTTATTCTTCACACTCGTCCTCATACATACATTCTTGGCATACGGGGCAGAAGTACGGACAGTCCGAACAATCCTGCTCCAGACACTCGTCCTCTCCCTCAGTCTTTACCCCGTTTTCTTCCATACCATCCTTGTCAGCGTCCTGAATATCGGCTTCTCCGCAGACAAAATCCTCATCGGAAAACTCGATAAGGTCGGTGTCAAAGAGAATGGTTTTAACTTTTTCCGCCGCCTGTTCGGTGCTGTCGGCATAGACGGAAATGGTCTTTTCATAGTGTCCTGTGAGCGTTACATCATACTTTTTCAATGGTTCATTCCTCGCTTTCATTCTAAAATTTAGGGTGGATTGACTGTCTTTTTCTTAAAAATCTGCTACTTGGTCAACGGACATCACTCCTTTCACGGGTAGGTTTCTGCTTTGCAAGCCCCAGATAAGACATTAAAAAATCGTTGACATCCTTGCCGATAGGCGGCGGAGCGTCAACGATTTTGTAGTCATCTTTCAATAATTCAGTTAAAGCGGCAGTACAAAGCCTGCCTGTCTTGTCATTATCCAAGTGCAGGATAACGGTCTTGATTTGCGGGTTTTCCCGCAGATAAGTGGAAAGGGCAATGGGGATTTTACTGTCCTTTATCTCCTTTTTAGGCTGATAGACACCCGAAAGGGAGAGCAGGTTTTCTTTCCGATAATCCTTTCCCTCACACTTGAGATAGGTGGCATAGGACAATAAATCAATGGCAGCTTCAAATAAATGCACCGATACGCAAGGCTCTCTTGCCAAAAGTCGGAACGAATACCGCTTGTCGCTGCCTGATGCGTCGCCCTTAAAGGAACTGCCGAGGGTACTGCGAAGCGCCGCATACTTTGGCATTCCGCCTGCGTCCTTTCCCACAAAGACAGCATTGTGGTACTTCTTACCTTCATAAATAATGCCCTCGGCAATACATTCCTGTATCAGCGAATAATCAATACCACGCCCGAACAGGTAATCCGTCACACGGTCTGCGCTTGGATTTTTCTCTGGCAGAAGCAGCACCTTTGGCTCGTCTTTTTTTACCGCAAGAGACGGTGGTTTCCAATCCGCTGTGATACCAGTGAGAGCTTCAACGGCTTCTACGAAACTATACTCCCTGACTTTAATAAGATAATCAAGGGCGGATACGCCGCCAAAACCTCTTGACCACCAGTACCATTTACCATTGGAAATCTTCAGGCTGTCATGCTCTCTGGTACAGTACACGTTGCCTGCCACACGCTTTAGATTGCTCGGCTCATACCGTTGCAGATAAGAAAGCAAATCCATCTGCCGTGCCTGCTCGATAACCGCAGGGTCAAGCTCCACATAAGGTCGGTTACTTCTCATCGAATAGCTCATCGCTCCTTTCCTGATATAATCTTTTCCGTCTTGACCATATAGTCCTTAAAATCCGTTATGGTCTGGCGTAAATCTTCCATGTGGGAATAGTCCGTTTCAAGCCATTCCTCATAGACTTCCTGCAACAGATTAGGCGACTTCATCAGGGCTTTTGCCTCCTGTGGGGAATAATCCGCATTAGAAAAACACTCGACAATATCACTTTTTAAAACAATTTGATATGCTGCATCATAAATCTCCTGCGGCGGCTTGCCCAATATTTCCTCCCGAAAAGCAGAAAGTTCCCTCTGCACCTTATCGGTCAGCCTTTGGTTAAGTGACTGCTTATACTCCTGATAGTTCAATTTTGCACCTCCTTGAAAATAAATTAAGCCGAAAAATTTTCCATAATAGAAAACCTCTCGGCTATGTAAAAATACAACTATTTAAAAGCAATGAAACCATAAACCTTTCTCTATCTTTGATACAACTATATAAAATATTCTCGTATTGGACATTGAAGATTGTTCTCATCTGACAAGCAGCAATCTTCTATCGGCTCGTAGCAATCATGTGTATAAAAAGGGCATTTTTCGCAAATACCAGTAGAAGCTGTATCTTCTACTCCATCAAATTTTTCTGGCGGCATAAACCCGTCTGGAAATTCAACCAATATATATTTTTTCATACCCAATCCTCCATTTCTTTAAAATTCAATCTCTCTATAACACTCTACTTACACTATCTTTTTAAATTATATCATTCGCATTTCGCTTTTACAAAGATACGATTTTACTTCTCCCTCTTGATTAACACCTTTTTAAATTTGATAAAACACCTTCTTTCTATCAAGTTGTGACAGCAGTGCTGACACAACCTTCAAATCCATATTTTATTGTATCCTGTAATGATACTCTTTTCAACTTGCCATTTTTTCATTCTGGCTATGTAAAAAGGCGGCATCAGCACTCACGCCAACGCCGTCTTTTCTTCGGTCAGACCGTTATAAAATCCCCGCCTTTTTCAGATACCCTACACCGTCATAGCATCCACGCAGGTAGACCGACTGCAATTCCATATCCACAAGCTGACTTTTCAGCTCCATCACATGAATAAGCGCCGCACATTCTTCTTTTGTCAGCTCCGCCGCCTGTTCGCTGTCACACACGCCTAAGACGGCAGGATACTTATCGTACAAGCTCTCTATCTCATCCCGCAACGCTTGATATTTCTCATTTCCCTTACTTAGCTTTGCGACGACAGAGCTTAAATATTCACTGAAGATATTGCTGTGGACATCTACAAAGGTTTCAAATCTAAACGTATCAGACACCGCTATCACCTCCGACATTCCTGAAAGTCTATACCTATTATACCGCCTGCTTTTTGGCAATACAAACGTGCAAAGGAGATTATCTTTCCCTGTCTGCGGATTTTCTTTCGGGCTGTTCCCCGTCCTGCTCTGGCTCTGTATCCAGAATGGAAGTGTCCTTTTCGTCTAAATTCAGTTCGATATTAAGGGCGTTCAGCCGTTCCGTTTTCTCTTTCAGCTCATCTTCATAGGCAAAAGGCTTCTGCATTTCATTCTTTGCATTGGAAAGCTGTTCCTCCGTTTCCACCTTTTTGGTCTTTGCCGCTTCCAGTCTGGCAGGGAGCTTTGCAAGCTCGTTTTCAATTCGGGTCAGGTTTCCCAGAGCGTCAGAGCCTAACTCTACCTTATGCTTTGCTGTTCCACACAAATTTAAGCAATAATGCGTATTCAGCGTATCATAATAGACTTCCATTTTAAACCCTCGGTAACTACCGATTTCCACGGGATTTGCAAGGGGATTTTCCTTGCAGACTGCTAAGAGCATCTCGCCTGCGTCCGATTTTTCCTTATAAGTCACACCCTTTATGGTCATAGAGCAGAACTTTTCTTCGCCCTGCGGCTTATGCTGTTCGGCAAGGGCGGCGTCGTTTTCATAGCCTGCGATACGTTCCTCGTACTCTTTTATGGTCTGAGGAAAATATTTCAGTATCCTATCCTCAAGGTCGTAATGCTCGGACAGATAGCTCTGCTTCAATACCTTCAGTTTCGCCACCTGCATATCCAAATCCATTTTTTCCTTGAAACGCTCGTCCCCCGTGGCAAGCATCTTGACCTCCGCAAAGGAAAGAGCTACCTCGTCCACATCCTCGGCGGAACGCACGGGGCTTTTACTCGTCATTATCTGACTGATAAATTTCTGCTTGCTCTCCACCAACTGGTAGAGGTATGCGTCAAAGGTCTGCTCCGTCACATAGCGGTACACCTCTACTTCTGGGAACAGATTGCCCTGCCGTTCAATACGCCCCTGACGCTGTTCAAGGTCAGAGGGTCGCCACGGACAATCGAGGTTATGGATAGCGATAAGCCTGTCCTGCACATTCGTGCCTGCACCCATTTTCTGTGTAGAGCCTAAAAGGACACGCACCTCTCCGCTTCGTACCTTTGCGAAAAGTTCTTTTTTCTTGGCGTCGGTAGCGGCTTCGTGGATAAAACGTATCTGCTCGGCAGGAACGCCACGGGCAATGAGCTTTTCTCGGATGTCATCATAAACATTGAAAGTACCGTCATTTTTCGGAGTGGAAAGGTCGCAGAAAACAAGCTGTGCCGCCTTTGTGTCCGTGTATTCCTCCCAGATACGGTATACATTGCCTACGCAGGCGTTGACCTTACTGTCGGGGTCGTCTGGCAGCATCGGGTCTATCATCCTCTGGTCGAGTGCCAGTTTCCTCCCATCATTGGTTACTTTCAGCATATTGTCAACCTGCGGCTCGACGAGCCTTGCACGGATTTTCTCTGCCCGTTTCGCAAGGGAAGCCACCATTTCGCTCTGGATTTCGCTCGGCTTGGTTTTGATGTTGTGGTAATTGACCTTCGGAACAGGGAGCTTTAGCATATCGGCGGTCTGAATATCCGCCACCTCACGGAACATCTGCATCAGCTCTGGCAGGTTATGGAACTTGGCAAACCTTGTTTTAGCTCGGTAGTTTGTACCCTCTGGAGCTAATTCTAAGGCTGTAACGGTTTCTCCAAAGGTAGATGCCCAACTGTCAAAGTGCTGCAAGCCGTTCTGTGCCAAAGTATCGTACTGCAAATATCTCTGGACGGAGTACATCTCAACCATAGAGTTTGAGATAGGCGTCCCCGTTGCAAAAATCGTGCCGCGGCTGCCCGTGATTTCGTCCAGATAGCGGCATTTCATAAACAGGTCGCTAGATTTCTGGGCTTCGGTCTGGGCGATACCTCCGACGTTCCGCATCTTTGTGTAAAGGTACAATAGCGATAGGTAAGGTTTTGAAGTCATCTCCGCCTTTTCCCCCGCTTCACACCGAGCGTGCAACTTTCATCGCACTCGGCGTTCCATCAAACTAACTTACTACCCTCCATCGGGTTTCAACACTTTATGCTCTCACGATACATATCGTACTTACAAATTTCACTTTTGTTTATACTTTTGAATCTTCTTTAATGCCTTTTTGTCTATATCTGGCGGTATCGGTCCATTGTTGACCATTCGGTAACAGTCATTGCATAACCATATGAGATTCTGCACTTTATTTACTTTTTCAAGCGGAAGTTCCCCTTTGATGTGATAACAAAATTTTCTGTCATCTAAAAACAGCGGTTTCTTACAGCACTTACATTTGCCTTTGTCCCTGTTATACGCATATTCCCTGTTCATAAAATATTCAAAGTTGAATACCGTTTTTGCATAGACTGATAACTGTATGTCCCTTGCGGTATTAACGGACGGTCTGTCGCATGGAAGCGGCTTGCTTTTACTACGGTAGTAGCTGAAAATCCGCCTGCCTTCCTCTGTATAGGGTGTCATGCGTTGGTCGAACGGTCTGGTTTCATATTTGCTGTGCGTGATAAACGCCATAGTGATTCCAAACCATTCTCCCTCAATCGGAACCGCAAATGTTTTGCTTTTATATCCCTCATGCCTGTGTGGAAGATTGCAGAGTTTTTCCAGTGGTATCTGATACTTGTTGTAATGTTTTGGAAATCTCCTTTTCCACGCTGCCAAAGCAGTATTGTTAATTCTCCTGTCAATAGCGTGGAATGCATGGGAACAAATCGAGGGCTGTAAATATTGCGCCAATCCTACTATCATGGAATTGACACGTTGTATCTGTGCCGCCTGCACGCTCCTTTCTGTGATTTCCCCTATCACACGGACTTCTTCGGCAATCTTCTGAATCTTCTCTTTTAACCGTTCCATATCTGGCAGAGGCTTTCCTACCAGATTCTCTGTCCATGTCTTTTGGTCTGGAGTCTTCCTCTTTTTCTCCGCTTTGACTACAAAACCGAGGAAATGTATCCCCTCTGTCCGTAAGTCTGTTACGAAAGTCTTCTCCTGTGACAGTTCCAGTTTCATTTTGCTCTTGAAATATTTAGTCAGCATACGTTTTAACCTGTATGCTTCTTGTTCTGTTGATGTCAGGATTACCCAATCATCAGCAAAACGGAAGTTGTACTTTGGTGTAACGCCAGACCATTTCAGCCGTCGTGTATCATTCCTCTTATGCTTGCATTGTCTGTGCGGCTCCATATACATTCTTCCTACAAACCAGTCAAAATCGTTCAGATACACGTTTGACAGCAGCGGCGATAAAATTCCACCCTGCATAGTGCCGAGCTTTGTATCATTCATCATTCCGCTTTCAATATACCCCGCCTTTAACATTTGCTGTATCATCTTGATTACCCTCTTGTCATGGATTCCAATGCGCCATATCTTCTTTAGCAGGATTCTGTGGTCGATATTGTCAAAGCAGCCTTTGATGTCAACCTCAACCGCCCATACTGGTTGGTCTGGAGAATGTGTCGCTGAATTTATCACGTTTACAATGTCACGTATTGCGTGTTTCTGCGCCCTGTAAGGACGGAAACCATAACTATGCGGATAAAACCTCGCTTCACATATCGGCTCTATGACAATTCTCACACATTCCTGTATGATTCTGTCCAATACTGTTGGTATACCCAGTGGGCGTTGTTTTCCATTCTTTTTCGGGATATATACCCGTCTTGCGGGCTTTGGTCTGTAGTTACTGAAACTGTTTCTTATCAGTGCAATCAATTCTTCTCTTGGCATTTGCAGATATTTGTCCATTTTCACTTGGTCAACGCCAGATGTCTTACTGCCTTTGTTCGACTTGATGTTATGGATTGCGGTAACAATGGTGACTTCATTAACCATTGCTTCAACAAGACCTGTAAAGCTGATTCCCTCTTTTGATTTCTCATAGAGAAAATCTAAGGTCTGCTTCATTTCCGCTTCTGTTGAAAATCTGACGTTCAAATGCACAAGGCTATCACCTCGCAGTTCGTCACCCATATTTCAGGGAGTTGTTCTTTTCTTGCTTTGTGAAATTTGTAAATTAGTTTGACTAGTCCCCTTTGCCATGAGCATTTCAGCTCTTGTGATTGGCTTTCCCAATCTCAGACTACTATGGGACTGCTGACTTC
>ULRQ01015369.1_pt1 | contig 38618 bp, 50 predicted proteins | sample 1955491 | NCBI WGS metagenome assembly ULRQ01 (sample SAMEA4835684, study PRJEB28245) | human gut metagenome | biome: gut microbiome; material: fecal sample | place: Denmark | collected 2008 | reverse complement strand
ATCATGCAGGTTGATTCTCCACAGAAATTATACAATGAGCCAGATAACTTATTCGTAGCTGGATTCATCGGATCACCACAGATGAACTTCGTAGATGCTAAATGTAATATTGAAGGTGAGAAGGTTTCCCTTACATTTGACAATACAACTGTTGTATTACCACCAGCAAAAGCTAAGAAATTAATCGAAGGCAACTACAACGGAAAGACAGTTGTTATGGGTGTCAGACCAGAAGATATCGATGATTCCCAGATTACAATCGAAACCTTCAAAGACAGCATCATTGAGACAGATGTAACCGGATATGAGTTACTTGGTTCTGAAGTATTATTATACTTCGAAGCTGCAGGAGTTCAGATGACAGCTAAGGTTGATTCCAGAACACCGGCTCGTTTAGGCGACCATATCAAACTTGCTATCGATCCTGAGAAGGTTCATGTATTCGACAAAGAGACTGAATTGACAATTACTAACTAATTCGGTACAATCGAACTGAATATAGTGCAATAACCCGGGTGCTATATGCATCCGGGTGTTTTACTTTACAGGAAAGTAATTTCCTGTAAAGTAAAACACGCTCCGCGAGGATGCGCACTGCGGCGTATAAGGTAGATGTCGCAAGCGACCGCCGCAGGCGCGAGAATGTGCCAAGGCACATTCTTTGTTCTCAGTAAAAGTCTTTTCTCACATTATATATAAGTAAGGAGTACGCAGAATGCTTTCAAATCATAAGCTACAGACAACATTAGAAGAAATCAGTGATATATCCAAAATCGGACTTGCCCTTTATGACGAAAACGGAAAGCAGGTTGCAGCAACATTTCAGATTGAAACAGATATGCGTGCAGAGGTTGTGAATTTTGCAGCATCCATGGCAGAAAGCCAGATGTTGTCGGGCTTTCATTTCTTTAAAGTAATTGCAGAACAGGAAGTAGAATATATTCTTCTGGCGCGTTCCACTAATGATGAAGCATATATGGTGGGAAGACTTGCCGTATGCCAGATTCGGAATCTGATTGCCTCCAACCGGGAACAGTCGGATAAGAATAACTTTATGCAGAATATCCTTCTTGGAAATATGCTGGTTGTAGATATGTATAATAAGGCAAAGAAGCTGCATATTGAGCAGGCAAAGCGTCTGGTTTATGTCATAGAAGTGGATGGCAGAAAAGATTCTGTTATTGTAGAAATGGTGAAGAATCTTTTTGCAGACCGCAACCGGGATTTTGTAACAGAGTTAGACGAGCAGAACATTATCCTGATTAAGGATGCAACAGATTTGAAAACAGAAGAGGATGCATTGCATCTGGCAAAAACAATTGTAGACAATCTGCATGCAGAAGCGATGGTGCGTGTCCGTGTGGGTTATGGTAATACGGTAAATACCCTGCAGGATATTGCCAAATCTTATCAGGAAGCCAAGATGGCACTGGAAGTAGGAAGAATCTTTAATGTAGAAGAAGAAACCATTTCCTACGGAAAGCTTGGCATCGGCAGACTGATTTACCAGCTTCCGATGAGCCTTTGCGAAATGTTTATCAAAGAGATTTTTGGTGAGCGGAATATTGATTTAGATGATGAAACGATGGTGACAATCCAGAAATTTTTTGAGAACAGCCTGAATATTTCAGAAACAGCAAGGCAGCTATACATCCACCGGAATACGCTGGTATACCGTTTAGAACGTCTGGAAAAGATGATTGGACTTGATATCCGCAAATTCGAGGATGCCATGACTTTTAAGATTGCCATGATGGTCATTGCACATATGGATTACCAGAATTAGCTGCCAGGTTTTGCGGAACTATGAAAATTTAATTATGTAAATTATATGGGACAGTACCAATCGGTGCTGTCCTTTTTTCGAAAAAATTATCATGCGGAAATTGTGTAAAATGAATTGTAAAAATGAGCTTCAAGACAGAAATTAGTTAAAATGCACAAAAAAGAATTTCTTTTTTAGTTTATTTGCGGATAGCGAAAGTAAAAAAAATAGAATATAATTAATTATCGAAAAACTGCGAAAACGTAATCGCGGGGAAATATAAAATAAAACGATGAAAAGGAGAGGGAAAGATGAGAAAGTTAAAAGAACGCTTTCACAGGAAACATGGCATTGTAAGCCGTATCTTTAGTATGGTACTTGCACTTGCTATGATTGTGACCATGGTTCCGGCAATCGGTGGTGCAACCACTGCATATGCTGCGAGCCCGACAATCCGGTTGTACCTGGACAAACCAAGTACATGGAATACACCGGTTGTCAATGTCTGGGCTGCCGGTGCTACGGTAGATAACCAAGGCGCAGGAAATGCCACCATTTCACAATGGGGGGATCAGGAAAAACCAAAGCTTGCATATGAGGAAAGTTCTGGACTCTATTATGTAGATGTACAGAGCAGTGAGTGGACAGGTTTTCAGTTTGTTGATGCAGGTTCTACTGAGAAGGCTGCACCGGAGATAAAGACAGAAGGAGCTGCAATTGAGCAGATTAAGACTTTTACTTCTGATACTAGCATCTATTGTTTATTGGATGATAATGGAAAATATCAGTGGTATAAGGATGCTTCAAAGAATGAAACATTGGTTCCAGAGTCTGTACCAACAGAATGTGATCTGACTATTAATTATAAGAGCACATTAGGCAATGATGTTGCGGCATATGTATATAAGGAGACCAATAAGCCGGCAGGTGAATGGCCGGGAAAAACCATGACTGCAGCAGAAGGTCATGAAGGCTGGTATACAATGCATCTGACATTAGATAACAGTACAGATTATAATCTCATTTTAAATGATGATGGACATGGAAAACAGTTAGATGAAGTAACACTTTCTACAAAAGGAAAGGCAGAAGCAGAGTACTGGTTTGATGGTTCTTTGTCAGAGACAAAACCTGCTGATTGGAAATATGTTACAACCATTCATTATCTTGCTTCAGGAATGGGAAGCACTATTTACAATCATATGTGGGGAGCAGATGCCTCTGCAACAGGAGCAGGTGTTGGAAAAGAATGGCCAGGTGGACAGATTTCAGAAAATGCTGACCATTCCGGATGGTATGATGTAGTATATACACAGGATGTAAAACAGAATTTCAGCTGTATTTTTAATAATAACAATGGAGCACAGACGGATAATATTGATGTTTCTGTAACATCAACAAGTACTGAACTCTGGGTTACCGGAACCAAAGGTGGTGGTGATACAACCGTATATAAAACAGCACCGGACAGCTGGGAGGCACCGGTTCCAGACCACACATTTACAATGTATTATTACAATGAAGATTTATCAACAGACACAGACATGGGAAAAGTTGATATGTGGATGTGGAATGCCGGATTAAATGGATCATATGTTTTTGATGAAACAGAATATGATGCTGCAAATAATGTGACATGGTTTAAAAAGACCATTACAGTTGCCGGCAGTAATGTGGGAAAAACAGTAGGATTAAAGGCACGTTATGACATAACACAGGGATGGGATGGCGGCTCTGATACAGCAGACCGTTCTTTTACAATAAGCGGTGATGAGAATGAGGTATTATATTATGTGGATGGTTCAGATCCGGTTCATGAGAAACCTGTAATCGTACCAACGGAAAAGAGATACCTTGTATTGGATTATGAGAATCCAGGATTAAAAGAAAAAGGAATTACACCACAGTTCTATACATGGTCATCAGGATATGCTTCAGCATTAATCGATTTTACATACGTAGGTGGAGATAAATGGACAGTAACGATTCCTGCAAAACCATCCTGCACAAAGGTTGATTTTTGTATTGCATTAGATTCAACAGGTGACCCATGGATTAAAGATGGTGGAGACCATTCCGTTACATTCCCTTCTGACCAGAAGGTTATCTATGCCAGCATGAAAGCCGGCAGTGAGCCGGAAATTGCTATGCCATATAATACTGGCTATGAAGTAGATGCAGAAAATCAACAGGTATCATATTACTATCGTGATGATGCTGCATTTGTAGATGGCACCTTAAAGGATATGACAGTATCTGTTGATGTAGACGGAACAGAGTATCCAATGACATACAATGATACAACAAAGCGTTTTGAGTATGTAAAGAGCGGCTTGACAGATGGTAAAACACATTATCGTTACAAAGCAAATGGAACTTATGTTGTAGATGCATTCAATTCAAACAGTGAAGAGTACAAGAAAGCAGATTACTCATATTTTGAATACTATAAATTAAATGCAACAGTTATAGCAGAAGTTATGAATAAATCCTTTAACTACAATGAAAATGATGTTGTTAAGTTTAAGGTTGAACAGGCTGATACAGACACTCAGAAACTTGAAGTAGCAAGTGCAAGTATTGATGTTTCTTCTCTTGGTGGAAGCAGTGCAATGCCGATTGAACCGGAACTGCAGGCAGTTACCATTTCTGCAACAACAGATACAACATTAGGAATTAAGACATTACCAATTACTGTAACAGACCAGTACGGTAATAAATTCAGTACTACAGTGGATGTTGAAATCACAGACCGTGTGAAGGAAAACAAAAATGATTTCGATTGGGATGAATCTGTTGTCTACTTTATGGTGACAGACCGCTTCTTTGATGGCAATGAATCTAACAATACAGCAAGTGGTGCAGATACATACGGAGACAATCCGGGACTGTATCATGGTGGAGATTTTGCAGGTGTAACAGCCAAGTTAGATTACTTACAGGATTTAGGTGTAAATACAATCTGGATTACACCAATTGTAGAGAATGTGAAAGGTGTAGCTGTAACAGATGAGGGTTCAGAAGATGTTCCTTATAATGCAGCATACCATGGATACTGGGCAAGTGATTTTACAAAATTGAATCCGACACTTGGTACAACAGAAGAATTTGAAACTATGATTAGCGAAGCACATAAACGTGGCATGCGTATTATGGTTGATATTGTTGTAAACCATGCTGGATATGGTACAGAATCAACATTTGCTGATATGCTTAGGGATAAGAGCGTCAGTGAAGGCGATATTAAATCATGGCAGTCTGGCTTGCCGGATTTTGCAACAGAAAAAGCAGATGTCAGGGCAAAATTAGTAGAATGGCAGACATCATGGATGAAGGATTATGGTGTTGACTATTTCCGTGTAGATACAGTAAAGCATGTTGACAGTACAACATGGGCAGCACTTAAGAATTCTACAACAGAAGTAAATCCATCCTTCAAGATGATTGGAGAATATTATGGCGCAGGATATGCGTCAAATGGTAGTACCTTAGGTACCGGTCAGATGGATGCAGACCTTGATTTTGATTTTAATGATCAGGCAACAAGCTTTGTCAGTGGTAATATTTCTTCTGTAGAAAGCTTCCTTTCTTCCAGAAATGCAGCACTTAATAACGCATACATGACAGGTCAGTTTTTAAGCAGTCATGATGAAGATGGATTTAAGGCGTCCTTAATGAACGGAAAAGGATATACCGAGGATGAGGCAACATCAGCAGCGTTAGTTGCAGCTACCTTACAGCTTACTGCAAAGGGTATTCCGGTTATCTATTATGGTGAAGAAGTTGGTTTAAGCGGATTAAATAATTATCCATACCAGACTAATAGATATGACATGGATTTCTCTCTGGCAACAGAGGACAATGTAACTTATCAGCATTATAAGAATCTGCTGAGCATCCGTAATGCATACACAGATGTATTTGCAAGAGGAAGCAGAAAGGTTGTGGCAAGTTCTGATGAGGAAGGCTATGATGTAGTTTCAAGATCCTATGGAGGAACAACCTTATATGTTGGTATGAATATCAAGGATACCGCAAAAGAAGTAAAAGTTCCGGTTAATGCAAATGCAGGAAATACAGTTGTAAATCTTTATGATGGTAAAACATATACTGTTTCTTCTGATAAGACAGTAACAGTTACCATTCCGGCAGCAAAGGATGGCGGTACTGTAGTGCTGAGAGCAGATAAAAAGATTAATCTTGACATTACTGTTCCGGGTAAAGATTTCCAGGAAGTAATTGATACCATTGATGCTGTAGGAGATACAGCAAAGATTAATGTTACAATGCCAGATACCACAAAAGTTCCGGCAGAAGTATTCAATGGCATGATTGGAAAAGATATTACCATTACCTTCAAGCTGAACGACAACGTAAGCTGGATTGTAAACGGAAAGAACATTGTAAGTAAATTAAAAGATGCAATAGACCTCGGTGTAACCGTAGGTAAGAGCAGCATCCCGGCTGATAAGATTAAAGCATTAGCTGGAGACAACAAGACCATTGAACTTTCACTGGCACATGACGGAGCATTTGGATTTGATGCTACACTTCGTGTCAACGTTGGTGCAGAGAACAGTGGAAAATATGCAAACCTTTACTATTATAATGAAAAGACCGGAGCATTAGAATATGTTCAGGCTGTAAAGGTAAATGCAGACGGAACCGTTGATTTCAAATTCTCACATGCATCTGAGTATGTTATTGTACTTAGCAATACAGATATGAAACCAGCAGCATCTACAACTCCGAATGCAACACCTGTTGTAACAGCAGAGAAGCAGGTTAAGACAGGAGATAATACTCCGATTGCATGCATGGTAGTATTGTTATTCGTTGCAGGAGCAGCGGTAGTTGTACTTTACAGAAGACGTAAAAGAGTCTAAGCAGAGCAAAACTGCAAACAGGAGAGTTTAGTTTTTATAATGTATATCGTCTGAAATAAGAGGATAGATGGAAAGGGCAGCGAAAGCTGCCCTTTCCCCTTTTAACCCTCTTGGATAAATAAAAGTACAAAAGGAATAAATCCAGGCAGAAGATTGACATACTATTCCTAAGGTGTTATTCTTAGTTCCGACTGAATTACTTGGAAATAGGACGAAAATAGCTGATAAAGCAAATTGATAAAGGAGGAAAACCGATGGAATTAATCTATCTGGACAATGCGGCAACAACAAGAACGGACGAGCGGGTAGTGGAGGCAATGCTTCCTTATTTTACCCAGTATTATGGAAATGCATCTACCATTTATGCATTAGGTGAGGAAAGCCGCAAGGCAGTAACAAGGGCCAGAGATATTATTGCAGCAGGAATCGGTGCAAAACCGGAAGAAATATATTTTACGGCAGGTGGAAGTGAATCTGATAACTGGGCACTGAAAGCAACAGCAGAAGCTTATAAAGAAAAAGGAAAACATATCATCACCAGTAAGATTGAGCATCATGCAATTCTTCATACCTGTGAATGGTTGGAAAGACAGGGCTTTGAGGTAACTTATCTTGATGTGGATGAGAATGGATGTATCAATCCGGCAGATGTAGAAGCTGCAATCCGTCCGGATACCATTCTGATTTCTATTATGTTTGCCAACAATGAGATTGGTACCATCGAGCCGATTGCAGAGATTGGTGCAATTGCCAAGGCACATGGAGTTTTATTCCATACTGATGCAGTACAGGCATTTGGTCAGGAGCCAATCCAGGTAGATGAAATGAATATTGATATGTTAAGCAGCAGTGGCCATAAATTAAACGGACCAAAGGGAATCGGTTTCCTCTATATCAGAAAAGGTGTAAAAATCCGCTCCTTTGTACATGGTGGTGCACAGGAGAGAAAGAGAAGAGCCGGAACGGAAAATGTACCGGGAATCGTAGGCTTCGGTAAAGCTGCAGAACTGGCATTTGCTTCCATGGAAGAGCGTACTGCAAGAGAAAGAGAATTGAGAGATTATATGATTTCCCGTTTTGAAAAGGAAATCCCATATGTGAAAATCAATGGAGACAGAGAGCATCGTCTTGCCAATAATGTCAATGCATGCTTCCGTTTTGTGGAGGGAGAATCCATGCTGATTATGTTAGATATGAAGGGGATTTGTGCATCCTCCGGTTCAGCATGTACTTCCGGTTCCTTAGATCCGTCTCATGTATTGCTGGCAATTGGTCTGCCACATGAGATTGCACATGGCTCACTCCGCCTGACTTTAGGCGCAGATACCACCAAAGAGCAGATTGACACCACGGTAGACGCAATCAAAGAGATTGTTGCACATTTACGCAGCATGTCACCGTTATACGAAGATTTTGTAAAGAACCAGCAGTAATAGAGAAGAAAAGGAGTAACGATTATGTATAGTGAAAAAGTTATGGATCATTTTCAGAATCCGAGAAATGTAGGGGAGATTGAAAATGCCAGCGGAGTAGGAACAGTAGGAAATGCAAAATGCGGTGATATCATGCGAATCTATCTAGATATTGATGATAATGGTGTGATTCAGGACTGTAAGTTTAAGACCTTTGGCTGTGGTGCTGCAGTTGCAACCAGTAGTATGGCAACAGAACTGGTAAAGGGAAAGACCGTACAGGAAGCATTACTTGTAACCAATAAAGCAGTAATGGAAGCATTAGACGGACTTCCACCGGTTAAAGTGCATTGTTCCCTTCTGGCAGAAGAAGGTATTCATGCTGCACTTTGGGATTATGCTGAGAAGAATGGCATTGTCATTGAAGGCTTAAAGAAGCCGAAGAACGATATCTCTGAGGGTGAAGAAGAGGAAGAATATTAAAAACAACATATCCCTATTGACATAGTAGGAAAAAAGGAATATACTGTACCCATAGACAAATAGAAATGGAGGTACAGTATGAAGATTTCAACAAAGGGACGTTATGCTGTCCGACTTCTTCTTGATATAGCAATGAATGATGAAGTTGAACCGGTACGTCTTAAAGATGTTGCGGAACGTCAGGATATTTCCATGAAATACTTGGAACAGATTATTTCTACACTGGTACGGGCAGGGTTTGTTAAGAGCATCAGAGGCCCTCAGGGAGGATATCGTTTATCAAAGACACCGAAGGAATATACGATAGGGATGATATTACGTCAGGTAGAAGGAAGTCTTGCACCGGTATCGTGTCTTGAGGATGAGGTGAACACCTGTGAGCGTCAGTCAGAATGTGTAACACTTCGTATCTGGAAAGAATTAAACGATGCGATTAAGAGTGTAGTAGACAGGTATACGTTAGAGGATTTGATGGAATGGCAGCAGGATATCAGCAGCGATTATGTCATTTAAATGGACGAGGTCGATGTGTACCAATGAAACAAAATATTTTAAATAATTTATTTGAAAAAAGTCTTGACAATTGGTACGCATCGTTTTATATTATACTTAATCCATATCAAACAGATAGGAAATATATGAATTTAGGGAAAAGGAGATTATTATCATGGCAAACATTTATAAAGGAACATTAGGACTGATTGGAAATACACCATTAATCGAGGCAGTTAATTTAGAAAAGGCGTATAACTTAGAAGCAAAATTACTTTTCAAACTGGAATATTTCAATCCGGCAGGAAGCGTAAAGGACCGTATCGCAAAAGCAATGATTGAAGATGCAGAAGCAAAAGGACAGTTAAAAGAAGGTTCTGTTATTATCGAGCCGACATCCGGAAATACAGGAATTGGTCTTGCAGCACTTGCGGCAGCCAAGGGATACCGTATCATTCTTACTATGCCGGAATCCATGAGTGTTGAACGTAGAAACATCTTAAAGGCTTACGGTGCAGAAATTGTTCTGACAGAAGCAAGCAAAGGAATGAAAGGTGCAATTGCAAAAGCGGATGAACTTGCAAAAGAGATTCCAAACAGCTTTATCCCTGGACAGTTTGTAAACCCTGCGAATCCAAAAGTACACAAAGAGACAACAGGACCGGAAATCTGGAAAGATACGGACGGAGCAGTAGACATCTTCGTAGCAGGAGTTGGTACAGGTGGAACCGTAACAGGAACCGGTGAATACTTAAAAGAGCAGAAAGCAGATGTTAAAGTTGTAGCAGTAGAGCCGGCATCTTCACCGGTATTATCCGAAGGTAAGAGTGGAGCACATAAGATTCAGGGTATCGGTGCAGGATTCGTACCGGATGTATTAAACACCAAAGTATATGATGAGGTATTTCCGGTAGAGAACGAAGAGGCTTTCCGTGTGGCAAAAGAAATTGCACACAAAGAGGGCGTATTAGTAGGAATTTCTTCCGGAGCAGCAGCTTATGCAGCAATTGAACTGGCAAAGAGACCTGAAAATAAAGGAAAAACAATTGTAGCTTTATTACCGGACAATGGAGACAGATATTATTCAACAGCTTTATTTACAGAGTAATTTGCAGTAGAATAGAAAAAATCTGATGTAACATCAGAGTGACAGAAATAAATAACAGAACGGAGAAAAAGAAGATGAGCACAAAGAAAAGCAGAGCAGAACGTAATTTAAAATTTGAAACTTTACAGTTACATGTAGGACAGGAAAATCCGGATCCGGTGACAGATGCGAGAGCAGTACCTATTTATCAGACATCATCCTATGTATTCCGCAACAGCGACCATGCGGAAGCAAGATTTGGTCTTGCAGATGCAGGAAATATTTATGGAAGACTTACGAATCCGACAGAAGATGTATTTGAGAAGAGAATTGCAGCATTAGAGGGTGGAGTTGCAGCGTTGGCAGTAGCATCCGGAGCAGCAGCAATTACTTATACGATTGAAAATCTTGCACAGAATGGTGACCATATTGTAGCTGCAAAGAATATCTATGGTGGTTCTTATAACCTGTTGGAGCATACACTTCCACAGTACGGCATTACAACAACCTTCGTTGAGCCGGAGCCGGAAGCATTTGAAGCAGCAATCAAAGACAATACAAAAGCTTTATATATTGAGACATTAGGAAATCCTAACTCAGACGTAGCTGATATTGAAGCCATCGCAAAAGTAGCACATGCACACAAGATTCCATTAGTCGTAGATAACACTTTTGCAACACCTTATCTGGTTCGTCCGATTGAGTATGGCGCAGACATCGTGGTACATTCTGCAACAAAATTCATTGGTGGACACGGGACAACAATTGGTGGAGTTATCGTAGACAGCGGAAAATTTGACTGGGAGGCAAGTGGAAAATTTGCATCCTTAACTGAGCCAAACCCAAGTTATCATGGCATCAGCTTTACCAAGGCAGTAGGACCGGCAGCATTTGTAACCAAGATTCGTGCAATCTTACTTCGTGATACCGGAGCAACTTTATCTCCGTTCCATGCATTTATCTTCTTACAGGGATTAGAGACATTATCCTTAAGAGTAGAACGTCATGTACAGAATGCATTGAAGGTAGTAGAGTTCTTAAATAACCATCCACAGGTGGAGCGTGTAAATCATCCTGCAGTAAGTACAGATCCAAAGCAGCAGGAATTATATAAGAAATACTTCCCGAACGGTGGCGGTTCTATCTTTACCTTTGAAATCAAAGGTGATGACAGAAAGGCAAAAGATTTCATCGACAATCTGGAAATCTTCTCCTTACTGGCAAATGTTGCAGATGTAAAATCTCTGGTGATTCATCCAGCATCAACCACGCATTCCCAGCTTAGTGCAGAAGAATTAGAAGAGCAGGGAATCAAACCGAATACCATCCGCCTTTCTATCGGAACAGAAAATATCGACGATATTATTGAAGACTTAGAGGAAGCATTCAAGGCAGTAGAGTAAATGACTGAAAGAACTAAAATGAAAAGCATGAGATAAAAGAAGTCTCATATACTTTAGAAAGAGTATATGAGGCTTTTTTTATGAAAAAATGGAAAAGGATACTGGCAGTGGCGGTAATGCTGGCATTGGTATTTTGCGCAGGCCGTGGGAGTGCAGTGCTGGTAAAAAGCTGGCAGAATGGCGGCTTACTGGAAGTAAATGCAGTGGCATCTACAACAGAGAACTGGGGACTTGGATTTGGTGAATCGGGGACACAGCCAACCGGAAATGCCACACCGGAAGAATTGCGGAAATATAATACATATTTTATTGGTAATGGCGATGATAAGGTGATTTACCTGACCTTTGACTGCGGCTATGAGAATGGAAATACGGAGAAGATACTGGAAGCATTGAAAAAGCATGATGTAAAAGCAACCTTCTTTGTAGTAGGGCATTTCTTAGAGACCAGCCCGGATCTGGTAAGGAAAATGGTGGAAGAAGGTCATACCGTAGGAAACCATACTTATCATCATCCGGATATGTCAGAAATTGCAGATGTATCGTCATTTCAAAAGGAAGTTGAAGATGTCAAGTTACTTTATGAAGAGATTACAGACAAGGAGATGGTTAAATTTTACCGGCCGCCTCAGGGGAAATACAGTGAATCAAATCTGAAAATGGCAAAAGAATTAGGTTATTATACTTTTTTCTGGAGTCTTGCCTATGTGGACTGGGATCCGGATAATCAGCCAACAAAAGAAGAGGCCTTTGAAAAACTCACCGGACGTATTCATCCGGGAGCTATAGTGCTGCTGCACAATACTTCAAAGACCAATGGTGAAATATTAGATGAACTACTTACAAAGTGGGAAGAGATGGGGTACCATTTTGGTACTCTGGATGAGTTAATTGCAGGTTCTAATTCTTAGAAAAATGCTCTTTATAGACAGCTTAAGTATTATTATATTTAAAAGAAAGGTGGTGAAGAGTATTTCCCACTGGTAACACTTTCTATTGCTATGATAAGTAATAGGAATTATACCTTTCGAAATATGAGTGAATTTTCGGGCGAACTGGTAAAAAAGAAAAAAGCGGCAAAGCATACAGAGGGAAACAGTATTCAGATTTTATAGAATTAGAAAATGAATAAAATTTTGAAAAATCATTAAATAAAACTTGTCTTTTTATTTCTTTTGTATTATACTCTTTGATTGGTAATACCAATCGGAGGATTTAGAAATGAAGTATTTTAGACAGTTTTTTTTAATTCTGGCAATTTCTTTTGCTGGAGAAATTCTGCATATGGTGCTGCCATTACCGGTTCCTGCAAGCATTTACGGACTGGTGTTAATGCTGCTTGCTCTGGTAACGGGTATCGTTAAGATAGAACAGGTGAAGGACACTGCGGTATTCTTAATTGAAATTATGCCGGTGATGTTTATTCCGGCAGCAGTAGGACTTCTGGACTCCTGGAGCGTTCTGCGTCCGACTATTGTGCCGGTGATTGTCATTACAGTACTTACGACGATTATTGTTATGGTCGTGACCGGAAGAGTGACACAGAATGTGATACGAAAGGGAAGGGAGAAAGAAGAAAATGAATAATTTTGCAGGAGATACCCTTTTCTTTGGTGTAGTAATCAGTCTCATTGGATATGAAATCGGAGCACTGTTAAAGCGTAAATTAAAGCTGGCGCTGTTTAATCCACTTTTGATTTCTATTATTTTTGTTATGGTTGTATTAAGTGTAGGCAGAATTGACTATGACAGTTATTATGAAGGAGCAAAGTATTTAAGCTATCTTTTAACCCCGGCAACGGTATGTCTTGCTGTTCCGTTGTATGAGCAGCTGGAATTGTTAAAGAAACATAAAAGTGCCATTGTAGCAGGAATTATATCCGGTGTCATTGCAAGTATGGGAAGTGTGCTTCTTTTTGCGGTGATATTCCATCTGAATCATGAGGAATATGTAACCCTTCTGCCAAAATCCATTACCACAGCAATTGGAATGGGAGTATCTGAAGAACTTGGAGGAATCGTAACGATTACGGTGGCAGTAATTATCATTACCGGAGTCTTGGGAAATATGATTGCAGAAGTGGTATGCCGTGTATTTCATATAGAAGAGCCGGTGGCAAAGGGACTGGCACTCGGTACTTCCGCTCATGCAATCGGAACCGCCCGTGCCATGGAAATGGGAGAAGTAGAAGGAGCAATGAGCAGTCTTGCCATTGCAGTAGCAGGACTTCTGACGGTAGCAGCAGCAACTGTATTTGCTAATTTTTATTGATGTATCTATGATGCAATAATTTTGCAAGGGATGAAAGGAGATTCAGATGAAGGACAGAGAGTATAAGAGGGTAATGGCATTCGTAAAAGATGGAATACGGAGCGGGGAGTTTCGGGTAGGCAGCAAGCTGCCAACAGAACGTGAAATGGCAGAAACACTTGGTATGTCACGTCCATCTATCCGGGAAGCATTAAAGAGTATGGAGAATATCGGATTGATTGAAAGTCAGCAGGGCTCCGGCAATTATATCTGCTGCAACATGGAAAAAAGCCTTTCAGAAGTAATTAATATGATGCTGCTATTGCAGCAGATAGATAAGGATGAGCTTGCAGAGGCACGCTGCCTTTTAGAATACACAATAGGTCTTCTTGCGGCTAAAAACATGGGTAAACAGGATTTTGCGGAGTTAAAAGCACTGGCAGAATCTATGCAGAATGCTGACCAGCAGAGAAGTTATGAGATTGACCGGGAGTTTCATCAGAAATTAATATTAGGTTCCGGCAACCGTTTCATGATTACGATTATGCAGGTATTTTCTGAAATTTATAAGGAAAGTATCCGAAAAGGCTGGGAAAATGCAGATGCCGAGAAATTTGAAAAAATGTGGAAGCTTCATGTAGAAATTGCAGAAGCAATCGAAACGGGAGACCAGAGAAAAATCGATGCTGCCGTACAGGCACATTATGATATTATTCATAAGTAAAATGATGGTAAAAAAAGTCTGGCAGAAAAGAAGGAGCCAAGTTTGCTTGAGCGAACTTGGCTCCTTCTTTTCTGCCAGACTTTGGCGAGCATCGCGATAACTGTAGAAACTTGCAAAGCATGTTTCCCATGGTTACGCGAGTAGCTTAGCGGGCAAGTACTTCTAAGATTTCACCTACATACATGGTGTGAAGGTTGCCATCGGCATACCAGCTGCTTTCGATAGAAGAATCAATAAACTGGTCCGGAGTCATCTTTGTAGCAGATAATTTACAGCAGATAAATACCAGATTTCCTTCGTCAATATAAGGTGTGTCCTTGTAGTAATCAAGATGCATTCTTGCATTTTCAATTTTATTTTCATCACGTCCGGAAACAGCTCCAAGATATTTTAAAGCTCCTTTATTGGACTCATCTAAAAAGGTCAGTGAAAATGTCTCTCCATTATCAATAAATTCTTTGGTATAGCGTGTATCTCTTACAAAGATGTAGACAACATTTTTGCCCCAGAGGACACCAACACCGCCCCAGCTTGCAGTCATTGTATTTGCTTTCTTCTCATCACCTGCTGTGATTAACATCCATTCTTTGCCGATTTTAGTAAATGGATTCATTTCCATAAGGTCAATTGGATATGGTTGAAATGTATGCATTATTTTTCCCTCCAGTAAATTCGTAATATGAATTTAGTATAGCATTGTATTTTCATAATTACTATGGATTTGTGGTAAAAAGAATTCCCGAAAAGGTTTAAGTTATGAAATTTATTGATATAATTCTGCAATTCTTGAAACAGCCACATAAATTTCGGAAATACGGTACCAGGTACGGAAATCTACAATTCCGGTAACCGGAAGCCCAAAGATGGACTGGAATTTTTCTACGGCAGCTTTGGTTGCAGAACCATAAATGCCATCCACGGCAATAGTCGGAAGCGCAGGGTAGTTACGTGCAATCCGGTTCAGCTGCTCCTGCAGCATCCGCACCTTATCCCCGGTAGAACCAACCTCAAGGTTGCTGCCCGGCCAGGAAGCAGGCACACCACTGATTTCATCCGCCGTGTTGATATACATACTGCTGCCGTAATAATAGCGCAGAATCTCAATGGTGGAATATCCCTGGTCGGCTAAGTATTTCGAACCCCACTGAGTCATCCTTTTCCCATTTGCGTATGTAGTACGTCTAAAGCCTTATTTTATGCGGGTTTAGAGGGTGTCGGAGCAGTAGAGATAAATGCTTAATTCTTTCTTTTCACTGTCATAGACAATTTTATCTACAATGGATTTTAGCGCATTGCTTTTGGTGACGGTGGAGACATCCTCACTGGAAAGTATCTCATATACATTCTTAAGCCGGTTGCGCATGAGTTCCCTGGTATCTGTTTCCGATGGAGCAGGAGCAGGGGTTAATTCTGCCAGCCGGCTTTCTATTTCTGCCCGTTCTTTGAAAAGAATGGCTTTATTGTCCCGGTATTCTTCTATGGTGTCAATGCCATCCCGGTAAGCCTGCCGGATACGTTCTTCTTTTTTCTCAATGTCATGCAGTCTTTCGGTGAGTATCTCATGGGCGGACTGGGCGGCTGGTTCTTCTGACTTGATGATTTTAAACTGGAGCGGTCGCACACCTTCCATAATTTCTTGCAGACCTTCTAATACAGCCGGTTCTAATTTCCGGGCGGAAATCTGATGGGACACGTTGCATTTCCCCTTTAAATATCCATAGCATTGAAAATTCGTGTAGGTTCGTCCGTATCGTTTATCCTTATGAATGGAAGTGGAGAGAGAGCGTCCGCAGGTGTGGCACTTTACCATGCCGGATAACCAGTGCCGGTGCAGTTCCGGTGGCTTGGCATATTTGGGAGTGTATTCTGCCTTGATACGCTGCTGTGCCTTTTCATACTGTTCCACACTGATAATCGGCTCATGGCTGCCATCTCTTATAATCCATTCGGATTCATCCTTTAATGCCTTGTTATCGTTAGAATGACGGTTCCAGACAGATTTTCCAATATAAGTAGGGTTGCTTAAAATGTAGCCGATACTCCGCCGCTCAAATGGCTTCTTATGTGAGGTAAGATAGCCGAGGTTATTTAAGTGTTTTGCAATTGCAAACATACTGGCACCATTCTCGGTATACATGTCGAATATCGTATGTATGATAAGAGCTTCTTCTGGCACAATAACGGGAGTTTCTTTGGCATGCGGTACTTTATAGCCTAAAGGCGGTCGAGCCTGATTTCGCCCTCTTAAAGCGTTCTCCGTCATACCTCGCACAACCTCACCAGACAGACGGATAGAATAATATTCATCCATCCATTCTATGATTCGCTCAATCAATGAACCAAAAGGACCATCCACCAGCGGCTCGGACACGGAAATGACTTCCACATGGTCTTTCCGGAGCATGGACTTATAGACAATGGATTCTTCCTGATTTCTGGCAAATCTCGAATACTTCCATACAAGAATTACATCAAAGGGATGTTCTTTTGATTTGGCATGGGCAATCATATTCTGGAACTGTGGACGTTTATCCGCCTTACGTCCGGATATGCCATCTTCTTCATAGATGTACTGATTGGAGATAATGATATTGTTCTTGGAAGCATAATCTAAGAGCAGCCGCCTTTGAGCGTCCGGGGATAGTTCTTCCTGCTTGCCGGTCGATACCCGGATGTAGAGGGCACCGGTACGCATGGAGGTGTTGTCGGTCATGTTATCACTCCTTTGTTAAGTGTATGAAAAAATGGGTACAAAAATAACAGCCAGCGAGGAACGGGTGTTCCGCTTGCGTAGCTGCTTCCGGAATGATACAATATGCTTGCTTAGGGCTTTCGTATTATTCGGAAGCATACCGCCTTGCTTGAAAGAGTAGGGCGGTTTTTAAAATTTTGTTGTAAAAAATCACTGGATGACATATAATATACTTAACAAGAGAACCGAAAGCTAGATGAAGCCTAGCCGCCGGTAAATAAATATACTATTAAAAAAGTAGCGCTTTAGTTTACCAGACCAGAGGCGCTACTTTTTGCGTTTAACAAGTGTAACAACAAGAGTTATAACAGCGCAAAGCATAATTACAAAAGTAAATAAATCGCTATATGTAACCATTGGCACCAGCTCCCTTCAAAATATCCGGCAACTGGCATATCGCCCCTTCGGTTCCCTTAGTAAGTATATTATATTGTCAAAGTACTGTTGGACTAGTTTTATATTAATTTTAAGATAGCCAGATTTGGCTCAAAAATAATAGCGTAGTTATCAACGGTAGTGCATATACCGTATTTACTGCGGTAGCAATCTATAGTTTCCTGCAAGAATTCTGGAGTAACTTCCAGATATTCAGCTGTATCCTCTAAATTACGGCAGTGGTGGTTGTAGGCTTCTACAAGTCCCCGGAGACCAACCATTTTATTATAGGCTACCAATCTGCCACGCATTTCCTGTTTACGATTCTCCACCGTGGACTGGTCAAGTATATTTCCAACTGCAGTATAGTGGTGTCCTATTTCTTCAGCGAGGACACAAGCCTTTTCAATTTCTGTCATATTATGCTTAATGGCAATTCTATTACCCTTGATGCGTCCCTTGCTGATTGGTAGCGGTTTTTCTTTTACAATAAGATTATTATCTTGTGCTTCTTTTAAAAGTTCATCATATGTCAATTTTTATCCCTCCCCTATATTTATAACTCAGGAACTGTCCCAAAAAGTGGACTAAAAGTCATCATCTAATAATTTTTCTTCGGCTTTTTTCAATTCGTCTGGTGCATTTATGTAATCATCTGCATGAGCAGCATTAATTTCATAAGTAGAAGGTTCATTAACTGTTATTGGAATAATGGTGCTAGCATTTTCTTTTTCAGAAATAGAACGCTCATATTCTTTTTTAAGTGTGAAATCTACCATTTCTTTCCCATGTTTATCAAGGAGACGGTATCTTTTTACGAGAAATTCCATTTCATCATATGTTAATTCAAAGGGAAAAGTGGTTTCATCTTGCCATAAAAAATTAGCATCTACATTTAACTCTTCCATAAGTTTTCCAATAGTATTTACATTAGGTTCTCGGGTACCTTTCTCATAACCAGTATAAGTAGATTTGGCAACTCCTATTTTTTCTGCAATTTGTTCTTGTGTATATCCTTTTTTTAAACGTGCTTCTTTCAATCTATCTGAAAATGCCATTATATACACCTCTTTCCTATTTGTTCTCTAAATGGATAGTAACATTATTTCATTCATAAATCAATATAAAAAACGCGTTTTGCAAACTTTTTAATACAAATCTGTTGACAAAGTTGCAAAACGCGAGTATTATACGAGAAAAGGTTGCAAAACGCAAACAAAAGGAGATGATAAGATGCAAATTGCAGAATGCAATGAACCTGTGGCTAGTAATATTCAGAGAATTATTTCTGAAAAAGGATTAAAACAATCGGCTGTAGCAGTAAGAGCTAATTTTACACCGAATGCATTTAGTGCAATGGTAAGAGGCAGGAAGTTTATTAAACCTTGTGATGTAAATATAATTGCACGAGCATTAGGTGTTTCAGTAAATGAGCTGTATAAGAAGGGAGATGATTAAAGTGCAGATTGGTGAAAAAGAGTATTCAGAAATCCTAATTACAGATGCAGATGGTGGCTTAATTGCCAGTATCACAGATAAGGATATTATTGAAGAAAAGAATTGCAAAGTTGTGTGTGTACCTATTGAAGATTAACCGAGGTTATTTCTACTAGAACTATCTGGATTAGAAACTGGGGTTGCGATACCGTTAATGTTTCTGACATGGTAGTGTTCGTAGTTACCGTTGTTAATTTGATTTACAAATTGTGAGCGTGTCATATTGGCACCTGTATAGTTGTCATGGAAGGTCAGATTTCTTCCAGTTGAGTTTTCGCTTGTTACACTAATTCTTTTAGGCATATACACCATCCTTTCTGATAATAAGGTGGTACACACACGATACAATGCAAGAACAAATGTTCATATAAAATTATACAGAACAAATGTTTATATGTCAATATTAAAAGTGTTACATATGAATATGAAAAGAAATGAAGTACAAGCGTAACAACATAAGATGTACTGGAGGTGGTGAAGTGAAGACCAATGTTTATATCCGGTTTGGTGATGATGTGAATTATAGAAATGTCAATACCTTAACGGATGAAGAAAAGAAGCTTGCTGGGAATAAGTTAAATCAGCAGGCTGCAGAAAGAATTGTTTTAGCACCAAAGACCGCATAAGCGGCAGGAAGGACAAGCTATGAAGTATCTTGGAGACATAATTGCAGGAATAGGCTTTGTTGGAATGATATTAGGATTCAGTTCCTACGATACAAATCCGGTTATCTGTGGAGCAGTGGGAGTAATTGGAACATTGCTGATATGGATTGGTTATAACGTGGACAAGCAGACCTGCAAGGAGAGTAAAGATGATTGTTACATTAAAAAAGGATGATGCGTCAAAACTTTGGCGAGTTCGCATCATCCTTCGAAAAGGGGATATAAAATATCCATTTCGTGCATTGTAACACAAATTTAGCGAGAAGTAAAGAAAGGTGGTCTTATGTATACCTGTAAGAAGTGTAAGGCAAATGTAGATGCCGGGGAACTGGTTGGCGGTGTGTGTGATGACTGCCGGGAAGAAACAGAAAAACAGGAAAACTATTTTAAGCAGGCATTACGAATTGATGTATCTGGTCAGTTTGTGATGGATTTCAGAAAGGAGCTAGTAAATGCGTAACGGAAACGTAGAAAAAAGAGATTTAGTGTTAATAGATAGAATGGCAGAGTTCTTAGATGTATTTAGAGTACAGTTTGCCGCTAAGTCGTTATCAATCAGCGTAGAATCGGACGGTTCTTATGATGCTGATATTAAGATAGATGATAATGTGACATATTCTATCAATTCAGAGTCGGATGGTAGTTACTTTGGACACTATTACAGAAGGGATAAGAAAGATGCCTGACAATTATGATTTATGGGAACAGCATGACGCAGAGCAGGAAGAGTGGTTACGGAAAAGACCAATGTGTGATTGCTGTGGCGAAAGAATTCAAGATGAAAGTTATCACCAGATAAACGGTGAGCGGATATGTGACCGGTGTCTGGATGGAATGATTGTATTTGTGGAGGATTAAGAAGATGGCATTAAAAACATATGAAGAAATGCGAAAAATAGATGTGACACCATATTGTGAAGAAAGGGATGGCATGATTTATCTGAATTGGGCGAAATGCATAGACCTGTTACATGAGAATGGTGCAAAAAAAGTTTATTGGATTCCAATTCCGGATGAAAAGACGGGAAGCAGTTTAAGAATGACAGACCAGACATTTACTGATAAAACCGGAAATTCTAACAAATGTTATGAAACCAGAATTTTAGTTGTAATTGATGAAAACGAATATGAAATGCAGTCTCCTGTTATGAATGGTTCTAATCCAGTTAAAGACAATTCTATGAGCCAACAGAGAGTATGGAACAGTATGTGCAGGTCTTTTGTAAAATGTGTGGCAATACATACTGGTTTGGGATTCAATCTGTGGCTAAAAGAGGAAATGAAACCATTTAATAATATTATCCCGGAGCAGGAAGAAAAACCAAGTGCAGCACAGATTAAGGTTCTCAAAGACATTGCACTAAAGCATAAACTGAACCTTGACTACTGGATAAAAAATAATGGGAAAACATGGGAGTCTTTATCAGCTAATGATGTAGCAAATATGCTTATAGCAATTAAAGAAAAGTATGGTGAAGAATAATGTATGAGCAGGTGTCCGTTAATCAATTTAGAGAAACAAGAGATGGTACTGATTTACTTATTACAATACCCCAAAAAAAGCTGGGTTCATTGTTTATGCGAAAGGGAATAAGAAATGCAGAGATTCGGTTTGATGATGGAAGACACATATCAGTAGAACAGAGAAAGAAAGCTTATGCGACAATTCGGGATATTGCAGATTGGACAGGCTACCTCCCAGAAGAGATGAAAGAGATATTGAAGTATCAACATATGATAAAAACCGGAGATGAATATTTTAGCCTATCAAATTGTTCAATGGATACAGCAAGAGAGTTTATTAATACCATTTTGGAGTTTGCTATAGAACAAGGGATACCATTGTCAGAGGAAGCCATAAATAGAACGGATGATATAGGTAGATACCTTTATTTTTGCTTAATGCATAAGAAATGTGCAATTTGTGGAAAGAATGGAGAGATTCACCATGTAGATGCAATTGGAATGGGAAATGACAGAAGAAAAGTGGATGATTCAAATTATAGAAAGATTTGTTTATGTCGTATGCATCATACAATAGCACATCAGATGGGATCTATTCGCTTCCAGAAAATGTATAAAGTATACGGAATCGTTGTGAAAGACTTATAGGGTTGAAACACCCGCAGAAATGCAAAAGAAACTGATTTACTGACATTTTTATAACATATCACAAATTTGTTACTTATTGAAAGCAAGGCTTTACCTCCTGCTGGCATCAGTGGGAGGGGAAAGGAGTGACAGTGGAATTCACAATTAAATTAAAACCAATTACAAAGAAGAACAGCCAGCAGATTGTTACGGGTAAGAATGGCAGACCATTTATTATTCCATCTGCAGCGTATAAGAAATATGAAAAGGCTTGTAAGCCGTTCATGCCAAAGGTGGTAGCACCAATAGATTATCCGGTTAATGTGAAAGCAGTCTTTTATATGCAGACCAAGCGGAAGGTTGACCTTACCAATTTACATGAAGCATTGCATGACATTCTGGTGAAATATGGTGTGTTGGAAGATGATAATTTTAAAATCATTCAGTCTACGGATGGCAGCAGGGTATCTTATGATAAATGGAATCCAAGAACGGAGGTAGAGATAACAAGGGCAGGTGATGATATTGAATGTGATTGATTACATACCGGTAGGGCATAAGAATGCAGTCACAAGGCAGTATCTTATTACAATGACCGGATTCTCAGATAGAACGGTCAGAGAAATGATAGAAAAGGAATGCACCAGTGAGCATCCAATTCTTAATATGCAGGATGGCAAAGGATATTTTCAGCCGGCAGCAGATGAAATGCATCTGGTGAAGTTGTATCTGGCACAGGAGAATCACAGAACGGTGAGGATTCGAAAAAAACTGTCTGAGATTAAGAAATATGCCAGGAGCCAGAATGAAGTGGAGAAAAACCAGATAAGTATATTTGATTGTATGGGCGGTGGTAGTGATGGATAAAAACAGCTTTGTCATGTATACCACTTATGCAGAGCATATCAATCTTCTGACAATGGAACAGCGTGGATTGCTGCTCACTGCCATTATGAATTATGCATCCGGTGAGCCACTTCCAGACATGGACGGTATGACACGGATGGCATTCAGCTTCATAAAAGTGCAGATGGACAGAGACAGTGAAAAGTACCAGGCAACTGTTGAAAAACGCAGAGAATCCGGGAAGTTAGGTGGCAGACCATCCATGAAAGCAAATGGTTTATCTGAAAAAGCAAAAAAAGCAAATGGTTTTTCGGAAAAGCAAACGAAAGCAAAAAAACCTGATAATGATAATGAATATGATAATGATAATGTTAATGAATTAAAAGAGAGTATAGAGAAAAGGCACTTCGTGCCCCCTACCACACAAGATGTAGCAGATTACTGCAAAGAGAAAGGAATCACCACTGTTGATGCAGAGCGTTTTGTTGATTTCTATTCTTCAAAGGGTTGGATGGTAGGGAAGAACAAAATGAAAGATTGGAAAGCCGCAGTTCGTAACTGGGGGAGGAAGGATGCAGCCGCCGAACCCAATAATACCAAGGGAAATAAGTTCACGAACTTCGAACAACGTTCGTATGATTACAGAGAGCTTGAAGGGAAGCTGCTGGCGGCTGGAAAGGAGTAGGTTTTGAAATATTATTACAACGTATTCAAAAATGGCGAGCTGGTCATGGAGAAAGTCACCAGTAAGGAGATTTGTAATCAGCTTGGATTTAGAAGACAAAATTTAACAGATTATATTCAACGGCAACTGAAATATAAAGGCAGTTACACATTTCGGAGATATGTTGGAGAAGAATCTGAGAGCAGCTATTATGACCGGTCATTATCAAGATTCACACCTCAGATGCTTCGGGAATGGCGGACAATGAATGCCCGGTATGGAAAGAAGGCTGGCAATGTGTAAATACGAGAAAGGCAAAAAATGTGATAGAGGATGCAGGTACTGGAATACCTGTGCGGGAAGGAGCGTGAAGAGCAATGGCAGAAGTAAAAGAAGAGCTTAAGCCGTGTCCATTCTGTGGCGGAAAAGCAAGTATAAATTACGAACATATATCGGGAGAACATAAAGGGTTTTGGGCACAGGTTATCTGCAATAGTTGTTACGGAAGAAGCGGTGGCACATGGGCGGGGTCTTATAATGCCGCAGAGAGAATAGAGACTAAAGCATGGAACAGGAGGGCGAACGATGGGAAGATTAATTGAAGCGGATAAATTAAAAGCGGATTTAGAAAAAGCAATTTCAAAGAACGAAGACATGGATTGCTTAGATTTTTTACGCATTGCTTCTGTTATTGATAAACAGCCGACCGCCTACGAACCGGAAAAGGTTGTGAAGCAGTTGGAAGATTGCATATCAGACACGGAAGATTCACTTACGGGAAAAGGTGCAAGATGGGCTTACAAAGGTGCAATCGAAATTGTGAAAGGCGGTGGAGTAGAGTGACAAAAGAAGAAAAAGATGGACTTTTTAACAACTTAGATGAAACGATAATACAGCCGGAGGAACCAATGAACCTCGCAGAAATGAAAGCGTATGTGAAAGGCTTTGAAGATGCAAGAAACGCAATTTTTGATACTGTAGACAAGTTTTATCGTCTCAATAAGACGGATTAGAGCCGTAGATAGGAGTTGAGATATGCCTAAAGCAATTTTGGTTATGGATATGCCGGAATCGTGCAGTATGTGTAAATTCCTGTATGAGTTTCAAGGCATTAAGAAATGCCAGCTTATGAATGTACTCAATAATGGAGCATCAAGGCTGTCACAGAATACTTTTACTGAGAAACGGCATGAAAAGTGCCCGCTCCGGGAACTGCCAGAGAAAGCAAATCATCCTGCTTATTGTGATAATGGAAGATTTGATAAAGGCTGGAATGCCTGCTTAGATGAAATTTTAAAATAAATCGAAAGGAGTGAGAGGTTTGCTGGCCAGCGTAAAAGAGCTCTTTACTCCAGAAACAAATGGAATCAGTACAGGAAAGAATGGAACGGCTTGGAACGTATGAGAAGATAGCATCTTTTATGCAGAAAGAAAAACAGCCGTATGAATTTAAAAGAAAATATGCTCAGATAAGAGCAAAGGAATTTGCAACAGAATGTGATGGAAGAGGATTAAATTATCATGTTTCAGTTGGTGGATTGGATAGCATTATTTTATACATATTTCTCCATGAGGTGTGCGGAATAGATGTTCCGGGAGTATCGGCATCCACTTTGGAAGATAAAAGTATACAGAGGGTACATAAGGCTTTAGGAATTATCAATGTACCACCACTGAAAAGGGATGATGGTACTTATTGGACAAAGGCGAAAGTAATACAGAAATTTGGATTTCCGGTCATTTCAAAAGAAGTGGCAGCCAAGGTAGAGTTGCTACAAAATCCATCAGAGAAAAATAAAACTGTCCGTCATGCAATTATTACCGGGGAAACAGGAGAATACGGCGGCTGGCAGAAAAATTCTAAGATGCAGCTTAATCAAAGATGGCTAAAGTTGTTCGGCGGATATGAAAATGAAACCGAAGGATGTGACTTCCAGAAACCGGATTTCTTGGTATCAGCGAAATGCTGTTATTATCTCAAAGAAAAAAATTGTGATGATTGGGGTAAAGAACATAACAGCGTACCGTATTTAGGTCTGATGGCATCTGAGGGCGGCAGACGTGCCAAGAGCCTGCGGATGAATGGCTGCAATTATTTTGGAGCATCAATAATAAGGTCGGCACCATTTGCCATATTTGGCAGACAGGATATATTAAAGCTGACATTGGAAATGGATGGTCTTTGGAAAAATGGATTGAAAGAAAAATATTATGAAGCAGGTTTGAAAGAAGGACGGATTACAGAGAAGTTTAAAATGCCGGATTCATTAATACCAGAAATCTATGGAACAATTGAGAAAAAGCCGGACGGAACACTTTATACTACCAAAGCGCAGCGTACCGGTTGCAGCATGTGCGGTTTCGGAATCCACATGGAGAAACGACCGCATCGGTTTGATTTGCTCTATGAGAGTAATCCGAAAGAGTGGGATTATCTGATGTTCCACATATGCAGGGACAAAGATGGCAACGACTACGGATGGGCGAAGGTTCTGGACTACATTGGAGTTGGATGGGATCCGACAACCATCGGTGGTAATTGCAAGGGGCAGATGAGCCTAGAAGATTTTATGTAAAGGAAGGAGATTACAAATATGGAAACAGGTGCAAGACCAAGAGGAACTGATGGCGCAAGAGTTATTCAGGTGATTGAGACAAAATCACTTAGGGGAAGTGGATTAAACGAGAAGGATAAGTGCAGAGAGGTAAAACAATATTGGAGTTTTGAAGGAGTGCTATTGGCTGAGAATGATCCGTGCACAAAAGAAACAAAGTAGTTTCCTACTCCGTTTTCTTACGTGCTGATTGTTTGGTTTCATCAATGCCTATTATATCAGCATAGAGAAGCTCTTGTTCATGACGGTTGATATACCATTGTTCAAGAAGATGCTCTATAAGTTTGATAAGCTTTTGCGCCTCATCTGGATCTATATCAACAATTAAGTTAATATCCTTTTCCATGTGGGCACCGATATTACCAATGCGACGAACACCGTCAATTACACGCCATTGTGTGGCTGGTATTTTATTTTCAAGCTCTCCAATAGCTTTTGAAAGATTGGTTTCTTTTATATCCCAAAAGTCACGAATCATTCCTTGGAGACAACGTCGCGATAATGTCGCAGATGCCTTTGGACTTAAATTGACGATGGAACATGCCTCTTCATAATCTTGACGAATTGCTTCTGGTATGTAATCTGGAAATTGTTTTGCCAGTGATTGGGGCTTAAGAATAGTGTTGATATCTTTAACGGATGGTCCCACTCCTTTCGCAAAAACAGTATATCGATTGCAATTAGGACATTTATAAAAACTAAGTTCTATGTTTGAATAAGTGTTTTCCGGCATACCGCATGGATACTCATATCCGGTATGGGACTCGAAACTTACATTTCGTTTACATAATGTATCATCAGAGATTGCCATAGAAGATGAGCAAAACGGACATTGAAAGCTAGACATAATTACCTCCTATAAATTAAAGCTTGCTATTATTATACAACAGTAAAAATAAATCTACAACTATAGAAAGGAGCCGAACCTCCGGCCGGGGTAACGATATATCGGGTTCCTTTTGAAAATGACATACAAAGAATTTTTAGAATCGAAGATAGAGCTTGCAACAGATAGTGGATTTGTTATAGAGCCAGAAAAAGTAAATAAAATATTAAAGCCACACCAGAGAGATGCTGTTATATGGGCATTAAAAGGTGGCAGGCGTGCATTGTTTGAATCTTTTGGATTAGGAAAAACAGTGCAGGAAATTGAATTTTGCCATTTAGCGGCAGAACAGTGTGGTGGAAGAGCATTGATTGTACTTCCGCTTGGAGTAAAGCAGGAGTTTACCAGAGATGCTGTAGACGTGCTTGGATATGAAAAGCCGGAATACTGTCGGACAATGGAAGAAGTAGAAAAGAGTACAAGCCAGATTGTATTAACAAATTATGAGCGTGTCCGGGATGGAGACATCCGGCCAGAATACTTTATAGCCACATCATTGGATGAAGCCAGTGTTTTAAGGAGTTTTGGCAGTAAGACATATCAGACATTTTTGGATAAATTCAAGAATGTACCGTATAAGTTGGTGGCAACAGCTACACCATCACCAAATAAGTATAAGGAATTGATACATTATGCCGGATATCTGGAAGTGATGGATACCGGACAGGCATTAACAAGATTTTTTCAGAGAGATAGCACAAAAGCAAATAATTTGAAATTATATCCGAATATGGAAGATGAGTTTTGGATGTGGGTTAGCAGTTGGGCACTTTTCATTACAAGACCTTCAGATTTAAATCCAGATTATTCAGATGAAGGATATGATTTACCGCCATTGGATGTAAGGTGGCATGAATTACCGGTTCATTATGGAGATACTGCTGACAGAGACGGACAGATGCAATTATTTCAGGAAGCAGCAGAGGGATTAAAGGAAGCAGCAGAAGTAAAAAGGGATAGCATTGATAAGAGAGTTGCAGAGATGGAGAGAATTGTAGAGGAATCTCCGGAAGAACATTTTCTTTTGTGGCATGATTTGGAAAATGAGCGTCACGCAATTAAAAAAGCACTTCCAGAAGTAGTAGATATTTATGGTTCTATGGATTATGACATGAGGGAAAAGAAGGTAATTGATTTTGCAAATGGAAAAACAAGGCTGTTTGCTACAAAGAAATCATTGTCCGGATCCGGATGCAACTTTCAGAGGTATTGTCACAGAGAAATATTTCTCGGAATTGATTATGAATTTAATGATTTTATCCAGGCAGTTCATAGATGTTATCGTTTCCTACAGAAAGAGCCAGTAGTGATTGACATCATTTATATGGAGAATGAGAGACAGATTAAAGAAGCACTTTTGGAGAAGTGGAAAAACCACAATCATATGGTGGATAAAATGATAGAAATTGTGAAGAAATATGGATTAAATTCCGCAAATAAGGCGCAGCGGTTAGAAAGGAAGATGGGTGTGGAAGGTAGCAGAGAAGAAAGAACAGTAAGAGGAAACCATTATGAAGCAGTATATGGTGATTGTGTGGAAGAAACCAGAGCAATGGAAAGTAACAGCATTGATTTGATACATACCTCTATTCCGTTCGGTAATCACTATGAATACAGTGCCAATTATAACGATTTTGGACACAATCAGAATACCGAACGTTTTTTTGAGCAGATGTGTTATCTGACACCAGAGCTACTTCGTGTTCTTAAGCCGGGAAGAGTGGCAGCAATCCATGTGAAAGACAGAGTTTTATTTGGAAATGCCACCGGTACCGGAATGCCGACTATAGAACCTTTTCATGCACTTTGCATTGAGCATTATATGAAATATGGCTTCCAGTATTTTGGAATGATTACGGTAGTAACTGATGTGGTTAGGGAGAATAACCAGACATACCGCCTTGGATGGACGGAGCAGTGCAAGGACGGTTCCAAGATGGGTGTAGGATGTCCGGAATATATATTACTGTTCCGTAAACTTCCGACAGACAGAAGTACAGCTTATGCAGATGTGCCGGTAAAGAAATCGAAAGAAGATTATACACGGGCACAGTGGCAGATAGATGCTCACGGATACTGGAGAAGTTCCGGTAATCGTTTAGTAAGCAAAGAAGAATTGAAAGAGTTTCCGGTAGAGAGTCTACAGCAGGTATACAGAGATTATAGCCGTGGTACTGTTTACAATTATGCAGAGCATGTGAAACTTGCTGAGGATTTGGATGAAAATGGAAAGTTACCGGCAGCTTTTATGGTGGTAGCTCCAGGCTCTTGGAATCAATTGGAAGTATGGGACGATATTAACCGGATGCGGACACTCAACACTACACAGAGCAGGCGGAGGGCGCAGATGCACGTTTGCCCACTGCAGCTTGACATTGTGGAGCGTATTATCAACAGGTATAGTAACGAAGGTGATACGGTATATGACCCTTTTGGCGGTCTGATGACCGTACCTATGACAGCGGTTAAGATGCACCGGAACGGCAAGGGATGCGAATTGAATCCAGATTATTTCCGTGATGGCGTGGGATACCTGCAGGCGGCGGAAAATGAGGTGGATGAGCCGACATTGTTTGATTTTATGCCGGGGGTGATGCCATGATTAACGGAGAACTAATCGTAGACAACTTTGCAGGCGGTGGTGGTGCATCTACCGGAATTGAACTTGCTACCGGCTACAGTGTAGATATAGCTATCAACCATGATCCGGAAGCTATTAAGATGCACAAGGCGAATCACCCGAATACAAAGCACTATTGCGAGAATGTATGGGCAGTAGACCCGGTAAAGGCTTGTAAAGGACATCCTGTAGCACTTGCCTGGTTCTCACCGGACTGTAAGCATTTCAGCAAAGCGAAGGGCGGCAAGCCAAAGGATAAGAATATCCGTGGTCTTGCGTGGGTAGCTTGCAGATGGGCAGGGCTTGTTAGACCTAGAGTAATTATGCTGGAGAATGTGGAAGAATTTAAAACATGGGGCCCATTAAACAGGCGGCATCATCCAATTAAGAGCAAACATGGGAAGACTTTCGAAAAGTTTGTGCAACAGCTTACCAATTTGGGGTATGAAGTGGATTTCAGGGAATTGGTGGCTGCTGACTACGGAGCACCTACCATGCGAAAGAGATTTTTCATGATTGCTCGGTGTGACGGCAAGCCAATTGTATGGCCGGAGCCGACACATGGACCAGCAGACAGCGAGAAAGTGAAAGCTGGATTGCTGAAACCTTATGTGGGAGCATACACACAGATTGATTTCAACCGACCGTGCCCGAGCATCTTTGATACATCAGAAGAAATCAAAGAAAAGTACGGCATCCGTGCGGTTCGACCGCTGGCAAAGAAAACAATGGACCGGATAGGAAAAGGACTTAAAAAGTTTGTTATAGATGAAGATGAACCATTTATCGTAGACGGGAAAATGCCATTCCTTATCCAGTACCATTCCTATAATGGAAACGATGTAAGAGGACAGAAAATAACAGACCCGCTTATGACGTTGGATGGGTCAAACAGATACGGACTTGTGTGTGCATTTGTGAGCAAATTTTACAAGAGTGGAGTCGGACAGGATATAAGAGAGCCATTGCATACGGTGACAACATCGCCTGGACACTTTGGGTTGGTAATGGCATATCTGATTAAATATTATGGTTCGGAAGAGGGCGGGCATGACATTCGGGATCCGTTGGACACTTTAACATCAAAGGACCGTTTTGGATTGGTAGAGGTATACGGTACAAAATATCAGATATATGATATTGGGTTGCGGATGTTAGAACCGAAAGAACAGTACAGGTGCCAAGGTTTTCCGGATGATTACATAATTGACCATGATTATACTGGAAAGATATATCCGAGAAGCGAGCAGGTGAGAAGATGCGGCAATGCAGTATGTCCACCGATACCGGCAGCACTTGTCAGAGCAAATTTGCCGGAACTGTGTGTGGCGGAACGTATGCCAAACATTCAGATAGAAGCAGAGCAGACCGGACAACTCCGGTTTGCCTAACACTTAAGTTTTAAATATAAATAACAAAACCAAGCAATCATATTGATACCTTCTGCTTATATTATATGCAGGCAGCATGGTTGAGAATGATTCGCTTGGTGGAAGAAAGTGAGGAATAGCGTGGAGAGATTAACAGAAAGGAATCCATTATGGATTGATGATGAACTGTGGGAAAGGGCATGTGAACCGGATTGCGAGGAAATAGATGCCGTATATCGGAAACTCAAAGACTACGAGGATGCCGAGGAACAGGGATTGCTTCTGCGATTGCCGTGTGAGGTTGGAGATGCCGTATATCTGATTGATAAAGATGAAAATAATAGGCTCCAAGTATATGAGGGGAAATGGAGAAGAGTGTCCCTTGTCCAAACTTCGAAGAATAGTTCGTTTGATCTTTGCGGAGAAATTTCTTACGACATACATGACTGTTTTTACAATGATGGAAGGACTATGGAACAAGGAATGTATGTAGGACAAGAAAGCACGAGAATCGGAAAAGTGGTCTTTCTGACCAGAGAGGAAGCCGAAGCCAAGTTGAAAGAAATGGAGAAAAAATAATGGGATATATCAGAGTTCTGGAAGAAAAGCAAATTGAAGAAAGATGTTCCAACTGTCTGTATTGTGGTTCAAATGGTGTCACATGTGCAAATGCAGATAATAGTGGGAAGCCTATGGTATTTGTTAATGGTGGCAGGGCGTGTAAATGGTATTGGCTGAACCAGAATAAATACAGGAGGATATAAACGATGGAGAATAGATATTTATTCCGTGGCAAGCGGAAAGATAATGGAGAATGGGTGTTTGGAGATTTAGTTCATTCGGTTTACAAGATTGGTGATACATGCGTCGGACAGTACGGAAACGAAGTTGGTATGCATGAAGTAGACCCAGAAACCGTCTGCCAGTGCACAGGAGGTAAGGATAAAAACAGTAAGCTGATTTATGAGGATGATATTGCTAAGGATGATAAAGGCAATCTTTACAAAGCATTTTGGCAAGACAATCATTATCAATTTTCGTGGATGTGCGTTAAATCGGAAAAATTGCCTATTGGTGCTAAATGGAATTTTGATTGTTTTAGAGGATATGAGATGGAGGTCATCGGAAATGTATTTGACAATCCGGAGCTGTTGGAGGTGTAGACATGACGGAGAATGAAGCACTTGAATATCTGAAAAGTTCAAAAAGAAAAAGTAACATGTTGGGAATTCTTCCGGGGTCAGATATTGGAAACTCAATTATTAAGGCCCTGGAAGAGGTACAGCAGTACCGTGCAATCGGCACACCGGAAGAATGCTTGCGAAATAAGGATTTCTTGGATTTTATTTCGGACAAAATGAACCCGAATGATTTTGAAACATACTTGCGTTTATACAATGCGTTGGAAGAAAAGGGGTGTGAAGAATGAGTGAAAGCCTTAAGTCATGCCCGTTCTGTGGTGGTGAAGCAGAATTTCATGTGATTGCAAATTCTGCTTCACATGGGGGAGCAAGTTTTACTTTTGAAATTGTTTGTTCAAAATGTAAAGTATCTTCACCGAAGCAACATACTATTGGAGTTGATATGAACAGCACAGGAGCTATTGTGGCACGCCATGACGAAAGAGATATTGCAATAAATGAATGGAATCAAAGAGCAGGCAATACCCCATAGAATTTGTCGATAACACTCGACTTTTGTACCTTGAAAATTGAATACTGGCGGTGGAAGTGATACGATAATTCTATAACTTTTACAAAGGAGAAAATTGATTTATGAATAGTAATTATTATAGGGAAATGATAGTGGCTTTTACATTTATTCTACTAATTTATGCTTTAATGATACCACTAATACTAAATGCGGATGATAAAATAAAGCATATAAAGTGGAGTGCTTTGGCATTAAAGAATATTTTGACAAATTGGAATCAAAAAGATTTAAAGGGTATTTCGAGAGAAGTACAATTATTATATGATGAATACACGCAAGAAAAGCCAAGTGCAAAAAAATATTTCCCGAATGTTATTATCTGGCTTGATACTATTATTTTGCAAATAAATATAGAAAGAAAAAGTGTAAGGTGTGTTTCGGAATATTATGAACTATTAAAAGATGTAAGAGAACTTTTGAATGTAGCCATTCCATATAGTAATTGCACACAATATCAACAAAGTATTTTAAATGATATGCATAGCTTAAGGTCAGAAGATAATAAAGTAATTATAGATAATATCATTGAAAGAACAGAAAGTGAATTCTTAAGACTTGAAAGTGATATAAGAAAAAATGCCAGCTCAAATAGATTATCATTGATGATAGGAATACTTGGAATTATAGTGTCTGTTTTTTTGGCAATAATAAAATTTTAATATACCAACCGCCAGTATTTCACTGGCGGTATTTTTATACCCTAAAATAGGAGGAATTGAATTGAACAAAGATATATTAATGGATTACATAGATGCGTGCGAACTGGTAAAGGAAACGGAAGCAGACATTCAGAAGTTACGGAAAACCGAAGTGGTACATGATAAAGTATCTGGGAGCAACCCTGACTTCCCATTCCAGGCACAGAATTTCAATATCAGTGGACAGGTAGAGCATTACATGGAATCATCTGAGCTGGAAAAAGAAAAACAGTTGCTGCAGGATAGGATGGTAAAAGCACGATATAAGAAGATTATGGTAGAGAAGTGGATGGCGAATGCACCGGCACGGATCCAGAGACTTGTAAGGCTTAAGTATTTTGAAAGGTTATCATGGGAGCAGGTAGCGGAGCGGCTGGGTGGAAATTCATCTGGCGAGAGCATAAAGAAGGAATTTCAGAGATTTATGAAAAATAATTAAAAAAAATCCCATTTGTCCTGCATGTCCCGAAAGGATGTGATAATATGTTATTAAGCCGAAAAGGCAAAAGACCTTTCCGGAACTTCATAACTCATGGGCACTCGAAAGGGTGCCTACTCCCAAATAAAAGAAGATTAATAGGCACTGTGCATAAGCATGGTGCTTTTTTCGTAGAAAGACAAGAATGAATAGAGAAAGATATAGTGATCCGACGGCGGATATTGCAATAAGCAATGTGATTAGAATAGAAAAGATGAAAAAACAGGATGGTGGTAGTATTGGCAAGAAGTCCAAACGAAAAGAAAGAGAAAGCCCACGAACTGTATAACAGTGGAATGAAGCTGGTTGAGATTGCAAGTCAACTAGATTGTTCCGCTGCCACAATCAGAACATGGAAAAATCGATATAAATGGGATGAAGATGAAAATGAAACGTTTCAAAAGAAAAGTGAAATAAAGCGAAACGTTTCAAAAAAGAAAATTAAAAAAAAGCTAAGTAAAGAAGAGGCTGTAGCGGATGAAGTTGAACAAGTAATTCAAAATACTGATTTGACTGATAAGCAACAGCTTTTTTGTGTGTACTATATTAGGTGCTTTAATGCTACAAAAGCATATCAAAAGGCATATGAATGTGATTATACAACTGCAATGGTCAATGGAAGTCAATTACTTAGAAATACTAAGGTAAAAGATGAAATTATACGATTGAAACGAGAACGATTTAATAGAGAATTTCTAAGTGAATCCGATGTATTTCAGAAGTATATGGATATTGCATTTGCTGATATAACAGACTTTCTTGAGTTTGGAACAGAAGAAGTTCCAGTGATGGCAATTTATGGACCTGTAAAGGTAAAAGACCCAGATACTGGAGAAGAAAAGCAATTAACAAAGACAGTTAATACAGTTCATTTTAAGGACAGTATAAATGTAGATGGCTCAATCTTGTCAGAAGTAAAGCAAGGAAAAGATGGTGCGAGCATTAAGCTTGCCGATAGAATGAAAGCGTTACAGTGGCTTTCAAATCATATGGATTTAGCTACAGAAAAGCAGAAAGCAGAGATTGAGCAAATCAAAGCACAGACAGAAGTGCTAAAACTTAAGACTCAGGGTGAGGAAGAAGATGATACAGTAGATGATGGATTCATAGCAGCATTAAATGGAACTGCAGCAGAGGATTGGAAAGATGAAGAAGAGTAGACAGATTTTTCATTTCAAACCATTTTCCAAAAAGCAGCGTAAGGTTTTGAACTGGTGGTGTGATGATTCACCAGTAAAGGATAAAGATGGAATTATTGCAGACGGAGCAATCCGTTCCGGTAAAACGGTCTGCATGTCATTATCCTTTGTATTGTGGGCAATGACTACTTTTAATGGTCAGAATTTCGGAATGTGCGGAAAGACAATCGGTTCATTCCGGAGAAATGTATTGTTCTGGCTGAAACTGATGCTAAGAAGCCGGGGTTATAAGGTAGTAGACCACAGGGCTGATAATCTGATTGTTATCTCTAAGGGAGATGTAGTTAATAATTTCTATATATTTGGTGGAAAAGATGAAAGTTCACAGGACCTTGTGCAAGGTATCACATTAGCCGGAGTCTTTTTTGATGAAGTAGCACTGATGCCGGAATCATTTGTGAACCAGGCAACCGGACGTTGTTCTGTGGATGGTTCTAAGTATTGGTTCAACTGCAATCCGGATGGACCATATCATTGGTTCAAGGTAAATTGGATTGATAAAATAAAGGAAAAGAATCTGTTGTATCTTCATTTTACAATGGATGATAACCTCTCTCTTACTAAAAAGATAAAAGAGAGATACCGCAGCATGTATACTGGAGTATTCTTCCGAAGATATATATTAGGCCTGTGGGCAATGGCAGAGGGTATTATTTATGATATGTTCAATGCTGATGATCATGTGACCAAGGAAGAGCAGGAATTATATCCTACCGGAAAATATATCAGTATTGACTATGGAACCCAGAATGCAACAGTATTCCTGATGTGGGAAAAATCATTAAGTGGCAAATGGTGCTGCACAAAAGAATATTATTATTCTGGAAGGGATAAAGGAAAGCAGAAAACAGATGCAGAATATGCAAAGGACTTAAAGGACTTTGTTGGAAATAAGAAAATAAGAGCAGTAATTGTAGACCCGTCCGCAGCTTCCTTCATAGCGGAACTACGGAAGAAAGGGTTTACGGTAATTAAAGCAAAAAATGATGTAGCAGATGGAATCCGTCTGGTTGGGACATTACTCAATCAGAAACGGATTCTTTTTTATGCGTGTTGCAAGAATACACTTAAGGAATTTGCTTCTTATATATGGGATGCGAAAGCAGCAGACCGTGGAGAAGACAGACCAGTGAAGCAGTATGACCATGCGATGGATGCGGTACGTTATTTCTGTAGTACCGTGCTTGGCAATCAGGTAGCAAGAATAAAAAGTAAGCAGCAACTTGGATTTGGATAGGAGGTTAAAAAGTGTTTGTATTTACATATCCGGCAGAAAAGTATAATGAGCTTAATATAAGAAAAACAGATATATTACATTTAATTAATAAGCACATCACAGTAGCATCTGCATTGAAAAAGAAAATGGATTACTATGAAGGGTGAGCAGGCAATCCTTGAACGCAAGAAAGAGGACGGTGCACCAAATAATAAACTGGTATGTAATCATGCGAAAGATATTTCTGATACAGCAACAAGTTATTTTATCGGTGAGCCAGTTACATATAAGTCAGATGATGATATATCAGATTTGTTAAAAGCACTGGAGAATGCCGGGGCAGATGAAGCAGATGGTGATAATGGTCTTGATTTATCCATTTATGGACTGGCATTTGAGTATATGTATGCCAAAGAGGGACAGACAGAGCTTGTATGTAAGAATCTTTCACCGCTTAGAACATTTATGGTATATGACGATACCATTGAACAGAATGAATTATTTGCAGTTTATTATTATCAGAAAAAGGATGACACTGATACTTATCCAATACAGTATATTGCAACAGTGCTTACACAGAATTATAAGTATGTGCTTAATATACAGGATAGTAATGAGCCACAGGAAACGACAGAGGAACCACAGCCACATTATATGGGAGAGGTTCCGGTCAATGCATATCAGAATAATAAGCTTGGAATTGGGGATTTTGAGTTACAGATTCCGCTTATAGATGCATATAATGCAATCATGTCTGACCGGGTAAATGATAAGGAGCAGTTTGTAGATTCTATTCTGGCAATATACGGAGCACTGCTTTCTGACGAGATAGAGGATGAAGGAGAAGGCATCGGAACACAGAAAGCAATGAAGAAACTGAAAAGGGAGAAGCTGTTGGAACTTCCGGACGATTCAAAAGCGGAATATCTTACACATACCTTTGATGAAGCGGGAGTGGAAATCTTACGAAAAGCTATTGAGCAGGATATTCATAAATTCAGTCATATCCCTTGTATGACAGACGAATCCTTTGGAGGAAATGTATCTGGTGTTGCAATGGAATTCAAATTGCTTGGAATGGAGAATATCACCAAAATAAAGACCAGATATTATAAAAAAGGTCTTCGTAAGAGATTAAGGATATTCGCACATTGGCTGTCTGTTAAAGGAAAAAATGTTGATATATCCGGTATTAAGACTATATTTACCAGATGTATGCCAAAGAATCTGTTGGAAATTTCACAGTGGGTTAGCAATCTTTGGGGTAAGGTCAGCCGGAAAACATTACTTTCTCAGATTCCTTTTGTAGATGATGTGGAAGCAGAACTTACGGCAGTTAATGAAGAAGAGGAAGAAGCTATAGAGAAACAGAAGAAATTATTTGATAATCATCCAAATGATAAATTAGAGGAAGATGCGGATGGCGAAGCTTAATTACTGGGAGCGCAGGGAAGCACAGGATATGTATAATTACATGGAAAGTGCAGAGAAAAAGGCGGATGAAATAGCACAGCTATATTTGAAAGCATCCCGGTATATTTCTACGCAGGCAGATCAGATATTTGATAAATACAAAGGCAAATATGGTCTGTCTGAAAGCGAAGCACGCAGACTGTTGAATGAATTAAAGAACAAAACCTCACTGGACGAACTTCTGCAGAAACTTAGAGATGGAGATTCTAATGACAGCCGTAAAGAGTTGAGAAAACAGCTAGAATCGGCTGCATACCAGGCAAGGCTGGAAAGATTACGGCAGTTACAGAATCAATTGGATTTTGTAATGATGAGAGTTTATAAGCAGGAGTTGCAGCGTAACCGTAGTTTTTACACTGATTTTGCGAATGAAGCCTACTATCGTGAAATGTATAATATTCAGCAGAGAGCAGGTGCAGCATTTTCATTTGCCCATATATCCAAGGATACAATTGAAGAGGTAATAAATAGCCGGTGGTCTGGTGAAAATTATTCCTCCAGAATATGGAAGAATACAAAAGCATTAGCACAGGAATTAAAGGAGCAGTTACTGCTTGAACTGGTTACCGGTAAAACACACCGGGAGATAGCCAATGAGATTGCTAATAAGTATGCAGCAGGTGCCAGCAGAGCCAGACGGTTAATAAGAACAGAGAGTAATTATCTCGCTGGGGAAATGAGTTTTAAAGCATATGCGGCAGCAGGCATAGAAAAGTATATGTATTTGGCAGTGCTGGATTTAAAGACTTGTACCACTTGTTGCAGAACACTGGATGGAAAGATATTTTATACAAAGGATAAAAAGGTTGGTGTCAACTGCCATCCAATGCATCCGTGGTGCCGGTGTACGGAAATAGCTGTTCTGGATGAAGAGTGGCTAAAGGATATGACCAGAAAAGCATTAGATCCTAAGACACATAAGAAGATAGATGTACCGTTAACCATGAGTTATGCTCA